>Ga0209226_10000231_pt1 | contig 35636 bp, 27 predicted proteins | sample BarGraNGADG00212_2_FD_184497 | JGI IMG/M metagenome (GOLD analysis project Ga0209226, IMG submission 184497) | Arctic peat soil microbial communities from Barrow, Alaska, USA - Barrow Graham LP Ref core NGADG0011-212 (SPAdes) (version 2) | ecosystem: Environmental > Terrestrial > Soil >...
GAAATTAAAAAAGACATGCTGATAGAATTTAAATATCCAACCGAATTTGTAAGTCTTGTCCCCGTGATTTTTTACAATGAAAGTTATACCAAAGACGTGAACACAAAAATCGTTTATGCCCACTAATTAAACCAATTATACAAATTTGTAGTACTAACAATAAATTAATTTTTAAAAATAATTAGTACAAGCATCTAATACATGATGAAATGAGAAATAAACTTAATTTTATAACTGTTTTTATTATTACAATTGCAGGTTGTTACAGCAAGCCATTAACTCCTTCAGTTCAACCCCGGGCAATAAACAAGATGACGCAGAATGAAATATTGGATACCATTGCAAAAAAGCCTCCAATGGGCTGGAACAGCTACAACTGTTTCGGCGGGAATGTTACCGAAACTGAAGTGAAAGCAAATGCTGATTACATGGCAGAAAAGCTAAAACAATTTGGTTGGGAATATATTGTGGTAGATTTTCTTTGGTATTGCGACGATATAAATTCTGCGGAAAAAATGGCAAACCGCCGGCCCCACCAATACATCGACGAGTTTGGCCGGCTCATTCCGTCGGTAAAACTTCATCCCTCTTCCGAAGGAGGAAAAGGCCTGAAACCGCTGGGCGATTACATTCACTCAAAAGGATTGAAATTTGGCTTGCACATCATGCGCGGAATTCCCCGCCAGGCAATCGATGCGAATACTCCGGTAAAAAATTCGCATGCCAAAGCGGCTGATATTGCCAACCTTCCTGATACATGTGTCTGGTACGGAGGCCTCACCGGGGTAAATATGACCAAAACCGGAGCCCAGGAATACTACAATTCGTTGTTTGAATTATATGCCGAATGGGGTGTTGATTATATTAAAATTGATGATATTGTATTCCCTTACCACGCCGACGAAATAGAAGCAGTTCGCAAAGCCATAGATAATTGCGGACGGCCAATCGTGCTGAGCCTTTCTCCCGGCCCGGCTGCAATTGGTAACCCGAAACACTTGCGCGAAAACGCTAATATGTGGCGTATTTCCGGAGATTTCTGGGATAACTGGTCGGCTTTGAAACGACAGCTAGAGCTTTGCCGCGACTGGGCCCCATTGATAACCGAAGGTCACTGGCCCGATGCTGACATGCTTCCTTTGGGAAAACTTAATATACGTACTGAATTGAAAGACAAAAAACCCAGAACATCAAATTTCTCGAAAGATGAACAATATTTCCTAATGACACTTTGGTGTATTTTTCGGTCACCTTTAATGATGGGTGGCAACCTTCCTGAAAATGACGAATTGACTCTTAAATTATTAACAAACAAAGAGGTGATTGAAGTCGATCAAAACAGTAATGATAATCGTGAAGTAAAAAACGAGGGTGGACTCGTGTTTTGGACAGCAAAAGTTCCTAATTCTTCCGATATTTACGTGGCATTGTTTAATACTAACGATGAAAAACTAGCAACCGTTAGCATTAACTGGAATGAACTTGGCATTGCAGGAAAACATTTTGTGCGTGATTTATGGAAATCGGAATCACTGGGTCAATTCGATAATTTATTCTCTCAAAACATCAATGCGCATGGTGCCGGACTATACAGGATATCGATATTAGAATTAAAGTAACTGGCTTAAATTTAAGTACATGGATGCATAGTTAACATTGAGTAAAATATGTGTTTTGTGTAATAGAGATTTAAAATGAAGTACTGATAAAATAATTTAAACTACAAAACAATATTAACGATCAGCCTAAATGAGAGATTATATATTTCCTGCCAGATATAAGATGGTAACCGGTACGTTCCTTTTGGCAATGATTGTTTTATTTGACCGTATATTTATTTCAGTTGCTAAAGAACCCGTGCAAAATGAATTGCACCTGTCAGATATGCAAATGGGATGGGTACTTTCAATTTTTGCTTTAGGGTACGCTTTATTTCAAACCCCCACAGGTATTTTGGCAGATCGCTTTGGACCACGAAAGATTTTGACGTTGGTTGTTACCATATGGTCTCTATTCACAGCCCTGACTGGGGCTGCCTGGAGCTTTATTTCTCTTTTGGTTCTGCGTTTTGTTTTTGGCATTGGTGAAGCGGGTGCATTCCCTTCAATGGCGCGCGCAATTTATTCCTGGATTCCTGTAAAAGAAAGAGGAATTGTAAATGGGTTTAATTTTTCAGGCGGCAGAATTGGAGCAGCTATTGCTCTACCTTTAATAGTATGGTTAATTGATTTGGTAGGTTGGCGTTTAAGTTTTGTTTTGCTTGGATTCCTCGGTTTCGTTTGGGCACTGATTTGGTACCTGTGGTTTCGCGACAATCCTGAAGACCACAAAAGCATCAGTGAAAAAGAAAAGGCGATTATCTTAAAATTCAGACAACAACAGCAAGTAAAAACTGACATTTCAGTAATTTCTTTGAAGGAATTGATGAAATCACAGAATATGTGGCTCCTTATGCTCCAGTATTTTAGCAGTAATTTTACATTTTTCTTTTGTTTAACATGGCTATTCCCGCATCTGAAAGCTCAATTTAATCTTGATAACCTTGAGGCAGGATTTTACTCTTCAGCCCCTTTGTTCTGTGGAGCATTAGGCAATTGGGTTTCTGGGTTTCTGGTAGATTTTCTTTACAGAAAAAAAATGTTTTCACTTTCAAGAAAACTACCAGCTATAATAGGTTTTGGATTAGCGTCGATTGGTTTGGTTTCTGGTATATATATGAACAATGTTACTTATGCCGTTATTTTCCTTTCACTGGCAGTTTTTGGTGCAGATATGACCCTAAGCCCCTCATGGTCAGTATGTGTTGACATTGGTAAGGAAAATTCAGGAGTAGTTTCAGGTACAATGAATATGGCCGGTAACTTAGGCTCTTTTTTAACGGCACTCGCCTTTCCTTACGTTAAAGATATGACTGGGTCAGCAACTCCATTTTTTTTCGTTGGAGCAGGCTTGAATTTACTTGCACTATATATGTGGCTACTAATAAAGCCGGAGAAACAATTAAAAATATAATTAATTATAATATATAATTATGCTTACAAAAAGGCAGTACAAATCAGCACAGCTTAAAGCAGGTGCGATGATTAAAAAGTCAGGAATATTAATCACCAAAGATGAAATATCCAAAATTATTGTTCACGATTGGGGCCTTGAAAATTTTAATGAAGAAGGTTTAATGATTTCAACATTGTTTGCAACGGACAGGATTTCTGCCCGAGTGTTAGTTTTATTCCCAAACCAAACCGAACCTGAGCATTGGCATCCTGTTTTGCCCGATAATCCGGGAAAAGAAGAAATTATCCGTGCCATCTGGGGTGATTTAAGGTTTTATCTGCCTGGCGACAATAACATGAAAGAAGGCTTTGTTCCTGCTTCCAATCAACAATATTATACGTTGCGAAATGAAATAACAATGAAACCGGGCGATCAATTAATCTTAACTCCGGGTACGAAGCATTGGTTTCAGGCTGGTACGCAAGGGGCTGTTTTTTATTCATACGCAACTTGTGTAAGCGATGGAACAGATTTATTTGAAAATCCTGTTATTAAAAGAATATTAAAAAAATAGAAAATGATGAAACAGAGCATAATAACTGCCTTTTTAGGGAAAACTCAGGATCGGTTTTCCGAATACCAAAACACGACCTTGACTCGGGAGCGTCTTGAAACTGTAAAGAAAATAAAAGGAGTATCTGGTATTGAAATGGTTTATCCTTATGAAACAGGCAATCCTGCTGAAACAATCAAATGGATGCAGGAGTTGGGATTAGAATTTGCGGCAATCAATGCGAATATTAAAAAAGAACCTCAATGGGTTCCTGGTTCCATTTCCCGCCCTGATAAAGAAATCAGAAAAGGTGCAATTCAAATTATAAAAGGCGCCAAAGAGTATGCAAAACAAGTTGGTGCGCCTTTAGTAACCTGTTGCCCTTTATCAGACGGGTACGATAACCTTTTTCAGGTTGATTACCCAAAAGCGTGGCGCAATATGATCGATTCGATAGCCGAAGCTGCAGATTACTTACCCGAGATACCCTTATTTATTGAATACAAATTCAATGAAACCCGGGTTCATTGCCATCTTGATACGTGTGCCAAAGCACTTCTTTTATTGAAAGAAGTAAATAACCCGGCAACTGGTGTGACGCTTGATTTTGGACATTCATTAATTGCACACGAAAACCCTGCCCAATCTATTTCTTTATGCGCCGAATCACGTATTGATTATTATTTACATACCAATGATAATGACTGGAAATTTGACTGGGACTTAATCGGGGCTTCCAGAAATTTTCTTCACACAGTTGAATTTTACTTTTATGCGAAAGAATTTGGTTATAATAAGTCCTTTACAACAGATGCCTCTCCACGGATCTTTGATATGATAGAATTTTTTAGTCTGCATATCGAAATACAGGAGGCAATTTGGAATCTGGTTGAAAAATTGGACCGTAAAAATTTCAGGAAACTCATGGAAGAAGAGAAACACATGGAACTGATGCGACTAGTAAAAGATGAAATCTATAGACTTAAAAGCTAACATAAATGCTGATTGAAAAACATACTTTGTCTTTATTATTAGCTGAAAGGCTCATGGAAGCTGCATTGGAGGCCACTACCCGTCTTAAACTGCCCGGAGCAATCGCAATTGTGGATGATGGGGGACATTTAGTTTTGCTTAAAAGACTTGATAATACCATGTTCGCAGCTTCCAATATTGCTATTGGGAAAGCTGCAACTGCGGTTGCTTTTAAACGTCCTACCATTGAACTTGAAAATATAATTATTAATGGACGGACACCAATGCTGGAATTAAACAGCGCCACTTCACAACCATACATCCCTTTAAAAGGGGGCTACCCGATTGAAATAAATGGTGAAATAGTTGGAGGAATTGCGGTTGCCGGTACAATGGATGCAGAGATGGACGAAATTATCGTAAAAAATGCTATTCAAATAGCTCAGAGCTTAAGAACAACCATGGTTAAATAGATTCTCTATTATTAATTGTTTAAATTGAGAATTAAATAAAAGGTCGGAACAAGTAAATGTAAGTTAAAATTAATGCCGTGAAATAGTTTATTTCACGGCTTATAATGGTTTGATTATTAGAAAAGATGATTATCAGATATTTATGAAAAAAATAATAAGACTCTTCTTAATTATATCATTCTTATTATCTACATGTAGCAAACGAACTGTTTTCCCCGGAAAGGAGTGGAAAAAACAATCTCCTGAGAGCCAGGGAGTTAAATCAAAGTCGCTTGATAGCGCCTTGAATTATCTTAAAAATAATTGTGGTAAAGACGGAATAGATAAATTGGCTATTATTTGCAATGGATACCTTATTTACGAAGGTGATAGTTCAAATAAAGCCTTGAATATCATGTCGTCTACAAAATCTTTAACAAGCACAGTATTAGGATTACTTATTGATGGAGGTAAATGTACTTTAGATAGCAAAGCATCTGAATTTGAACCACTTTTAAGTGAAAAATATAAAGCACTGACCTTGCGGCATTTTGCCACTATGACCTCGGGTTACAGTGCAAAAGGAAGAAGTCGTTGGGGCGAAAATTCTGAAGATTGGTCTATTTACCCTTTCGATGTAGATACACCCTTGTTTAGCCCAGGCTGCGAATTTTGTTATTGGGACGAGGCCATGATGATGTTTGGAAGGGTACTGACAAAGTTAGCCAGACAGGATTTAAAGTCATTTCTCGATTCGAAAATTATGCAACCTATTGGTATTAAAGACTATAAATGGTGGAACGAATGGAACGTTGACAGCCTGGCTATTTATAACGGTTGCACCGGAATTGAACTATCGGCAAAACAACTTGCAAGGTTTGGATATTTATTTTTGAACCATGGCAATTGGAATGGTAAACAACTGATATCTGAAAAATGGGTTGTACAGGCTACTCAAAATCAGGTTCCTGACTCAATCCCTGTCGCTTCAACCGACCGCAAATCCATTGATGGCCGGGGCCAATATGGTTTTAACTGGTGGTTAAATGGAAAAAATAGCAATGGACTATATTTAATGCCTGATGCACCTAAAGATCTTTATTTTACATGGGGGCATTTGGAAAATTTGTGTTTCGTCATCCCTTCTAAGAAAATGGTAGTTGTAAGATTAGGATCTGATGGATGTCAAAATCCCGAAATTGTTTTTAATCAGTTTTTTAACTTGTTATTTAATTAATAAAATATTAAATAGTAAAATCAATCAATATTGAACTTAAAATTTTTCTTATAAGCTAATTTCAATTGCTGTGTCCTTGCAAAAAATGAATAATTAACTGATGATTTAGCACTATCTGAAATGAAAAAATATTTGTTCCTCTCTTTGAGTTTCTTTATTTGCTGTTTAAATGCGTTTCCGCAATATTCAATAAACAAGTTTGTTAGCAAAGGTGTTGTCGTAATAAAAAAGTACGAAGTCGCTGATGTAAATTTCACTATTAAGAAAATGCCAAAAGGCAATTCATTCGATATTATATTTGGATCGGTCTTCACCGGACCGGATAATATTTCAAAAAATATTCGAGGATTTTTTAATGGCAACAATGAATGGGTAATCAGATTTTCTTCCAATATTTCAGGAAATTTTTCATTTACAACTTATTCTTCTGAGCCCGAATTGTCAGGATTAATAGGAACTGTAAAAGTTACTGAAAACGATAACGCTTCTCGTCATGGGGCTATCACAATCAATCCAAAGACTCCTCAGAATTTTGTTTATGAAGACGGAACAACATATTTCAATCTTGCCTTTGAGCTGGATTGGTTGTTTGCGCTGGATTATAACAACAAAGCCGATATACCTCGAACCCGACAGATTATCAAGGATATTAAGGAAAATGGTTTCAATCAGGTAGTTATGAATGTATATGCATATGATATCGGTTGGGAAACTGATACCGTACCTCCTGAATATGAATACAGAAAGCCCTCCTTTTTCCCCTTTAAGGGGACCAATGATAACCCCGACTATTCTGGTCTCAATACTGATTTCTTTAAGCATCTTGACCGGGTGATTCGGCATCTTGATGAACAAGGAATCGCTGCCCATATCATGATTTACGTTTGGAATAAGAAAGTTAACTGGCCGGAAATGAACTCCTGGGCAGATAACCTTTATTTTGATTACGTTATCAGCCGGTATCAGGCATTTACCAATATTGTATGGGATATTTCAAAGGAGGCACTTGATTATGGCCGTTGCGACATTCCATATATCAATGAGAGAATAAGCCGCATCCGTGAAAAAGATCGATTTAAAAGACTGATTACAGTGCATGATTATGAATACTGCTCCAGGGAGCCTGATAAAGTTGATTTTATTTCCGTTCAGAACTGGCGCTCTGAGATACTTACTGGAATGATGGAAATAAGGAAAAGGCATAATAATAAACCCGTCATGAATATTGAACATGGGGGATATGAAAAAGGTCCTTACCTCTCTTTCGAAGGGAACTACATAAATGCAGAAACCTGTCTGATCCGTAACTATGAATGTGCCTTCGCAGGGGTTTATTCTACTTACTATTGGCAGAATACATCATGGAATATTGTAATATATGATCCCTTTAGAAGGGGACAAACATTTGCCCCTCCCAGATTTGATTACTATAAACACTTTAAAACTCTTTTCACCAGATATGATTACAATACTCTTTTCCCCCCGGGATCAAAATTAACAACAAACGGAAGAGAAGGTCTTAATAATCTTTCAACTAGTGGATACCCTTTGACAAATGGTGATGACTTATTTCTTTTTCTTATCCCGGCAGATGTAAATAAGATAAGTACAATTTTACCAAAATCCGTTAGTGGGCAGATAGAAGTAGAATGGTTTAACCCTTTTTCAGGTGAATTTGTTGAGAAGGGTAAGACTACGTGGTCTAATTGGATAGAATTTAAAACGCCATGGAAAAACACTTGCAGTATTTTAGTGGTAAAATTGATTTGAACGTACTAACCTTGAAAACAGGAAACGTGAGTTTTACGGCTGAAAGTAGGAAAATACCTGCAATGCAATCATTCATAGATAATTAATATGCCCCAACGTTAATTAATCAGGAAAATAATGAACAGAGAGCCTGCTGAAAGGCATCATGGAAGATGCATTGGAAGCCACTACCCGTCCTTTACTGCCCGGAGCAATTGCAATTGTGGAGGATGAGTGACATTTAGTCTTACTTGAAAGACTTGATAATACCATGTATGTTGCTATGGAAGAGGTAGTTGACAGGAGGGCAATTAAATTGTGCACATTGATAGTTTAAACCGGCGCAAGGTGGTCAATATGCCCGTTTTTTCCAAAATAGTAATAAACTGTTACCTTTCGGTGCCGGTAAAATTGACAGATTCTTCTTTTGCACAGTTATTTGAATTTTGTCTATTAAGTCGTATATTTGAAATTAATCTAAACGAAACAGACATCCTTGCAATCGGTTTCAGTCGATATTGAATTTGTTGTGAGGCTTCGAAAAGGTGATACTGAAGCTTTCGACATGCTATATGAAAAATATTCGATAAAACTGTATGGCTTTGGTTTGAAGTATCTGCGTTCAGCTGATGAAGCAGAAGAACTCGTTCAGTCAGTTTTTCTCAAAGTATGGAAAAATCATAAAAATCTGAAGAAAGATTTATCTTTCAAATCATATCTGTTTACAATAGCGTATAATGAAATTTGCAATCTCATCCGGGAAAGGAAGTATCACCGGAAATTCATTGACGACACCCTTTATGAGTATTCTCATCCTTCCTCTGCAATGAAAGATAGCATCGACTTACTGTCTGTCCTGGACCAGGTAAACCAAATCATCAATAAACTTCCTGAAAGACAAAGTTCAATCTTCCTGAAAAGGTGGAAGGAATGTAAATTGACAAAAGAGATTGCCGAGGAAGTAGGACTTTCGCCCGGAACCATTGATAATTATATATCATATTGTCTGAAGTTTATTCGCGCCAGGTTACCGAAAGAGAATTTATAATGATTGCTGTTCCTTTCGCTTATTTTCTTATTGACCAAAATAATTATTTACTGAGTGTCTGGATTTTCCTGACGCCAATCACATTTAAACCACAAATTACCCTTTCTAAAATATTTATCTTAATACGCTTACTAACATCTACTTAGTGGCCTTTAATGAAAAGCCTTATAAAAGGAATACCATCATCTGGTGAAAATATTTCTATTTTCCATATTAGATTCTTCCTCGTTATGGGTATAACATGTAAATAGAAGAAAAGTTAGTAAAGAAGTAATTTAAATAAGGAAGCAATTCATATATTGAAGTAACAGGTGGTTTGGATTTAGGTTAGTTGTTTAGTATTAGTAATGGGTACTGACAGGTACTTGGAGGTCTTAATAATAATTATGATTCTCCAATACCTGTCAGTTATTTAAATTTTACCTTGCAATGATAACTCACGAGCGCTGCACAGAGCATACTGACAACATTTTCCCTTTAATCTTTTGTCTTGTGACTTTCTTCGTCCAGGGTAGCCTTTGCGAAAGTGGATTGTCTTTCATCATTAATATCATGACTTCGGTCTTCGGTCTTTCCACCAGAAAAGATGCCAATCATAATAAAAAATGAAGATTTTATATGAGATTAATCTGACTTGTGTGTATAATTTAAATTAACGTGAGAAAATGCATCTCCCTCAAAAAAAGTGATATTGAATATGCTGAAACAAGAAGATAGAGAAAAGATAGAACGATATATTGACGGACAGGCAGATGAGAGAGAATCGGTCTGGCTTGATAGTTTGTTCTTAATAGGAGAGGATAACGATACACTGAGACATTTGCTGAGAAAGGATTGGGAAAGGATGGTTAGCGGTGAGTTGTCTTCAGATCCTGATCTGAATTATATTCTGGACAGGGTTCATCATAAGATCAGTAAAAATGAAAATTTAAACCGGCAGAAACCGCTCCGTAAATTCCTGCGGATCTATATGAAAGCCGCTGCCATTTTACTTTTACCATTGTTGATTGCCGTCCTGGGTTACAAATACCTGGAAAACGGACAGGCAAACGACCAGCCAGTCAGTTCGACCATCTTTGCTCCCACGGGAGCACGTGTTTCCTTCAATCTGCCCGATGGCACCAAGGGGATGCTTAACAGTGGTTCCAGGCTTAGTTACTCTCTCCCATTTAACAGAAACCGCCAGGTCAACCTTATTGGTGAAGCCTGGTTTGATGTTTATCATGATGAAAAACATATGTTTGAGGTTACTTCAGGTACTTCAACAGTTAAGGTATTTGGTACCCGTTTTAACATGAATGTTTATCCTGAAGAGAGTTATGTTGAGGTAGTACTCGAAGAAGGTAAAGTTAGCTATAAGAATCAGGAAGTTACCAGAGAGGTTGCAATGCTGCCTTCTGAAAGACTGGTTTTTAAGGATGGTAATATCAGCAAATCAGTTGCTGATCCGGCAAAATATAATGCCTGGACAGAGGGAAAGCTTGTTTTCAGAGGAGATCCAATGGCTGAGGTAGCCAGAAGGATCGAACGATGGTATAATGTGAAGATTATCCTGGCTGACAAAGAACTTGAAAAGTATTCATTCAGGGGAACTTTCGAGGATGATAAGCTCGAAGATATTTTTAAATTTTTAAGTATGACCTCACCAATCAGATATTTTATAACTCCAAGAGTAACTATGCCAGATGGGACCTATAAAAAAGAAGAAATTACATTTTATCTGAAATAATTATTTTAACCCTAAAAACCTTAATGAAATGAAAACTACAATATAAGGACCTTAATTTATTAAAGAAAAAAAGGGAAATCGCGTCAACGATTTCCCTAAAAACATCATTTGATATTTTTTAACTAAAACATTACAAATCTATGAAAAAAAACAAACCATTCGGAGAATTGTTTTGTCATTCTCTGAAAAAAACCTTACTAACTATGCGTATTGCTGTTGTTCTAATGATTCTCGGAATTTTACAAGCACACGCTAATGATGCCTATTCCCAGAAGACAAGGCTTTCAGTCAATTTTTCACAAACTCAGCTTGTAAAAGTACTCGATCAGATTGAAAGCGAAAGTGAATTCTTCTTCCTTTACAATGAGAAACTGCTTGATACAGAGCGCAAAGTCAGCATCACTGAAAAGGACCAGTTGATCAGCGTAATTCTCGACGATCTGTTCGCTAGTACTGACATCAGGTATTCCATCGTTGACCGCAAGATCATTCTTGCGCCAGCTTACTTGTCGGAAGCAGCACAACAACAAAATAAAGTAACCGGTACTGTTACCATCAAGAATGGTGAACCTCTTCCTGGTGTAAACGTTGTTGTAACCGGAACAACTCAGGGAACACTGACCGATGTTGCTGGTAAATACAGTATTGAAGTTCCACAGGGATCAAAAAGCCTGCGGTTCTCGTTTGTCGGGATGGAACCCCAGGAAATCAGTATCGGGACCTTAACCCAAATCAACGTAACTATGGCTGAGTCGGCAATTGGACTGGAAGAGATCGTTGTAATTGGCTATGGAACCCGTAAAAAGGAAACCCTCACCGGATCAATTTCAAAAGTTGAAGGAACCGAAATGAAGATGAATCCATCACCCAACCTAAGCAGTTCTTTAGGTGGTAAAGTTCCCGGTATTGTCTCTATAAATTATTCCGGACAACCTGGTGAAGATGGAAATAAAATTCTGATTCGTGGCTTGGGTACTTTAGGAGATAACAGCCCTCTGATAATTGTCGACGGTATCGACGTAGGAACCATCGACCGGCTTGACCCTAATGATATTGAAAGTCTATCGGTATTAAAAGATGCTTCGGCAGCCATTTACGGGTCAAAAGCTGCAAATGGCGTAATTATCGTTACTACAAAACGTGGGTCTAAAGGCAAAGCTATAATCGAATATGGATATAATTATGGGCTTGGGCAACCCACGGTAAAACCGCAGATAGCTAATGGGTATGAATATAATAAATACGTCAATGCTTATTACGTAGCAAATAATGAATCCGGAAAACAAATGTCGGATGCTGATTTAGAAAAGATTAAAACAGGTAGCGATCCTGATAATTATTTTGCAAACACCGACTGGTGGAGTACAGTTGTTCGCGATTATACGCCCATTCAAAGGCATACAGCTTCTATTCGCGGAGGCACTGATGAGTTAAAATATTATGCATCGGCCGGCTATCTCGATCAGCGAAGTGTATTTAAGAACGGAGCCGACGGTTTTAAACAAATTAACTATCGTGCTAATCTCGATTGGCAGTTAAGCAAATCTATTAAATTGGGCATCAATCTTAGTGGCCGCTTCGATGATAAAACACAACCCAATACCCCTATGAGCGACACCTGGTGGATGGCACAGTCTATTAATCCCCGTTATCCTGCTTATTTTTCCAACGGATTACCGACTGATGTCTATGCTGACGGCTGGAATCCAGTGATGATGGTTAGCGATGCCGGTGGTATAACTGAAGATAAATCGAATTCATACCAAAGCATGATGACTTTTGAAATTAAGTTACCATGGGTAAAAGGATTATCAGTAGACGGTTGGTATTCAATGGATAAAGGACAGGGAAATAGCAGAAAGCAGCAGTATCCATGGACAGTTTATGGAAGAAAAGATGCCAATGGAAACTATCCTACTGGAATTTCAAACTTGCTGGCGCAAATCAGCCTTTTTGAAAGCGCAAATTGGAATTCTTCCGAAACCATTAATTCAAAATTGAACTATGTGAAGAAATTCGGCAAACATGATTTGAATATTTTTGTGGCCTACGAACAAAACAAATACGAATCGAAATGGATTTCAGGCTACCGTAATGATATGATAAGTACAAATAAGGATGCGCAGTTGTTTATGGGAGCCCAGTTGGGTCAAGTTGCAAACGGATCGGCGTATAAAATGAACCGTCAGAATTACTTCTCGCGCTTGAGCTATAACTATTCGGGCAAATATTATCTTGACGCAACATTCCGTCGCGATGGTTCACCAATTTTTCCAGCCGGAAAGCGATTCGGGAATTTTCCGAGCATTTCAGCTTCATGGCGAATTTCTGAAGAAAGCTTCCTGAAAAACAGCGCACCATACATTAACAACCTAAAGCTTCGTGCATCATGGGGTCAGTTAGGTAATGACCGGGTGGCAGAATATCAATACCTTACGGCATATAACTACGTCGATTCACAAGTTTTAATGGGCGGAGCAAACAACCTCCTGCCAGCTTTTTATCCGGGGGTAAATGCAAATCCAAACATTACCTGGGAAGTTGCTGAAAATAAAAATGTTGGAATAGATGCAGGGTTATGGGATCGGTTGATTGAGGTCGAATTCGATTTATTCAGTAATAGTAGAAAGAATATTCTTATACAACGTAATGCTTCCATCCCCGACTATGTAGGTCTGAAATTACCTGAAGAAAACCTCGGTAAAATGAGAAATTCTGGTTTCGAAATCCTTTTGACACACAACAAACAAATCGGAGATTTCAAATATAGTATCTCTGGAAACTATTCATATAACAACAATGAAGTAATTTATATTGATGAAACTCCAAATGTACTTGAGTGGCAAAAAAGAACAGGTAAGCCGTTTGGAGCAGAGCTTTATTACCAAACTAACGGTTTATACTCTCCTGCTGATATCGCCGACGCACAAGTTCCTAAATATGGTGGTGCAGAAGCCGGTGATATTAAAGTAGTTGATTACAATAAGGATGGTGTTATTAATGGCGATGACCGTGTCAGAATGGATAAAAGTCTGGATGTTCCACGTGTAATGTATGGTTTTAATCTCAAAGGAAGTTACAAAGGATTCGATTTAAACATAGTATTTCAGGGAGCAGAAAAAGTATACCGTTATCTTACTACTGATGACATAGGTATCAGGGGCAACTTTCTGAAAGAATATTACACCAATTACTGGACCGAATCAAATCAGTCAGCGCGCTGGCCAAAAGCAAATCCCAATACCTTTGGCAGCACCAACAACAACGATTTCTTTGTTTTACCTGCCGGTTACCTTAGGTTAAGTTTTATGGAATTGGGTTATAATATTCCAAAATCAATCGCCAAAATAGTCATGCTCGATAATGTAAGGTTCTATTTTAGCGGTTCAAATCTGTTTCTAATATACAATAAACTCAAGTATTACGACCCGGAAATGGCAGATTCACGCGGGAATTACTATCCCAAACAACGCATCCTTAATTTTGGGGTGAATGTTAGCTTTTAATTTCTAACCATTTAATACTTTTAATATGAAAATTAAAAATATAATTCCTATTCTGCTAATTTCAGCTTTTCTGGCGGTTGGATGTAGCAAAGATCTTTTAGATATAAAACCTGTTGATAAATTTACGGAAGCCAATGTGTTTACGGATGCAAAAACTTTGGAAATATATGTGAATGGCTGCTATAGAGGCTTTTATACTTTTGACGTTTTAGATTGGTGGTTTTCATTGCCATTGGAGCACTTTACTTCGCCACTTTCCGATGAAAATTATGCGAAATTTGATTTTTGGGGCACTTGGATTATCAACCATAATGGGGCATTGGATCCTTCAAATTTAGGTTGTTTCCAGATGAAGTGGAGTAAAACATATGAATCAGTCAAAAATTGTAATCTATTTATGGATAACATTGCTTTGGCCAAGAATGTTGACCCACTTTTGGTTGGCAGGTACACAGACGAAGTACGTTTTATTCGTGCTTATCTTTATTTCGATCTGTTGAGGTATTGGGGAGGTGTTCCGATTGTAACAACAGTTCCATCGCTAGATAATTACAAGGTTACTCCACGAAATACTCCAGAACAAGTAGTCGATTTTATAGTGAGTGAATTAGACCAGATTATTGCACTTGACAAATTACCCAAATCGAATCAAACCTGTGAAGATTCCTACAAAGGTAGAGCTACAATGGCTGCTGTTCATGCCCTAAAAGCACGCACTTTACTTTATGCTGCCAGTCCATTGTTTAATCCATCAAACGATCAGTCAAAGTGGACAATAGCAGCTACTGCCTGCAAGGCAGCAATTGATTATGCTGAAGCCAACGGCCACCAACTTTTCGCCGATTATGGAAAACTTTTTATTACACCCTATAATTCTGAAGAGATTTTTATTCGCTCATGGTGGAGTGGTACTTCCGAAACTGGTTGGGGTTGGGGACAACAAGTATCGCTACTCGATCTATATTTCAATTCTCCTTCAAACGGTGGATGGTGCAGTCTTTGCCCAACTCAGGACATGGTAGAATCATATGAAACATTGGAAGGGAAAAAGATTACAGATCCCACTTCAGGTTATAAACTCGATCATTTTTGGGAGAACCGAGATCCACGTTTTGCCCAGAGTATTTTATTTGATGGCTCGCAGTGGAAAGGTCATAAAATCGAGACTTTTTTACCTGGAGGAATTGATTCAAATGAGGGACCTGTTGGCGGATGGAACTATAGCGTAACTGGCTATTTTGTAAAGAAATTTTTGAAAGAAGATGTTGTCCCTGGTGATTATGATACTAAAAAGGGATCACCTCAGCACAATATCATTTTCCGATTGGCCGAATTATATCTTAATTATGCAGAAACCCAAATTGAATTAGGAAATGATGAAGAAGCAAGAAAGTACATCAATATGGTTCGTGCCAGATCAACTATGCCCGCAATTGCTGATGCCGGAGCCGCATTAAAAGAAAGATACCGTAACGAACGTAAAGTTGAATTATTCATGGAAAACCATCGATACAATGACTTGCGCCGTTGGGACATTGCCACGAGCGTTATGGACAACAAAGCAATTCGCGCAATTGAAATCAGAAAATCTGATAGTGGCGCGAAGACCTACAATATCGAAAATCGTCAGGTAATTATGTTTCCCGAGAGATATCGTTTTGTTCCAATACCCAAGGATGAAATTGATCGAAGCAACAAGGTGTTAATACAAAATCCGGGTTATTAAAACTGAAATTTTGAAATGTTTTTTAATTTGCAAGACTTGTTTTAAATATCTTAAAGAACAAGTCTTGCATTTTTTTAATACATTTTTTTAATTTGATTAAATCATTATTTATGAATAGAATAATTTATTTTTTAGAGACAATTCTTCTGTTTGCATACATTACCAGCATCATTGGATATTGATAAAATGGGATTTGAAACTCAATTTTCAATAATTTTAGTAGAAGTTTTTCAATAGTATAGAGCTTACCTTGTTGACGATACCGATTGAAACATTTATTCCATTATTTCTAAATGGTCGCCAAATGTTTGTTTTTTCTGAAGAATTTAAAAAGAACTGGGGATTTTCATTTCGCAAAGTAGCAAGTACAATCCATGGAGCAGATATATTGTTACTCACCAAACCGTTGTACTTCCGCTTGAATCAGCTGGGATTTCAGGAAGTCCAATCATTAAAAACCTTTGGGATAAAACTGATTTGGTCAAAGTCAAAAATGAATATAAACTGATCATTCCTGCGCATGGAGCTGTGCTGCTTTCAATACATAAATAATCAATACATACAGATAAATCAATGGGAACAGTTAACGTAAGTATGGGCATTTTTCCCCGCAGTTTCAGCTGGATGGCGCGTAAGTGAAGAGGCATTTATCAAAAAAAATGTTCCTGTCATTTCTAACTTGAAAATCAGAGGATCGTATGCACAGATAGGGGCTGATGCCGGGACTGCATTCCAGTATTATCCAGGTTATTCATTTAGCTCAATAGCTGGTGGATCCGTACTTAATCCCGGCGTCCTGACACTTAGTATGATTCCTCCGGGGGTGATAAATAATAACCTGACATGGATAAATACCAAAACAGCCAATCTTGGTCTTGATTTAGAATTATGGAGAGGAGAATTGGGCATTACGGCGGATATTTTCCAGAAAAACAGAGATGGACTACTAGCAACCCGGGCTTCAGCTGTACCCAGCACATTCGGAGCAACCTTTCCTCAGGAAAACCTCAATAGTGATAAGGTAAAAGGTTTTGAGCTGGAGGTTTCGCATAAAAATAAAATTGGAAATTTTAATTACAGTGTGAGTGCAAACGTTACCTACTCCCGCTCGTATTTACTTCATGTTGAAACTTCACCCCCCCCCACCACTTGGTCGATATGGAAGGGATCGTATGGAAATGGCCGTATTACGGGTAATGGAACCTGGCTGTACACAATCGATGGGACGTATACCAATGTCACCCAATATGAGACAGCGCCTTTAACAGGAGGCACTAACGGAAACAGTAAATGCTTACCCGGGATGCTCATTCTACGTGATGTAAATGGAGATGGAGCTATTAATAGTAACGACGTTTTGCCTACAAACTGGGCACGAGCTGTTGACCCTCCGCTACAGTATGGCTTGAACGCGAATGCTTCATGGAAGGGTTTTGATATTAATATGTTGTTACAAGGAGCATCTATGTTTTCCTACTTCATGGGTATAAGCGATATTTGGGGATATAAAAGTTTTCCAGTAGCTTGGGATTTTTATTTAGATAGATGGCATACGACAGATCCAAAGGCTAACCCGCATGATCCGTCAACACAATGGATGCAAGGGGAATGGCCAGCTCTCTTAAACGATTGGACAGGGACTACACTTGGTGCTAATACAACTCAGAACAATTTTAATTGTTCTTATTTAAGAATCAAAAATCTTGAGATTGGTTATACTTTACCGAAGAAAATTACCAGGGCTATTAAAATTGACAATACAAGAGTCTTTCTTAATATAGTTAACGCATACACTTTCTGCAGGAAAGAACTTCAAAAGTTTGACCCAGAAAGGGAAGTCGGGGATTATGACCAGGGCATTACCTATCCAATATTAAGGGAATTTAACTTTGGTATAAGTATTAACTTTTAATTATAATTTAAAGAGATGAGAACAAAAATATTATGTATATTCATTGCTGCTGCCACTTTATTTTTGTTAGCTTGCAAGGATATTTTGCAAATTGAGCCTTTAGACAGGGTATCTGCTTCTCAATTATTTTCTGATATCAACGGGATAAAAACTGCTTTGTCAACCTTGTACAATAAATGTCCGATAGAAGATTTCAACTGGGATCCGGATTATGGTCCTCTATTGGGGACCGACCGTAATTCTGAAGGTGGATGGCAATTTGGCACTCATACAGATGAAATTGTGATATACCATTCGAATACTTCTGCAGTCCCTGGTCCGGTCGGTGATGGTTATTGGGATTATACCGGAATAAGGTATACAAATAATTTTTTTGCGACTATAAAATCACTAAAGGGCGGTGTCCTGGATGCTGCTACATATGACAGGCTGGCTAGCGAAGCTCACTTTATCCGTGCTTATATGTATTTTACTTTAGTCAAAAGATACGGTGGTGTCCCTATAATTAAAGAGTTGCAACAACTCGGTGGCGATAATAGTCAACTATATGTTCCTCGTAGCACTGAAAAAGAAACATGGGATTTCGTATTAGCCGAGTGTGATTCAGCTATCGCGAATCTGCCCTCGAGTGTAACTTCAGTGGATGGTACTTATACCGCTTATGTACTGAAGATGCTGGGTAAGAATGAAACGGCTATGATGTGGGAGGTGAGCGCAGTAAAAGCAATGGAATGGGCCGAAGTTGAATACCAGAAATGGTTGGCAGGTCCCGACTTTGCAAAAGTCCGGGATCGGGCTAAAAGAGCAGTACCTGTTGAACGAAACCTCGCCGCTATTGAATTGTACCGGTTAACAAAGGATAAACGCTGGCATGAGGTTTTCCTTTCAACACAAAAAGACATCCGTGACGATGCTGCATTTATTTATGCAAGACTTGATAAAACCCTGGCAGACAAGAAAACTCAGCAGAGTGTTACGGATACTCTGATGGCTCAGGCCAACCGTCTGGTTAAATTGTCAGAAAATAACGCTTTTGGCCTTACAACCGGTTCGCCCGGAAGGGCAATTGGCGGATGGTCAAGTTCATACACTATGCCTGCATCACCCATATTAGTCCGTGCACACTATCTTTCATGGAACCAACGGTATTTAAAAACAATACTTCGTTCTGCGCTCTATTCGGCAGGAGCCAATCCCATGAACGTGGTCATGACAACAGGTTTGGGAGAAAACTGCGTTAAAAATCCTCTGCATGAAGATTCGAGACACACCGGACAACCTGCCCCTATTGGAACTACAGTGTCTGGCCCGGAAGAAATACCTGTTGGTGCACCAGCAGGATCTGACGTAGGTAAAAGACTTGATACTGAATGTATGCCTGCCGGTTCAAAATGGCCCTCAGCGGAGTCATATTTTGACCTGTACGGATGGGCTGAGATGAACGAGTATGTGATAGATCGGCCTCTGGGACAAACAGCATATATTTGGGGATACCTTGCATCACGAAAAAAACAGTAGTTCCTATATTGGAGTAGATTAAAAATATTGGCTATTAAAATTATGAAATTAGCTGTCAATAAAAGAAATACAAGATATTTTAATTTAATGTTATGTTATAATTACTTAAATCTATAATGTATGAAAAAAAGTAAAGTAGTGAATCACCGGGGTTTCGGCTTCTTGCTGATATTTCTTTCAATTAATTTGACAGGAATTTGTCAGATTATAAAGCCCATTAGTGACCAGACAGATATTCCAAAAAGTTCCATCTTCAATACTCTAAATATATCGACAAAGGTTGGAGATGCACTTCCATCGACAGGTATTGAACAGATACCACCACAGCTTAGCAATGTAGCTGTTGTAGCACCTGATGTGCTTTGCATTGAAATCGATGATTGCCGTATCTTACCGTCTATACAAATTCCATATCAGGCAGACCCGACTGATGTCATCCTTGAAAGTGGTGTCACCGGGCTTGGGGAGAAAAGGGTCATGTACGTTGTCCGTAATGGATTTCCTCTGGGTACACTGGTTGGCGTAGATCGTAAGACCCTTGCCATGTACGAAAGAATCGTTGGAAAACATATGGATACAAATGTGGCAGATATAACTTCAAGTTATCTGATCAGTTCACCTGGTGATAATAATTACGGTAAAGCGCTTTCACCGGAAAAGGTCTGGCGCAAAACAAAACCCACTGACTGGACAAATACTTCCTGGCAGTTAGCTTCTCAGCCAGATACATCCCAACTATATACTGCAAAACATTATCTGTATTTAAAACTGCCATATTCGCTGAAAACAGGTCAATCATACCTTATCAGCCTGCCCGCACTTAATCTGAACCGTTCAGCTGTCTATTATGTCCACGATCCTGCTTATGTGCGGAGTGAAGCGGTACATGTGTCACAAATCGGGTTTCGGGCAGACGACCCTGAGAAAAATGCTTTTCTGTCACTTTGGATGGGGAACGGGGGAGGGTATACATACCCTGAAAACCTCGATTTTTCGCTTATCAATGACAAAACAAACGAAAGGGTATTTAAAGGAAAAGCTGTAATGCAATGGAAAGGAAGTGTTCCTGAAGGGATCGGAACAAAAATCAACCATAGCGGGACAGATGTCATACGTCTGGATTTCAGCAGCTTCAACACTCCCGGACGCTATCGTGTGTGTGTTGAAGGGATCGGTTGCGGTTACCCGTTTGATATAGACGAGGTAAGCACGTGGAAACATGCCTTTGAACTATCCATGAAAGGTGTTTTTAACCATCGCAGCGGCATCCCTATGCTGCCTCCTTATACTGATTTTGTGCGTCCGCGCAGTTTCAATCCAATAGACGGTGTGAAAGTATATCAATCAACGTGTTCATTATTAAACAGCGGCAATGGTCTTAATGCGCTGGGTACAGACAGAGACAACTTTGGTAACCTTGTAGCCGGTAAAACCGATGTACTTGTTCCGGAAGCCTGGGGCGGAACTATGGATGCCGGCGACTGGGACAGACGGATTCAACACCTGGAAACACCGAGACTATATCTGGAATTAGTTGAGATGAATCCCGAATATTTCAAAAACCTCTGTTTATATATTCCTGAATCGGGCAACGGCCTGCCTGATATTGTAAACGAAGCTATTTACGGGCTTGATATCTATCGGCGTATGCAAACACCTGAAGGGGGTATTCGCGGAGGGGTTGAGTCCTCAGAGCACCCGATAGAAGGCAGTGCTTCATGGCAGGAGGAGCAAACTGTCCTGGCATATGCTCCTGACCATTGGTCAAGTTATATCTATGCAGGAGTAGCTGCCCGTGCTGCATTTGTACTGAAGATGCTGGGCAAGAATGAAACGGCCCGGATATGGGAGGTGAGCGCTGTAAAAGCAATGGAATGGGCTGAAGTCGAATACCAGAAATGGATGGCTAGTCCCGACTATGCAAAAGTCAGGGATCGTGCAAAAAGAACAGTGCCTGGTGAACGCAACCTCGCCGCTGTTGAACTGTACCGGTTGACACATGATAAACGCTGGCATCAGGTTTACCTTTTAACACAAAAAGACAGCCGTACAGATGCTGCATTTGTCTATGCACGCCTTGATAAAACACTGATCGACAAAAAAGTACAACAGAATGCTGTAGATAGTTTGATGGCTGAAGCTAAACGTCTGGTTAAATTATCTGCAAATAACGCCTTTGGTCTTACAACCGGCTCACCTGGCAGAGCAATTGGCGGGTATTCAAGTACATATACTACTCCGGCATCACCCACATTGGTCCGTGCCCACTATCTTTCAGGGAATCCCCAATATTTAAAAACAATGCTTCGGTCAGCGCTTTATTCCGCAGGAGCCAATCCAATGAACCTGTGCATGACTACCGGTTTGGGAGAAAACTGTGTTCAAAACGCTCTGCATGAAGATTCAAGACACACCGGACAACCCGCTCCAATTGGAATTACAGTATCTGGCCCAAGCGAACTATCCTTTACTGCAAGTCCCGGATCTGACCTTCAAATAAAGCTTGACTCGCAATGTACGCCTGAAATTTCAAAATGGCCTACATCAGAGTCTTTCTTTGACGTGTTTTGGTTCATTACAATGAATGAGTATGTAATATGGAATCCTCTGGGGCCAACAGCATACATCTGGGGATATCTTGCATCCCGTAAAAATTAATAATTCTATCATCTGGCTGGAAATTATAAATACTGATTATTCTGATTAGATATAAGGCTGTCAATCAAAGGAATACAAATCATTTGCCTGAAATGCAATGGTATGCACTTCAGGTCTGGCAGGCGTGACTTATAATCCTGGAAATTTTTGACATCTGAAAAAGAAGCAGGAAGAACGTTGTCGATCGAGGCCAGGAATAGTTGGTCACGGTAAATACGCAATTGTGGTTGGTGTTTCAAATGTCTTGGCTAGGTCTATCTCTTCCAACGTATTTGCTATTGCATCTGAAACTGAATTGCAATAAGCTGTTGTTACAGAAACAGTTACTGATACTACAACCGGTGAAGCAATGCTCATGGTAAATATCCGGGTAAAGGAAATAACCAGAGGTGCCCTTAACCAAATAATTCCAATCAGATATTTAAGTTGTAATTAAATAAATCTTAGTTGTATGAAATCTTAGTTGTATGAAAAAAAGTAAAGTAGTGAAACACCAGGGATTATGCTTGTTGTTGATATTTCTTTCAATTAATTTGACAGGAATATGTCAAACTGCAAAGCCCATAAACATTCAGACAGATGTTCAAAAAATTCCCAACTTCAATATACCCGATATATCAACAAAAGTTGGCGATGTACTTCTATCAACGGGTATGGAACAGAATCCACCTCAGATAAGCAATATGGCTGTGGTCGCTCCGGATGTGCTTTGCATCGAAATAGATGAATGCCGTATCTTACCTATCAGACAAATTCCTTATATTGCGGACCAGACAGATGTAGTCCTTGAGCGCGGGACAACGGGGCTCGGCGAGAAAAGGGTCATGTATGTTGTCCGCAATGGATTTCCACTGGGTAGTCTGGTTGACATAGATCGTAAGACCATTATGCTGTTTGAAAGAATCGTTGGAAAACATCTGAATACCAATATTGCAGATACAACTGCCAGTTATAGTATTAGTTCGCCGAGCGATAATAATTACAGTAATGGACTTAAACCGGCAAAGGTCTGGCGTAAAACTAAACCCACTAATTGGACAAATACCCCTTGGCAGTTATCTTCGCAGTTAGATAAATCACAACTTTTTACTACAAAACATTACTCAAATTATATATAACAAAAATAATTATTCAAATGAGACTGGCACTACTATTCCTTAGAAATGGATATGAAATTAATAGTAACTCAGAAGTCTGGAGCCGGGAGTCGCAAGACCGAACTCTGACTTCTGGTTCAGGAAGAAGCACTATCGTCAACTGCGCCGGATTGACCCACAAAAATGCCAGATTCCCTTTCCGGAAATGGATTCAACCCAATGAATCGTTCGAAACACCTCAGGTTTTTACGATGGTTTACAACAACTACAAAGATCCGGATGAAATTCTGAATACCGCTGTTCCGGATTTCATTCACAAACACATGGGTATTCGTCTGTCGGTGCTTAAAGAGAAACCAACCTTTGTTTACAATACCTGGGAACCATTTCAGAAGAATATTAATGAAAAACTGGTCATGGAATTGGCCAAAGTAGCTGCTGACGCGGGGATGAAGGAATTTGTTATTGACGATGGCTGGCAGGATAATTATGGCGACTATGGAATTGATTACAAAAAATTCCCGAACGGTCTGAAACCTGTTTTCGATTACATCAAATCGCTTGGAATGAAACCAGGTCTGTGGATTAGCGTAGGCAGCGCATCATCGGCCAGTAAGGTTTATCACGAGCATCCGGAGTGGTTTGTTCGCGATAAAAACGGAAATTTGGCCAATCTTCATTTAGATAATGGCGATGATGAAATTAGGTCGGCATGTTATTCAACCGAGTGGAAAAATTACATCAAAGATATTTTGTTGAAACTGGCCGTGGATTATGGGCTGGAATACATGAAGCTTGATTTCTCAGTAGTCACAAGTGCCTATGTTTTTGATCATGAAAAATCGGGCTGTTATGCCAATGACCATCCCGGCCATCGGGATCATAACGAATCCATGTACGTCAATTACGAGCGGATGTGGGAACTTTTTGACGAACTTCATGCGGCAAAACCAGGCCTTTTTATTGACTGTACTTTTGAAGCCATGGGCGGTCTTCAACTTATTGATTATGCGATGCTCAAACACGCCGAAGGCAACTGGCTCTCAAATTTCGACGGAACAAAAGGCGAAGAAACTGATCTGCGTGTGCGCAATATGGCCTGGTGGAGGTCACCAGCTATTCCTGCAACAGCGCTTGTAATTGGTAATCCACAGATGCAGGATGCCGGCTGGGAAATGCATATTAAATCGTTGGCTGGCGCTTTACCCATTATGCTGGGCGATCCAAGAAAATTATCTTCGAAAGATTTCATCAGATACAAAGCTTATGCCGGCTGGATGCAAAGCATGCAAACTAAACATGATTTCATGAGTTACTGTCAGGATTTGTCGGAATATGGTGAGCCTACAGAAGGTCAGTGGGACGGTTTTCAGCGCATCAATACCGAAACAAAGTCAGGAGGAATTGTTGGCGTTTTTAATCAGGGATCGATTGAATCTCAGCGGCAGGTAACTGTTCAGTTGCTCGACCCAAATGTAACCTACCGGATTTTGTCAGCTCCGGAAGGAAAAGAAATAGGAAAGCTCACCGGAAATGATTTGGAGGAAAAAGGGTTTCAGGTAAAGCTTGAAAACAAATATGATGGCGCTCTTTTTGAAATTGTAAAGCAATAAAAGATGAGTCAAAAAGCTACAGTTGGGTTTAGGTGTATGAGGTAAAAGAGAAAACACATTAATTTCAATTATATGAAAAACAATTTTCACAAAAGGATTTTTTCAGGAGTCTTTGGTTTGTTACTTTTTGCCCTTTGCGTTGAGGCACAACTGCCAAAAGGAGAGTCACTATTGCCCGATGGGCTAAAATCATTCACCGTTTTTGGAACTGATGCTCCCAATTCGTTGGTTCATGAAGTTCCTGTTGGAGGACAACCGTTTTCAACAGCACTTAGGGTGGACACCTACACACAAGCTACCGGAAGAGGGAATTGTGGTCTGACAGCAAACATCAAAACCAACTTGCATCGTGGCGATGTACTGTGGATTTCATTTAAATCACGGAGTCTGGCAAGTAAGCGGGAAACCGGCGAATCTTTTGTAGAAGTGCGTTTCGACCAACTGGTTGATGGAAAATACAAATGGCCTGCACATGTCGAACGAGGGGTTTCATTTGGGTCTGAATGGACTGAAACAACTTTCCCATTTGTCATGCAACAGAATGTTGAGCCCAAAGATGTACGTTTGGTGTTTCAGTTTGATACTTATGCTGAACGGTTTGAATTGGGCCCAGTCACATTCATAAATTATGGTCCAAATGTAAAAATGTCAGATTTACCTCGTTCTGTAGCCCGTTACGATGGTGGTGAACCTGATGCTCCCTGGCGTAAACAAGCGGCAGCAGGTATAGAAAAATACCGCAAAGGCGATTTGACTGTGAAAGTGCTTGATACCAAGGGTAAACCGGTAAAAGATGCTGATGTTTCGATAAAAATGAAACGCAATGCTTTCCATTGGGGAGCAGCTGTAAGTTCTCTTCTAATATTGGATTCCACCAGCAATGCTTCGCAATGTTACAGGGATACATTGGCAAAATATTTTAACCAGGCAGTTTTTGACATGGAAATGAAATGGGGAACATGGATAGGACGAGACTCAACCAAGAGAGGTGAAAGAACAAAAGAATCTATTAAGTGGCTCACAGGTAAAGGTCTTGCTGTGAGAGGACATGTGATGGTTTGGCCTTCGTGGCAAAACGCACCACGGTTTTTGGAGAAATTCAAAAATGATACAGCTTCGCTCTCTGACGCGATATTGAAGCATATTCATGAGCAAACAACTGTAATGCGCGGAAAGTTTTCGGAATGGGATGTGGTTAATGAGCCAATTGCAAACAACGATTTTTTGAAAATGTTAGGTTGGAAAGCGATGGTCAGATGGTTTAAGGCTGCTCGTGCGGGTGATCCCGAAGTCAAATTGTTTCTGAATGATTACACTATGTTTCAAGGCAAAGGGAAAGGCTCTAAAAGTCAGGAATTTTACGACAATATTAAGCTTCTTATAGACAATGGTGCACCGATAGATGCGATTGGCGAGCAAGGACACATAGGTGGAACTCCTCCAGCCATTTCAGACGTGCTTGAACGGCTCGATTATTTTGCAAAATTTGGTTTACCCATTCAGATATCGGAATTCGACATCAATAATAACGACGACGATTTGAAAGCACGCTACATGCGCGATTTTATGACAGCTATTTATAGCCATCCGGCCACTATTGGTTTTGTACAATGGGGTTTTTGGGAAGGACACCACTGGTTTCCAGTTGCAGCTTTGTGGAACAGAGACTGGACACTGCGTCAAAACGGGAAAGTATATACTGAACTGGTTACCAAAACCTGGTGGACCAACTTTGACGGAAAAACCAATGCAAATGGCACAACTTCCGTTCGTGGCTTCACCGGCGATTATGAAATCACAGTGAATTACAAAGACAAAACCATCGTAAAAAATGTCACATTGGGTAATAAGGGTGGAAATTTCGTGATTGTGTTAAAGTAACTAAATATCAATAAGATGAAAAAAACAAACTTGACAGTGCTGCTATTTGTTTTGACAGCAAGTCTATTCGCAGAAAAAATTGTATCAGAGATTAAACCGCTCTCTGGAGAAAAATGGTATGGAGTTTACACCGCCAAAGCGTTTTGTGGCACGCCATTGAAAGACCTAACATTCCAACCCTATCTGCCCAACGAAAAGAAAAAAGATTTGAGTGCCGATAATCGAGGTAATCAGGCTGCACCGGTTTTGATTTCCAATCTGGGTCGTTACCTATGGAGCAACCACCCTTTCGCATTTGAAATGAAAGACGGAAGCGTAATCATATATTCAGACGTGGAGAAAGTGGAAGCTGTAGCTGCCGGAAAGACCTTGCGCGATGCGTATTTGGGGGCAATGACAATAAATTTTCCGGCATCGGGCAAAACGCCCGATTTGTTGATGTTCAAAATGCCGCAATACAACATGTGGATTGAACTCAACTACAACCAAACACAGGAAAAAATTTTGAAATATGCCAGCGATGTAATCAAAAATGGATTTCCTACTGGTGTGTTTATGGTAGACGAAGGTTGGACCAAATATTTCGGAAATTTCGAATTCGACCCAAGCCGTTTCCCTAATCCCAAAGCAATGGTGGACGAACTGCACACTAAAGGATTCAAGGTAATGGTGTGGGTTTCGCCATTTATCAGCCCCGATTCAAAAGAATATAAGCACTTGGCGAAAAAAAAATGTTTGGTCATGTTAAAAGACAAAAGCCGACCTGCCCTCATCAAATGGTGGGAAGGATACAGTGCCGCCCTCGATTTGACCAATCCCGATGCCATGGAATGGCTCAGAGGCGAACTGAAAAATGTGCAAACAAAATATGGTGTTGACGGATTCAAATTCGACGCGGGCGACTCTGATTTCTATGCCCCTGGTTCGGGTTATTACCACAACGATGAAACCACAACGATTGGACCATTGCAAGCCGAAATGTACGGTAAGTTAGGAGCGGAGTTTAAGTTTAATGAATTCAGGGCCGGTTGGAAAAACGGCAATCAACCGTTGGCTCAACGCTTGCAAGACAAAAGCTTTTCGTGGGAAGATTTGAAATTGCTTGTGCCGGATATGATTTCTGCCGGATTGATAGGTCATCCTTTCACTTGCCCCGATTTGATTGGAGGCGGTCTGTTATCTACTTTCGAAGGTGATAATTTAAAAGTATTTGACCAGGAACTTATGGTTCGCTCGGCACAAGTACATATTTTGATGCCGATGATGCAATTTTCGGTGGCACCATGGCGCGTATTGGATGAAAAGCATTTGAACTATGTGCGTGAGGCAGCATTGCTTCATACCAAAATGGGAGACATTATTTCGGAACTGGCACAAAAAGCGGCAAAAGATGGCGAACCTATTGTCCGCCATCTAGAATATGCATTTCCGCAACAAGGATTTGAAGCTTGCAACGACCAATATATGCTTGGCGAAAAATATTTGGTTTGCCCAATGGTGGATAAAGGGGAAACACGCGATGTGAAATTACCGAAAGGAAATTGGGTGGATGACATGGGTGAAAAATACAAAGGAGGAAAAACGATAACCATCAATGTTCCGTTAAATCGCTTGGCTTACTTCATTCTTCAAAAATAATTCATCACCCGAATTCCCTATAAGGCGATTATAACGATGCTGCATTGCTGCGGGGGTATCTATGAACTGATCCCCGAACTGATTGCTGCAGGTTTCGAGATCATTAACCCGGATCAGCTTAAAAACATTCCACAGAAAACCCCGAAATTAATAAAGCAATAAATTGTACTTGAAAATCCAAATTGAATTTTTTAGGCCGGTTTTAATACCGGTAATAAGACAAAAGTTATTTCATCATGGCCAATTTGGTTTAACTCCAGTCAAAAATATTTTGTTCTTTTGTCCTTAAGGGCATAAAAAGCCCTCTGATTTTCGATTTTTGAGCTAACGGAACGTACTTCGTCCATACACTCTCGTGTGTGTTCTCATATTTACCTCCTTTCTCTGTTTTTATGCCGCTTCGATGAGCCTGTCAAGCTCTTCCCAGTCGGATTTATAAAAATGATGTTCATACATTTTGAGTTCTGTTTGATGCCCGCTGCGGATTATTTTGGCAGGAACTGCAATAAACCAATCAATAAAACTGCGGTGTTCCTGCTTTTTAAACTTACTTTTCCTTTGGCGCATCATTACTGATATGTTGTATGCCAATACACTTAACTGCCAGAGGATATCATTTGCCCAGAAATCATCCGTTAATGTTTCTCCTGCCATCACATGCCCTTTTACCTGCTCAATCCATGTCTCACTCGTGGAACGCTGTTTGTACAGCTCATGTAATTCAATGGCATTCATATCATAGCTGCTGATGTAACATACATACTGGTAAACCGGTAATATTTATTCTTGTCCAAGATAGGTAACCCGTACATATTCCTTTACGGTTCGCATTGCTCTCAATACCCGTGGTTTTTCCCATCCATGTGCCTTATAAGTAAATAAACATATCGCAACATCCTTATTTCCAGTTATTTCAATCCACGTTTGTGATTCGAGTAACTTTTCCAGGTTCTTTAATTTTACCTTGACCAGGTAATCCCAACCATAGAACTCCAGTAGATCAAAAAGTGCTCCTGAGAAAAAGCCGCTGTCAGCACGGAAGAATACTTTTTTAATACCTCTTGGCAAACTGGCTTTTACCTCTTTGAGGAAATCAACAATCCCATTGGCCGTATAAGCCGAACCTGTCCTGAACCACGTATGGTACAACAACTTCATTTCGCTGACAAAAATCAATAGGGGATGGTAACTTTTAGCCCCTTGTTTTGTTGTGTTATATCCCTTCTCTGCACCTTCCTGGTTGCCACAGACTGATTTAACGGTTGAATCGGCATCCAGCGTGATACTTTACAGCCCGCTTTCATGCAACCATCGGGCGTTTTTTGACAGTAACAACATTTGCAGTTGGCGTGCACCGCTTTGCCCAAGGTTCTTCAACGTTGCGGATATCGCGTTCTCGTTTATTGCCTTATCCAATTTCAGTAAGGCTTTTACTAACCCATCTCCACTAAAGGCAGCGATCCTGCAAATCCGGCTTATTCCACTAATCGAGGATAGCGTGATTGCCATCAAAATCTGGTTGACACCACACTTCGTGGCATTGTACCACACGGTGGGAAACGATTTACCGAAGATTTTTACTATATTTTGACGATTCATATATTTCGCTACTGTATTGAGCCCTGAATACTTGGTGATGTTACTGCCTGAAAATGAGGCCTTAACGATTTTTGATTGGCTATTTAATTTTTTCTTTGTATTTTTCATCCTGAAAGTGATGTTTTTTTGTTTGTGTTTTTGTTTATAACACCTTAAATATAAACAAAATGCATCACTTTTTTATATTTCTATTTTACTTTTTTAAGTTGTATAACATGAAAAGGAACATTTTTTTTATACTACTCCTGCTAGTGAATTACCTTTACGGGCAAAACAGCACCACTAAAACATTAAATGGTGTTTGGAAATTGTCCTACGGTCTTTTCGACAAAAATGTGTCTGCCACACCCGATGAACTGATTGGTAAACATTGGCCTCAGATTCCGGCAACAGTTCCTGGCAACGTCGAACTTGATCTGTTGGCTGCCGGGGTAATCAAAAATCCTGAAACAGGAAATAATGTATACGATCTGAGAAAATACGAGGCCTTTCAGTGGTGGTATCTCAAAACATTTGAAACTCCGGAATATCAAACTGGAGAGCGGGTTGAACTTGTTTTTGAAGGTTTGGATTGTATTGGAACCGTCTGGGTAAACAACCATAAGGTTGGACAACCGGAGAACATGTTGATCCAGCACCGGTTCGACATCACAGATTTTCTGGCAAAATCAGGAGAAAATACTATTTATGTTTCCATCAATCCTGCTGTTGCCGAAAGCCAGAAATACCTGAACGGCACGGTTGGTTCACGCGATAACTTTAATTCTGAAGGGCAAAATATCCGCAAAGCCCCGCACATGTATGGCTGGGACATTATGCCACGTCTGATTAGTGCCGGACTGTGGCGTGAGGTTCGACTGGACATCGTGAAAACGACCCATTTCAAACAAATCTATTGGATGACAAATTCGGTAGATGTACAGCGAAAAAAAGCAGAAATCATCTTGGACTGGGAATTTGCGACTGATTACCCTACGGTTGACGGTCTGACCATGGAAGTTTCGCTGAAAAGGAACGGCAAAACATGCTTCGAAAATCAATACCCACTATTTCAGCGTAGCAGCAGGCAGAGAATATACCTCGATAACGTAGATTTTTGGTGGCCAAGAGGTTATGGAAACCCGGCTCTATACGAAGCAACCTGCAGGATTGTGGATGATAAAAAAAATGTGCTGAACGAAAAAACTCAGAAAATTGGCATCCGGACTGCCGAATTAATTCGCACTGATATTTCAACGAAAGAAAAACCCGGCGAATTTGTATTCAAAATTAACGGCGAAAAGATTTTCGTAAAAGGAACAAACTGGGTTCCATTGGATGCTTTGCACAGTCGAGACAAAAGTCATCTGAAAGAAGCAATTGGTTTGGTAACCGACCTGAACTGTAACATGATTCGCTGCTGGGGTGGCAATGTATATGAGGACAGTGATTTTTTTGATTTATGCGACGCAAACGGCATCATGGTATGGCAGGATTTTGCCATGGGCTGCACGTTTTACCCGCTCGATAATAATTTTCAGGATAAAATCCGGAAAGAAGCCGTCGAGGTTGTCCTCAAACTTCGGCAACATTCTTCCCTGGTTTTATGGTCGGGAAACAACGAGAATGACCAATCGGCTGAATGGTGTTTTAAAAAACCCATAGATCCTGCTATGGATGCCATCAGCAGGGAGCTTTTGCCTCACATTATCTGGGAATTTGATCCAATCAGAGACTTTTTACCCAGTTCACCTTACGCCAGTGATGAATATTTCAAGACAGGCCGTAATTTTAATTCGCTTCCTGAAAACCATCTTTGGGGACCGCGCGGTTACTACAAAGCACCGTTTTATACCGAGCCAAATGCCAATTTCGTGAGTGAAATAGGCTATCATGGCTGCCCCAACCGCGAAAGTCTCGAAAAAATGTTCGACCCCGATTTTGTTTATCCGTGGATCAAAGATGGAAACTGGAACGATGAGTGGCAGACCAAAGCTGTTCGGTCGCATCCAAAATCAACCTTCACGAAAGACCGTAACAGTTTGATGGTCAATCAGGTTAAAGCTGTATTTGGAGAATCGCCAAAAGATTTGGATCGGTTCATTTTCGCTTCACAGGCAGTTCAGGCCGAAGCCATGAAGTTTTTTATCGAATTCTGGCGGATGGATAAATTCCTAAGAACCGGAATTATCTGGTGGAATGTTCGCGATGGCTGGCCAATCATTTCGGATGCCGTGGTAGATTTTTACAACAGCAAGAAACTTGCTTTCTATTTCATCAAACAGGTTCAGTACAATGCCTGTGTAATGATTGGCGATGCCAAAGAAGGTTCGCATCCGGTTGTGGCAGTGAACGATACCCGTGAAGAAAAATCGGGAACTGTGGTAGTTCACGATGCGGATTCAGGAGGAATTATTTTCTCCGAATCTTTCATTATACCCGTAAATGGCAAAATACAAATCGGTAAAATTCCTGAAACTCAAAAGCAAGCGATGTGGCTGATTGATTACACGATTGGAAAAGAAAATTACACCAACCATTATCTGAATGGTGTCGTACCTTTTAAATTGGATGATTACCAGCGATGGTATAAAATGTTGAATATAAAAAGAGATTAAACATGTATATAATAGGAATTGACATCGGCGGAACCAAATGTGCCGTCATCCTCGGAAAGATTGAACAAGAACCGAAACCTGAGATTATCGGGAAAAAAGTAATTCAAACCAATGAATGTCCCGATCCTTATCTGATGATCGCCCGACTTCAGGATGAAATAGAGACCTTGCTTGACTTTCACCAAATAGACCTCAAAACCGTGTCTTCCATCGGAATTAGTTGCGGAGGCCCGCTGGACAGTATTCGGGGAATGATCCTTTCACCCCCGAATCTCCCCGGCTGGGACGAAATTCCGATGGTGAAACTGTTCATAGAGAAATTTGGTATTCCTACCGCGATCCAGAATGATGCCAATGCCTGTGCTTTAGCCGAATGGAAGTTCGGAGCAGGAAAGGGATTCAGAAATATAATCTTCCTCACCTTTGGCACCGGACTAGGTGCAGGCCTGATACTCGACGGGAAGCTTTATTCAGGCACTAACGATATGGCCGGAGAAGTTGGTCATTTGCGACTTGAAAAAATCGGACCTGTGGGATATGGAAAAGCTGGCTCATTCGAAGGCTTCTGCAGTGGTGGGGGAATTGCCCAATTGGCTCAAGTGAAAGTGAGGGAAAAGATGCAGATGGGCTATGCAGTTTCATTTTGCAAAAACATTCAGGATATAGATTTGCTTACAGCTCAAATTGTTGCAGAAGCCGCCCGGAAAGGTGACCAACTCGCTAAAGATATTTACGAACTCTGCGGTACATATTTTGGAAAAGGTTTATCGGTTTTGATAGATATTTTAAATCCAGAATTAATAATCATAGGAAGTATTTATATACGTTGTGAAGACCTTCTTTTTCCCGGCATCGAGAGAATACTCAATGAAGAATCTCTTCCATTATCTAAAAAAGTTTGCCGGATTGTTCCGGCCGGATTGGGAGAGGCTATTGGTGATTATGCTGCTTTGGGAGTCGCTGTTTATGAAGATAAAAATAAATAACTTGAAAATGAGAAACGAAATACTTTTAAAAGAACTTACTAAAAGATACCCACAATTATCATCAATTGAAGATAATATTCGCATGGCAGCAGAATGTTTGATTACTTGCTATAAGGAAGGTCTGAAGGTTCTAGTGTGTGGGAATGGAGGCAGTTGTTCAGATTCAGATCACATTGTTGGTGAACTAATGAAAGGTTTTGAAAATAAACGGCCTGTAAACAATAATTTAAAGATGAAATTACTGGAGTTAGGAGGAGACCGGGGGAGTTTACTTTCCGAAAAACTTCAGCAGGGCCTTCCTGCTATTTCTTTGACAGCTCACAGTGCACTGATTTTCGCTGTTGCGAACGACACTGATGCTGATCTTATTTTTGCCCAGCAAGTAGTCGGTTACGGAAATACAGGGGATGTGTTGATCGGGATCAGCAGTTCAGGAAATTCTCAAAACGTAGTGGATGCTTGTATCACAGCGAAAGCAAAAGGAATGATTGTATTGGTTTAACCGGTGAAACAGGTGGAAAGATGAAACCGTTTTGTAATATTCTGATAAATGTACCGGAACGAAGGACTTCTTTCGTTCAGGAATTACATTTACCGGTTTACCATACCCTTTGCCTGATGGTGGAAAATTCTTTATTTGGAAATCAGCCATGATAAATGCGAAATAATAGCTTGACTCTATAATTAATATAAAAATTATGAATAACTCAAAAATAAGACTTCATAAAACTCTACCTGTTTTTATGTCCTTCATTGTTATGGGATTTGTGGATATTGTGGGTGTGGCAACCGGATTTATCAAAAAGGATTTTATGCTGACTGATAACATTGCTCAGCTTATTCCTTCGATGGCGCTGTTTTGGTTTTTCGTTTTGTCAGTTCCTTCCGGGATTTTACAGGACAGATTCGGTAAGAAACGTATGCTTAATATCGGAATGATATTGACCGGAATTGCAATGGTTATCCCGTTCATACATTATTCTTTCCCTATGATGCTTACTGCATTTATTGTGTTGGGGATCGGGAACACAATTATTCAGGTATCAGCAAATCCGTTACTTCACGATGTTTCACCCAGGGATAAATATTCCAGTTATATGAGTCTGTCGCAGTTTGTTAAAGCAATTGTTTCATTATTGGGACCTGCTATTGCAGCTGCTATGTCCACTATGTTTGGTAATTGGAAACTTGTTTTTATTGTTTATGCATTTACTTCAATTTTAGCAATAGTTTGGCTTTATCTTACCCAAATTGAAGAAACAAAATCCAGTCACAATGCGGCAACATTCAAAAGTTGTTTCAGCTTGTTGAAAAACAAATTTATTCTGTTTACGGCCTTAGGAATTTTCATGCTGGTCGGATGCGATGTAGGTATGAATTCCAATATTGCGAATTTTCTGCAAAATCAGTTTGGTCTTACACTTGAAAGAGCCTCCCTGGGAATCAGCCTGTATTTTACAGCCTTAATGATTGGACGATTCCTTGGTGCAGTAATATTAAACTGGATTTCTGCCAGGTGGTTTTTACTCTCAACCTCAACTTTAGCTTTGATAAGTCTTATCGGTATGTTGCTTGCTCCATCGATAGTGGTGGTTCAGATAGCGATTTTTATGGTAGGCCTTGGCTCTGCTAACCTTTTCCCACTGATATTTTCGATTGCTCTTGAAAAAATGCCTGACCGGGCAAATGAGATTTCCGGACTCATGATTATGGCTGTTTCGGGAGGTGCCTTTTTACCACCGGTGATGGGAATGGTCAGTACTAATTATGGCGTAAAAGCCAGTTTTCTGGTATTGGTTTTTGCCATGATTTATTTAGTAAGCGCTGGGATCTATTCGTTAAAAAAATAGAATTATCGCCATGAATATTAATTATCAAGTATATTAGGGAAAATAAATAGTTTATTGCTATGAAACGAAAAAAATTTATAGGGCTTGGAGCCCTAACTGCCTCGGGAACTCTGCTCCTGTCAAAGATTTTTTTGCCAATACTGCAGACGCTGCTCCTCAATAATGGGCTGACTGTTCTTAATAATTCTATAACCTTGAGTCCCCTCCGAAAAGGGGTATTGTAAAAAAAGTAAAAATTTGTAACAATTGATAAAATCAATGCGATTGAAAAAGTTCTACTCCAAATTGGGTTTACCTTGTTCTGTAACTTAAAATAAACAG
>Ga0209226_10000234_pt1 | contig 35337 bp, 31 predicted proteins | sample BarGraNGADG00212_2_FD_184497 | JGI IMG/M metagenome (GOLD analysis project Ga0209226, IMG submission 184497) | Arctic peat soil microbial communities from Barrow, Alaska, USA - Barrow Graham LP Ref core NGADG0011-212 (SPAdes) (version 2) | ecosystem: Environmental > Terrestrial > Soil >...
GCTTCGCGTGTAGAAGTCGTCGTCCAGATGAAACACGCCATTGATCGGCTCGATCCACGGCGCGCCGGAACAGGGGTGATATGAGCTCATAGTCTCCCAATTGCGGTAGTTTTGCGCGCCATTGGACTCCACCACGCCTATTTTGACTCCCGGCAGCGGGGCGAGCCGGGCGGCAACGTTCTTGTTCCAATCGACCAGGATCGGGTTGACGGTGAGATCGGCGCAGAAGCAGGGGACTCCGCGCTCGGCAGCCAATTTGGCGATTCTCAGGCTCATGCTCATCGTCTTAGCTATGGGCTTGAGGGCGATTGCGCCATAACCCATCTGGATGCGTTTGAGCGCATCTTTGTCCGAATGCGCGCTCTCGTCGGCCGCCACGCGGACCGGAATGTCCGAGACGTCGATCTCGCACTCCTCCGGAAACGGCTCCTCCAGAATGACGATACGATCCAAAGCGCCGATCTTCTCAGCCGAATCCAACAGGCGCATCAGCCGGTCTTTGCTATCATAGCGGCCGTTGGCGTCGAGATAGTAGAGGACGTGCCCGCTGTCGGTGTGAGGTGTCGTCAGATGCTTTAGCTCGGCGTGTATCGAGGCGATGCGCGCGATGTCCCAGGCCAGCATCTTCTCGGGGTCGCCGTCCTTGTCCGGGTCGGAGCCGATCTTGATCTTGAGAAGAAAGTAGCCGCTCTGGGCATCCCTGACGATGTCGGGGAGCTTGACCCCATAAGACATTAAGGGGATGCAGCCGATCAGAGAATGCCGTTCGCTGAGAACCGGGCGAATATCGCTCGGGAGCATGTCATCGAAGCTTGCAATGCCGAGCTTCGCGCAATATAGCTGCCATGCAGCGTTGTCCACGGCGACCAGAGCATTGAGGGCGAAAGTCAGCCGCAGGCCGGGGTTTGAGGTGACGCGGCAGCCGTACTCGTGAACCTCTGGCAAAAGCGCATCAAGAAGCTCAAATGGGGTTTCAAAGCTCAGGGTCTCGGCAAGTTTCAGGGCGTGGGCCGTCAACAGATACATGAGGCTGTTGGCCGCAGCCTCGGAGTTCTCGCCGAAGACCCGGGCGTCGGACCACAGGGCGCTCTGCGTGCCGAGACCGAGGCCAATCGCGCCGCTATCGGATTCCATCAGCGCCACGGTTTGCCAAAGCTCGGTGAGGTAGCGACCCTTGAAGCCGAACGGAGCGATCAGCGGCTCGCGCTCGAAGTTGCAGTTGGTTCTCTTGATCTGAATCGCGCTCAAAGCTTCGCTCCCGCCTGTTGCTCGGTCATTGCGGAATCAGTCACTTGTACGTTATTCGGCGATCCCGACGCCACATAAGCACGTTTGATCCAGTCCGTTGGCAAGCCGGGTGCGGCGTTGAAGACGATCAACCTGCCCGGCGCGACCATCGCCACCGCCGTGCGAATATCTCCCACCCGCCTGATACCCGGCACGAAGAAGCTATCGGCAAACGCCTGATCGCGGGTGGCGTCGAACTTGCCGGCGTCAAGTACGGTTGTGCCGGGGACTCCGGCGAAGGCGCGCGCGAAGAGGCAGTCGAGACCGGACTTGCCGAGGCCGATGAGGTCTACCGCCGCCGCGCCCTTCGATACGGCCCTACCGGGCCTACTCAGGGCTAGCGGGCTTTTTGCTTCTCCAGACTTGCCTGATAGATAACACAGCGCGGTGACGATGTCCCGCGCGCGCTCGGCGGTATCGGTGCGGTAGAACGTGGTGAAGAAATGCTCTTTGAGCCGCTCATCGGCGTGGTCCGCCTCACCCGTAAGGAAGCTGTCGATGGCAAGCACCAGACTGCCTCGCTTGAGAAGCGCGCCGATCAAATCGCCGGGCGCGCCGTTCTTCATTAGAGCGGCCTTGCCGGACGAATGCACCACCAGCACCGGATTCGCATTTGGGGCGACCTTCGGGACAAAGAGAAGCGCGGGGATCGCGTCTCCAACTCCCTTTCGACCGATCACAAGCTTCTTCACCGTGCAAACGCCGAGATCGGCGCTCCCGCGCTCATCAACGACGATGTCCTCGCGCTTGGGCGCCGAGGCAGCGAAACAGGCCCGCAGTCCGGGGCCGAACGTCCGGCGGAACCGATCCAGGCTCGAACGCGAACCCAGGCCGAAACCGTCGATTTGCGCCTTGCGCATGGAAATAAGATTATCGGTCAGTTGATCGAGATTCAGCGCGTCCTTGGGCAGGGATGAGAACGCGACCAGGTCCTCGTTCTTCTCGACCGTAACCGGGAGTTCCGTCGTCACATCACCAGCGCTCTTGTCGTTCATGAGGAACCGCTGGAACCACGGATAGACGTGCTCGCGCGAGGCGGTGTTGTAGTTGTGGCCGGTGTCCTGGAGGAATACGCCGACCTTGGACTCCGCCCCGTAGAGCTTGTAGACCTGACGAGTGGCGGGATATTCGCGCTGCAGTGTTTCTTTGGTCCAGTCGCCGGTGGCCGCGATCATCATCATCGGCCTGGGGGCCATCAGCGAGCCGATCTCGACGTTGTTGGCGTCGATTCTCAGCAGCGGCGCGTTCTCGCACACGCACCCGCCCTGCATGATAGCGGAGATCATGCACACAGGGGCGTTGACCTTTATCCGAGGCTCCACCGCGCTGAGCATGAACGTCTGCGTGCCGCCGCCGGACTCTCCGGTGCATCCGATCCGATTGGGGTCAACATCCGGCAGCGAGGAGACGAAATCCACCGCCCTTATACTGTTCCAGAGCTGCAGCGCGCCGGGGCCGATGGACCAAAGCTCCTGGCGGGGAGTGGTGGCGAACCGGTGGACGACCTGGGTGTTCTCGTTGTAGCCGATCATGGAATACGTAAACGCGATCATGCCCAGCTTCGCGAGGTTGATGGCCCTGGCCGGGGCGGAGTAGTTTTCCGAGGTCTCCAGCCTGCCGTTCTCGCTGTGGCCGTGCGGGCAGAGAACCGCCGGGAACGGGCCGGGCTTGGGTTTGGGCCGGTAGAGGTTGCCGACCACGTAGAACCCGGGGGAGCTCTGAAAACTAACCTTCTCGACGGTGTAGTCGCCCCTGTCGATCTTGCCGAAGATTTTCGCCTTCAGCGGAGTCTTACTGGGCATGGGGTTCAGGCCGCAGCTCGTCAGCACCTGCTCGCGCAGGCGCTTCGCGACGGGCTCCCATTGCTCAAGAGACTGGTATTGCACCAGCTCGAAACGAGTGTCGGTGCCGCGCTTGACGTGAAGCCGGGCGTCAGTGACCACTCCGACCTCCAATGACGCCGACATCGACGGCACAATGACCGCCATCAGCAGTATTACCACAACCATCACCAAACACAGGCTCATCGTTACTAGACCTCCGAGCGTTGCTCCCATGCACGCTGTTCGAGTTTTGTTTGCGGTCATCCTTCAGGCCGGTAAAAGGAATGGAGGGGTGGCGTGGTGGTACTGCTGTTCGCGTTGACGCTGTTTGTGAGCGCGACTCTGCTTTTTCTGGTGGAGCCGATGTTCGCCAAGATGGCGCTTCCGCTGCTGGGCGGTACGCCGGCTGTGTGGAACACGTGCATGATGTTCTTCCAGGCCGCGCTGCTGGCAGGATACGCCTACGCGCACTTGCTGACCTCGTATGCCCGGCCGTCCAGGCAGATTCCTATACATCTCGCACTGGTCGCGGTCGCGCTGGTCTCGCTGCCGATTACTATCGCCCGTGGCTGGTCCCCGCCGCGCGACGCGAATCCGACGCTCTGGTTGCTTCTGCTGCTTACGGTGTCGGTGGGGCTGCCGTTCTTCGTGATCTCGACCAGCGCGCCGGTGCTCCAGAAATGGTTTTCGGGCACCAGCCACCCGGCGGCGAAGGACCCGTATTTTCTGTATGCCGCGAGCAACCTCGGAAGCATCGTGGGGCTGCTGGGGTATCTGGTCGTGATGGAACCCCATTTCACGCTCAGTCAGCAGGAACGCATCTGGACCGGCGGGTATGTCGGCCTGATAGTTCTGGTCGGCGCCTGCGCGGTCTGGTCGACCGTCTCAGCCCGCGGGAACACCCGCGAGAGATGCGAATTCGGCGAGCCGGATCACGCGTCAACGGATCAGGAGCCCGTCCCGGTTTCCCGGCGGCTGCGGTGGATTGCGCTGGCATTCGCGCCGTCGAGCCTGATGCTTGGCGTAACGACGTATCTGACCACGGACATCGCATCCGTGCCGCTGCTTTGGGTCGTGCCCTTGACACTGTATCTGCTGACGTTCATGCTGGCGTTCGCGCGGCGAAGGATTGTGCCGCTGGCATGGTTTGTGCGTGCACTGCCGTTTTTCGTGCTGGTGCAGATGATGCTGCCGGCCGGGTATGCGCTGCCGTGGATTCCGGCGCTGCACCTGCTCACGTTCTTTGTGGTCGCGATGTCGTGTCATTGCGAGCTGGCAGATGATCGTCCGCCGCCGAGACACCTGACGGAGTTCTATCTTCTGCTTGCGGTTGGTGGGGTCCTGGGCGGAATTTTCAACGCAATTGTCGCTCCGCTGGCGTTCAACTCCGTCCTGGAGTATCCCCTGGTCTTGGTCTTTGCGTGCGTCCTGTGCCTTAAGCCGAGTGCTGTGCCGCGAGGCGCCGCTGGGCCGGCAATGGCCGACGTAGTCTGGCCTTTTCTACTGGGTTCGGCGACTGTGGGTCTGCTGCTCGGCGCGCGGGGATACGGTTTTGACACAACCGATTGGCTGCCCGTGGCACTGCTCGGAGCAGCAGCATTCGCCTGCTATACGATGGTTGGGCGGCCGATTCGGTTCGGGCTGGGATTGGGCGCCGTGGCGCTTGCCGTCGGCCTTGTGGGGAATGCCGGGGAACGGACTCTGCTCCAGACACGGACCTTCTTCGGGGTTCTGCGCGTGAGGGCGGATTCGGACCGCAACACGCATGCGCTGATGCACGGCACCACGCTGCACGGGGTGCAGTGCATGACGCCGTCCAAGCGGCGGGAGCCGCTCACATACTATGCGCTGCCCGGGGAGGTGTTCCGGAATATCGGCAGAGCGAAGAATGTGGGGCTGATCGGCCTGGGAACCGGCACCCTGGCCTGCTACGCGGATCGGGGGCAGAGCTACACGTTCTATGAAATCGACCCCGCTGTGGAGAGGATCGCCGCCAATCCCGCGTACTTCACGTTCATCGGCGACGCGGCAAAGCGTGGCGCGCATGTGAAGGTGATCCTTGGCGATGGGCGGCTGACAATCGCGACCGCGAAGCCACGCAGCTATGATCTCATAGTCCTGGATGCATTCAGCAGCGACTCGATCCCCATGCACCTGCTGACCCGACAAGCGCTGAAACTCTATGTGAGCAAACTCAGCGACGGCGGCCTGCTGGCGCTCCACATATCCAACCGGCACCTGAACCTGAAGCCCGTGGTCGCGGCGCTGGCTGCCGACGCCGGTCTGGTCTGCTACATCCGGGACCAAGGGTCGATGACGCGAAGCGAGTCCGAGCGGGGCGTGTTGCCGTCCACATGGGCGGTAGTGGCCCGGCGGGACAGCGATTTGGAGGACATTGCGCGGGACCGACGTTGGAGACGCGCGAGAAACACCGCTCATGCGCCCGTATGGACGGATGACTTCTCCAACATCCTCGACGTCATAAGATGGCGTCAGTAGAGTTGAGGAGCGGCAAATCGCGGAAATGCTCGGTTTTGCCTCTAACGCAATTGCGTCAAGGCACGGCATTGACCGGCGCTCGCGCCTCGTGCTACGATATGACCACAACCCCCTCCAGGTAAGATACCTGGAGGGATCAGAAGGGAATCAGAAGGGATCAGAAGGGATCAGGCCCGACGAGTGGAGCGAACAAGTGACTGTTGACGAACAATTCCAGGCGATCAGACGCGGTACGGTAGAGATAATTCCCGAAGAGGGGCTCAAGGCAAAGCTTAAGAAGTCTGAAGAGACAGGGCAGCGACTCCGGATAAAGCTGGGCATCGATCCGACGGCGCCGGACATCCACCTCGGCTTCGCCGTCGTTCTGCGCAAGATGCGCCAGTTCCAGGACCTCGGGCATCAGGTGGTTCTCATCATAGGCGACTTCACCGCCTCCATCGGTGATCCTTCGGGCAAGTCCGAAACTCGCCCGATGCTTACCGCCGAACAGATCAGAGCGAACGCGGAGACGTTTGCCTCGCAGTTCTGGCTCATCCTCGACCGCGGCAAGACTACGCTCACATTCAACGGCGATTGGCTGGGCAAGATGACCTTTGGTGATGTCGTGCGGGAGACTTCTCGTGTAACCGTGGCTCGTATTCTTGAGCGCGACGACTTCCACAAGAGGCTCGCGGAGGAACGTCCGATAGGCCTTCACGAGCTTCTTTACCCGATTGCGCAGGCGCTCGACTCGGTGGAAGTTAAAGCCGACGTCGAGATGGGCGGCACCGACCAGAGGTTCAACATTCTCATGGGACGAGACCTGCAGGAGGCTCACGGTCAGGAGCCGCAGGTAGCGCTGTTCATGCCGATCCTCGTCGGTCTCGACGGCGTGCAGAAGATGAGCAAGTCGCTCGGCAACTACGTGGGCATTACTGAGTTGCCAAAGGATATGTTCGGCAAGATCATGTCCATATCGGATGACATGATGCCGAGCTACTTCGAGCTTTGCACCGATCTGCCGCTCGATGAGATCGAGCGAATCAAGGGCGATCTCGCGTCAGGCAAAGCCCACCCGATGGATGCAAAGAAGCGGCTTGCGCGCGAGATTGTGGCCATCTACCATTCGGCGGACGCAGGGACCCAGGCGCAAGCCGAGTTCGAGCGGGTGTTCAGCTCGCGGGAAGTCCCTCAAGACATGCCCGAGGTAACCTTGACGCCAGCCGATCTCGAAAACGGCAGCATCCGTCTCATGAAGCTGCTCACATTCGCGCAGCTGGCCCCATCGGGCAGCGAGGCGCGGCGGCTGATCCAGTCCGGCGCGGTATCTGTAGACGGTGAGAAGCTGACCGATGCAACGGGGAGTTTGGCGCCGACCGACGGGCAGGTTCTGCGCGTTGGAAAGCTCAAGTTCGCAAAGCTTCGGGTAGTTTAGCCACGGCAGTCTTGAAACTATTCGGCCTTTCGACCGCCTGAAAGCTTTACAGCCGGGAAGTAGAGTGGTATACTATCAATTGACGACGCGGGGTGGAGCAGTCTGGTAGCTCGTCGGGCTCATAACCCGAAGGTCAGAGGTTCAAATCCTCTCCCCGCTCCCCGTGGGGCCGCCATTCGGCGGCCCTTTCCACATTACAACTCTCGGCACGCCTCAGTTACGAAGACCTGATAGAGACTACCTGTTTTTCAAATCTGCGTGAAACATGGCAGAGATGCAGTGGTTGACATACCCGTGCAATAGTATTACTATTTGTAATGCTATTGCTTGCACTTATCAACTAGAGGAATCGCCCCAGCGTGGTGGCGGTCAGGTCACAGACAATGCGAATCACAGCATTCTTCTCAACACATCCGGTTTTCACCTACGACGAGTTTGCCGTATTCGCATCGGAGACCCGTTCAGGCAACGTGAACACTCGCAAAGCCACTCTGAGGAGATACCTGGATGCTGGTCAAATCGTTCGGATCAGGCGGGGTCTGTACGCCACGGTTCCTCCTGGGCAAACACCGGAAGCGACCGAGCCAGACCCGTACCTTGTAGCATCACGTCTTGCTCGGGATGCCGTTCTCGCATATCACACTGCACTGCAGTTTCGGGGCAGGGCATACTCGACATTCAACGTGTTTACTTATCTAACGGCTGGAAGCACCCGAGCGCTCTCATTCAAGGGAAGCCTTTACAAGGCAACCCCCCATCCAAGAGAGCTTGTGGCAAAGGCGCAGAAAGATTTTGGCGTAGAGACAACGGAGGCTGCGGGACTCGACATACTGGTAACCAGTTTGGAGCGAACGCTAGTTGATGTGCTTGATCGCCCCGACCTTTCTGGGGGTTGGGAAGAAGTTTGGAGATCGCTGGAGTCGGTCGAGTACTTTCACCTCGACAAGATCATAGACTATGCCCTGCTACGTGGTAATGCCACCACTACTGCGAAGGTCGGATTCTTCCTAGAGCAACATGCTGATGCGCTGATGGTTGGAAATGAGCATCTAGATCGGCTGAAGTCGGCTATCCCACGTCAACGTCGCTATGTTGACCGTTTAAGAGGGCAGGGACGACTGGTGGAATCGTGGAATCTGATAGTCCCCCTGGACATCCTGAATCGCTCCTGGGAGGAACCAGCTTGAGGATATCGACGCGGCGGCTGATCGAGCTAACCGCCTCAACTGGCTTTCGTGCCGAGATAGTGGAGAAGGCAGCGCAACTTCTCGCTATTCTCAACGAACTGGGTGAGCATCAGTATCTGAGGGAGAGGCTAGTTCTCAAGGGTGGCACGGCACTGAATCTCTTTGTGTTTGACCTGCCCAGGCTGTCTGTAGATATCGACCTGAACTACATAGGGTCATCTGACCGGGAAACGATGCTGGCTGAACGCCCAAACGTGGAGAAAGCGATAACAGCAGTATGCGGTCGGCTGGAATTCAACGTCCAACGGATGCCGAGTGAACACGCTGGAGGGAAATGGCGTCTCCGCTATCAGACCTCCGTGACTCAGGGTGCAAACCTGGAACTCGACATGAACTTCATGCTCAGGCAACCAATGTGGTCGGTTCAGCGGCTCGACTCCAAACTCCTGGGAGAATATGGGGTGACGGGCTTCTCCGTTCTGGACATACACGAATTAGCCGCAGGTAAACTGGCTGCGCTGCTTTCCCGACACGCGGGGCGAGACCTTTTTGACGCACATCGGCTTCTGACCTGCGACATGCTGGACAGAGACAAAATGCGGTTGGCGTTCGTCGTGTATGGGGCTATGAACCGCAAGGATTGGCGAACGGTTTCTATTGATGACATAGGCTTCGAGCCGCAGGAGTTGAGGGAGACGCTTCTGCCCGTATTGCGAACCGACTTCCTGAGTAATGTCGGGGATTCTGATGCTTGGGCACAAACACTCGCAAAAGAGTGCCGTTCGGCTTTGGATGTTGTGCTGCCTCTGAACAGCGCTGAAGAAGAGTTCCTGGATCGTATACTGGATCAGGGCGAGATTGTACCCTCCCTGCTTACCTCCGACACTGAGATGGCATCACGTATTGCTTCACAGCCGCTATTGATGTGGAAAGCGCAGAACGTTCGGCAGCACAAGGGGCTTGCGTGACCAGACACATTCAAACAGCAATACTCGATTCTTCCCGGTCGCAGACTACTCCGGTGAATCATCGGATTCGGTGCAGTGTGAGTGTCCGGGCTTGTGCCGCTGGTGCTTGATCTCGACTGCGTACATCCTGAGCGGGGGATAGTTCGCAATAACTCCTGAGTCCGCTCCCACTTCATTCGCCAATGGCTTCAGGTATCTTGTAGGTGATCTCCACCTCCAGGGTGTCTGGAGCCATTGTGATTTTACCGACACGCGCCTCTGCTACTGCGTATAGCGCCGCGCCAGCAATGGACTTGACACTGGTTAGCACAACGCGTAATATAGCGCTATTGTGTTCAAATGGAGGAGCAAGCTTAAGGCTCAGTAGTTCATAGCAACACATCCGGTGCTTCGAGCCGAGCGGTTCGGGGCGTTTCTTCAGGCTCTTACGTATATTTTGCGATTACCTCAAGCATGACTCAATATGCGAACAGACCCAGTCGGGAGCATCAAGACAATGTATTGTTGGAACAAGGAAGCGGAGTTCATGGCGCCTGCAAAGCTGGAGGCGCTGCAAAGCGAAAGACTGGTCAAGACCGTCAGGCACGCCTATGATAACGTGCCCTGCTACAAAAGGAAGTTCGATGAAGCCGGTCTGAAACCCAGCGACATCAAGGGCATCGAGGACCTCGCCAAAATCCCGTTCACTACCAAGATCGACTTCAGGGACAACTACCCATTCGGGATGTTTGCCGTTCCGATGGACCAGGTTGTGCGCATACACGCAAGCTCCGGCACGACCGGCAAGTCCACCGTGGTCGGCTATACTCGCAATGACGTCGGCAATTGGGCCGAGATGATGGCAAGGACCCTGGGGGCGGGCGGGACTACCAAAGGCGACGTCGTGCAGAACGCCTACGGCTATGGCCTGTTCACCGGAGGCCTGGGCGCTCACTACGGCGCGGAACTGATCGGGGCATCCGTGGTGCCGATGTCCGGCGGAAACACCAAACGGCAGATACAAGTGATGCAGGACTTTGGCTGCACGGTGCTCTGCTGCACGCCGAGCTACGCGGTGGTTGTGGGTGAGACCGCGCGAGATATGGGCGTGGACATCAGGAAGCTGCCGCTGAGGGTAGCATTCCTGGGTGCGGAGCCGTGGACGGCGAGCATGCGTCAGCAGATCGAGGACGCGCTCGGCGTGGACGCGCTGGACATCTACGGCCTGAGCGAAGTGATGGGACCCGGCGTTGGCTATGAGTGCATGGAGAAAGCCGGTCTGCACATAAACGAGGACTGCTTTCTCATCGAGATCATCGATCCGGAGACCGGCGAGGTCCTGCCCAAGGGGAGCAAGGGCGAGGTCGTATTCACCACCATCACGAAGGAAGCGCTTCCGCTGCTGAGGTATAGGACGCGCGATGTAAGCTATCTGGAACCGGAACCCTGCGCTTGCGGAAGGGCGTTTGTGAGGATGCGCAGAGTGATGGGCCGCACCGACGATATGCTCATAATCCGCGGCGTGAATGTATTCCCTTCCCAGATCGAACACGTGTTGATGGAGATCGAGGGCACCGAGCCGCAATATCTGATAGTCGTGGACCGCGACAGGGGCGCGATGGACACGATGGAGGTGTGGGTAGAGGTATCGTCCGCGTTCTTCTCCGACGAGATCAGGCAGCTTGAGCAAATGGAGCGCAAGATCACCGAGGGGCTTCAGTCCGCCTTGGGGGTGACGCTCAAAGTGAAGCTTGTTGAACCCAGGACCATCGCGCGAACCGAGGGGAAGGCAAAAAGAGTTATCGACAGGAGGGAGCTTTACCAATGAAAGTCAGCCAGCTTTCCGTTTTTATAGAGAACAAGTCGGGCCGGTTGGCCGACGTTACGCGCGCGCTTGCGGATGCCAAAATCAACATCCGAGCGCTCTCGATTGCCGACACCATCGACTACGGTCTGCTAAGGCTCATCGTCAATGACCCGGTTGCGGCGAGAAATGCGCTCGCCGGCGCCGGGTTCACGGTCACACTCACTGATGTCCTGGCGATAGTAGTGCCGGACAAGCCGGGCGGGTTGGCCGGGATCATCGACATCCTTGCGGGGACCGGGATCAACATCGAGTATATGTACGCGTTCGTGGGGACATCCGGTGAGAACGCGATAGTGGTCTTCCGCATAGAGCGACTGGACGAGGCGATATCGACCCTTCAACAGAAGGGCGTTCGCATAATGACAGGGGATGAGCTGCATTCCCTGTAACACTCCATAGGAGGGAAGGTATTTTGTTAGTGAAACGGGTTCTGGTAGTTGCGATTGTGGTTGTGTTGCTGGTTGGGTTGTGCGTGGCTGAGTGCTCCGCCGCCAAGAAGGGGAAGTCGCCTATCGTGATCGGCGCGATCTTCACTGTCACGGGTGACAATGCCCCACTTGGTGTGCCGGAGCGACAGACGGTCGAGATGCTGGCCAAGCAGATCAACGCAGCAGGCGGCATCAAGGGCCGGCCGGTAAAGATCGAGTTCTATGATGACGGCGGCAAGCCCGAGCAGGCCGTTCGCGCATGCCAAGACTTGCTCGCAAACAAGAGTGTTGTGGCCATCATCGGCCCGACGCTGACCGGTCCCAGCCTTGCCATCGCCAATATGTGCGAGACTGCCAAAATGCCGCTCATTTCCTGCGCGGCGAGCATCAAGATTGTCCAGCCGGTCAAGCCTTATGTCTTCAAGACCGCGCAGACAGACTCCCTCGCTGTCGCGAGACTAATCGATTATCTCAAGAAATCCAAGATCAAGTCTGTTGGCTTCATCAACGACTCCAACGCCTTTGGCGCCAGCGGCCGTGAGCAGTGGCTCAAGCTCTCCGAGGCTGCCGGAATCAAGACCGTGGACATGGAATCGTTCAACACCGCGGACACCGACATGACCGCTCAACTCACCAAGATTCGCGCGGCAGGGCCGAAGGCGGTCATCTGCTGGGGCACTAACCCTGGCCCCGCGATCGTGGCGAAGAACATGCGCACTCTTGGCATGAAGCAGCCGCTTCTGATGAGCCACGGCATCTCCAACATGGAGTTCATCAGGCTCGCCGGCAGTGCCGCTGACGGGGTGATCTTCCCCGCCGGCAAGTTGCTGGTCGCGAAGTTCATCTCGAAGAGCGATCCCCAGAAAGCTAGACTGCTGAAGTACTCCGCCGATTTCCAGAAGGCTTTCGGCAAGTCTGCGAATACGTTCGGAGGACACGCGTGGGATGCGCTGATGTTGGTTGCCGATGCGGTCAAGGCCGTTGGGCCGAATCACGTCAAGATTCGTGACCGCGTGGAAAAGACCAAGCGCTTCGTCGGCATCAGCGGGGTCTTCACTATGAGCCCGAGGGACCACAACGGTTTGACCAAGGACGCGTTTGCCCTTGTTACGATAAAGAACGGAAAGTGGGCGTTGGCCAAGTAGGCATAGCGCCATATATGAGAATGGAGGACGAGTCAATGTTAGGAAAGCGTGGTTTGTTCGTGTTCGCCTTTATCGTGGCGCTCTTCGTTGTGCTGGCCGCACCTGGGAGCTATGCCGCGAAGAGCGCCCCAAAAACGCCTTATGTGATAGGCGCCATTTTCTCTGTTACGGGTGACAACGCCCCGCTCGGTGTTCCGGAGCGCGACACGGCCCTGATGCTTGCCAAGCAGCTTAATGCAAAAGGCGGCGTCGGCGGGCATCCCGTAAAGCTGATTGTCTATGATGACACCGGCAAGCCGGAACAGGCCGTTCGTGCGTGCCAGGACCTGCTGGCTAACAAAGCTGTGGTCGCTATCATCGGCCCAACGCTAACCGGCCCGAGCCTTGCTATCGCGACTATGTGCAACGGCGCGAGGATGCCGCTGATCTCCTGCGCCGCGAGTGTGAAGATCGTTCAGCCCGTAAAGTCGTATGTATTCAAGACCGCCCAGACCGACTCCCAGGCGGTTGCCAAGCTGATCGACCACCTGAAGAAGTCCAGGATTAGGACCGTCGGCTTCATCAATGACGCCAACGCTTTTGGGGCCAGTGGCCGCGACCAGTGGCAGAAGCTGTCGGCAGGGACCGGGATCAGAACCGTGGACCTGGAGTCGTTCAACAGCGCCGATACCGACATGACCGCTCAACTCACCAAGATCCGGGCGGCAAGGCCGCAGGCGGTCATCTGCTGGGGCACAAACCCCGGTCCCGCCATCGTGGCGAAGAACATGCGCACCCTTGGCATGAAGCAGCCGCTCCTGATGAGCCATGGCATTTCCAATATGGAGTTCATCAGGCTCGCCGGCAGGGCAGCGGAAGGGGTTGTGTTCCCTTCGGGCAAGATCATCGTCGCAAGCCAGATACCCGCGAGCGATCCGCAGAAGAAAGTGCTGCTTGGCTATTCCAAGGACTATCAGAAGGCCTACGGCAAGCCGGCCAGCCACTTCGGCGGCCACGCGTGGGACGCGTTCCAGCTCGTGGTGGATGCGGTCAAGAAAGTCGGGCCGAACCATGCCAAGATACGCAGCAACATCGAGAGCCGGAAGAACTTCATCGGTATCGACGGTGTATTCAATCTCAGCCGCACCGACCACAACGGGCTGAGCAAGAATGCTTTCGCGCTCGTAACGATCAAGAACGGCAAGTGGGTCTTGATCAAGTAAGTAAGCAATACATCAGCCGGAGCCATCAGAACACTGATGGCTCCGGCTGAACACGTGTGTTTGGACAAGTAATGGAGCAGTTCAGCCAACTGGTAGTTTCCGGGATCGCCAATGGTTGCATTTACGCAATAGTTGCCATTGGCTTTTCGATCATCTATAGTGGCACGCAAGTCATCAACTTCGCTCAGGGCGAGTTTGTCATGGTCGGCGCCATGGTCGCGGCGGTGCTGTTGGCAAAGGTAAGCCTCTTCATCGCGTTTCCAGTGGCGGTTGCGGCAGGCTGTTTGGTCGGGGCATTTGTTGCGATCTGTGTGCTTGTCCCGCTCAAGCGAGCCTCCGTAGTCTCGCTGGTTATCATAACGGTAGGCGCGTCCATTCTGCTTCGTGGGCTGGCGCAGCTGTTCTGGGGCGAGGAAGGCAGGAACGTGCCGTATTTCACCGGGGTTACCCCAAGCGACGACCGCACGTTCCACCTCGCCGGCGCTGTAATCGGCGCGCAGCAGTTGTGGGTTGTCGGAATCACCATTCTGCTTGTGGTTGCCACGCACTTATTCTTCAAATACACCCTGCTCGGTCGCGCGATGCGTGCGTGCGCGCTGAATCCTACGGGCGCGAAGCTCGTGGGGATCAGCGTTCGTAGGATGATCATTCTCTCATTCGTTATGGCGGCGGGATTGGGCGCAATCGCGGGGGTGACGGTGTCAGCCGGGATCTACGCGAGATGCACAATGGGCACGGCGCTCGGTCTGAAGGGCTTTTGTGCAGCGGTGCTCGGCGGACTTGGAAGCTATGGTGGAGGAATCGCCGCCGGAATTTTGCTGGGAGTCGTGGAAGCGCTTATCGGCCTGGTCATACCATCGATGAGCGACTACAGGGATGCCGTCGCGTTTGTTATCCTGCTGTTGGTGCTGCTGATCAAGCCCGAAGGAATTCTGACGCGCAAGAAGGTGGTGGCGTAAGTGGTTTCACCGGACGGGGCCGCCAAGATGAGAAGGACCAGGCCACGGGTCGATGTTCTTGCGATCCTCCCCTTCATCGTGTTTCTGGTGGTCTACATGTTCGTGCCCCGGTTTGTCCAGGACAGGACGCTCAATTCGCTTGTCTACATCGGGATCAATGTCTTGCTTGCGCTTGGCCTCAATCTGCTGATGGGATATGCCGGCCAGATCTCTCTGGGACACGCCGCATTCTTCGGACTTGGCGCGTATGCCTCGGCAATCGTAGCTTTGCAGCCCATTCAGACACAGATCATACCGGGCTTCAGCGCAGGAATCGGCGTCATGGCCGGAGTCGCGGCGCTCATATCTCTGACGCGGGCGTCCGGCTGGAAGCTCGCTGTGGGCTTGGCGGGGCTGTTTGCGCTCTCCTGGATTTGCCGTGCGGCTCATCTTGGCCTGCCCGCGGCGCTGGCTGTGAATGCTGTGGGGATGGCGATCCTCGGGTTGGCGCTGGGAATCGGATGGTGGAAGTCCGCTATGTCCGGGGCAATTGACATTGCGGCATTGGCCGTGTGCAGCCGCTTTCTGGTGCGGGTCCTGGCGAACAGCGGGGCAGGCACTGGAACATCGCCGTGGATTGGAATGCTGGCGGGAGTTCTCGTCACCGGTCTCATCGCCTATCTGATAGGCGCCCAGGTGCTCAGGCTCAAGGGCAACTACCTGGCTATGGGCACGCTCGCCTTTGGCGTGATAGTCGAGATCATGTTCAGCAAGTGGGTTGCCGTGACCGGCGGTTCCAGCGATGGAATCTACGGCATCCCAACGATCGCGTTCGTTGATGGGCTGCCGAAGCCTGTGCGTCACGTATTCGAGATGGCGCGCGGAGGAAGCCTGAACCCTCAGCAGCAGTACTACTATCTCGTGTGGTTGTTTGTCCTTATTGCTCTCATACTTGCAGTCAACATCGTCCGATCTCGTGTGGGCCGGGCATTCCGCGCCGTTCACGGAAGCGAGCAGGCTGCCGAGTCGCTGGGAGTAGATACGGGGCGCTACAAGATTCAGGTGTTCGTTTTAAGCGCCGCGCTGGCGTCGATTGCGGGAAGCTTGCACGCGCACAACGCCGGGGTCGGTTATATAAGCCCCGGCGAGTTCAGCTTCATGGTGAGTGTGCAGCTTGTCGTTATCGTGGTTCTGGGCGGACTTGCGAGTGTATGGGGCGCGCTGCTGGGCGCTGCAGCCATACAGCTCATCCAGAATTGGATTCTCACGCTGGATAAAGCGGATATCTCGGTTTTCGGGCTGGCGCTTAAGGGGCTTGATCCGATTGTGTTCGGCGCGATTCTGATCGGCGTGATGATGGTGATGCCGCAGGGACTGGCCAAAGCCCTGGCAGACCTGGTCTCGGTTGCCGTTCGCGCAGTTCGCCGTCCTTCGACAGGGCCAGGATACTCAGAGGAGGCGGGGTAGAGGCGGTGGGAGTTTTGATTGAGGCGACCGCCGTCACCAAATCCTTTGGCGGGCTTGTGGCGGTCAACAATGTTGACGTGCGAGTGACCGAGGGTCAGACAAAGGCATTGATCGGCCCCAATGGCGCAGGCAAGAGCACGCTGCTGAATCTGCTGACTGGCATAATGCCCGTCAGTGAGGGCGAGATTCGGATCAACGGAACCTCGGTAGCGGGCCGGTCGTGTTATGAGTTTTCCTCGTTGGGGCTGGCACGGACGTTTCAGAATGTGCAGCTATTCGAGAGCATGACCGTGCTGGAAAACGTGATGGTGGGCTGCCATAACTGGACGCGGCAGGGAATGCTGTCCGGCGCCCTGCGATGGGTCGGGCACTTGCGCGAGGAACGCAGGATTTTGGCGGAGGCGATGACGCAGATCGAGGCGGTCGGGCTTGCGGACGAGGCGGACTCCGACGCTGGGAGCCTGCCTTTTGGAAAACAGCGAATGCTCGAGATTGCCAGGGCGCTTGCCGGCAGGCCCAGGATGCTGCTGCTGGACGAGCCGGCTTCTGGACTCTCAACGCGGGAAACGACCCAACTCGCGGTGCTGCTCAGGAAGATCGTGTCGGAGGGCGTTACGATACTACTGGTGGATCACGACATGCAGTTCGTGATGGAGATCTCCGATGAGATTGCGGTCCTTGACAGAGGCAAGAAGATCGCCGAGGGGACTCCCGAGGAGATCCAGAACGATCCTAAGGTCATCGCTGCCTATCTGGGCGCGGAGGCGAAGTAGTGCTGAAGCTGCAGAGCGTGGTTACCTATTACGGGAGAATTCTGGCACTGAGGGGCATTTCGCTGCACGTTGACTCAGGCGAAATAGTGGCCATCGTTGGGCCGAACGGAGCGGGCAAGACTACCGCGCTCAACACCATATCCGGCGTGATTCCCGCCAGAACGGGACACGTCATCTTTGACGGTGAAGACGTGACCGGCAAGCCTACTGAATGGCTGGTGGAGCGCGGGTTGATCCAGGTTCCGGAGGGCAGGATGCTCTTTGGCGAAATGACTGTCTATGAGAACCTAATCCTGGGAGCCTATAGGCGAAGCCGGGCTGCCAAGAAAGCGGAGCTGGTCGGGGACCTGGAGAAGGTCTACGAGTTGTTCCCAATCCTGAAGCAGAGGACGGGCCAATCGGCTGGGACGCTGTCGGGCGGGGAGCAGCAGATGCTCGCTATCGGCAGGGCGCTGATGGGCAGGCCGAAGATGCTTCTGCTGGACGAGCCCACGATGGGCCTTGCGCCGCTGGTTGTCAAGGAGATACTCAAGGTCATCACGGAACTTCGCAAGACGGAAGGAACTACGGTGCTTGTGGTCGAACAGAACGCCAAAGCGGCATTGAGCATCGCCAAGCGAGCGTATGTTATGGAAACCGGGCGCGTGGTGATGGAGGGATCAGCGGCGGAGTTGTCGAAAAACCCAGAGATTCAGCGTGCGTATCTCGGTAAGGGCTATCGGCAGATTATGGACTAGACAGTCATCGGAGCCCGGCAGTCCAAGCGAGGACTGTCGCGGGGTCCGGTTTTTTTGAGGTCGATCTTTATGCCTATATGGAACCCGAAAGCTGAGAAGATGTCGCGCTCAGAGCTAGAGCAGTTGCAACTGGAGCGGTTGCAGGCGACGGTGAACCGCGCCTATCGCAACGTGCCGTTCTACCACAGGCAGTTCCAGCAAATGGGCGTTGCGCCGGAGGATGTGCAATCGCTTGCGGATGTCACCAAACTGCCTTTCACGACAAAAGAGGACTTGCGCGATGGCTACCCGTATGAGATGTTCGCTGTGCCGCTGCGCGAGATCGTGCGCATACACTCGTCTTCTGGGGCGACTACCAAGCCGATAGTCGTCGGCTACACGAAAAGCGACCTCAAGAACTGGGCGGGGCTTGTCGCGCGGGTTCTGAGCGCCGCTGGCGTGACGAAAGACGATGTCGTGCAAATAGCGTTCGATTACGGCCTGTTTACGGGCGGTTTCGGGATGCACTATGGCGCGGAACGGCTTGGGGCGTCGGTCATCCCGGTTTCCGCGGGCAACATTGAACGCCAGATCCAGATAATGCAGGACTTTAGAAGCACGGTTCTGGTTGGCACGCCGAGCTATGCGCTCTACCTGATTGAGGTGCTGGATCGGATGGGTGTATCGCCTGCCGGGATGCGGCTGCGGGTGGGTCTGTTTGGCGGAGAGCCGATGAGCGAGAAGACGCGAGCGACCATCGAGTCGGGGCTTGGAATTGTGGCCACGGACAACTACGGTCTCAGCGCCGTTATGGGGCCCGGAATCGCCGGAGAGTGCGAACTCAAAGACGGTTTGCACATAAACGAGGATCACTTTCTGGTCGAGGTGATCGATCCGGAGACACTAAAGCTGCTGCCCGAGGGCGAGTCCGGCGAGCTTGTTATCACGACGCTTACGAAGGAAGGCTTACCGATGATCCGCTATCGGACCAGGGACGTTACAAGCCTGACCTACGTGCCGTGTAAGTGCGGCAGGACTATCGCCAGGATGGCGCCGGTTCGCAAGCGCACGGATGACATGATCATCGTGCGGGGAGTGAACGTATATCCGTCTGAGATCGAGGCGCTGCTTTATGATATCGAGCACGTTGAGCCGCACTATCAGATTGTGCTGGATCGTGAAGGCGGGCTGGATATATTGACGCTCAAGGTTGAGCTGTCATCGACTATGATCAGCGACCAGATGCAGAAGCTGGTCGGGCTGGAAGAGACGATCACGCGCCGCGTTCACGCGGCTATCGGGTTGACCCCGCGGGTCAAGCTGGTGGAAACGAAAACGCTTCAGAGCGTTGGGCGGGCCAATAGGGTCGTCGATAATAGAGAAAACTGATAGAGGGGTGGTGAGAGCCAGACAATTGTGGAATCTGTAATATCATCATCAATCAACTTATCGCGGGACAATGGAGGAAGAGAATTGAGAAAGTTTGTAGGGATGACTATTTTTGTGGCTCTAATGCTGAGCTTGTTAGCCGGATACGCGTTCGCGCAGGCGGCGCCGAGCGTTGAACTCCACGGCTATATGCAGAACAGATTCTACGTGCCTGAGAGCTCACAGCCACGCTTTGGGGTGGAGCGCGTGTCGCTGTCGGCCGCTGCTAAGCTGCCGAGCGAGGCCAATGCTTATGTCGAAATCTACCTGCCGGTGCAGCCGTCGAGCGCTCTCTATCTTGAGAGCGGCTACGTGGACTTGAAGTTGGGCAATGGCCGGCTAAGGGTCGGCAAGGGCCGCCAGTTGAACTTTGGCATTACGCCCACATACCCGAACAGGAAGACCAGCCAGTACGGCATTCTTGCTGAGACGTTTACCCAAGACAGGATACAGGGGCTCCAGTACGCATACAAAGCCGGCGCCTTCGACGGCGGAGTATCGTTCTTCACGGATCTGACTGGTGGCACGCGTCAAATCGGGACCTTTCCGGGCGCATTTAACTCCGTTGATGCCGCCGGTATCGCGGCCCCGGTCTTCGGGGATACCCAGCCTCACCTTTGCGATGGTGAGCCCTCGGGCGCCGCGGGAACCAACGCCCGACTTGCGGGGAGTGCTAAGATCGGCGTCTCAACTCCCACGTGGAATGCTCACATCTCGTATGCGACGGGTGGGTTGTCTCAGACCAATGCAAACGCCGTCGCCAAGCCATGGCTTGGTGTTCTAACCCACGCCAGTACCACTCACAACAAGTGTGGCATTGATGCCACTTACGGACGCGGCCCGTGGGTCGGTCAGGTCGAAGCTTATCAAGCCACATTCGGTGAGGTCAAACTGAATGGCTACAGCGTTCTCGCGGGATACCAGCCGAAGGACACGTGGCGTGCTTATGTTCGATATGCCAGCATCGTCTCGAACCTGACGCCGGTCGCAGCCTCACCCAGCACTTACGATCCGCAGCAGCTTACTTTCGCCGTAATCAAGCCGCTATTCAAGGGTGTTTGGATCGAGTGTGATTACGAGAAGAATGTTCAGCGCGTTCCGAGGGGTGGCAGGAAGATCGACGACGGCCTGTTCTTCGTGGAGCTCTTCACGGGCTTCTAGTCCAATAACCTCAAGGCACAAGGGGCAGGATTTCATCACTGGAATCCTGCCTCTTAGCTTTTTGGCCGCTTATCTAGAACGCGCTTGGCTTTGCCTTCACTGCGTTCGATGGTCCTCGGCTCGACCAGTTTGGCAATGACCGTGATGCCAAGAGCATTATTGATCGCCTCTTGGATCTTGTTCGCCAGCGCTTCAAGACCCTTGATCTCATCGGAGACGAAGTGCTCGCTCACCTCAACCCACACTTCCATGCGGTCGAGCGCATCCACTCTTTCGACCACGATCAGGTAGTGCGGCGCGGTGCCCTCGATCTCAAGGAGCACCCTCTCAATTTGAGATGGGAAGACGTTCACGCCCCGAACGATCAGCATGTCGTCGGTTCGCCCGGCGATCCTTCCCATCCTGACGTGCGTACGGCCGCACGCGCACGGCTCGGCGTGCAACACAGACAGGTCCCGAGTACGATATCTGATGATAGGGAATGCTTCCTTGGTCAGAGATGTGAACACCAGTTCTCCCGGTGTCCCATAAGGCAGGACTTCGAGAGAATCCGGGTCTACGATCTCAGGCAGAAAGTGATCATCGCGGACGTGGAGGCCAGCCCGAGCCTCGCACTCACTGGCGACTCCGGGGCCCATGATCTCACTCAGGCCATAGATATCGCTCGCATGAATGCCCAGCTTGGACTCGATTTCCTTGCGGAGGCTTTCTGTCCAAGGCTCCCCGCCAAAAGCGCCGCACCGCAGGGACAACTCGCGGATATCCGCGCCCATATCAAGAGCGGTGTCGGCGATATGGAGAGCATAGGATGGCGTGCAGATCAGCATCGTACTGCCGAAGTCCTGCATCATCTGAATCTGGCGCTTTGTATTGCCTCCGGAAACCGGGATCACAGTCGCGCCGATTCTTTCAGCGCCGTAATGAACTCCCAGCCCGCCGGTGAACATGCCGTAACCGTGGGCGTTCTGGATGATGTCTCGCTTGCCGCCCCCGGCACTGACGATGGTTCTGGCCATGATCTCCGACCAGACGTCTATGTCGTTGCTCGTATACCCGACTACCTTGGGCTTTCCGGTCGTGCCGGATGACGAATGCAGGCGGACCACATCTTCCATTGGAACGGCAAACATGCCGAATGGGTAACTATCGCGGAGGTCATCGGCTGTGGTGAATGGGAGGCAATCGAGGTCGTTTATCGAGCGTATGTCATCCGGCTTGACGCCGGCGTCGTCCATTTTCCTCCGGTATACCGAGACGTTCTCGTAACACCGCCGTACGGTCTCTTGCAGCCGCTGAGACTGAATCTCTTCGCGTTGCTCTCTGGGCATGCATTCGGCTTCTTTATTCCAAATCACGCTTGCTCCGTCCTTCCGGCTTTGGCATACTCCTCCCCAGCGCGAACGCCTTGAGGTTAGCCTCCAATCCCTTATGCCTGAACCTGTCCCTTATTGCGCCCTCCCAAAGCGACTCATCTACCTCCAGGAATCCGGACAGCGCGCCCAGCAAGCAGATGTTTGCGCTTCGCTTGGAGCCGGCCTGGATTGCCATGCCCAGCGCATCGACGGCAAGCACTTCCCCGGCCCGTTCTCTCAGCCTCTCGGCAATATCTGATGGATACTCCACCTTCCCTATAGCAACCGCGGTTGGCAGAATCCTCTGTTCGCTGACTATTGCCACCCCTCCGGCCTTCAAAGATAGAATAGAGCGCAGCGCCTCCATCTTCTCGAATGCCAGGAGTATATCCGCCTCACCATCCGGGATTGTGGGGGAGTAGACAATCTGCCCAAAGCGGACATCGCTGTTTACGGTGCCCCCTCGCTGTGCCATCCCGTGGACTTCGCTCTTCTTAACGTCGTAGCCGCTGGTCAGGAGCACGTCGCACAGCAATTCGCTTGCTACGAGAATGCCTTGCCCGCCGACTCCGACCAACCGTATGTTAGTTACTTTGCCGCTCACTGGGCACATCTCCCTATGGCTTGGCACCGACAAACCTGGATGCACACACTGCAACCGATGCACAGGTTGGCATTGATCTGGGCGTATATCTTGCCGTCCTCGGCCAGTCTGGACTCGATGGCTGGGCAGCCGATGCGGAAGCACAACTGGCAGCCGGTACACTTTTCCGGGTCAACGGCAGCCGGGGACAGTTTCACACTCTTGCCTTTATCGATCAGAACGCAGGGCTGCTCGGCAATCACCACCGACGGCTTATCAGTCTGGATTGCATACTTCAACGCAAGCTCGAGTGCTTTCAGATCGCGTGGGCTGACGGTCAGCACATCCTCAACGCCGATCGCCCGGGCAAGCCCCGCAAGGTCGAGCTTCGGGGCATCCTCGCCCATCAGTGTCTTGCCCGAGGCCGGATTGTCCTGCCCGCCGGTCATGGCGGTTATGCTGTTGTCCAGAATGCATATCGTCGCCGCCGTGCCGTTATACACGGCATCGATCAGGCCGGTGATCCCGGAGTGGACGAACGTGGAATCACCGAGCACCGCCACCACGGGCGTTTTGTCGTCGTCGGGCATCGCTCTCTTGATGCCGAGCGCATTGCCGATGGATGCGCCCATGCACACACAGGTATCCATGGTCTCCAGTGGCGGAAGCGCGCTCAGCGTGTAGCACCCGATATCTCCGGTCACAATCGCGTTGAGCTTCTTGAGAACATGGAAGAACCCGCGGTGTGGGCATCCGGGACACAGAACGGGCGGCCGTTTGGGTGTAGGGGCGAAGCATTTGCCGTCAGGCTTTTCGATCTTGCAGGCTTCAGCAGCAAATGCTTCGCCCCTACTCACACAAGCAAACCCGGCGGCAACCAACTTGGGATTCAGTTCCCCTATGATAGGGAAGCGTTCTTTCCCTATCACGTCCAAGTGCAGGGCACGAACCTGTTCTTCGATGAACGGGTCAAGCTCCTCCACCACATAGAGCTTTTGCACCTTCGATGCAAACTGGCGAACAAGCTCTTCGGCAAGCGGATATGTCATCCCCAGCTTGAGGATGGAAACGTCGGGCAAGACTTCCTTCACGTATTGGTAGCTGATCCCCGAGGTTATCACGCCGATGGATGTATCGCCCCATTCGATGGCATTTAGGTCAATCGAGTTTGCGAGTTCCCGCAAGCGATTCATGCGCTCCTCTACGACGACATGCCGCTTCAGGCCATACGCGGGAATCATGACGTACTTCTCGGGGTTGCGCTCGAATCTTCCGAAGACAGGTTCTCTCGGCTCGGAAACGCGGACTACCGACTTGGCGTGGTTAACGCGAGTGGTCGTCCGAAGCAAAACGGGGGTATCGTATTCTTCACTTAGCTCGAACGCGCGAATGGTAAAATCCTTGGCTTCCTGGCTGTTGCTTGGCTCAAGCATCGGGATCTTAGCAAACCGGGCATAGTGCCGGTTATCCTGCTCGTTCTGGGAGCTGTGCATGCCGGGGTCATCGGCGCTTACCAGCACCAGTCCGCCGTTGACGCCTGTGTATGAAGCGGTAAGAAGCGGATCGGAGGCGACGTTCACGCCCACATGTTTCATGGTCGCCAGCGCCCGGGCGCCGCCATACGCCGCACCGAGCGCCACCTCGAAGGCCACCTTCTCGTTCGGGGACCACTCGGCATAGAGAGTATCATACTGGATGATACTCTCCAGAATTTCGGTGCTCGGCGTACCCGGATAGCCTGCGGCCACCCGAACCCCGGCCTCGTATGCTCCTCGGGCAATCGCTTCGTTGCCTGAGAGTAGAATGGTTGTCTTCAATATCTAGTAGACCTTATCTGCGCAACGTAGCACAACGCTGTGTTGATGGTATCATTCTTGGATAGTGTCTTGTCAAGGTGTGGGGCGCGCGAAAACTCTATCCGAGCACAAAATGCGCAGTCCACGCAGCCACCACCAATCGGTTCCTGCTCATAACCCCACAGTAGTTTTAGATTTGTGATGTTCGATGTTAGGCTCCAGGGTCATTTGCGCTAGGTACTCAACAGCCCGATTGTGCAGATGTGAATCCACCCACACAATGTCAAACAAAGCAGCTCTCTCCAAAAAGATAACAGCGGCATCTTTGCCAATTCTGCTTTGAATAAGAGCTGCCGTTTCCATCATCTCAAATGCCTTAGCATGAAGACTGTCGATCTCCATTGCTAGAGCAAGTATGCCTGACGTGTCAAGGAAGATCATTGAGAGTCCTCGGCAAGGTAATCATCGTGGCGCACTGAGAGATCGGTCACTCCAGATGTCCCCATGCCGATCCACGAATGTATTTTCTTCAAATCAGTTTCCTGGGTCTGTTCGCCCTGTTTGGGTGTCTCAACCAGACTCTCCCTCAGAATCTTCCTTACCACAGCCGACATGGACTTCTTCTGCTTATGCGCAGTGTTCCGCAGAACCTCGTATGTATCATCATCTATCTGAAGCTGGGTTCTCACCATGGTTCAACTCTCCCGTGCCGACGTTTGTGGCTACACTTACATTATACCATCATGATGTCAGTGGCGGCACGAAATCGCACCACCCGTGAGTTAAGAAGGGGCGAAAAGCTACGCAACCTTTTTCACTATGAGGCGTGCCGAGAGTTGTAATGTGGAAAGGGCCGCCGAATGGCGGCCCGTATGAACACAAGATAGAATGGCACTATATTCCAGAACACGGGAGCTGGCACAAAGGGTTATGCTCTACGCCGTCGTATGCCCAGGAGTGATATCAACCCACCAGCCAATGCGATAATTGATGACGGCTCAGGAACAACTTCGGAGACGCGGAACCCGATATCGGAGGTCTCGATTGACGGGTAGCTGGCGTAGATGCTGTTGCGGTACGATGCCTGGAGGAGGTAGACGTCGCTGATGATGAACGAACCGCCGCGCAGGCCGCGAATGGCGTGATTCGAGTCTTGGAATACAATAGCCTCGTTCCACTCCCAAACATTGCCGCCTTGATCGAATGTGCCGTAGAAACTGTCGGAGTTCTGGAACTCACCGACGTTGGTTCGGTAATAGGGGCTGCCGATCAGGTAGCCATTATCGTAATAGTTGGCGTTGTTGCCGGAGGCGTCGGCCACGTTCCGAAGCGGGGCCGCGTCGCTCTGGGTGGGGGACAGCCAGTATCCGGCTTGGGTTCCGCCGCCCTGTCTAGGCTTGTTGGGATCGTAATAAGCAGCCTTATACCACTCGTCCTCGCTTGTTACTGCCCATCCGGTCCATCCGGTGTTACGCTGGATGATTCGGCCATCATCGCCGTTGTAGCCACTGGGAATGGTGTATGCGCCGGTCTCAGTGTCCCCGATGCCCTGGCCGTTACCGAGCCAGTTGGCAAAACGCAGGGAGTCCCAATAGCTTACGTAGTTGACAGGCCTGTTCGCCCATTCGTCGGCCACAGTGTATACGTAGGGGTTGGCCACTATGCCGCCCCCGCTGCGCTGGATGTTGCAGCCCCAAGAAACAGACGGATCGCCCATGGACGTGTTGTACAGCCCATAAGGGTCAGACTTAGCTTTGTTGTTCAGGAAATCGGTGTATTGCGCGGCTGTGACTTCATACTCTCCGATGTTGTAGTTGTAGCCTACTGAGCCGTAGCCGGTGGCGGTGTCTGCCGCATTATGCGCGTTACCGACTGCAACGGTGTCGATGGTGATGGCCGCCTGAGCGGCAATAGTCAAACTCAGCAGCGCAAGCGCCGCCGCTACGGCGAATACTTTCTTCATCGTTGTCCTCTCCCAAGTTCGAGGGGTTGTGGTTCGTAATGTCTTGCGATCTTTCAGTATGTATGCCCGATACTGTTGAGGTGCAAGAATCGTGCCAGTTACCCCCCCTGTGAATTTGCCAGGGGCATTTTGGCGAATTGAGCGTGCGGCTGCCCCTCATTTGCCCCGCATCAGAGCCTTATGTTATAATTCGAGCATCAACACTAGGAGGATCAATGGACACCAGTGATTTCAGAAACGGGCTTTCTATCGTCGTGGATACCGACATATTCACCATAGTCGACTTCCAGCACGTCAAGCCCGGCAAAGGCGGCGCGTTTGTGCGCAGCAAGCTTAAGAACATTCGTACCGGCGCCACCATCGATAAGACCTGGCGCGCGGGGGAAAAGATGGATCAGGCCATTCTGGACCGATACCCACTGCAGTTCAGCTATGAGCAGGGCGGCGAGTACTACTTCATGGACACCGAGTCCTATGAGATCAGCCCTGTTGCCAAAGAGAAGATCGGCGACGGGGTCAAGTACCTCCGAGAAGGCTTGGAAGTGACGGCGCTGGCGCACGCCGGCGAGATCATCAATATCGAACTGCCGATCACCGTCGAGGTATTGATCGCGGACACCGAACCGGGCGAGAGGGGCAATACCGCGTCCGGCGGAGGCAAGCCCGCCACTCTGGAGACCGGCGCTGTCGTCCAGGTCCCGTTCTTTATCAACATAGGCGACAAGGTCAAGGTGGACACTCGCTCGGATGAGTATCTGGAGAGAGTGAAAGAGTAGCTTTGCCGTGAGCAACGACAGCCGCAGGCAGATCAGCAGCGTTCTCGATACCGTCGCCGGAATCGGTCTCAAAGTTGGGGCCGTGATGGTGGGGCTGGCGCTCGCTTATCTGCTATTCGTGGTCTTCGGGCCGAAGCTTTCGGCGATGAAGTCCATGAATGCGGAGGAAAAAGACGCCCTTTTGCAGAGCATAGGCTGGGCAAGAGTGATGCTCAGGTGTGGCTCGATCGGGCTCATCCTGGCGCTGTGCATCCGCTACTTCTACGAGGAAACGATCGGCCTCATTCTGGCGCTGGCCGGGGCGGCGATCTACTTCTTCAGCCCCGCCGCGTTCAGCTCGCTCACGCTGGGGGCGTTCGCGAAGAACGCGGCTCACGGCGGGAAAGTGGATGCTGCCTACGCGTTCTACCACGGGATAGTCAACGACATCGCCACGGTCGGCCTGATCTGCATGGTTCCCGGAATCCTGCTGCTCGTGCGCGACGTGATAGTGCGGATCGCGAGTCGCTTCGGCGCCCGGCACGAAGTGCCCATCCACGACGTAGCAGAAGGGCACGCCAACAAGGGCCAGACGCCCAAGCTGTATGAGAAATGCTGGGACATGGCGTTGTGCAACGAGCGCTCGAAGAGGTTCTGCTCGGCGTGGGGGAAGCGCAGATCCTGCTGGCAGGTGCAGTCGGGGTGCCTGTGTGACCAGGATACTATCAGGCAAGCGCTTCAGGATCGCGACCGCGAGGGGCATGAGGCGGTCGAGACCCCGCAGGCAGCCGACACGAGGCCCAAGATCGTCCTGTCTGTCCAGCAGAAGAAAGCTCGCTGCAGGGCTTGCACGATCTATCTGGAGCACCAGCGGCAGAAGTTCCGAATCGCAAGCCCGGCGATCATGGTGGCGGTCGCACTGATCTACGCGGTGCTGTATGGCCGGATTGCCGGAGTACTCTACGGCATTCTGGAACGTACCGACCGATTCATGAGCTTCTTGACCTATCGCCACGGGGCCAATGCTTCGTTCACGAGCCAGGGGCACATTGTGACGACGCTGGCGATGATCTGCATCGGTGTGGTTTTGCTCAGTTTCACGCTACGGGCGCTAGAGTTTCTGATCTTTGATTTACAGGTGTAGATGGAACGCGGAAAGCTGATCGGGCAGCAGAGCTTCCGCCCAAGCCATTCGGAAGGGGACTTGCCTTACCGTGATTGTCAGCAAGAGTTTGCGAAGTCGTTTGGCAGGCCTGATCGAGAGCAGCACAAGAAGGGGACTGAAGTTTTCTATCCCGTCCGCGGCCATTGCGGTTGCTTATCTGCTGTATATCGTCTTCGGGCCGAAGCTCCCCTCGATGGCGCGGATGAACGGGTTCGACCGGGTGTATCTGGAGCATACCGTCGCGATGGCAGAGATCGTATTGCGGGTTGCTTCGCTGGTCTTGGTGATCTCTCTGGCGCTACGGTATATGTATGAGGCGCTGATCGGCCAGATCCTGACAATCGCGGGAGGAGTGCTTTATTTCTTCGGCCCCGCGATCTTTGACCGTTGGACTGTCGGGGTCTTCGCGAGCAATCAGCTATACATAGGCATAGTCGGCGAGTTCACTCGAGTGGGGCTGACCGCGCTTGTGCCCGGAGCAATCCTGCTGTCCAGGGACATGGGGGCGCGACTGGTCGCGGGCATCAAGAGCGGTAAGTCGTTGGCGCAGTTGTGGGGCGACGAAGATGCTCGGATCAGAAGACATCGGCGACGCAAGCTCTACGAGCATTGCTGGGACATGCCGTTCTGTCGGGAGTTCGTGAGAGACGTCTGCCCGGCGTGGAGGAAGGCCAAGTCTTGCTGGCGCCTCAAATGCGGGTGTTACTGCGATGAGCAGACGATCCTGCGGGCGATGACGTCCGAGGCTATGGACAATAAATATGCGCAACGCTTTATGCAGACCCTTGCGCAGGAACAACTGAACCGTCCGAGCGTGTCCGCGAAGCAGAAGCGGGCGCGCTGCCGGCGATGTGTTATCTATACGGAGCACCAGAAGCAGAAATACCGGGTTCTGAGCCCGATGATGTTCCCGGCCGTGGCGATCGTCTTCTGGGTGTTCCACGATCAACTGGTCAGATTGTTGGGGATCGTATATGCAGGCACCGACCGATTTGTAAGCTTTGTCACCATGCATCAGCAGCATGCACTCGGGGGCGAGCAGCACATGTTTACGGTGCTGGCAATAGTGTGGTTGTGGATTGTGGTACTCAGCTACGCCCTCCTGGGACTGGAATATCTAATCTTTGATCTGCAGGTCTAGCAATGGATGTTAAAAAAATAGAGGAACTGATCCGCGTGCTCGAGGGCTCCCCAAACGAGGAGCTCTGTGTGCAAAAGGGCGACTACCGGGTCTGCATCAAGAAAGGCGCCAAGCCCGCTCCCACGCCCGCCAAGCCGTCAGCGCAGCCCGGCGGCGCGCCGGTCCCGGCTCCTATAACTGAGCCCGAGGAGCGGTTCGTCACGGCGCCGATGGTCGGAATCTTCCATGTGGTCGATGGCATCGCGCAGGTGGGCGCGGCGGTCAGCGAGGGGCAAGTTGTCGGCTCGATTGAGTCGATGAAGCTGGCAAACGACGTTGTATGCCGGGTGGTCGGCATCGTGGCCGAAGTGCTGGTCGAGGACGGCATGCCGGTCGAATACGGGCAGCCGCTTCTTAGAGTGGAGAGTTGAAAGTTGAAAGTTGAAAGTTCAGAATAGCCTCCGACCTCTTGACTCTCAACTTTTAACTTTCAACTTTGCACTTTGGACTATTGACTGACCCGCGAGGTGCGAACATGAGACTGAACAAAAGAGGAAACTGGAGCCTGATTGGGCTGTTGGTGACGGTTGTCATCATCGTCGTGGTGGCGGCTTATTACTTCGGCGGTTCGGGATCGACTGTCAAGAAGAACAGCGCTCTTCTGGACTCCAAGAGCCAGAAGAACACCGTTTTCGGCCAGGCGATAGACACGGGCAAGGCGGCTGATTGCCGGGAGCGGCTGAACCAGATCAGAACCGGCATCCAGAGCTACAAGACGACGGGCACGGACGACCGTAACCCGCAATCGTTCAAGGACATCGGGCTGAGCGTCGGCCCGGACTACTTCGCGTGCCCGGTTTCGAAGAAGCCTTACACGTATGACCCGGCGACGGGCACGGTCAAGTGCCCAACTCACGATCAATTCTGAATTATGAATGATGAATCATGAATTGGGGAGACCAGTTTGTTCAAGAAGGTTCTGATAGCGAATCGGGGGGAGATAGCGGTAAGAGTGATCCGCGCGTGCAAGGAGATGAAGATCGCGACAGTGGCGATCTACTCCGAGGCCGACAGGGAGTCGCTGCACGTCCGAATGGCGGATGAGGCGGTGTGCGTCGGCCCGGCTCCGAGCAAAGAAAGCTACCTCAACATGCCGAACATCATCTCGGCCGCGATCATCACCGGCGCGGAAGCGATCCACCCCGGCTACGCCTATTTCTCCGAACAGCCGCACTTCGCCGACGCCTGCGACGCGTGCAATATCAAGTTCATCGGCCCCAAGGCAAGCGCGATCGAGCTGATGGGCGACAAGGCGCGCGCGAAGGAGACGGCGGCAAAGGCGGGGGTTCCCTGCATACCTGGGAGCAAGGGCATAATCAAGAGCGAGCAGGACGCGTTCAAGACAGCCTCGAAGATGGGCTATCCCGTTCGCCTCAAGGCTACTGCGGGCGGCGGCGGGCGGGGCATCCGCGTGGTCGCCGGCGTGGACGATCTCGCGAGCCAGTTCAAGATCGCGAGCGCCGAGGCCGAGTCCGCGTTCGGCAACGGGCAACTCTACATCGAAAAAGAGATCGAGGACCCGCGCCACGTCGAGATTCAGTTACTCGGTGATGAGCACGGCCACTATGTCCACCTCGGCGAGCGCGAGTGCTCCATCCAACGCCGAAACCAAAAGCTGCTGGAGGAGGCCCCATCCGTGGCGGTCACGCCCGCGATTCGAGCGAAAATGGGCGAGGCGGCCGTCAAGCTCGCCAGGGCCGTGGGCTACGCGAATGCCGGGACGGTCGAGTTTCTTCTCGACAAGCACGGCCATTTCTACTTCATGGAGATGAACACCCGCGTGCAGGTGGAGCATCCGGTGACGGAGGCCGTGACCGGCGTGGACATCGTCAGGGAGCAGATTCGGATCGCGGCGGGCGAGAAGCTGGACATCACCCAGAAAGATGTTCGAATAAAGGGCCACTCCATCGAGTGCAGGATTATCGCCGAGGACCCGTCCAACAACTTCTCGCCGTCGGTGGGGACGATAACCCATTTCGTCGCGCCGGGGGGGATCGGCGTTCGGCTGGACACGCATGTCTACGCGGGTTACGAGGTCCCGCCGTATTACGACGCCATGCTGGCGAAGCTCGTGGTCTGGGGCGTGGACCGAAGCGAGGCGATGGCCAGGATGGCGCGGTGCCTGAGTGAGTTCGAGATCGAGGGTATCAAGACAAACATCGATTACCAGCAGCAGATACTGGCCAACCCGCACTTCCGCAAGGGTGAGCTGTCCACGGGCTTCATACCCAAGCGGATGAATTCCGCCGGGCAGCATTAGATGAAGACCACTAGAAGAGCGGCGCGGGAGCTTGCTTTGAACGTGCTTTATCAGGCGGATGCGTCGGGGATTCCCTTCGATGAGGCCCTTGCGACCGCTCTCGAGTTCTCGGATTTGTCCGGGCTGGAGTCAAAGGGGTCACAGAGGGCTGCCGAGGCCAGGGAATACGCGAGGCTGCTTTGTGTAGGAGTCAGGGAGCGCCGGGATGAGCTCGACGGTTTCATCGCCGAGCTTGCCGAAGGGTGGACGCTGAATCGACAGCCCCCGGTGGACCGCAACATCCTGCGGCTGGCGATCTATGAGATCAAATATGTCGAATCGGTGCCGCCGATAGTCGCCGTAGACGAAGCCGTCGAGCTGGCGAAGAGATACTCCACGGCGGAGTCGGGCAAGTTCGTAAACGGAGTGCTGGCGGGGTACCTGCGCAAATACGGCAGTGGCTCGGAGGGGAAAGGCATTGACAGCAAAGATTCTTGACGGAACGGCAACCGCGAAGGAGATCAGGGCCGGACTCGCGGAGCGTGTGGAGAAGCTCAAGACCGAGAAAGGGATCACACCCAGGCTATCGGTGATTCTTGTGGGTGAAGACCCGGCATCGGTCACGTATACTCGAATGAAGAAGAAGGCCTGCGAAGCCGCGGGGATGCTGAGCGATCTCATCGAGCTTCCCGCTGACAGCACCCAGGAGCAGGTGAAGAGCGTTATCGCGAAGCTCAACGCGGACCCCACGGTTCACGGGATCATGGTGCAGCATCCGGTACCGTCGCATCTCGACGAGCTGGACATCCTTTCCACCGTCGCTGTTGAGAAAGATGTCGATGGCATCAGCGCCATGAGCCTCGGCAAACTCGTGCTGGGCACGGCGGATTACGTATCCTGCACCCCGCTGGGGATCGTGAAGCTGCTCGAGAGATACGAGATTCCGATCAAAGGCGCGGAGGTCGTGGTTGTCGGACGCAGTATCATTCTTGGCAAACCAGTCGCGCTTGCTCTGTTGGAACGCCATGCGACCGTCACCATCTGCCACTCACGAACCCAGAACCTGGCTGATGTGGTGCGCAGGGCCGATATAGTGGTCGCCGCGCTGGGCAAGGCCGAGTTGATCAAGGGCGACTGGATCAAAGAGGGCGCGGTGGTCGTGGACGCCGGGTATAACAAGGTCGAGGGCCGGGACAAGGACGTCGGGGACGTGGAGTTCGAAGCCGCCGCCGAGCGCGCAAGTTGGATCACGCCCGTGCCCGGCGGAGTCGGCCCGATGACCATCGCCATGCTGCTTGCCCAGACCGTCCAGGGAGCCGAGAAATACGGGCAGAATTGAGTATTGAGTATTGCATATTGAATATTGATCCCGGACTAATGACTAATAACTAATATCTTCCCCATGCGCAAATGTGATGACTGCAAAATAATCCTCGATGACGACGTGAGGCACTGCCCCAAGTGCGGCAAAGACCTCTCGCCCAGCGCGCCTGCCCCGCGATTGGCGGGTTCGGACGTAACCTCCGCGCTCGCCTCCGCGAACCTGCATCGGATACGGGCGGAGTGGGATGAGGCCATCGCCGATGCCACCGATGCGCTGCGGCTGGAGCCGCGAAACCCCGACACAGCCTCGCTGTTGGGAAGTATCTACGAGGAGCGGGGGATGCTCGACGAGGCTCTGGTCTGGTATCAGATGACGCTGGAGCTGAACCCCGACAGCGCGCCCGACCAGGAGCGCCTCGAACGGGTGAGCGAGTCGATCTCGGCCAAGCGAAGACAAAGAGGCGCGGGATCGTTCCACGTGTTTGAGAAGCGCACGAAGATATGGGCGTGGGCGCTCGGGGCCGTATTCGTGGTGATCGTCGCGATGGCCCTCATATCGACTCTGTTCAAGGGCAAGCCGAGCGAGGCGCCTTACCCCAGGCCCACGCATCCTCCGCGTGCGCAAGAACAAACGCCTCCGGTCAACCAGCCCAGCGAAACGCTTCCTCAAGGCCCGAAAACAGGTTCCGAGACATCCACGCCCGCTGCACCATCAGCGCGCACCCCCGGCGAATCATACATACTTAGCGAGCTTTCGACCTCACAGGGCGTCGGCGCGAGCATAGACGATGTGATCGCGGACCCGAGGTCGGGGACGGTCAGCGTGACCTTCACGGTGCCGTTCAAGGGGTTCGTGACGAGGGAGCAGATCATTGTCGCGGCAGTCGCCGTGGCCCGCAAGACCTTCGAGCTGAACCGCGAGGTAAAGATCGTGACGGTGAGGTGCGTGATCCAGGTCGGCGGCGCTCAGGGGACCCAGATCGGGTTCGTGGGCGACATCGCGCGACAGACCGTCGATGCGCTACCTCCGAGCACGGGCAGCGACCAGCTCATCTCCGCATTCTCCCGCCCCTGGTGGAACCCGCAGATCAAGGGGACAGGCAGTAGGCCATAGGCAACAGGAAGGCCGCTTCGCAAATCGCACTCTATCCCTTCTATTGCCTATTGCCTGTTGCCTATGGCCTACGTCGGGGTATGATTAGGTACCCAATCGTCTACTTACGGGGGATTGCCATGCCTAAGGATCCGGTTTGCGGCAACTATGTGAGCAAAGACACGCCCTACAAACGCGATATGGAGGGGCAGACGTATTACTTCTGTGGCGCCGAGTGCGCCGACGAGTTCGAGGTCAACTACGAGGAGTATCTGGAGATCGAGGAAGAACGCGCCGGCACGGGCGAATAGCAGCATGTTACGAGTTACGAATTGGGGCGCGGCGCGGAGTCATTCACCGGTGTTTCGGGATTTGAGTGGAGCGTAGCGGAACGGAAATCCCGAAACCGCTGGCCGCATGGCGTTTTGCCTAGCAGGTCGCCGGGTATAACACACTGCCTACGGGACGGTGCCGACCTGGCAAGATAGCCGTCCTCTATTGCCCCAAGCAGGTGGTATCCTGACCATACCACCTGCTTCAATTCGTACGAGCTGTGTAGGGGCGAAGCATTTGCAGTCCGATGTGTGGTCAAAGCAAGACTGGCGTGCAAATGCTTCGCCCCTACGGTATATCCTGCTTCCCCGGCTCCAACTCCATTGTCACTCTCCCGTGCTTGAGCGTTCCCGTCACGCCCTCCGGCAGGGAGACAGTGCCCTTGAGAATGCCGTTTTCCACTCGGAAGTCGGCTTCGATCTCGCCCTTGGGATGGACCATCTTCCCTTTCGCGCTCGAAAGCGGCCCCAACTGCGGCTCGATGCGCACGGTGCGGAAGCCCTCGGAGCCTGGCCGGATGCCGAGCACTGTCGCTAGATAGTGATAGATCGGATGCGCGGCCCAGCCGTGGCAGTCCGATCTGCTCGGCTCTGGCATTTCGATGGCGGTCTTCAGCCCGAGCTTCTCAAGCCCGAACCAGAGGTCCAGCCGGTCGATGAGCTTGTCGGTGCGGCCCAGCAGCCGGTAGGTCTCGAAGAGATAGTGCGAGAAGGAGATCGTCGTGCGGTGCAGGTCGGGATCGTTGAGAAGACCGTGCACCATCCGATTCTGCTCCTCCTCCGAGGCGATACCGTCGAGGGCTCCACTCAGCAGCGCCATGCACTGCGTGTGCTCCGAGAAACTCTTGTGCTCAAGATCGTCCGCCAAGAGCCCGCGCTTTTCATCCCAGAAATGCTCCCAAGCAGCCATGCCAACTCGCCCGGCCCAACGCATATCCAGAACACCTCTGCCCTCGTCGCCTTGCCTCTCCAACTTCTCCGCCATCGTCAGAGCATACACGAAATGCCAGTTGATCAGCCCACTTACGCCCTTGTCAGCATCCGGCGGCAGGCCCCAGCCCCACGCGGGCACCCAGTCCATGAAGTTCCACCCGTTCGGCGCCTCAATCAGCCCGTCCTTGTTGAGGAAGGAGAGGTAGAAGTCGATCACAGCCCTCACGCCCGACATCAGGTTCCGAACGAAGGCCTCATCGTCCCGCCAAAGCGAGAAGTCGTGCACCATCCCCACCCACCACAGCGAGAACGGCGGGATGATCTGCGTCATCCGGCTGGGG
>Ga0209226_10000236_pt1 | contig 35116 bp, 29 predicted proteins | sample BarGraNGADG00212_2_FD_184497 | JGI IMG/M metagenome (GOLD analysis project Ga0209226, IMG submission 184497) | Arctic peat soil microbial communities from Barrow, Alaska, USA - Barrow Graham LP Ref core NGADG0011-212 (SPAdes) (version 2) | ecosystem: Environmental > Terrestrial > Soil >...
GTTGAATCGGTCAGCCAGCGGTTCGATAAGCGATACGCTGCCGCTTTCGCTATAAACATACAGGAGTCCGTTATCAGCAATGATGTTTGCCGGGGCAAGCTGATTTATTGAATACAATTCTTTCCCGTTTGTCCAGTCGAGACAGAAAAGGTTCCTGTGCGCATCGCCGCCGCCATAAATCCTTCCGTTAAGGACAACAACACCGCCGATCTTCGGATCGAGAGAACTGTTCTTCCAGACTTCATTTACTTTTGCCCCGTCAGGTGAGAGCTTCAGCATAACTCCTCCCAGGCCGTATCCTGAAGTGCAATATAAGAAACCATTTGAGTAAGCCGATTGGGATGGACATATGGTTCTGTCGTAAAATCGTAATGCCAGAGCATCTTACCGTATGCAGCATCAAATCCTTCAATCGAGTTTTCCATCCGTGTTACAATGAGCTTCCTGCCGGCAAGTTTAATAAGCAATGGAGAACAATTAGGCTGATTTCTCTCCGTTGCCGTTGCTTTTCCAGATAAGTTTTCCTGTAATCCTGTTGACTGCAATCATTGCGGCATTTCTGCCACCGGGAGTACAATAGAGTATGCTTCCATCATATAAAAGGTTTTCCGTAATTCCCCACGTTATATTGCGTCCTCCATACTCTTTGAAAGTATCAACCGACCAGATAGTTGCGCCATCTTTTGTGCTCAGACAGAAGAGATTTCCGAATGAGCTCAGGAAGTAAAGCTTGTCTTTTATAACAAGCGGGGTTGAACGTACACCAAAATGACTTTCAGTCCACTCCGGACCATACTCTTTTTTCCATTTAAGATTGCCCTTGAGATCAAAAGCATAAATGTAGCCTTTCCCGTCTTTCATTCCTGAAGTAAAAACACCTTCAGATGTGACGGCTGCCGAGGTGTGTCCTTCGCCAAGATCGTCAAAATGCCAGATCAATTTCGGTCCGTTATCCGGCCAGCTCTTCATCAGTCCTGTCTCGTTATAAATCCCGTCCCGATTGGGTCCTCGCCACTGGGAAATATCCTGGGCATTCAATCCAATAAAATAAAGAGCAGTTGCTATAGTTAGAAAAAGTCTGTTCATAAAAATGACGTTTAAATTTATAAGCGTTCAAATATAATGCAAAAGCGAGACTGCAAAAAGTTTGCCGGAAAAAATCAGGGTATGCGGCATGAGGTGCTCGGTATGCGGAAAGTGAGAAGTAGTTCTTATTTTCCGGTCATATTTAATGCTGCAACATAATAATTCGGATCCACGACAATGACGGCGTTGCCTATACCAAGGTCAATCGTTGTGAACCTGGCTGATGGGATGATTTTTTTCTCAGTCCCGGACACAAATATTTTAAGCGGCATATTGAATCCGGCAACGCAGTTATTCCAGCGGAAGGTTAGTTTGGTGTCTTTAACATAATATTCAAAGACAGGTATCCTTATATCCCGCAGGTACTGGTCAAAGAATGGTTTGAGGTTCAGACCCGTTTTTTCGCTAAGGTAGTTTTCAATCTGTGACCCTTTTACAACCTGGTGATAAAAATCCCTGTTAAGTCCTCGCAGGATATCTCTCCATTTCTCATCATCGCCGACAATCTGCCGGAGAGAATGAAGCATGCTGCCGCCCTTGTAATACATATCCCCGGAACCGCTGTAATTGACATCATAAATTCCGGTTATCGGCCTGTCATTCCTTATGTTCTGACGGCAGCCAAGAACATATTCGGCACCTGCCTCTTTCCCGAAATAATATTCGACATACAGACATTCCGAATAATTTATAAAACTTTCGTGGACCCACATATCTGCGATATCCTCAAAGGTGATATTATTCGCAAACCATTCATGACCTGATTCATGGACAATAATGAAGTCGAATTTATCGCCCCAGCCGGTACTGCTGAGATCTATCCCGTGATAACCGTTTTTGAAACCGTTTCCATAGGTCACCGAGCTCTGGTGCTCCATGCCCAGGTAAGGCACTTCAACCAGCTTGTAACCATCCTCATAAAACGGGTATGGTCCGAACCAGTGTTCAAAGGCAGCAAGCATCATAGGCGCCTGTTTAAACTGCATTTTCGCCTTTTCGAGGTTCTCCTTCAGAACATAATAGTTGCAGTCGAGATTCCCCTTTTCGCCTTTGAATATTTCCGAGAAGTGTGCATAATCAGCGATATTGATATTGACACCGTAATTATTGATAGGGTTTGCAACAAACCAGTTATAGGTCGTTGTCTTATTCTTCAGTTTTACGACGCTTCTTAACCTGCCGTTAGATACATCCATAACATTAAATGGAACATTAACACTTATAAGCATACTGTCTGGTTCGTCGTACATATGGTCCTTGCAGGGCCACCATAAGCTAGCTCCGTCACCCTGGCAGGTTGATGCAACAAAAGGCAGGTTATTTTTATCCCTTCGCCAGGTTATGCCTCCCTCCCATGGCGGCCTGAGCGATATCTTAGGTTTTCCCCCATAGCTTAGAATCAGCGAATAAGTTTTCCCCGGCTCCTGTAAATCTGCCATCCGTATCCAGTAAACATTCCCCTCCCTGTTAAAAACCAGTTCCTTTCCGTTCTGAACTGCTTTTAAAATGTTCAATGGTTCCTGGAGATCGATCTGCATAAGTTCAGCACTCTTTAAAACCCTGTAAACCACCGTGTTTGTCCCGAATATTGTACTGTCCGACGGATTTACCTTTATGTCAAGGTGATAAAACTTAAGGTCCCACCAGGCTCTTTCAGGTGTAATTGATCCACGAAGCGTATCCTGCCGTGTAAATAAACGTGGCGCTTGCTGAACGTATTGAGCCTCCGCAGGAATAGAATAAATTGTCAATGCCAGAAAGATCAGAAAAGTTCCGGATAACTGTTTCATTTGATCATGTAATTGATTTCAAAAAGTAAAACATTAAATATAACCAGAAATCCAAAAAGCTATTTAACTTTTTAAACAATCTTCAACCATTTTAATTAAAGTGCTATTTTTGATGTCTGTTATGGTAAAGTTTACTGGTATATGCATGATTTTAATCTCAGGGTTCCTGGCTTCAGTCAGGGGGCAAAATATCAACCACTGGGAAACAGTCATCTACAATAACGAAATATGGAAATATTTTATTGGGTCTTCAGAACCGGATGCGGCCTGGAGGTCATTGTCATTTGATGATGCGTCATGGTTGCAGGGAAATGGCGGCATCGGCTACGGTGATGGTGATGACAATACAATAATCCCTGTCTGCACTTCAGTATATTTAAGGATTAAGTTCAATGTTGCTGATACCGGTGCTATTTCCTCGGCTTTGCTCAATATGGATTATGATGATGCTTTTGTGGCTTATCTGAATGATGTCGAAGTGGCACGTGTCGGGATCTCGGATGTGCACCCGTCGCACGATCAGCTGGGGAATGATCATGAAGCAACGATGTACAGAGGTGGGTTACCTGAATCATTCATGATAGATAAAAACAAGCTGAAGTTATGTTTGTTGCAGGGCGAAAATGTGCTTGCCATCCAGGTGCATAACAGTACCGAAACATCATCTGATATGTCGTCAAATGCCTGGCTGTCGTTTGGAATTAATGATGGGTCTCATAATTATAACCCGCTGCCGTCATGGTTCATACCTGTTGTCGAATTTAATTCTTCAAATCTTCCAATAGTCGTCATTAATACCAGCGCGGGAGAGACTATTATGGATGAACCTAAGATTACTGCCGATATGAAAATTATTTATCATGGCGCCTCAAGCATGAATTATGTATCAGATTCGGGGAATGTTTACACAGGGAAAATTGGGATTGAAATCAGGGGAAGGTATTCTGCATCGCTTCCCCAGAAGCCGTACGGGTTTGAGACAAGGGATTCAGCAGGGAATAATCGTAATGTTTCACTTCTTGGGATGCCTCCTGAAAATGACTGGACGCTCATTGCAAATTACAATGACAAAACCTTCCTGCGAAATTACCTTGCTTTCGATATTTTTACCGAAATGGGACATTATGCGACAAGATCAAGGTATTGCGAAGTGGTGGTGAATAATGAGTACCAGGGGATCTATACGCTTACCGAAAAAATAAAAATTGACAAGAACCGTGTTAATATAGCCAAGCTCACTCCCGATGATAATTCGGGGAATAACCTTACAGGCGGGTACATGTTCAAGAACGACTATTATACTTCGGACGACAGCTGGCATAGCAATTATTCACCAGTCGATAAGCCGGGAGCAGATGTATATTATGTTTACTATGATCCAAAACCCATTGAACTCACACTAAACCAGAAAGAGTATATAAAGGATTACGTAGACTCTTTTGAAGCAACGCTTTATGGCTCCGATTTTACCGACAGACAAACCGGGTACCGGGCCTATCTTGACCTGAGTTCTTTTATCGATTATTTCATCATTGGTGAAGTGACCAGAAATGTCGATACTTATAAGAAAAGCCGATACTTCTATAAAGACAGGGACAGCAGGTCAGGCCTGATTCATTCAGGGCCACTCTGGGACTTCGACTGGGCATGGAAAAACATTACAGAGAATTGCATCAATTTTAACCAGACTGATGGTTCAGGCTGGGCTTACAAAATAAACCAATGTGACGCCTGGCCCGTTCCGCCTGTGTGGGAAGTCAGGCTTTTACAGGACAAAAGTTTCATGAATGATATCCACGACAGGTATTTCCTTCTGCGGAAAAAAACTATAAGTCAGACTCATTTAAATCATATTATTGATTCTGTCGCAGTTCTTCTTGATGAAGCCCAGAAACGCCATTATCAGAAATGGCAGATTCTTGGTATCAATGTTGGCACACCCGAATGGGGAGACCAGCCGCTGACTTATTCGGGTGAAATCCTGAAATTCAAAAGCTGGATAAATACGCGGCTTACATGGCTTGATGCAAATATGATTGGGAATTCCAATGCCTATAGGGATGGATACAAGGCAATTTGCAGATTGTTTCCGAATCCTGCCAATGAATTCGTGAATATCGAGTCCGATACAATAATCAGTAAAATAGTTGTGTACAACATTACAGGGATACCGGTAATTGATATGACAGGTTGCAATGCCTATTCAATCACACTGAATGTTTCACATTTCAGTCCGGGTCTTTATATTGCCAGAATTTACTTCAGTGACGGCGAAATTGTCACCAGGCGATTTATTAAAAAACAGTAAAATTTTAAGTTCTCCTTAACGCCTGCCAAATAGTTTTAATTTTATTACTTTGTAATCAAACAAAATACTGAAAAATGAAAAAAATATCAATCTTTTCAATCATGTGCCTGAGCATGGCGTTTTGTTCCTGGACATTTGCAAATGCCCAGGAGGGATCTCGTTCCAGGGAATCTTTCAATGATGGATGGAAGTTTATCAGGTATTTCAATGCTTCAAATGAAGCAGTCACTACCGACAGGGAACCTGCAGGATTACAGCTGCCCTCAGTGAACGATAATTCCTGGCGCACAGTGGATGTGCCTCACGACTGGGCAATCGAAGGTCCCTTCAGCGACACGCTTGAAAACAGTACAGGCCTCCTGCCATGGAAAGGCATTGGCTGGTACAGAAAGCACTTCAACTTAAAAGAATCTGATAAAGACAAACGTATCTATATCGATTTCGACGGAGCCATGGCAAATGCAAAAGTATGGCTTAACGGTAAGTATGTCGGTGAGTGGCCGTACGGATATACATCATTCAGACTCGACCTCACTCCTTATGTAACGATAGGAAAGGAAAATATAATTGCTGTCAGACTTGACACAAAAAATTGGGATTCGCGCTGGTACCCGGGAGCAGGACTCTATCGTAACGTATGGCTTGTTAAAACCACACCGGTTCATGTTATTTTTAACGGACTCTATTGCACTGCACCCGAGATTAAAAAGGAACAGGCAACTCTGGAGGTACAGGCAGAGGTAGAAAATAATCTTAACGAGCCTGTTCCCGTAACCGTTAAGGCCTCCATTTATAAACTGGATAAGGACCTTCGGCCTTCGGACGAACCGGTCAGAGAAACCGGGAAAGTCACAGCGGTGATACCTGCTGCTTCAAGACATAATTTCGTTCTTGGAATGTATATAAAGGACCCGGTTCTGTGGGATATTGAAAATCCCGAGCTTTATAAAATAGTTGTCAACGTATACAAAGGAGACGAAGCAGCCGATGTAGTTGAAACAAATTTCGGTTTCCGTACCCTCGAATTTACTGCCCGCGATGGTTTTCACCTTAACGGAAAAAGGGTTGAAGTCCAGGGTGTATGCGACCACCACGACCTGGGAGCCCTTGGTACTGCATTCAATACCAGGGCCGCAGAGCGCCAGCTGGAGCTGCTCAGGGAAATGGGATGCAACGCCATAAGGACAAGCCATAACCCACCTGCGCCTGAACTGCTTGACCTTTGCGATAAAATGGGGTTCCTCGTAATGGATGAGGCATTTGATACCTGGATAACTCCCAAAAAACCACTTGACTATAATAAGTTTTTCAGCGCGTGGGTTGTTGAGGACCTTAAGGCACTTGTCCGCCGCGACAGGAACCATCCTTCAGTTTTCCTCTGGAGTATCGGCAATGAGATCAACGACCAGGATAAGCCAGCCCTGTCGAAAGCTCTGAATATGATGGTTAAATCAGAAGATGTCACCCGCCCTGTGACAGCAGCATGCAACTGGCCAATGTCGGGCACAAACGGGTTCCAGAAATCCCTTGATGTTTTCGGCGTCAATTATAATCTCAAGGCCTATGAAAGGTTTTTTGCGCTTAATGACAATGCAAACCTTCCATTCTTCTCAAGCGAGTCAGCTTCAACTGTAAGCTCAAGAGGAGAATACTATTTCCCGATAAAACTGGGTGACCTTAATAACAGCCTTCCAGGCAAGGGCATATTCCAGCTCACCTCTTATGACGTGGCATATCCGGACTGGGCAACCTCAGTCGATCAGCAATGGGAGATGATGGACAGATTCCCCGGAACTTTCGGCGAATTCGTATGGACAGGATTTGACTACATTGGCGAACCAACGCCGTACGACGGGGATATCACTGAACTCAAAAATATCAAGAACCAGCAATGGAAGGATGAAGTCCTTAAAAGGCTCGAGAAGCTTGGAACGCAGGAGATACCTTCCCGCAGCAGTTACTTCGGTATCCTCGATCTGGCCGGTTTCAAGAAGGACAGGTTCTGGCTCTACCAGTCAAGATGGAGGCCTGAAATGCCGATGGCTCATATACTTCCTCACTGGAACTGGCCGGAGAGAAAAGGTCTTATCACTCCTGTGCACGTTTATACTTCGGGTGATGCAGCTGAGCTTTTCCTTAACGGCAAATCTCTTGGCATGAAGAAGAAAGGTGAATTTGAATATCGCCTGAAGTGGGATGATGTCGTTTATCAGCCTGGAGAATTGAAGGTGGTTGCTTACAAAAACGGCCAGAAATGGGCTGAAGATGTTGTTAAAACAACAGGAAAAGCTTACCAGCTTTCAATGTCGGCTGACAGACCTGCAGTAACTCCTGACGGGAAAGATCTTATTTTTGTCACTGTCAGCATTGAAGATAAGGACAAATTGCTTGTCCCCCGAAGCAATAATCAGCTCGATTTCAGCATAACAGGTCCGGGCAGAATTGTTGCAACCGATAACGGAGATGCAACCAGCCATGAGTCATTCCAGGCCAAATCGAAAAAAGCCTATAACGGATTATGCCTTGTCATTGTAGCAGCAGATAAAGGAGCAACAGGTTCTATAACCCTTAAAGCAGTATCTAAAGGACTAAAAGATTCCTCAGTTGCAATAAACATTCAGAAATAAGAAAACTTTACCACGGAGTTTCACAGAGTTTCACGGAGTAACACGGCAGATTGAACCTGTCCAATTCAGTGCAACTCCATGTGACTCCGTGGGAAATTTTTTTTCAGCTGCTTATTACTAACGTCTGAATGAAGCTGAATGGCTGGGCAGCCTCATGTTAATTTAAGTTAAAAAGCCCCTGCTGAAATATTCCCATCACTTTAATTTCATACTTTCGTAGCCTGAAATTAAATTACTATTCAGTTATCTCATAACAATAAATGAAGAAGACAATAGTCATTACGGTAATAATTGTCGTGACTACGCTTATTGCTCTCACGGTTTTCAATAAGATTGTATCAAAGAGAGAGAATACCTCGCAATTTACTGAAGTCAGTTCAGGCAAGTTTGAAATAGCAATCACAACGACCGGTGAGCTTGTGGCAGAAAATTCGGTAGACATAAAAGGTCCGGAATTTTCGCAGGGACATGATATACATTCAACAAATATTAAGATTACAGACCTGGTAGCTGAAGGAACTGTTGTTCAGAAGGGTGATTTTGTTGCATCTCTTGACAAAACCGAGCTTGATAATTCGCTCAAGGATGCCAGGGAGAGACTTACGTCCCTGCAGACCAATCTTGATATGGCCCTGCTTGATACAGCAATGACAATGAACAGCATCAGGGACCAGATAAGCAACCAGAGGCATACTGTCGATGAAGCTGCACTCACGTTCCACAACTCAAAGTACGAATCACCGCAAATCCAGCGACAAGCCGAGATCAGTTACGACCAGGCAAAAAGGGTGCTTGAACAGCTGCAGAGAACCCTCCTTCTGAGGGATGCACAGACAAAGGCAAATATAAAGACTCAACGCTGGTGGACTTCAAGGATTACACGCAGAGTCAAAGACTTTGAAGAGGTCCTCTCCAATTTCACCATTTATGCTCCCTCATCGGGGATGATAATTTACAAGAAGAACAGGTTCGGCACTAAAAGGAAAGCGGGTTCAAACATTGATGCGTTCGACCGGGTTGTTGCAACCCTGCCCGACCTTACATCCATGCTTTCGAAAGCATATGTTAGCGAAATCGAGATAAACAAGGTTAAAAAAGGACAGAATGTAATCATTACCATTGATGCTTTTCCTTCAAAATCATATATCGGGACAATCTTCAGCATTGCAAATATTGGTGAAAAGCTTCCAAATACCGATACGAAGGTATTTGAAGTGATGATAAAAATTGATGGCACCGACATGAACCTGAGACCTTCGATGACAACGAATAACAAGATAATGATCGAGACCTTCGAGAATGTCACTTATGTTCCTAATGAGTGTGTCCATACCGGAGCCGATACAATTCCGTTTGTCTACACAAAAAGCGGATATCGTCAGGTTATGATCCCCGGAAAATCAAACGATAAGTATATAATCATTGAAAAAGGCCTTGAGCCGGGAATGAAAATCTATGTTACGGAACCTGCTGACGGCCAGAAATTCAAAATGTCAGGACTAGAGCTTATCAAAGAGATAAAGGAAAGGAAAAGAATAAAGCAGGATCTTGCTAATCAAGGTCAATGAATATACAAATAGTAAAAAGGTTAAAAAAAGAAGGACTCAATTGAGTCCTTCTTTTATTTTCGGAAGTGTTTAATAATTACTTCTTGTCATAAACCATTGTGCTTGTCCTATCGCCATTCGGAGAAGTCCTGGTTGAGACAATAGTAAGAGCTGTCGGACTGGTAAGAGTCCATACTTCTGTGGTAGTCATTGTCATTGACTGACCGTTACGGTCGAATGTCCTGGTCGTAACAATGGTGAGAGATTTTCCATCGGCTGCCCATGTAGCAACTGATTTGGCTTCACCCATTCCTGATGTATTCACACACTCTTTTGCGTCTAGAGTATATTTGCTGGTAGTGGTCTGCGGTGTGCCGCTCTGGTCGGGCCTTGTACGTTCTACAGTAAGAAGGTTTGCATCCTGTGTTGCGACGAAGTTACCTCCACCTCTCATGCCCTGGCCTTGTCCTTGTCCCGGCTGCCCCTGGTCTGGCTGTCCCTGCGGAGGCTGACCCTGACCTGGCTGGCCCTGTCCAAAATTGCTCTTCTCAGCATTTAATGCCCATGTTCCGGCGAAATTTGTTTTACCTGCCTGACCGTTAACAGTAAGAGGCATAAATAAGAAAGCGCTAATTATCATTGCTGATAATGTAATCTGAAAGATTTTAACATTTTTTTTCATTTTCCAATTTTTTGGTTGAACTATATGTATATAGACAATTGATCAAAGTTAGATATTCCATAACATCCCGGTTATAATTTAAGTTTTTTTAAGGAATAGCGCACTTCAGCCATGACTCATGATATTAAGAGTTCATTTTTAAGAAGAAAAACATTATAATTGCAAACTGAAAACAAATTAACTAATCCCTTAATTAATTAAACTTATTATGATCAAAAAAATCCTTTCCCTGGCAATTACAGTATTATTGGTTTCATCATGCGGAAATAAGACCGGAAGTGACAAGACAGTCAAAGTGGAATTTGCATCACTGATTGAAAACCCTGCAAACTATATTGATAAAAACATTAAAGTTGAAGGCAAGGTAGTTATGGTTTGCCCTCATTCCGGCAAGGAGATGTTTATAGTTGGCAAGGACCCGGCTATAATGCTTAAAATAGCTTCTGGCGAAAACAGCCCTAAATTTCCGACAGAGCTTATGGGCAGCACAATATCAGTCGAAGGCCGTCTTGAAAGAGCTAATAGTGCTGAGACACCTTCTGAGGAAGCCAGGGACATTACTATGGAGAAAGCTTCCTGCTGTGGTGACTCAGCAAAAATGGGTATGGAAAATGCAGACACTGTCAAAAAAGCTGCAATGTGCAAGACTGAAGCAGCTCTTTCAAAACAAAGCTCACTTTCAGATCTTATGATGATCTATAATAAGCATGAAGTTGTAAAATAGATTCTTATCATAACCAATAAAAAAGGCCGGACTTCCCCGGCCTTTTTTTATTTCTCTCGATCTAGACCACTTCTTCATCATGGCCCTTGTGCCTTTGCACCTTTGCACCGTTGCACCTCTTCTTATACCTTCTTTAACGCTTCCATCACCCTCTCCGGAGTAAACGGCATTGTATAGAGCCTTGCACCGGTAGCATCATAGATAGCATTGGAAACAACAGCTCCTATGCCAATTATGGCCGGTTCGCCCCCACCCTGAGGAGGTTTGTCCTTCCTGTCAAGAATTACACAATCAAGCTTCGGCAGCCATGAGAATTTCGGAATATCATAGGAATCAAAACCACGGTTAAAGATATTGCCTCCTTCAAAGTGAATCTCCTCGGTAAATGTATATCCGAGTCCCATCATCATGCAACCCTCCATCTGCATCAGCGCTCCTTCCGGATTGACGCAGAGACCCATATCCTGTGCACAGGCTATACGCAACACCTTAACTTTACCGGTAGCCTTGTCGACCTGAACCTCAGCCATATGAGCCACCCAGGTTCCTGCGTCAGATCCGCACGCTACACCAATACCCCTGCCACTGGGCGATTTTCCCGCAACATAACCGAATTTTTCTGCAACAGCCTTAAGACAGGCGATCATCTTTTCATCTTTCAGGTTTTTCAGCCTGAATTCAAGCGGATCTATCCCTGCTGCTGATGCCATAATATCAATCTGCGACTCGCGGGCAAAGGTGTTGGTATTGTTATTCGGAGCTCTCCACGCACCCGTGCCAAAAGGGTGAACCGGAGAGGTATCCTTTTCGTTGTAGCTGGTAGTCTTCGCGTTCGGAACATCATAAATTGTATCCGAACCCCGTGTCCCGGAAAAATAAACATGATAATCCCACATCTGGATCTTTCCCGATTTATCAATCCCGGAATTGATCTTAACCACTCCTGCAGGGTGAAAAGTATCATAAAAAAACTCCTCATCACGGGTCCATGCAAGCATTACCGGCTTGCCGGTAAGCTTAGCAAGCCTGGCAGCTTCGATCCCCTGCTGGAATGCGCCTTTGCCTCCGAACCCGCCGCCAACAAACGGTGTTATTACTCTTACATTCTCCCTTGTAAAACCGAGCTCACGCACAATCCCGTCCTGCAATCCGAATGGTGATTGGGTAGCGGCATAGACAATCATCTTGCCATTTTCAAGCTGAGCGAGGGCAGTATGTGTCTCAATTGCCGCATGAGCCAAATAAGGGTCATGGTACTCTGACTCAAAAACCTTATCGCAAAGCTGCCTGCCTGCATCAATGTCGCCAGTTGTCCTTGCAACATTTACGCGGCTGTCTGCTTTCAGCATAAACTCAGGAAGTGTCTTGTCGCTGACCTTCATCTCATCGAAGGAATAGTCAGCTTTGATTTTCACGATCGCCTCATCGGCTTTGTCGTGGTTTTCGCTTATCACCGCAATAAAGTCGCCATCGCGTACAACTGAAACTCCTTCCAGCTTTTCGGCTCCTGAAACATCTGCAGATATCAGCTTAGCACCATGTGACGGTGGACGCAGTATGCGCGCATGAACCATTCCGGGCAGCTTCAGGTCGCCGCAGTATTTTGCCTTGCCGGTAACTTTCAGGTAAGCATCGCTTCTCTTAAGTGATTTACCAACATAAGTAAACTTTGAGAAATCCTCGGGAGACGGTTTGTCGTCAAGAAATTTTTCAATCTTTTTGCCTTTTGCGAGCTGGCCATAAGTAACCTTGTTAACAGGGTTTTTAGTATCAACTATAATTCCATCACGAACTTCAAGTTGAGAAGCAGGAACACCCATCTGAGCCGAGGCCATTCCGACAAGCACGCCTCTGGCTTCGGCGGCTGCGGCTCTCATCCTCGGGCCAAAGATGCGGGTCGACATCGATCCCCATGTTCCCTGATCATAAGGGCAAAGATCAGTATCACCCATGACCATCCTGACTTTTTCAAGGGGTACATTGAGCTCTTCAGCCATCTCCTGTGCCAGAGAGGTAATGATCCCCTGCCCCATTTCAATTTTCCCGGTATAACAGGTCACTGTACCATCTTCCGCAATATGAAGAAAAGCATTGTAATCCTTCGGAAGGCTTCTTGCCTGTTCGGCAGGTGCCGAGAGAAGCTCCAGTGTGCTCCATGGCCTGAAGAAAATGAGTATACCCCCACCCAAAAGCTGAATGAAACTTCTTCTTTTTATTCCCGGTCTCTCTTTTTTACCTGAATTCACAGCAGTATTGTTATCTTTTTCTTTCATGATTACTTCCCTCCTTTCATTTCTCCGGCAGCTGTCTGAACAGCCTCAATGATACGAATATGTGCTGAACAGCGGCAGTAATTATTCTCCAGCCCGTCTATTATCTCCTGGCGGGTTGGTGAGGGATTTTTAATAAGCAGTCCGGCGACTGTCATGATCATGCCGGGAGTGCAATAACCACACTGGAGAGCATCATGTTCAATAAATGCCTTTTGAACCGGGTGCAGCTTCCCTTTCTTTTCAAGACCTTCGATGGTAACGATTTTTTTCCCTGCAACGTCACCAACAGACATTGAACATGACCTTACCGGTTCATTATTGATGAGAACAGTACAAGCGCCACAGAAGCCTGTACCGCAGCCAAATTTGGTACCGGTAAGTCCAAGGTTGTTCCGCAGAACCCACAGCAATGTCTGCGAGGGATCAATGCGAAGCTCGGTCCTTTTCCCATTTAATGAAAAACGAATAGTCTCTTCCATATTTAACTTATTAGTTTTAATTCATTTATATAATCATCAGGAGTGTCAATATCTTTCAGGACTGACGGGACACCTGTTTCAACCTCTTTAATATCATCAGGATGGTTATCCATTATTCGTCTTAAAGTGTCGGAAGGATTGAGATTTAATATTTCAACATAATACTTACTGTCAATCATTACCGGATGCCCTCGTTTTTTTTCGTGGGAAGGAATCACAATTCCCTTTTCAGAGCTTTTAAAAGCTGAGATAACCATATTTAAAATTACTTTATCAACCATGGGCTGATCTCCGGGACAAATAAGCATACCTCTGAATGCACCAGGAATGAATCTTAAACCGCACTGAACTGATGATAGCATTCCTTGCCTGTAATTCTCATTAAAACAGCTATTTATAGTATGTTTTCCAATAACCTGCAATATTTCTTCCCTCCATGAGCCAAGAACAACTACCATTTTATCGGCATCCGAGGCAGCAACATTTGAGATTACTGTTTCAATTATAGTGCTCTTCCCAAACGGCAGTACCATTTTTGGGGTTTTCATTCGCGTCGACTCACCGGCAGCAAGTATTATTGCCCAGATATCATTCATTCACATATTGTATTCGTCAGTCAAATTTTACAAAACATTATTAAGTGTACGATGTACACTTAATTTGCACTGTTCCTCGTCAGAACCAGCTGAGCTGCTATGCTTAAAGCTATCTCTTCCACAGTTCTGGATTTTATATCCAGTCCTACCGGCGTGTAAATCTGTTTCCACTGCTCCTCCCCGGCCCACATGTTTCTGATGAATTCATCCTTCATCCTTGCGACTTTCACCTTGCTTCCTATCATGCCTACATAAGCTGCTCCTGAACCGATGCAGGGCTTTAATGCTTCCGTATCATCATTATGGCCCCTTGTAACTATTACTATATATGTGTCTCTTCCCTTTCTTATTTCTGTCATTGCCGGACCAATCTCACTGACTATTATGATATCTGCATCAGGAAGGTTCTCCTTGTTCGCAAATTCCTTACGATCGTCAATCACGGTAACATCAAAATCAAGCATTTTGCCAAGGTGAGACAACGCTTTACCTATATGACCGGCTCCGGCAATAACCAGCTGTTTTTGAGGAAAAACAGGTTCGAGCAGAACAATCAACGGCTTCTTCCCCTGTATGGGAATCTCAGTTTGACTGAATTCAGGAACAAAAGATGAAAGGATGTCAGAAGCTTCAGGACCAATCTTATCCATGATCTCTGAAGCAAACAAAGGATATTTATCTGATGTCATCCATTGTCTTTCTAAAGCAACATTCCCATCTTCTTCCCTCCTTACCAGTGAAATAAGGATTCCCGGAACCTTCGCTGAAATTGAATCTTTGATCTCCTTATATAGTGCCAGGTGACGGCAAGGGTCTCCGTCGATCAGTATGGTTATATCACCTCCGCAGATTGCCTCCTCCTTATTTGAAATATCATTATCAAGATGAAAGGTGATCCAGTCTGATTTTTTTGTTTTACTAAATTCAACTGCCTGTTCAGTTATTCTTCCTTCGACTATACCTCCTCCAATTGTTCCGGCCACGAGCCCTTTTGAATCAAAAAGAGCCGAACTGCCGGGCTTTTGAGGGGTTGAGCCTTTAGTTCCTGTAACGGTTGCAAGAACCAGACCAGAATGAGAATGGCATATCTCAGGTATTATTAAGAAGATGTTTTTCATTTTTCTGTAAACAGCTTCATTCAATTTGTATTGGGTAAACCTGATGTTCCACAGGGTCACTTTATTATCCCCGGACATCTTAACAAATTTATTAAAATCGCCGGATTAATTATACTTTTACGTATAAAGGTAAGGCATACTTTAATAAAATTTAACTATCATGAGACATATACATGCAAGATTTCCTTTCGCATTGGTATCCTTTATTATTCTGATGATTGCCTGCCAGAACAGTGACAATAATAAAAAACAGGCAGGAGATAAAAACAGCTGGCTTGAAGAGATGACAATTCCTAAGCTTCAGCTTGGATACAGTGAAGGTAAATTTTCTATTGCTGACGTGGTTTCAGCCTATATCGGCAGGATAATGGAAATTGACATGAATGGTCCGGCACTTAATTCAGTTCTGGTCATCAATCCTGATGCAATGGAGATTGCAGAAGAGCTTGACAAAGAGATGGCGGCAGGAAAGAAAGGAGGGCCCCTGTTCGGTGTACCTGTGATACTCAAGGATAATATAGATACATATGATAAGATGGCAACTACCGCAGGAGCTACTGTGCTCAGGAACTCATTTGCTCCTGCCGATAGCTGGGTTGCCGCAAGGCTCAGGGAGGCAGGTGCAGTGATTATTGCAAAATCGAATCTGAGCGAATGGGCAAACTTCAGGGCGATGATGTCCTCGAGCGGATGGAGCGGTGTCGGGGGTCAGACTCTCAACCCTTATGTACTGGACCGCAACCCCTGCGGTTCAAGCTCCGGTTCGGGGGTAGCTGTGTCGGCGAACCTCTGCATGGCAGCAATCGGAACAGAAACCAATGGTTCAATTGTTTGTCCATCAAATAATAATGGCATTGTCGGCATTAAACCTACCGTAGGGCTCATTAGCCGTTCCGGGATTATTCCAATTTCGTATACCCAGGATACTCCGGGGCCAATGTGCCGTACCGTGAGCGATGCGGCTATCTTGCTGGGCGTTCTGACCGGAGTTGATCCACGGGATGAAAAGACGAAACAATCTGAAGGCAAATACCTCACAGACTATTCAAAATATCTTAATGCCGACGGACTTAGCGGGAAAAGGATCGGCGTCGTAAAAAACCTAATGGGTTTTTCTGATAAGGTTGACACACTGATGAGACTTGCAATTGCTGATATAAAAGCGAAGGGCGCTGTTGTAATTGAAGTGAATGCTCCGGAGAGCGCAGGTTTTGAAAAGGCCTCAATGGAAGTAATGCTATATGAGTTCAGGGATGGACTGAACAGGTATTTTGCCGGACTTGGGGAAAATGCGCCGGTAAAAAATATGAAGGAGCTTATAGAATTCAACAGGAAAGATAGTGTCGAACTTAAATATTTTGATCAGAAGATATTTATTGAAGCAGAAAAGAAGGGGGATCTTGTATCACCTGCTTACAGGGAGGCTCTTAAACAGATGCTTCTTGCCACCCGGGATAACGGGATAGATAAAATCATGAACGAAAACAAACTGGATGCTCTGATAGCCCCTACCGGTTCTCCGGCATGGAAGACTGACCTTCTGAACGGAGATCATTTTGTTGGCGGAAGCTCATCGCTTGCAGCGATATCCGGATACCCGGCAATAACCGTTCCGATGGGATTCATTGGAAAAATGCCAGTAGGGATCTCATTCTTCGGGAGAGCCTGGAGCGAACCGCTCTTAATAGAAATAGCCTACGCATACGAGCAGGCTACAATGCACAGAAAACCACCAAGATACCTTGTAACAGATTAATTTCAGTTTGCACTTCAAACCTCAAATCAATCCGGCGGTATTATTTTTTTACTTCGTTTTTTTCTTCAGCGCTGAATTTATTGGGTTCATCATCCATACTGGAGGCTTTTTTAAATTCCTTCATTCCCTGTCCTATCCCTTTCATCAGTTCAGGTATCTTGCGTCCGCCAAACAGAAGTACAATAACAAGTAAAATCAGCAGAATCTCGGTAAAACCCAAATTTCCCATCTTTTTATTTTTTTAATCGCATCAAAGGTATTAATAGTGAATATCAAATACAAATATGAATTGTTAAATTGCTTTTAAGAATTAAAGCAATCACCTGCTCAATCTATAAATATAAGCGTCACAAACACCCTTGATCAAGTCTGTGACGCTTCTTTTCAAAGTATTAAACAGGTTATACCTCGTCGGGCACGACAAACGGTTTCCTCTCCGGGCGGGTAAGGTACTTGTCTGCGGCCTTATCTTTTACAAACTTTTCAGTCACCGGGTCAAAGTACAAAGTACGTCCGGTGCGGTAGGCAATATTACCAAGATGAGCAAGCCCTGAAGCCAGGTGAGCTGTTTCGACCGGGGCATTAAGGATTGACTTATCATGAGCGCGGACAGCCTGTATGAAATTGAGAAAATGATCGCCTCCCTCTCTGCGTGAAGGTCCTGGTTTCTTGTTCCTTCCAAGGAATGATTCGTATCTGTCATAATTATAAACAACAAGATATCCGTCGCTGCCATAGAATATATTTCCAACCTCAGCGCCGTTTTCTCCATTGGTGATCCATGGACGCACTTCAAACTCGATGATCTTTTTCTCTTTCGGATAATAATAAGTCGTTGCCAGCACTTCAGGAGTCTCTTTTGCATCGTCGAAGAGAAATTTACCGCCGCCTGCAGTGATCACTTCAGGAAGGCCTACATTCAGACCCCACATGCAAAGGTCAGTTTCATGAATTCCCTGGTTGCCAACATCACCGTTGCCATAGTTCCAGTGCCAGTGCCAGTTGTAGTGAACCCAGTCGTGCGAGAAAGGCTGCATAGCTGCAGGTCCCGTCCAGAGGTCATAATCGAGACCTTCAGGAACAGGTTCTGTTCCTTTTTTGCCGACATCATCACGCCAGCGGAAAACAAGTCCGCGCGCCATGTAAACATTTCCGATAAGGCCATCGCGCAGATGCTTGATTGCTTCCTGCACAGCCACAGAGCTGCGTAGCTGGACGCCGTGCTGGACAATCCTGTCATATTTTTTGGCAGCTTCAACCATTTTCCTCCCTTCACGAATATTATGGGATCCTGGTTTTTCAACATAAACATCCTTCCCGGCCTGGCATGCCCAGATCGTAGCAAGAGAGTGCCAGTGATTCGGAGTGGCAATACTCACAGCGTCAATAGATTTGTCTTCAAAAACTTTCCTGAGGTCCTGCTGCTGAATGACTTTTTTCCCATATTTGGCCTCGAATTCCTGGGCTCGTTTCCCGAGAATAACAAGATCAGGATCACAAAGACAGGCAACTTCCACATCTGGCAGATTTGAGAATCCCTGTATATGAGCAGTTCCCCGGCCATTGACACCGAGAACCGCAACCCGCACCTTGTCATTCGCTCCAAATACACTTGCCGGTATAATGGTTGGAATAGTGAGCAGAGCTGCAGCTCCTGCAGATTTTTTGATAAAACTTCTTCTTGATTCCTTTTTTTCCTCTTTCATGGGTTATCTTAATTTTAGTTCAACTCAGAGAATATGGATGAAAAGATAGTGAATTATTCATCAGGTTATTTTTTGATGAAGGCAGGTTGTAATTTTATTAAGAATTTTTAACTATTGATTAGTAAAGAGTTGCGCATTAGCGGAATACTTTCATTTTATTTTATCTTTGTTCGTCAATACTGATTGGCTAAAATAGTGAGATTCTTCGCTTCACTTCGTTCCGCTCAGAATCTCAATTTAATTCCATATATTATCTGTTTAAAAGGATTTGTTTGTGTCGAAAAAAACAATGAAACGCGGGAAGATTCATAAAAATCGCGACCAGTTTACAGGACGATATATGGTCTGGTTTTTTGCCGGGGGAGAATCGCGCGATGATAAATTCAACGTCTTCACCGGCTCATTCATCAGGTTTATGAAGCAGATTCTTGGCGATGACTTTGACCTGGTAAAGGGCATTTACTTCAGTATGCCAATGTTGAATGTGGCCTGGGCTCTGAATAATTCACAGTCACCTGTTGCCAATCCGAGAAAAAACAGGATCACTGAAGTTGCAATGCAGCAATTAATATCTGACAGCTGTTTCCCTGACACAAGGCTCGTTATTGTCTCTTCAAGCTCCGGGAGTGTTGTTGCCGCCCAGGCAGCATGTTACCTTGCTGAAAGGAACAGGGATTGTCTGATACTTCAGAAACCGTTTGATCTTGCCCTTGGCGCTACTATGATTTCAAAAGATTCTGAGATTTACCGAAGACTTCTTGACTATAAGAAGAAAGGTATTATTGGGAAGCTTATCTACGATGATCTCCAGGATGAAGGCGACAGTTCAAATGCCATCGGAGGCTCTTCGAGACGCCAGGCATGGGCAAATGCTTTCGGCCTGATGGTCCCCTTCCTCTCACGAAAGTTCAGCGGACCCTCATTTCTGAATACTAACCCTATAAAAGGACATCTGCACAGGAAAAGGTCTCATACAGTTCAAAAGGCGCTTGATTTCGTCGAGGTTCTGCTTGTAAAACATAATCTGGCCGGCGACCATTACCGGGAAAAAGCTAAGCTCCTCCTGGAAGAAGAATCCTTTAAACTGAGATCAGAAAAGATAATGGAGAGCAAATCTACTTAATCATAAAATCGAGGAGAGGCTCATCTCCAAGATAAGCAACAAGGTTGTCATTTTTCTTCAATGGTCCTACCCCTGCCGGTGTACCGGTAAAGATGAGATCACCTGTCTTCAGGGTAAAATACTGAGATACAAATGCTATTATTTCATCGATGCTGAAAATCATATCAGATGTATTCCCTGATTGAACGATATCATCATTGATCTCCAGCCTGAAGTCAATATTCCTGATATCTCCGGCAGAGCTTACCGGCACAAATTTACCAAGCGGGGCAGCACCGTCGAAGCACTTGGAGAGCTCCCACGGAAGTCCGGAAGCAGAGTTTTTGTTTTGAATATCGCGGGCGGTAATGTCTATTCCCAGCGTCAGTTCATCATAGTATCGGTGGGCATATTCAGGAGCTATACCCTTCCCAAGCTTGCTGATCCTGATTACCACTTCAGTTTCATACTGGATCATTGAAGAAAAACCAGGGAGAAAAAATGGCTTATTATTTTTAAGGATGGAAGAATCTGGTTTCAGGAATACCACTGGTTCCGATGGCAGAGGCCTTCCCATTTCCATCGCATGCTTCCGGTAATTCAGTCCTATGCAGATGATCTTCATTTCAGGGCTGTTTATTTCCAAAAGCTCTTAGCTTTATTTCGGTAAGGACTCTCTTGGTATAAAGGGGAAAATCGCCATTCATCATCCATGAATAATATGCAGGATCCTCCCTGAATACCTCTTCTACAGGTTTGCCTTTGTACCGGCCGAAATTAAATACTTCAACACCATTTTCATCAAGAATGATCCTGCCGGCAAAATCAACATTATTGTTGAAAGCGCTGTAAAGGGCAAGCTTCTCAATATCATTCTCCAGGTCATTGTACATATCGAGCTGGGCTTTAAGCACTTCGTAGGTCGCTGCAACATCGGCTTTTGCGCTATGTGCATTTTCAAGATCCTTCTTACAGTAGAACTGGTATGCAGCTGAAAGCGTGCGCTGTTCTTTCTTGTAAAAGATCACCTGAGGGTCAACGTACCTTCTTTTACTGAAATTAAAATCGATATTTGCCCGCAGAAACTCTTCAGCAAGCACCGGGATATCAAATTTAACAGCATTGTAACCTGCGAGGTCGCATCCTTCTATGAATGCTGCAACGTTTTTTGCAATTTCCCTGAATGTAGGGGCGTCAGCAACGTCACTGTCGGAAATACCATGGATTGCGGTTACTTTTGGCGGAATGGGCATTTCAGGATTGACCCTGGCAGTCATCCATTGTTCCTTGCCGCTGGTACTTATCTTAAGAAGGGAGATCTCAACGATACGGTCAGACGAAACATTTATCCCTGTAGTTTCGAGGTCAAGAAATACAACCGGACGTTTAAGCTTAAGTTCCAAGATTTATGCATTAATCATCATCGGCATGAGAAGCATCAGCAGGTCTTCAGATTCGTTCTCCGTTTCAGCCGGAAGAAAAAGTCCTGCCCGGGTAGGGTCAGCCAGCTCGATCATAACATCCTGGGAAGCGATATTGGCAAGTATTTCAAGAAGGAAAACCGACTTGAATCCTATTTCAATCTCTTCGCCATCGTACTGGCATTTGATTCTTTCGTAGGCAGATATGGAGAAGTCGAGATCCTGGGCTGATACTGTAACCTGGTTTCCCTTAAGCTGAAGCTTTACAAGGTTGCTCGCCTGGTTTGAAAAGACAGATACACGCTTAAGAGTATTGTAAAACTCGACCCTGTCAATGGTAATCTTCCTGGGGTTATTTTTCGGAATTACAGAATTATAATTAGGATAATTACCTTCAACAAGACGACAAACCACTTTATAATCATTCAGGTTGAAGAATGCATTTTTGTCGTCAAATTCAACAGTAAATGGACCCGACTCCCTTGGAAGAATATTTTTAAGAAGGGAAGCCGGTTTCTTTGGAAGGATAAATGATGAATTGTCATCAGCATGAGCGTCACTTCTCTGGTATCTGACAAGCTTATGCGCATCGGAAGCAACAAATGTAATCTTATCAGTCGATGCTTCAATAAAAACACCTCCCATAACCGGGCGAAGCTCATCGTCGGCAGTTGCGAAAAGAGTTTTGTTGATACCCGCAAGCATTATATCGGCATTGATCGTGAATTCGAACTTTTTGTCCTTCTTAATAGCCGGAAGGGTCGGAAAATCAACTCCATTCTGCCCGACAACGCTAAACTTGCCATTCTCAGAGATGATTACCACAGCCAGGGTGTCATTGTTAATATCAAATGTAAGCGGCTGGGCAGAGAATTCCTTTAAAGTATCAAGCAATATCCTAGCGGGAAGAGCTATCATCCCGTCTCCCTGTGTATTCTCAAGCTTCATTCTCGTTATCAGTGTTGACTCCAGGTCGGAGGCAGTAATTTCAAGATCATTCCCGCTTAAATTGAAAAGAAAATTATCAAGAATCGGAAGTGTATTCTTAGAGCTTATTACCCTGCTGATTGCCTGAAGATGACCAAGAAGTTCAGTACTGGATACAACAAATTTCATAATATTCCCGGTTTAAGTTGATTTTACGATTTACAAAATTTATATACTCTGCTATAAATGAATGAATTGAGACAATTAACCTGCTCAATTCTTAATTATCAATATTACAAAAAAAAAATTATCCTTCAAACAAAATTATTGAGCAAAGAAATAGCTCTTCTTCTTGAGCAGAGGGTCAATATCAAAGTAGCGGATTACAAACAACTCATCCTTTTCACCGGTTTTAGCCCAGAGCCTGTCGCTGTCTGTTGTACCGGAGTTATCAATTGTTCTTTTCCACAGGGTAAGGATAGTTTCGCCGCCATCTGTCCTTTTTACAGTCAGCCTGAAAAGCGGGTCCCCTGATTCAATTTTTTTGCTCTCTGCCAGAGGCAGTTCCAGAGCCCATCTTTCAAAAGGTATCCATGTGAAATATGATATATAACGCCTTACCTGAGCTGTGTCCCATCCTGCCAGCAGACTCTTTGTATCCGATAAAGTGTATATATTACGCTTATTCGTTATTAAGAAGGAAGAAGCAGGATCAGAAGCATTTTCAAGCGTAATTTCTGATATTTCAGAGGGGAGCAGGTTGAAAACAGTATAGGGCTGCCAGAAAAGCTCATTCAAAGTGAATGCAGACCCTATATCTCCCTCGAAACCCGGTACATAAATAATAAATGGTTTGGATCCTATGCTCCTTTTCATGACATTCCCGTACTTGTTTGTCCCGGTTTTGAAAACAAGAAATGTTCTGATAAGCCGGTTCTTGTCAAATACTTTAACCTTCACAGGCTCGATATTTTCCTCGGTGATTTCGCTCTTAAAGAGATCCGGAGCCAGAGGTGATTTGATTTTTATTTCAGTAAGAATCCTCAGGATAAAGCTTATCCCGCTTTTTCTTGTTTCATGTTTTCCGTTTACTGTCCACTCCCCTGCCTTATTCTCAAGCATCAGCTTCTTGCCTTCTCCAGAAAACTCAATACGGGTAATTTCATTCTGAGAACCAACCGCAAACTGACTTTCTCTTTTTCCGAATGGAGACCTTCCCTTTGCAAGTATCACCAGAACAAGAAGCAGGATCAGTAAAGCTGATAAAAAAATATTTCTGGTGACTATTTTATTCATTATCTGAATCTTGCATATTTTCTTCTCCTTACAAAACTATAGAGAATTCCGGCAGCAATGACAACCAGGATTGGGAGCAGGATATTAATCAGCTGCCATTCAGTCCGACTGGTTTTTATCTCCTGTTTATCGAGAAGCCTCATTTTCATCTCTCTCGACCTTAGTTCCATCAGGCCATTGTTATCGACAAGGTAATTCATGCAATTAACAAGGAAGTCCCTGTTGCCGAACATCTGACCTGTATATTGATCCTGGCCAAGACGATAAGGAGCTTCAGAGCTGCCTGAACGGTGCACTTCATTCCTGATGATGTCTCCATCAGCCACAATAATCATTTTTGTCTTTACACCGGCAGTCTTAACTTTAAAACTGTGATCCTCTACAAGGTTTACGGTCATCCTGTTTTTAAAAGCTGAGGTAAAAGCTCCCTCAAGCAAAACAGCAACTGGCATATTTGACTTTGTAAACTCCCTGATATCCGGCGTTATCTGAGCCTCCTTAAGCCTGATGACCATTGGCGGGGATATAGTACGGGAATAGGCAGAAGTGGATAAAAGTACGCTCTTTTTTATTGAGGAATCGAGACCGACAGTATCGATGGTATTTACAAACCTTCCAAGTACCTTGTTGAGATTTCTGGTCACGGGGTGATGCTGGTTCGGTGTAAGCAACGGGGAATAGATCCATGGTGCAGGAACAACCTGTTTTTGTTCTGGTCCCGTCGATACCGTAAACCTCTGCATGATGCAGTCGACATCCTGGACTATAACGGGGTTAACCCTGGCACCATACCGGAACAACTGATCCTCAATATTAAGAGGATGATAAAGTCCGACTGTTTCGCCATAAGCAAGGCTGTCGGCATTTACTGCCACCTCCTCGAAAAGCCACAGGACCTTGCCTCCGTTCATTATATACTGATCGATAACCAGTTTGTCGGTTTCGCTGAATTCCGCCGACGGTGCTGCAATAATCAATGCTGAATAATTATCCAATACGCCGGGTTTACCGCCGATAGCTCCCCTGTCAACTGTGAAATACTTTGACAGGTTCACTGTAATATCAGCGACATCAATTTCAGGCAGCTCACCCTGACCTTCAAGAAAAGCGACCTTGTAGACGGTGTCAGAGGTGATAGTGGCTATTGTTTGAACCATCTCGTATTCAAGCCCTTCCATCGAATGAAGGATATTCTGTTCGTAGGATGCTGCCTGGTTATTCTCAAGAAAGTTTACGGGTACTTCTATGCCATTATAATTGACTATCATACCAGGAAATATCATTTTCTGGCTTGATCCTCCTTCAGCGTCGCCTGCCTGTATGTTAACAGGGTTAAGCCCTTTATTATAAAGAGAGGTGAACTGTTCATTTCTCTGCTTCACATCTTTGGTCTCGGCAGGGTTGATGAATTCATAATCAATGCGTTTCCCGGAGGCGATCCTGAACTCCTCAAGCATATCCTGAACCGATCTCTTAAGGCGTTTAAGAGGGATAGGCATTTCACCATCGAGATAGACCTGTATATAAATATCATTTTTTATTCCGTCAAGAACCTTAAGTGTAGGTGACGAAAGAGTAAACCGCTTATCTTCGGTCAGGTCAAGTCTTAATCTTAAGAAGCCAAGGGCTGAAGCTGCGATAATTATTGCAGCTAACGTCACGATAAACCTGATCCATGATCTTGTCCTTATGCTTTGAGTAAGTTTAGTTTCAGCCATGACTCAGCTCCTTTTCTTCCATTTCCTTGATAAAAGCACAAGCCTGGTAGCCTCGTTGAATATGGCAGAGAGAGCCAGGAAATAAACCACATCCTTAATGTCTATTACTCCCCTGCTCAACGATTTGTAATGTTCATTGATCCCAAGGCTGATTACAAACTCATCGAGTTTCTTCAGTCCGGGCAGGTAGGCAAATGAATCGAATCCCATGAAAAGGACAAAGCAGAGCAGAACAGCAATGATAAACGCTATTACCTGGTTATCTGTCAGCGATGAAGCAAAGATGCCTGCAGAGGCATACACTGATGCAAGAAAAAAGAGACCGATGAATGCGCCCCATGTGCCTCCCTTGTCGAGGTTTCCGGGAGTCTCTCCAAGAAGATATACTGAAACGTACCAGATCAGACAGGGTAGCAGCGACAGGAGAACAAGAGAAACTGCGGCAAGGTATTTTCCCCAGATGATCTCCCCTTCGGATATCGGTTTTGAATAGATGAGTTCAATAGTTCCAAGTCTTTTTTCTTCAGCTATCATTCTCATTGTCACTGCTGGTACAAGGAAAAGGAATACCCAAGGGGCAAGATAGAACAGGGTTCCAAGGCTGGCGTAACCGCTGTCGAATATATTCCATTCTCCTGGAAATACCCACATGAAAAGAGAGTTGAAAAGCAGGAAGACAATTATCACGATATAGCCTGTCAGGCTGCTGAAGAATCCGCGTATCTCTTTGGTGAATATCGCAAACATAAAAAAACTTAATTGTCAAAAATAATCAAATTAGTCATTTCATTACCTCAACACCTTTAATATCCACAATCCTGACTCCACTATAATAGAACCCGATTATCTGGCTGAAGGTATATCCCCTGGCAGCCATGACCATTGCCCCTTCCTGGCAGAGACCCACGCCATGTCCATAGCCTCTTCCGTTAAAAATTACCGAATCTCCCACAACAGATAAGGTAAAGAAAGCCGATCTTAAATTAAGATCCGTCCGCATCTGCCGCATCGGATAAGAAAATGTTCCTGCCCGGTACTCGTTTTGTCTCGATTCAGGAGAAAAGTTAAACTGCGACCTGTCGGAGATATTTCCTTTAAAGCCTGAGCTTAAAAGATAGTTTGTCCATCTGTCAAAACTGATGGTTTTAGTCCATGTTGCATTCCTTGAGGAGCGGCACCATGGATCAATGACCTTCTTCAGATAAGGCTGACCGGTAAGCCATACGAATTCAGCAGGAGACGTCTCTCCCCCGCAGTTAGAATGAAATGCTGCGATTACAAGGGTGCTGTCGGGACCAAGGATTACAAGCCCTTTAGTTTCATATGAAGCTCTTTTAATAAGCGAATCGGAAGTGATACCATTAAAAGCCTGGCAATGGGTATTGTCACAAAGGTTGTACCTGTCTTGAATATGCTTATTAAAATACTTGTACATATAGGTCCGGGCAATGATCGCCTGTGTCTTGAAGTACTCAATGCTTTTACCGGAGCCGCCTTCGGCTTTAACAACACCTGCTATATAGGATTCAATATCACAAATATTAATAAGCAGAATGGTTTCCATGTCGGGAATACACTGAAGATCACCTGAATAGAATTGCCTCGAAGGAGTCTTGCCGTTAACCCTGAGCGTGAATGAATCGTTTCCTGTTTTACCGTTGAATATTACAGAGTCGCATCCAAATGCAACAGTATTTCTGATCTTAATTGCCAGTTTCCCGTCATATTCCATGATCATAGCCATCTCTCCATTCCTAAGAATGATCTGCTGCCCGGTATATGAGTCAATTTCATACTGGCCTGCAGTTACCGAAAAAATTGCATATGATGGATCGTTGGAAGTAAAGAGACGGACCCGAACCTGGGCATTTAGAAAAAGAGTTTCAGCAATAAAAATAACAAACGCGATTATAAGTTTTTTTACCACGGAGTCACACAGAGTTTTACAGAGTTTCACGGATAAGAGAGTTATATTATTTATTCCCGATTCTCTTTTATTTTCCAAGAACTTTCACCATATCTGCCGCAACTCTCGCTGAAGCGCCTGCAGGTCCCAGCTTCTGCCTTAGCAATGAATAATCTGAAAGCATTTTCTCCCTTTTCTCTCCGCCCGGCAAAACAGAAGCAAGCTCTTTTACCAGGTTCTTTCTATTAAGTGAATACCCGAGAAGCTCCCTGACCACTTCAGAATCCATGATGAGATTTACCAGGGAAATGAACTTCACCTTTATCAGCATCCAGGCAATAATCATCGAGAGAAAGTCGCCCTTATAGCATACCACCTGGGGTACATTGAGAAGTGCTGTCTCGAGAGTAGCGGTTCCGGAGGCGACAAGCGCCGCCTCGGAGATATGCAGTATTTCGTAAGTTCTTTCCTTGACAAGTTTTATCTGTTCACTACTGATAATACTGAGATATAGATTATCAGGCAGGTTCTTCACCCCGGCAAGAACGAACTGATAGCCGGGGAAATCCCTGGTAACCCTGACCATCTGAGGCAGAATAGCTTCAACTTCATGCCTGCGGCTTCCCGCCAGAATTCCAATCACAGGTCTCTCGTCTAGCAACATGGATTTTCGCAATTCTTCAGCTGAAGGCATCGCAGATATTCTTCTTTCCATTTCATCGACAAGCGGATTTCCTCTATATTCAACCTCTATGTCATGCTTTTTATAAAACGATGTTTCGAATGGGAATATGATGTACATCTTATCAACATATCTCTTTATCTTCTCAACCCGTTTTTCTTTCCAGGCCCAGAATTTTGGAGATATATAATAGAATACCCTGAAGCCGTTATTCTTCGCAAATTCAGCTATCCGAAGATTGAAACCCGGGAAATCAATAAGGATCACAACATCGGGACTGAATTCTTTCATCTGGTTCCTGCACAATGATAGATTCTGTGCAATTATCCGGAGGTTTTTCAGTACGACGACAAATCCCATGAAGGCCGTTTTCTTGTAATGCATCAGAAGCTTCGCTCCAGCGGATTCCATCATATCGCCACCCCAGCAAACTATCTCTGCGTCTCTGTCGGCTATTAAAAGCTCTCTTACCAGGTTTGATCCATGAAGGTCTCCAGACTGTTCTCCGGCGATAATGAAATATTTCATAACAGGAAATAGATGGCAAATACGATAACGGCCCAGAAGATAGTTGCACCAAGTACACCCCTTGATGCCTTCAGCATGTCAAAATGATTAAAAAACAGGAAGATAAGAATATTGGGAAAAACACAAAGCGTAATAACATGAGTTACAATATTTGCCTCCGAAATCTTGTGAATCCATGTGTGCAGCGATGGATGCCCCCTTGCAACAAGAAAAGAAACGAGAGCAATCAGAAACGGCAATACAAATCCGGAAATCAGTCCGGTCGGAACCTTATCGTATTTTTCAGGCAGCTTCATTTTTCAAATCGTTTTTTAAGATCATCGAGGTACCAGTGGGCTGTCATATCGACAGTTACCGGGACAAGCGACACATAATTATTAACCAGAGCCCACTCATCAGTATCCAGTGACTCGGGCTCATGGTTCTGGAAGGTACCTGTAAGCCAGTAATATGTCTTGCCCATCGGATCCTTGCGTTTCTCAAATTCCTCCTTCCAGTTGCCTTTCGATTGCCTGCATATCCTTATTCCCCTGATCTCATCTTTCTTAACAGCCGGAATATTGACATTAAGGCAAACGCCTTTTGGAAGAGGTTCTTTAGCAAGGTTTTTCATTACTATTCTGATGTATTCACTGCATACGGAAAAGTCGGCTGTCGGTAAAAAACTGTTTAGAGAAAAGCCAACTGAGCATATTCCATAAAGGCAGCCTTCAAGAGCGGCAGCCATTGTTCCTGAATATAAAACGCTTACTGAAGAATTTGATCCATGGTTTATTCCCGAAGCAACAAAATCAGGAACTTTCTCAAGAAGCTGATTTATGGCAAGCTTTATACTGTCGGTCGGAGTTCCGTTGCAGGTATATATCCTGTGCTTTTCATTTTCTTCAAGAAGCTTCACCCGAAGCGGCGTTTTAACTGTAAGTGCTTGCGACATTCCAGACTGGCTCTCAGGGGTTGAAACGAGAACTACTTTCCCGAATTCCTCCATAACTTCAAGAAGCGTCCGTAAACCCGCTGCATATAATCCATCATCATTTGTCAGCAGGATCAGCTTGTCATCCTTTTCAAGAACCATAATAATATTGTTTGTTTACAAAGATAGATATTTACATTTCTTAAAATGCTTACTTTTGCCTTCTGTTAGTTATTTAATTATTAATCCTTCTCGTAAATACTGGAAGACGGAAGTCGGAAGTCAGAAGCCGGAAGTTGGTCTTCGGACTTCGGTCTTCGAACTTCGGTCTTCCTAATGATTTAATATACATATTTATAAAATGAAAATTTCATATAACTGGCTGAAGGATTACCTGAACATTGATATTGAACCGGCTAAGCTTTCTGTTATCCTTACGGGTATCGGACTTGAGGTTGAAGCAATGGAAGAGTGGGAATCTGTCAGAGGCGGACTGAAAGGTGTTATGGTTGGCGAAGTTCTTGCCTGCGTAAAGCATCCCGACGCCGATAAATTATCAGTCACTACCGTCAGTATAGGTTCAGGTGAACCTCTGCATATTGTCTGCGGCGCGCCTAATGTTGCAGCCGGGCAAAAGGTCGCAGTGGCTACCATCGGTACCATTCTTTATAAAGGAAATGAATCGCTTGAAATCAGGAAATCAAAGATCAGGGGAGAGTTGTCCGAAGGGATGATCTGTGCCGAGGATGAACTTGGACTTGGAACCCTGCATGAGGGAATTATGGTTCTGGATAAGGACGCCCGTCCCGGAACTCCGGCATCTGAATATTTTAAAATCGTAAAAGATCATGTATTTGAGATCGGCCTCACTCCCAACAGGATAGACGGAGGCTCTCACTTTGGAGTGGCTCGCGATCTTGCAGCATGGCTTAATGCAAACGGAAAAGAGAATATTAAGGCTTCCCTCCCTTCGCTTGATGCTTTCAGACCTGACAATAACAACAACCCTTACCAGGTAATAATTGAAAACCCTGCCGATTGCCCGAGGTATACGGGAATTACAATAAGCAATGTTACGATATGCGAATCACCTGACTGGCTGAAGAATAAGCTTAAAGCAGTAGGGTTTAACCCGATAAACAATGTAGTCGATATAACCAACTTTGTGCAGTATGAGGTTGGACAGCCGCTTCACTCTTTTGATGCTGACATGATTGATGGCAAGAAGGTAATTATTAAAAACCTCCCGGATAAGTCAAAGTTCATTACCCTCGATTCAGTTGAAAGGAGTCTTTCTTCAAAAGACCTTATGATATGCAACTCCACAGGGGGAATGTGTATTGCAGGTGTATTTGGCGGTATTAAATCCGGTGTAACGAGTGCAACCAGGAACATTTTCCTTGAAAGCGCATACTTTAACCCCGTAGCTATCAGAAAAACTTCCAAGCGGCATGGCCTCCAGACAGATGCATCATTCAGGTTTGAAAGGGGCGCTGATCCTGAAATAACAGTATGGGCTCTCATGAGGGCTTCAATGCTTATCAGGGAAATTGCAGGGGGTAAAATATCGTCGGAGATTGTTGATGTCTATCCGAAAAAAATTGAGAGACAAAAGATATCCGTTAGTTATGGGAATATTGACAGGCTTATCGGTAAAAAAATCGATCATCAGATAATCAAAAAGATCCTCGGATCGCTTGATATGATTATCCTCCATGAATCAGGTGATAATCTGATGCTTGAAATACCATTGTACAGGGTCGATGTTCAGAGAGAAGCCGATGTGATTGAAGATTTACTGAGGATTTATGGTTACAATAACGTGGAGATCGGCAACCATGTAAATTCCACTCTTTACTATCCTGAAAAACCGGATAAGGAGAAGATTGTAAACATCATTTCCAACATGCTGTCGGCAAACGGATATGCTGAGATTATGTGCAACTCCCTGACCCCGGCATCATTTTATGAAAATGATGATTTTGAGAGGGACCATCTTGTGATGCTTGCCAACCCGCTCAGCTCAGACCTCAATGCGATGAGACAGTCGTTGCTGTTCGGTGGTCTCAGTTCGGTGGTATGGAATATAAACAGGCAGAATCCCGATCTCAAACTATATGAATTCGGAAACACTTATTTCCATAAAAAATCCGGGAACTCTTTTCCTCGTGCCGGAGACTATATTGAGAAGAAATCGCTTGATATCTTTATTACAGGGAGTATCGGACCGCAGAGCTGGAATTACAAGAGCAACCCGTCGGATTTTTTCAATATAAAATCGGCTGTGGAAATGGTTCTTTCCCGTCTCGGGATCATTCCCGGAGATCTTTCAAAGGGAGATAGCAACAAACAGTATTTCTCGGAATCCTTTACATGGTCATTCAATAATATTCCTGTTGCATCTGCCGGGAAGATATCAAAAGGGTACCTGGCAAAATTCGATATCGGACAGGATGTTTATTACGGTCATATTGAATGGGATCATCTTCTTCAAATGGTTAAGGAACATGCCGTAACCTATTCAGAACTTCCCAAATATCCCTGGGTTCGGAGGGATCTCGCTCTCCTGCTTGATAAGAGTGTGAAGTTCGGGCAGATCAGGGAACTGGCATTCAAAACCGAAAAACATATCCTTCGCGAGGTTGACCTGTTTGACGTTTATGAAAATGAGAGCCTCGGTAATAACAAAAAATCATACGCAGTCAGTTTTATATTGCTCGACAACCTGAAGACGCTGACTGATAAAAGCATAGAAAAAACAATGAATAGTCTTGCAGCCGTTCTCGAGAAAGAGCTGGGGGCGAAAATCAGGTGATGAAGAAGAAAAGGATTGAGCTGCTTAAAGGAGACATTACTACGCTGAATGTCGATGCCATAGTTAACGCTGCAAATAATTCCCTTCTTGGGGGAGGCGGAGTTGACGGGGCTGTTCACAAGGCAGCAGGACCCGGACTGCTGGACGAATGCAAGGGACTGAACGGATGTCAGACTGGCCAGTCGAAGATTACCCGTGGATATAACCTTAAAGCCGGTCACATAATACATACTGTTGGTCCAGTCTGGTACGGAGGCTACAAAGATGAGACTGAATTGCTTGCATCAAGTTATCAGTCAAGCCTCAGGCTTGCTAAGGAAAATAAATTCAAAACAATTGCATTCCCGGGCATCTCGACAGGTGTATTCGGATTTCCGAGGGACCTGGCTGCAATAATTGCCATAAACGAAACAAAAAGATTCATAAACAAAAATCCGTATCCTGAAAAGGTCATTTTCGTGGCTTATGATGATGAAGGCTACGAGATCTACAAAAAGCTCCTGAATCAATGAGAACCTTTTTTACAAGGATCAAAAGCTACTTTTCACTTGTAAAATTCAGCCATACTGTTTTTGCAATGCCATTTGCGCTGATAGGTTTTTCACTTGCCATATCACAAAACAATTACAGCTTCAGCCTCAGGCTTCTCCTGCTTATAATCCTTTGTATGATCTTTGCGCGCAATGCTGCAATGGGGTTTAACCGGATTGCAGACAACCGGTTTGATGCACTCAATCCGAGAACAAAGAACAGGGAGATTCCAAAAGGTGTAATAAGCACACGGGCAGCAACAATATTTGTAATAATCAATGCCGCCCTTTTCATTATCACCACCGCTTTCATCAATCGGCTTACCCTTATCCTGTCACCTGTCGCCCTTCTGATAATCCTTGGCTACAGCTTAACAAAAAGGTACACATCTCTGTGCCACTTCATACTCGGTCTTGGTCTTAGCCTTGCGCCAACAGGAGCATATATTTCGGTAACCGGTTCATTTGCCCTTCTTCCTGTCATATATTCGTTCATTGTACTTACCTGGTCAAGCGGGTTTGACATCATTTATGCATTGCAGGACGACCAATTTGACAGGAGTCAGGAATTAAAATCAGTGCCTTCGGCAATTGGACTGAAAAGTGCAATAAAGGTTTCTGTAATTGTGCATGCTGCCACCTTTTGTCTTGTTATGATAGCTGGATATCTGGGTAAGGGAGGGATACTTTTTTGGGCAGGAGCTCTGCTGTTCACTTCATTGTTGATCTACCAGCACGCTATAGTGAAACATGATGACCTTAGCAGGGTAAACCTGGCGTTCGGAACAACGAATGGAATTGCCAGCCTGCTCTTCGCCTTTTTTGTCATCCTGGATCTTTTCCTGCGGCATCATTGAGAAGGAAATATTAATCAGAATTTACTTGTCTTTATATATTTTTTTGTTACTTGCCGGCACCTAAAAAATCTTATATGGCTGAAATTATTATAAAAGATGTGGTTACCAGAAAAGATCTTCATGAGTTCATTTTTCTTCCTGAAAAAATACATAAAAATGAGCCTGACTGGCTTCCTCCGATTTACATGGATGAAAAGCTACTCTTCAACAAAAAGAAAAACAAATCCTACAAATATGCTGATGCTATCCTGCTCCTGGCGTATAAGGATAATAAACCAGTTGGCAGGATTATGGGAATTATAAATAAGAGGTATAACGATATCAATCATGAATACCATGGACGATTCTGCTTCATGGAATGCTATAATGACCAGGAGGTATTTCATGCACTGATAAAAAAGGTTGAAGATTGGGTAAAAGAAAATGGAATGAGCAGGATTGTCGGTCCTCTAGGCTTTTCAGATAAAGACCCACAGGGATTCCAGACTGAGGGATTTGAGTACCCATTATTCATGACTGCTGCAAACAATTCTCCTTACATGAACACCCTGATTGAAAATGAGGGGTATGGCAAAAAGGTCGATCTGGTGAATTATCTTGGAAAGCTTCCTGAAGTATTCCCTGAGATCTATGTGAAGGTGCTTGCAAGGGTTGAAAAAACTGAAGGGTATAAAATAATCGAATTCAAAAATAAGAAAGAGCTCAAACCATACATACTGGATGTACTCGAGCTGATGAATGAAACTTTCATGGAAATATATGGTTTCGTTCCACTCAATGATAACGAAAAAAATGAATTTGCCGCAAGATACCTTCCCATTCTTGACCCGCATTTCATAAAGGTAGTTCAGGCAGAAGGCAAGCTTATCGGGTTTGCCATCGGTATGCCTGACGTAAGTCCGGGGATAAAGGCCTGTAACGGAAGGCTGCTTCCGTTCGGCTTATTCAAGGTTCTTAAAGAATCAAAAAGATCAAAGAAACTCCTGATGATGCTTGGCGGAGTGAAAGAAGCCTACCGTGGAAAAGGTATCGACGTACTCATGGGAGTTAAAATACTTCAGTCCAGTATTGAACGTAAAATGGAACTTGTCGATAGTCATCTTGTTCTCGAGGACAATGTGAGAATGAGAGCCGAATATGAGAGAGTAGGCTGCAAGGTGGTTAAGAAATTCAGGATCTACCAGAAGGAGATTTAGCAGTTAAAACCTGAAGATAAATGAGAACCCCAGGAGCTCTTTGAACTGTATTAATCTTGCCGGCATGCTTCAATCTTCTATATAAAAATTTCCCCGGTTGAATATATGATAAAATACTTTTAATTTTACAGTCTGAATCATTTGTAAAATGATGATTTTATTCTTAATAACGTCAAACCGTCCTGCAGATATATACAGGAATATCAAAAACCGGGATTTTTTCTCAGTCCTGTAGCTTGGTGTCTTTTCTCAAGACCATTTTAAGAAATCATTTTATTACTAATTGTTTAAATTTTAAATAACTATGGATTTACCATTCATTGAACCATTTAAGACAAAAATGGTTGAACCTGTCTACCGCAGTACAAGGGTCGAAAGGGAGAAATGGATAAGAGATGCTTCATATAATCTTTTTAACCTCAGATCAGACTATGTTACAATTGACCTTCTGACAGATTCAGGGACAGGCGCTATGAGCGACAGGCAATGGGCAGCCCTCATGCAAGGCGACGAAAGCTATGCCGGGGCATCTT
>Ga0209226_10000238_pt1 | contig 34901 bp, 43 predicted proteins | sample BarGraNGADG00212_2_FD_184497 | JGI IMG/M metagenome (GOLD analysis project Ga0209226, IMG submission 184497) | Arctic peat soil microbial communities from Barrow, Alaska, USA - Barrow Graham LP Ref core NGADG0011-212 (SPAdes) (version 2) | ecosystem: Environmental > Terrestrial > Soil >...
GCAACCGCCCCAGTAATAATACCAGTTTATCAGCGGCCCCACGCTCACTTCACCCAAAAGCAAGCAACCGCCCATTGACATATTCACTTTTTTACAGTACATAGTAGTAGAGCTTCTCAAGTTCACACTATGTCTCTATACATCGGGCCGAAAGCGGGCAGTAGACGCCGCGTGGCCAAGCCACAAAACTAACAGGCTCCAAAGAGAGCGAAAGGCAGGAAGAAGAATGCTGAAAGTGACCGCAATCGCGGCAGCGCTCGCGCTGCTGTGCCTGGGCAGCCTCGCTCAGGCGAATATCACCATCGACACCGTTGCCGTTGGCAACGCGGGAAACGCCGGTGAACTCTCCGGCTTGGGAGCCGGGGGATATGGCCCCGACAGAGTGTGCGGCTCAGTAGCCTACAACTACAATATCGGAAAGTATGAAGTTACCGCCGGACAGTACACCGCGTTCCTCAATGCCAAGGCAACCACCGACACATACGGGCTGTACAACACCAACATGGACACGGCGGTCTACTCCTACGGCTGCAACATTAAGCGCACCGGCACAAGCGGCAACTACAGCTACAGCGTTGCATCCGATTGGGCAAACAGGCCCGTGAACTTGGTAAGTTACTGGGATTCGCTTCGTTTCGCCAACTGGCTGGGTAACGGCCAGGGCACCGGCTCCACGGAGACCGGCGCATACACTTTGGACGGCTACATCGGCCAGGATGGTCGCACCATCGGCAGAAACGCCGGAGCGACTTGGGCTGTGACCAGCGAGGACGAGTGGTATAAGGCTGCTTACTACAAGGGCGGCGGTGTTTATTCTGATTATGCCAATGGAACCAACACTGCGCCGGGTGCTGGAACAGCTTCTAACTACGAATGGGCAATTGGTTCCACCTGGGACGGAACCGTCAATGGCGCTTTGGAGCAGAACGGCACCAAAGATATGATGGGCAATGTTGGGGAGTGGAACGAGGCTATTGTATACCAGGGTTCGGATTACACCTCTCGCGGTGTGCGTGGCGGTTCGTTCTGCTACGGCATCGGCGACCTCCGAGCTTCGGGTCGCGACTACTGCACCCCGAGTTACCATAGCGACATTGTCGGGTTTCGCGTCTCCCAGGTTCCTGAGCCGTCATCAATTATCGCATTGCTTGGTGGGTTAGTAGGACTCTTGGGCATGAGGAGGCGTCGGGGATAGCCCTTTGCCCTTTCTTTGTTTCGGGATTTCGGATGTGCTCAGGCTTGGGAGTGTGCTTGTGCTTGATACGAAGCGGAAGGCCAGGGCTTGTGGAGCACCAAAATCCCGAAACAACCCCCCGCCCAGGCCCGGTTGCGGATCACAGATCCGGAGAACCAGGCACGGGATTACAAATCCCGTCCCATCCCCCCATCCCCTTTCGTCTGTCCCATCCCAGATGCTGACTCGGAGAAAAGCATGTGTTTCAGCCGACAATAGCGTATTATAGATCACGTCATTGGGAATAGAAGGGAAGGGAGTCCGGGATTACAGGGGGGCGATTGTTATGCGCGCAGTGCTTGCGGTTCTGAGTGTCGCATTTTTGGGGCTGGGTGGGACTCAGCAGATAAAGTGTGGGGACTTGATACAGGGCGTCAAGGCCGATAAACCGGCATACAGCCTCGGTGAGAAGATCGCATTCCAGTTCGCCGTGCGCAACGACAGCAACCAGGCTATCACCTACAAGTTTTCGAGCTCGAAGCAGTTCGACCTGTGGGTGACGCGCGGCGGCGAGGAGACCTACCGACTCAGCAAGAACAAGGTCTACCTCCAGATGATGACCAACGTAACGCTGAGACCCGGCGAGACGAAGACCTACTGCGCCGAATGGGACCAAAAGGACAACTCGCGTAAACAGGTCGGGCCGGGCGCCTACACCACCTACGCGCAACTGACCCCGACCGGAAACAAGCCGCCGCCTACCAGCACACGGGTCCAGGTCGGCGCGAGGGGAGCCACGCTGATCCCGATCACCGTCAAGGAAGCCCTCTCGAACTTTACCGCGCTCGCGGGCAAGAGGGTCCTGATCCCAGCGGTCTACAAAGGTTCTTCTCCCGACCCGAAGGATCCGAACACCAAAGACGGCCCTCCGGTGACCCGTAGCGACTGGGCCATACGCGACGCGACGGGGTGCATGTATGTGGTCGGGATGGTCAATCTCGATCCCACCAAGGACACGGGCATCAGGATCACCGTCGTCGGCAAGCTCGAAAAGACCGAAAAGGGACAGGTCTACATGATCCTGGAAAGCGCGACAGTCGAAAAGAAGACGAGCGCAATACGCACATTCTGAGTAACCTCTAACTTCTAATTTCGGGGAGGTCCTCGTGAGCTTCGACATTTTCCGTCTGGTCCGCCTGGCATTCGCCGGCGCGGTGGCGGGCTTCTTCATCTTCCTCATCTTCAACCCCGCCATAGCCCGTGAGGAGGCCGTCGGTCGCGAGTTCTTCTTCGAAGGGGACATGGCCGCACAGTTAATGAACGCGCTGGTGAGCGCGTTTGTCCACATGCTCGTTCTCAGCGGCGCTTTCTCGGTTATGCTCGGCGGAATGCTGGTGCTGGCCGACGAGTATAACTCGGCCCCAAAGCGAGTTGCCATCCGAATGGGTATCGTGTGCGCGTCCGGCGCGTTTGCCGGAGCGATCGCGGGTGTGGTCGCCCAGTTCCTCTATATCGTGATCAACCTGCTCACACTCGGGCTCGGGCAGATCGCCGCGCGCGGGATTGGTTGGGCGGCTATGGGAGCCGGGGCCGGCGTGTGCGTGGGTTATGTGCTCGGCGGGTGGAAGCGCGCCAGGATGAGCACGCTTGGCGGGTTCATCGGAGGGCTTGGCGGCGGACTGGTCTTCGACGCGGTCGCGTGGGTCTCGCATGGCGGCAGCGCGAGCAGGTTCGTGGGGTTCATCCTGATAGGCTTGTTGACAGGCGCGGCGGTGGCGCTCGTCGAGGACCTCACGAAGCAGAGCTGGGTCACGGTCCTGAGCGGGCCTAAAGAGGGCAGGAGCTTCATCCTCACCAAACCGATCACAACGATCGGGCGCAACGAAATGGCCGATATCCCCCTCTTCGCGGACCCGAACGTTGCCAAGGACCACGCTCGGCTGCTGCTGCAAGGGCCGGACGTGATGGTGCAGAGCGCGAGCAACACCACGGTCTCGGTGAACGGGGCGCAGACCCAATACGCTCAGCTTCAGCCCTGGGACGTGATCGGCGTGGGAAGGTGGTCGTTGAGGTTCCATCAGAAGGCGTCGCGGCAGCAAATGGCCTACATCGCGCAGCCTCTGCCGGACCTGACGTCGGCCCAGTATAAGCCCACCTACTCGCCGGTGAACCGCACGGTCTCGGTGCCGGCGGCGGCTGTTGTCACGGGACAGCTTGCGCTTGTAGCGGTATCCGGGCCACACATGAACCAGCGGTTCGGGTTCGGGCCGGGAACGGTGCGAATAGGGCGCGAGACCGGGTGCGGAATTCTGCTCGCGCAGGACACGGTGGTCAGCCGCAACCATGCCGAGGTAGCCTGGAACACCACGAGCTGGACGATCCGTGATCTCCAGAGCCGCAACGGACTGTGGGTGAACGGAGTTCGCGTCACCGAGCATGTGCTCGCCGTGGGCGATCAGATAGGCGTCGGGCAGAGCTGGCTGAGAGTCGAGCAGTTGTGAGCTATGGATTGGGATTGTGCCAAATGGCACAATCGGCCTTGACGAGCGTCTTTTGTGGTGCTACCATGATTGTGGTACAATTGCCTGGTTGGGCCGGGACTGAGGCCGGCCCCTACGGCTAGATTTGTAGTGTCCGATCTCTGTCTCGGACAACATCGAATGGAGACCGCGTTGAGTTCTGAGGTTAAAGAAGCTACTTCCCCGCTGGGCTCGTTGAACAAACCTACCGACCCCAACTTCAAGCATGAAATCCGCGCGATCTGCGGCGAGAACGTGCTGGAGTGCTACCAGTGCGGCGAGTGCACCGCGGGATGCCCGGCGGCTTTTGGCATGGACATCGCCCCGAACCAGGTGATGCGCTTGGCGCAGCTCGGGTTCGCCGACGAGGTGCTGTCAAGCTCGGCGATCTGGCTGTGCGCGGGGTGCGAGACGTGCGCGACCCGCTGCCCGCGCGGCGTGGCGCTGTCCAAGGTGATGGATGCCTGCAGGCAGTTGTCGGTCAAGTCCGGTAAGGTGACGAAAGATCAAGCCAATGTGCTGAAGATGCACGAGGAGCTATTGCGGCAGATTTCGATCTTTGGCCGGGTTCACGAGATCAGCATGATGGGCGTATATAAGATGCGGACCCGCGACTTCTTCTCCGATGTCTTCGCGGGGATTCAGATGTTTCTGAAGGGCAAGATGGGGCTGATACCCAGTCGCATTAAGGGCCGCAAAGAAGTGCGGGGGCTGTTTAGGAAATAGCGGAGAGCAGAGAGCCCTTGGAGCTAGAGATAGCGATCTGGAGGGACGGCGATGAGATTCGATCTATCCAAAGCCAGTTCTGTCTTGTACCACAGGTACTCCGATTGCTGGCCAGCGGGCATTCTCGCGGTATGTTTGGGATTGCTCTTGGTTGGCCTTGCGACGGTGCAGGAAACCGTCACGAGCGCACGCGTGAGCGCGGTAATAGTCGGGCCGGCATTCCTTGTCTCTGCGGGTGGTCTGTTTGCTAAGGCACGTTGGGCCTGGCTATTGCTTGCATTGACTTGCGCAGTGTGCGGTTGCTTATTGCTATATGCCCAATCATATCTGTTTGCGATCGGCATCCTGCTATGGAGTTCAACGTCGTGGGGTCGCTTCTGCCGAAATGAAAAATGAGTGGATTCTCAGAGCCGACCGCTTCTTTACTAACAACTAACAACTAAGGACTTCTCTATGAAATACGCTTATTTCCCGGGCTGCAGCCTGGAATCGACGGCTAAGGAGTTTGGCGAGTCTACGCAACTTGTCGCGGAAGCGCTCGACATAGAGCTTGTGGAGATTCCGGACTGGAACTGCTGCGGCGCGACCTCGGCGCATAACCTCGATCACGAATTGAGCGTGTCGCTGCCCGCGCGCAACCTTGGGATCGCCGAAAGGATGGGGCTGGACGTGGTCGCCCCGTGCGCGGCGTGTTACAACCGAATGCGCTCGGCGGAAGTCGCGCTCAAGGGCAATGCGGCTCTGCGGGAAGAGATCAACGCCAAACTTGAGAAGAAATACACGGGCGCGGTAACGGTGCGTTCCGCGCTGGAGGTCTTCACGACCCCCGACGTGCTTGAGAAGGTGTCGGCGAACATCCGCAGGCCGCTTTCGGGCCTGAGACCGGCGTGCTACTACGGCTGCCTGCTCGTGCGGCCGCCCAAGGTGCTGGGGTTCGACGACGCCGAAGCTCCGATGAGCATGGACAAGGCGATGGAAATCGTCGGCGCGAAGCCCATCGAGTGGTATTTCAAGAACGAGTGCTGCGGGGCGAGCTTCGGTATCTCGAAAAGCGAGATCGTGGTCAAGCTGGTCGGCGATATACTTTCCAACGCCAAAAAGCACGGCGCGAACTGCATCGTGACCGCGTGCCCGCTGTGCATGACCAACCTGGAAATGAGGCAGGCGGCGGCAGGCAAGATACGCGGCGAGGACCTGACGATGCCGGTGTTCTACTTCACCGAGCTTCTCGGCCTCGCGATGGAAGTGCCCGGCGTGAAGAAATGCTTCGCGAGCCATCTTGTGGATGTGAACTCCGCGTTGGACGCGATTGATAGGGAGCCGGTGGCGGCGGAGAGCTAGTGCGATGAAAAGAGATTTCACACTCGAATACTGGATGGATGAGGACTGGTTCGTGGGTCGGCTCAGGGAAGTCCCTGGTGTGTTCAGCCAGGGGGAGACCCTGGAGGAGCTCATTGCCAACGTGCAGGAAGTCTACCATCTTATGCTCGAAGACGCCCTGCCCCCAATCACGACCGAGACCAGAACGATGGAAGTCGGGATTGAGTCGTGATCCAGCGGGAGTTCGTGAGGAAGCTGGTTAGGGCCGGGTGTTATATGCAACGGCACGGTAAGTTGCACGATCTGTATGTGAACCCGCGAACCGGCAAGAGGTCGGCAGTGCCCAGGCATCCGGTGATAAGGGAATCGCTTTGCGAGTTGATACTCAAGCAGTTGGGGCTGAAGTAGCCATGCACAGAGTAACATCAGTTGAACCGCTGTCGGAGTGTCGCCTGAGACTGACGTTCGACGATGGGTTGGCAGGCGAGGTGGACCTTTCGGATATGGTCGGAGAAGGTGTCTTTGAGGCACTGAACGACCCAGCTGAGTTTGCCAAAGTCTACGTCGATTGCGAGACACATACAGTTGCTTGGCCGGGCGGAATTGATCTTTGCCCAGATTCGCTGTATGAGGACGTGCAGAGCCGGCAGAAGGCAGCGTGAGATAGCAATGGAAAGCAAGAAAGAGACGAAAGAGGTGAATCTCATGGCCCAGCCGCGATAGCCCCGAGTCGGGTCGCGAAAGCGACAAGGCAGGGGCCGCGGAGTGGGAGGCCATGGAGTGCACAGACATACACTTGCTCACGTTCGCGAGCAGAGAAGCAGGTGGATCGCCAAGCGGATCAGGCAGATTCGCCGGGAATGGCCGTGCTGGCATGAGCAGGGCGACGAAGTAGTGAACCGGGCTCACCTGCCGGGGAAACTGAACAAGCAGGACCCGTGGGATTGCGGGAATCCGCAGTGCGGGATTTGCAGGTGGGGCGGCTACACTCGCCGCGACGGAAGAGAGCGGCTGCGGATCGCCAGCGAGTTGGAATCGTCGGAGGGATGACGTGGAATCAACAGCGCCGTTTATAGGTATTGCCTTAATGGAGATTTTGTTTTTCGGCTTTCTCTCGCTGATCAGCTTGGGGCTGTTTGTGCTCTGGCTAGTGGTCTTGATCGATTGCATCAAGAACGAGCCGAGCGAGGGCAACGACAAGATCGTGTGGGTACTGGTGATCGTGCTTACGCACTGGATCGGTGCGTTGATCTACCTAGTGGTCAGAAAACCGCAGCGCAAGGCGCGTTACGGAGTGTAGGAGTGAATCGCGAATCAACTGTCAACTGATAACTAAGGACTGAAAACTACCATGCGAATCGGCGTTTTTGTTTGCTGGTGCGGATCGAATATTGCCAAGACGGTTGACGTGGCGGCGGTCGCGGAGGCGGCGAGGAGCTTTCCGGGGGTCGTCTACGCCACCGACTACAAGTATATGTGCTCGGAGCCGGGGCAGAATATGATCGCGGACGCGATCAAGGAGCACAACCTCGATAGAATCGTGATCTCTTCCTGCTCGCCGAGGCTGCACGAGCCCACATTCCAGCGATGCGTCGGCGCGGCGGGGCTGAACCCGTATATGGTGGAGATGGCGAACGTCCGCGAGCAGTGCTCGTGGGTGCATGAGAAAACGCCCGAGACCACCGAAAAAGCCATCGAGCTTACCCGGATGGCGGTCGCGAAAGTCGCCAAGAACTATCCGCTCTTTAGAAACGACATCGCGATCACCAAGCGGGCTCTGGTCATCGGCGGCGGGATCGCGGGGATTCAATCCGCGCTCGATATCGCCGACGCGGGCTACCCCGTGGTGCTGGTCGAGCGCACACCAAGTATCGGCGGGCACATGGCGCAATACGACAAGACCTTCCCCACCCTCGACTGCGCCGCGTGCATTCTCACGCCCAAGATGGTGGACTGCGCGAGCCACCCGCTGATCGACATCTGGGCCTACTCCGAGGTCGAGGAGGTCAAGGGGTTCGTCGGCAACTTCGAGGTCAAGATTCGCAAGAAGGCGACTTGCATCGACGCCAAGCTCTGCACCGGCTGCGGACTGTGCCTGGACAAGTGCGTGGTCAAAGGCATTCCGAGCGAGTTCGATGAGGGCACGGGCACGCGGCGCGCGATCTATCGGCCGTTCCCTCAGGCGGTCCCGAACAAGCCCGTCATCGACCGCGAACACTGCCGGATCTTCAACGAGCAGAAGTGCGGCGTGTGCCAGAAGATGTGCCCGACCGGAGCCATTGACTACGAACAGCAGGACGAGGTTCTCACCGAGAAGTTCGGCGCGATAGTGCTGGCGACGGGGTTCTCGCTTTGGGATCATTCGTCGATGGGCAACTACGGCTACGGCAAGTACCCCGACGTGATCTCGGCGATCCAGTTCGAGCGCATAATGAACGCCTCCGGCCCGACCGACGGCCACATCGTGCGGCCATCCGACGGCAAGACCCCAAAGTCCATTGCGTTCCTCTCCTGCGTCGGCAGCCGCGACGAAGAGCACGGGCACGCGTATTGCTCCAAGGTCTGCTGCATGTATAACGCGAAGCAGGCGCTGCTGGCAAAGGACAAGCTCCACGATGTCGATACGTATGTCTTCTATATGGACATCCGCGCGAACGGCAAGGGCTACGAGGAGTTCGTGAAACGCACCATCGAGGAATACGGCGCGACCTACATCCGCGGGCGCGTCAGTAAGATATACCCGGACGGAGATCAACTGGTCGTCAAGGGCGCGGATACGCTGCTGGGCAGGCCGGTCGAGGTGCGCGCGGACCTGGTGGTTCTTGCAACTGCTATGCAGCCGCAGCCGGACGCGAAGGACCTCGCTCGGAAGCTCGGTATCTCTACCGACCAGTATAACTGGTTCAGTGAGGCTCACCCCAAGCTCAAGCCGGTCGAGGTGCTCACCGACGGCATCTACCTCGCGGGGGCGTGCCAGTATCCCAAGGACATCCCCGATACGGTCGCTCAGGCCTCGGCCGCTGCGAGTAAGGCCATCGGCCTGTTCAGCAAGGAAGCGATCAAGAGCGAGCCAATGATCGCCTACATAAACGAGGACACCTGCGTGGGCTGCGGCCTGTGCATGGAGGTCTGCCCGTTCACCGCGATAGAGCTTGTGGAAGTAGTGGACAATGAGCGCTCGACCCGCGAGAAGCAGGTGATGAAGACCGTCGCGCGAGTCAACGAGGGCATCTGCAAGGGCTGCGGAACGTGCTCTGCCGCGTGCCGATCACTCTCCGCGAGACTGCGCGGGTTCGAGGGCGCGGGAATCCTCGCCGAGATCGACGCGCTGGCGGATATGGTGAAGGTGCGAAGTAGATGAAAACGCGAAAGCGGAGAGCGATGGACATAGTTGAGGTTGACGATAGCGGAAAGGTTGCGCTGCCTCACGAGTTCTTGAATCGTCTGCGGCCGCACGCGAGGCTGCACGTGGAAGTTGAGGGAACCGCGCTCAAGCTTGTGGCTGTCGAGGAAGAGCCGGTCCGAACGAAAGAGGAGGCCGAGGCGTGGGCGAGATCCTTCCGCGAATGGGTTGCCGGACTCGACCCGAAAGCGCCGCACCTGCCGGACGAGGCGCTGCGAAGGGAGACATTCTACGACTGATGGCCCGCTGGCTTCTGGACACGAATGTTCTATTGCGCCTGCAGGAAGGTGATGACTCAAACGCCTACCGGGCAGTAATGTCTCTTGGGCAAAGTGGCGAGATCCTGTGCGTGACACCTCAGGTGCTGATCGAGTTCTGGTGCGCGGCGACGCGCCCCAAGGATGCTCGCGGACTCGGCTGGACAATAATGGGGACCGCCACCAGAGTGAAAGGCATCCTAAACAGATTTCATCTGCTGGACGACCGGACTGACGTATTCGAGCTCTGGCAGCAGATCGTAAAGAGGCACGCTGTCAAGGGCAAAAAGGTCCACGATGCCCGACTTGTTGCGGTGATGCAGTCCCACGGAGTCAAGAACCTGTTGACCTTCAACGTGGACGACTTTGATGGCTTTGGTGAGATTCAGACGGTGCATCCGGGGAGCATTGGCTGATGTGGCGCGGCGATACTCGCTGAGATAGACGCCCTGGCGGATATGGTGAAGGCGCGGAAGTAGCCGGGAGCATTTTGGACAATATCACAATTCTTTGGATTGTATCGTTGCTCGCATGTGCGGTTTTGGCCGCGCTGATTGCTCGTGCATTTCAAAGATATTTGAATCGGCGCTGTCCTGACTCGAGCAGAAAAGTGAATGTCGGACTCAAGCGCGGATTTGATACGTTTCATCTGGTCAAAAGGACATTTCATTTCTTCGCGGCAATTGCCCTGGCGTATGCGGTATGGCAACACGGATCACCGGGCAGCGCTGAAAGAACTATTGCCATGGTGGCAATACTGCTGCTCATCGGGGGCGGCATATGGCTTACAATCCGACGGTTGGACAGAACGGTCAACAAGGCCGATCGTTCTTCGGAAGATAAGGACAGGTTTACTCGTGGTTGAGAAAGCAATCATGCTGGCTCTGGTAGCTGTCATATGGTGAAAGCGCGGAAACAGAATTGTGATTGAGTACTCTTGATGAGCTGGATTCCCTTCGCGTTCATGATACTGATCTTCGGCGTCGGCCTCTGGGTCGCGATCAAGATCGCGCGGGCTGTGCAGCGAGAGGTTGATTCGGCGCAGAAGGACAAGAAGAAGCAGAGCCGGTATCATTGGGTGTTCGGCTCCTTTCACTGGATCTGGGCCGGGCTTATTCCCGCTGCGAAATACGTGTATCGAGAGTGGAAAACGGCTCCGCCGAACAGCGCGGAGAAGTTTCTGTGGACGATGCTCCTGGCGGCGACTGGAGCTGTTGCGATTTGGATACTGATAAGGATTTTGGATCGCGTCATAAACAAGGAAACTAAGCCGGTGATGCAGCCGGGCAGCGCACCTATCAGATAGTACGCGGGAGATAAGAAGTGAGATGTGCCTGAGCCTGCTCACCTACAAGAGATGGAGTCGCGGTGGCTGGATCGATCATCTGTTTCCGATAATCGAGCTAGCGCTGATGGTCATCGTGGCGTTCATCGGCATAGCGACGCAGCACCACGAGATCTCGTGGATCAATGCCGTGCTGTTCGTCGATCTGATATCCTGGGTTTCCCAGCGCGATCGCTGGATCAAGCGGAGAATGCAGCTCAAAGGGCAACTCCCGGAATCCGCACGGTTGGAGTCGGTGGCGCTGCCCAGGTGCGATTTGATACTGGCATCCGCCGGAGAAGACAACCGCAGAACCGCGAAAGTGTTACAGAGGATGTACGTAATCGCCCCGAGAGAGGCGACTGAACTCTGTGAGCAGACGCCGTCTCTGCTGAAGTCCAAAGTCTGGGACGCCGAGGCTGAGTTTGTGAAAGAGAAACTTGAGGCTGCAGGAGCGACCATCGAATTGAGGCAGACCGACGACGTCTGCGCGGGAGATAAAGATTGAGCAAGAGAGCATACCTGTTGGTTCTAACCATTGCCGTGCTGGCTGTGCCGGCCTTCGCCGCCACGGACATCATCCCCTGCGCGGTGGGCAACCATTGGCACTACGACTGCTACAAGACACTGCGCGGCGCCCTTCGATATCAGGGCAAGACCATGACCTCGATGGACGACGCGAGCTTTGGCTCGTCGGTCTACGAGGTCCTGTCCGTGGACAGCAAGTCCGCTCAGCCGGTGTATGAGTATCGCGAGACCACCAATACGAGTTCGTCGGCTGGCGGCTCGGAATCGCGAGACCAGGTGGACCTGAAGGTGGTGAACGGCGATAGCGGCCAGCAGTTGCTCTCGAGTTACCGGACGTCGACGAACTCGGACAAACCGGACAAGCAGGACTACGATCCGCCGCTGCTCTACTATTCGCGCGATGCCGCGCCGGGCCGGCAGTGGACGGTCGGTACAATGCGCGATGAGGACACGAAGGTCCCGATGACCGCGAAGGCCGTTGGCAAGGAGACCGTCACGGTCCCTGCGGGAACGTTCAAGGATTGCCTGAAGGTGGTCTACTCCGCCGATGCGATGTCCGGCACCGTGGATCTTTGGAACAAGCAGTTCACCGTCACCTCCGGCCGCTCGCGCGGAGTCTATTGGGTGGCCGAGGGAGTCGGAGTAGTCAAGGAATTGCAGATTGTGACCTCGACGGCGGAAACTCCGGGGCCAGACGGGAAATCACCGCTGACAATCGAGTCGGCCTCATGCAGCGTGAGCGAGCTGAGGCCGGGGTTCGTAGTGAAGAAGTAAACAGTTGACAGTAAACAGTTCTCAGTTCCGGCGACTGTTAACTGTGAACTGTAAACTGTACACTGAAAGCAGAGAACAAGAGAATGTCTGAAGAAACAACCACTGTGGAATCAACGACCGAGGAGGCTGCCGCGAAGAAGGAATGGCAGCCCTCGATACTGGCGATATTGTGCAACTGGTGCAGCTACGCGGGGGCGGACCTGGCCGGCAGCATGCGTATGCAATACCCCGAGACGGTGCGGATCGTGCGAGTGCCGTGCTCCGGCAGAGCTGATCCGATGTTCGTGCTCAAGGGGTTCCAGAAAGGGTTCGACGGCGTGATGGTGCTGGGGTGCCATCCCGGCGATTGCCACTACGCCAAGGGCAACTACTATGCCCGCCGCAGGATCGCCCTTACGCAAGATCTGCTCAAGATGCTGGGCATTCCGCCCGAGAGGTTCCATTTCGAGTGGGTGTCGGCGTCCGAGGGGAACCGATTCTCGGCGCTCATCAAGGAGTTCACCGCGCAGGTTAAGGCGCTGGGGCCGTTCGACGGCGTTGCCGCCAAATGATGAATGATGAATTCTGAATTATGAATTGGGGCCGGATCGCGCTGGCTCATGGGAATGTATATGTCAGAGATACAAGACAAGATTCGAGAAGAAGCGAAGAAGGCGCTCGACAGCGGCGAGGTCGCCCTGGTGATCGGCTGGGGAGCGGGAAGCGTGCCGTTCAAGACGACGCCCGTGTTCATCGATAAGCCGGAGGACACCGACAAGCTCGTCTGGAACCCGGCATGCGCCAACAACCTCGCGGTCTACCTGCCGAAGATGGCGAGGGACCGCAAAGTCGGGGTGGTCGCGAAGCCGTGCGACATTCGCAGCATCATCACGCTCATCCGCGAGAAGCAGCTCAAGCGCGAGAACGTGTTCATTATCGGGCTCGGGTGCGGGGGCGTCGTGGACGCGCGTAACCTCGAGGGGCAAAACGTGCGACTTCAAGACGTTACCTCCCTCGAATGGGCGGATGACGGCCTTACGGTGACCACCGCGAGCGGTACCCTCAGTCTACCAACCGCCGACTGCCTGCGCGATCAGTGCAAGCGCTGCGACCAGCGCACGCCGGCGATAAGCGATGTCACCCTCGGCGAGGCTATTGCCCGCTCGGCGGAGTGCGGAATCGACATACCGGGGCTTTCGGAGGATCGCAAGGCGTATTGGGCCGAGCAGTTCTCGCGATGCATAAGGTGCTACGCGTGCAGGCAGGTCTGCCCGGCGTGCTATTGCGACACGTGCTTCTGCGACCGCATCGAGCCCAAGTGGACCGCAAAGAAGGCCACCGGCGACGAGGCCTGGATGTTCCACGCCACTCGCGCGATGCATTTGGCGGGCCGCTGCATAGGCTGCGGGGAGTGCGAGCGCGTCTGCCCGGTGGGAATCCACACAATGGAGCTTGCGCGGGAGCTGAACCAGATTGCGAAAGAGCGCTATGGGTTCGATCCGGGCGATCCGGACGCGGAGAAGCCGCTGCTGGGATCATACGAAGAGACCGACGAGGATCCGGCGCATCACTCGGAATAGGTGACGGGTGTTAGGTGTCAGGTGTCGGGTGACGGAAATGAAGCAGACAACAATCAAGAGCTTTCGTGACATGCGAGTTTGGCAGATGGGAATGGAATTGGTTCAGCGGGTATACCAGGTAACCCAAGGTTTTCCTAGAGCCGAATTATACGGCCTAACAAATCAGATGCGCCGTGCGATGGTCTCAGTTCCAAGCAATATCGCCGAGGGACATACGCGAGAACACTTGAAAGAATACTTGCATCATATCTCTATAGCCCAAGGATCGCTGGCTGAGATGGAAACACAAGTTGAAATCGCGCACCGACTGGGCTACCTATCTACCGAGGAATTGCAGGAGATTCTAAGGTGTGCTGAAGTCGTGGGCAAGCAGCTTTATGCCTTGAGGAACGCTCTTTCGGCTAAGGCAAAGACTGGGGATGCGGTTCCCTGACACCCGACACCCGATACCCGACACCAAGAAGGTTACTATGGCAGACAAACTGATCTCAAAAGATAAGATACCAGACTTCCTGGCCGCGCTTGGGTCCAAGTACACCGTTGTCGCCCCTATGGAGCGAGGCGACGCGCCCGCTGAGTTCAAAGAGCTTGAGCCGGGCGATACGCCGATCCTCGATGGCAGCAAGCCGATGATGACGCCGAAGGATTATCTGCTGCCGCGCCACGAGGTGCTGGTGAAGATCGACACGGCGGGCGGTACGGCGAAGGTCGAGACCCCGCTTCCCGAGGATAAGCCGCGCGTGATGTTGGGCGCATGGCTTGCCGACGCGCAGGCGATCCAAGTCCTCGATAGAGTGTTCCTGGACAAGAAGTTTGTCGATCCCTACTATGCTCGCAGGCGTGAGAACCTGACCATAGTCGCGGTGATCCCCGCCGAGATGCGCTGGAGCTGGTTCAGCGGTTCGGTCGATGATGTGGAGACGTGGAAAGCCAACGTCGATGCGATGATGTATGACCTCGGCGATAGCTTCTACTTCGAGCCGATCTCCGAAAAGGGCGCGGCGCTCGTGGATGGCGCATTCTCCGGCGAGCCAAGCGAGTCGGACACCGCCAAAAAGAACGAGCTTTGGGAGACGTTCAAGACCACCGGCGCGCAACCGTTCGCGGGCAAGGCGCTGTGGGAGAACCTGGCGTGGGACGACCCCATCTGGGAAGAGATCGCCGCCAAGTGCATCGCTTGCGGGATGTGCAGTTACATGTGCCCGAGCTGCAGTTGTTTTGACATGCAGGACGAGACCCATGGAACCTGCGTCGAGCGGTATCGCTGCCGCGACACTTGTCAATTCGAGGACTTCACCTTAATGGGCGCGGGGCACAATCCGAGGACCGCTCAACTCCCAAGATCGCGGCAGAGGCTGCTGCACAAGTTCCGTTACCAGCACGAGCAGTTCGGCGTGGTCGGCTGCACCGGCTGCGGGCGATGCGTGGAGCTTTGCCCGGTGAACGTGGATATTCGGGATGTGCTGACGCGCACGTGCTCGGCGGAGATCAAACAGGCGGCCGAGTAATTCATATCTGCATTGCCATACCTCGAAATACATACTTGTGGTATAATGACCATGCAATGCATTCCGTGAGGTGATCGCAATGAAGATGGGCGAGCGTGGACAAGTTACTGTCCCTAAAGATATACGAAAGAGACTTGGGTTGCAGCCGCACGCGGAAGTAGATTTTGTCGTAGAAGGCAACACGGCTCGCCTGATTAAGCGCAGCGAGGGAGCAAAGCGTGTGGCGGCGATACGCGGGATAGCAGATATCAAGTATGCCGGCAACGTGGACGAATACATCGAGGAAATCCGCGGACGATGATAGCGTGTGTAGATACGAACATCATCCTTGATGTCGTCACTAACGATGCCGTTTTCGGGGATCAGTCAGAAAGCCTGCTTGCCGAGGTTTATGACACCGGCTCGCTGCTGATCTGCGAGTTGGTTTACGCCGAGGTTGTGCCTCGCTTCAGCTCAAGGGAGAGGCTGGACGCGGGGCTGGCCAACCTTGGCATACGCATCGCGGAAGGCGGGGCTGACGTGGCATACCTGGCGGGTCAGAGATGGGCTGCGTACAGGACGGCTGGTGGCAATCGCGAGCGACTCGTGGCGGACTTTCTGATCGGCGCACATGCACTGCTTCGCGGAGATTGCCTGTTGTCCCGCGACCGAGGTTTCTTCAAGTCGTACTTTCCCGAGCTTAAGATGCTATGCGGAGGCCAAGGCCAATGATTGCTCCGGCGGAGCTGAAAGCAATTCTAGATGAGTTGAAGCTTCGGCTGAGCGATCTTTACGGAGATCGGCTGGCGCAGTTGATCTTGTACGGCTCCCAGGCTCGTGGAGAAGCCAGCGAAGACTCAGACATCGATGTCCTGATCGTGCTCAAGGGCGAGGTGGACCCGTGCGAGGAACTGGATCGTGTTGGCGACGTGGTGTACGACATCAGCTATCAACACGACACTCTTGTGACGTGCGTGTTTGTGCCGGAGGACAGGTACAGCCGTGGTGAAGGCCCGCTGATCCGAAACGTCCTGCGAGAGGGGATCAGACTGTGAAAGCAGAGGAACCCAATGACTCTTGATCGAACGGTTGAGTCAGTCGAGGCAGTGGTCAAGCGTATCGTGGACGCAGTGCATCCGCTGCGCGTTGTGCTGTTCGGGTCGGCTGTGCGGGGCGAGACGGGACCCGACAGCGATGTCGATCTGCTGGTCGTGATGCCGGACGGCACGAATCGCCGTCGGATATCCCAGTACATCCATACGCAGCTTTTTGCGATTCCTGTCGCGGTCGATGTAGTCGTGGCAACACCGTCCGACCTTGAGCGGCACCGCGACAACCCGGGTTTGATCTACCGCACCATCCTCGAAGAAGGCAGGGAGCTTTATGCCGCTTGAGCCTGGTCGCGTACAAAGCGATCTATGGTATGCGCTCTATGGTATACTCAGTGTGTGGGAGGAATGGCTCAGATGAGTATGCAGGAAGTGATCCGAGACAAGCGTGAGGAGATACTGCGTATCGCCGCCGAGCACGGCGCGACCAATGTCCGCGTGTTCGGCTCGTTTGCGCGGGGTGCCGCCGGGCCAGAGAGCGATATCGATGTCCTGGTGGACATGGAGCCGGGGCGAAGCCTGTTCGATCTGGGCGGACTGCTGATGGACCTGCAGGACATGCTCGGTCGACGGGTGGACATCGTAACCGAGAGCGCGCTGCATTGGTACATCAAGGACCGGGTGCTCAAAGAGGCGGTGCCTCTGTGAAGGATGACAGGCTTTACCTGATCTACATAGGCGAGTGCATCGCGCGCATCGAAGAGTATGTGAGCGGTGGTGAAGACTCATTCATGAACTCGTCGCTTGTTCAGGATGCCGTACTGCGGAACCTGCAAACCTTGGCCGAATCGACCCAGAGGCTATCGGATACGCTCAAGGGCGAGCGCAGCGAGATCGATTGGAGGCGAATTGCGGGCTTCCGCAACATATTGGTCCACGACTATCTGGGGGTGGATGTCCCTCAAGTCTGGGCGATAGTCGAGCGCGAACTCCCTGCGCTGAAGTGCGAGATCGAAGCCATGCTGCTGGAACTTGGCTGAGTGACAGCCAAGCGGCCTGATCGATGCGCCATTCCCGCAGGATAGAGAGCAAAGCCAACGATACAGGAGGGTGTGAGTATGCACACTATGGGTTACACAATGATGCTGGCCTCTTATGCCTCGATGCTGCCGGGCTTCGTTGCGATGATAGTCGGCATAGTGCTGGCGCTGGTCCGATGGAAGATGCACCCAAGGATTTCGATGTTCGCCGTCATCGGCCTGGGAGCTATGCTCCTCAGCCGCTTGGGCTGGAGCGTTGTCTACTCGCTCCTCTTGTCGCATTTCTACCGCTTTTCTGGACCGGCATACGGAGGTATGAGCTTCGCGATGATCGGGATGCGCGCCATAGATGGCCTGATCACCGCAGGCTGCTGGGCCTTGATCCTGGCCGCGATCTTCTGCGGTCGCCAGGAGAAGGGGCCTTTGACTAACATTGAGGATACGAATGCTTGATACACAACCAACAGCCAACCCAATAACAACCCTCCCCTACACGCCAATGCTGGCGACGGTGACCAAGATCGTCACGGAGACGTGGGACACCAAGACCTTCCGGGCCGTGTTCAACGACGAGGCGCTACGGGAGAGCTTCACCTACGAACCCGGGCAGTTCCAGCAGGTGTCGGTGTTCGGCGTGGGCGAGTGCACGTTCTGCCTCACTTCCTCGCCGACGCGCAAGGGCTATATCGAGTTCTCCGTCAAGAAAGTCGGATCGGTAACCACCGCGCTGCACGAACTCAGCGAGGGCGAGGTTGTCGGCATCCGCGCGCCGCTGGGGAACTCGTTCCCGTATAACGACTGGAAGGGTAAGAACCTTCTTTTCATCGGCGGCGGGATCGGTATGGCCCCGATGCGCGCGCTGCTCAACTTCTGCCTGGACAATCGCGTCGACTACGCCGACATCACCACGATCTACGGCGCTCGCACCCCCGGCGACCTCTGCTTCACCTATGAGTTCGAGGAGTGGGGAACCAAGGGCAAGCTCTATCTCACGGTAGATAAGGGCGATGAAGACTGGAAAGACCACGAGGGGCACGTTCCCGGATACCTCAAGGAACTGGCTCCCAAGCCCGACAACACCATCGCCATCACCTGCGGTCCGCCGATTATGATCAAATTCGCTCTGATCGAGTTGGAGAACCTCGGCTTCACCAACGAGCAGATCTACACCACGCTAGAGATGAAGATGAAGTGCGGGATCGGCAAGTGCGGACGGTGCAACATCGGCAGCAAGTTCGTATGCCTCGACGGTCCGGTGTTCTCGCTCGATCAGATCAAGGAACTTCCGCCGGAGTTCTAGCACGTTGAACTCGGCAATACTCGCGGAAATTCGCCGACTCAGCTATAATGGGCAATATGAATGCAGCGGGCAGCCTGATAAGGCTGCGTTTGTTCTAGGAGTGAAAGGTAACATGACTGACTCTGGTATCGACCGCCGAGATTTCTTGAGGGGCGCGGCGGCGACTGTCGCTCTATTGATGACCGCCGAGGGCTTGGGACTTTCGGATGTGGCGGCGGCGGAAGCAGCGGACGCGCCAATCCCGGGACCCGCGGTAAAGCTCGGCGTGATCGGGCTTGGGCAGTGGGGCAAGGAGATCGTGACCGCCCTTTCGACAATGCCCAGCGCACAGATAACGGCCATCTGCGACACCTACGAAGCCTTTGTCAACCGCGCCGCCAAGATCGCCCCAAACGCGAAAACGTTCGCGGACTACAAGCAACTTCTTGCGTCGCCGGACGTCGAGGCGGTGATAATCGCGACCCCATCCCACCTGCACAAAGAGATCGCGCTCGCGGCGATTGTCGCCGATAAGCATGTCTATTGCGAGGCCCCGCTGGCATCGAGCATTGACGAGGCGAAGGCGATCGCTGTGGCGGGGCAGGGCTCGAAGAAGATATTCCAGGCAGGGCTGCAGGGCCGCTCGAATCCGCTGTATGAGCACGTGTCGAAGTTCGTGAAATCGGGCTGCCTTGGGAACGTGGCCGAGGCGCATGCGCAGTGTAACAAGAAGCAGAGCTGGAAGAAGATGGCGCCGACTCCCGAGCGCGAGAAGGAGATGAACTGGCGGCTCTCCAAGCAGACCTCATCCGGACTGGTCGGCGAGCTCGGCATACACAGCCTCGACCTGGCGAACTGGTATCTCAATGCGCTTCCCGCGGCGGTTACCGGTTTCGGCTCGTTGGTCAACTGGACGGACGGTCGCGACGTGCCGGATACCGTGCAGTGCGTGATCGATTACCCGAAGGGCATTCGGATGGTCTTCTCATCGACCATAGTGAACTCGTTCAGCGGCGACTATGCGCTGTTCCAGGGCAGCGACAGCAGTCTGATGCTGCGCGACACCCGGGGTTGGATGATCAAGGAAGCCGATTCGGCGCTGATCGGCTGGGAGGTCTACGCGCGCAAAGAGCAGGTTTACGACGAGACCGGCATCTGCATGGTCGCCAACGCCACCAAGATACTCAAGGAAGGCAAGGATCCGGGCAAGGATGCGCCGATTGAGCCGGCACAGAATCCGCTGTATATCGCTCTGGAGAGCTTCACCAAGAGCGTGAGGGACGGCTCTAAGCCCGCAGCGGGAGTTCTGGAGGCATATCAGGCCGCGGTGACGGCGATAAAGGCGAACGACGCGATTCTATCGGGGAGTAAGATCGCTTACACCCCGGATATGTTCGAGTTGAAGTAGATGGTAGGGGCGAAGCATTCGCACTATGCCTGGCAAACGCGATAGTGGCTTATCTGCGAATGCTTCGCCCCTACAAAGCAAAAAGGAGCGTATTCAAGTGGACAACAAGCAGGAAAAAAGTGGGCTGAGCCGGCGCGAGTTCATCAAGGCAGCGGGGGTAACCGCCGCTGGAGTGATGGCGAGCTCGCTGGTAGGCAAGAGCGTGATGGCCGCAACCGGCGCGAAGACGACGATGGCGCATCCGAGAGTGATCGGGGCCAATGACCGCCTCAATTACGCGCACATTGGGGTAGGTGGAATGGGCGGCGGTCACGTCAACTTTATCAAGGGTCTCTGCGCCGAGCAGAACCTGCAGCAGGTTGCAGTGTGCGATGTATGGGACAAGCGCAAGCAGTGGGCAAAGGATCAGACTGGTGTATCCGATGCGCAGGTCTATGGCGACTATCGGAAGCTGCTGGAAAACAAGGACATCGACGTGGTCGTGATCGCGACGCCGGACCACTGGCACGCGCCGATCGCCATTGCCGCGATGCAGGCCGGCAAGCACGTCTATTGCGAAAAGCCGATGACCCACACTCTCGATGAGGCCTTCAGGATGCACAAGACGGCCAAGGAGACCGGGTGCGTCGTGCAGGTCGGAAGCCAGGGCTGCACCGACGCCAAGTGGCACGTGGCGGGTCAGGCCGTCAAGGACGGCAAGATCGGGACCGTGCTCTGGGCGCAGGGCGGCTACTGTCGCAACAACCCCAAGGGCGAGTGGAACTGGGACATCGACTCGAGCGCGAACGAGAGCAACCTGGACTGGAAGATGTGGCTGGGCAATGCTCCCAAGCGGGCGTGGGACCCGGACAGATACTTCAGATGGCGCAAGTTCTGGGACTACGGCAACGGCATCATCGGCGACCTGTGGCCTCACAGGCTGCACCCGCTGATGATCGCGATGAACAACATGGAGTTCCCGAGTCGAGTCGTGTGCCTGGGCAAAAACATCATGCACACCGACAAGAACCTCGCGGACCCGTCCAAGCCCTACGGCGAGGAAAGAGACGTCGCCGATGCGACCCAGATGATCGCCGAGTTCCCGAACGGCATGATGATCTACCTCGCGGGTTCGACGGTGAATGACCGCGGCCCGGAGGACATGATACGCGGCAACAAAGCCTGCTTGTTCTTCGGCGGCGGCAAGGTGCAGATCCAGCCGCAGGGCGCGTGGGCGGACGAGATCGAGCAGGCGGACCTACCGGTCGTAGGCCCCGGCGAGGACCAGAAGGAGCACCACAAGAACCACATAAGCTGCATCCGCAACGGCGGAATTCCGAACTGCAACATCGACCTCGCATTGAGAGTCCAGACCATGGTCTCGATGGCGGAGAGTTCCTACAGGCAGTCCAAGATGTCGCTGTTCGATACCGTGAAACAAAAGCTGATCAAGGTTTAGCCTGTCGAGTCAGGGTGCATAGTGTCGTATCTGGGTGGCGTATCTGGGTGGGGATTTCCGAATCCCGACCCGTCTGTAGGGGCGAAGCATTTGCAGGACAGGCCCTGCGATATTCGACACAGTCATATGCAAATGCTTCGCCCCTACTGCTCCTGACTGACAACTCGAAGATATGACTTCCCCCGAACCCGTTACTCTCTCTTTGGACGCCATGGCCACCCGCTTTGAGATCGTGCTCCACGGGGCCGATCCTGCGCGGCTGCGCGCCGCCGGCGAGGAAGCACTGGAGGAGATCTGCACCCTCGACAGGCAGCTCAGCCTGTATCGCCCCGACAGCGACATAAGCCGGATCAACGCGCGCGCGGCTCGACATCCGGTGAAGCTGGATCCACGCCTGTTCCGACTGCTTCAACACGCCTCGGAGATCTCGCGCGCAACTGACGGAGCATTCGACATTACCATCGCGCCGCTTATGAGGGCCTGGGGCCTCGCGGGCGGCGACGGACACGTGCCTTCCGAGGCCCAACTGGCCGAGGCCCGGGCTCGGGTCGGCATGGACCTGGTTCATCTTGACGAGAGCGACTTCACGGTGGCCTTCGAGCGAGAGGGAGTGGAAATCGACCTCGGCGCGATCGGCAAAGGCTATGCCATCGAACGAGCAGTCGAGACGCTGACGCAAAACGGCGTCGAGAGCGCGCTTATCCACGGCGGCACAAGCACGATCTATGCTATCGGGACCATTCCGGGCGGCGAGCCGTGGCGAGTGGGCATACAGAAACCATCGCCGGAGGACACACTGCTCAGGACGGTTGAACTGCGGGATGGGTCGCTGTCGGTATCGGCGTCGCACGGTAAGTCTTTCGTGCATGAGGGCCGCGAGTATGGGCATGTGATCGACCCGCGAACGGGCCGACCGTCTGATTGCGCGGTGCTGGCAGCGGTTTGGGGCCCCTCGCCAGCCGAGACCGATACGCTCTCAACCGCGCTGCTGGCGCTCGGCGAGCCGGGGCTGGACATGTTGCGCGGCGGGTTCGCGGAGTACCATGGACTGGTGGTTGCACAGGATGTCGAGTAGGTAGGTGGGACCGTCACCGGCCCCACCCACTTCGTTCAGGCTATCTTCGGCTTGAGCTGCTGCTTTGAGTTCACGCTCAGGAAGTCCTTGATGAACTCGTCGGCCATATCAGCCACCGTCTGATTGAGCTGCTTCACGTTCGCAGCCCCCACAATGCCCACCGTGCTGCTGGTCCAGGTGGTCGCGGGAGTGAGAATCTTAGGGTCGCGCGTTAGGGCAGCGGCCTGTATCACCTCCGCATGTATGTTGCAAGCATAGAGCCCCGCGTCGTTTTTTACGGAGCTGATGCTAATGTAGAAGATCGCCGCACCGGGCTGGGAGAGCTCATCTTCAGTGAGCATGCCAACTCCCGCCGCGGTCAGATGCGCGGCGATTGTCTTCTGGAGCGAACTCGTGCTGAGGCCATCGCGCACGAGATCGGGAGCCAGCGACTCCACGACCACGCACACCCCCACAAGCCCCCTCAGCGACTTCGTCTCCATTCCCACTCGAGCGGCCTGGGCGCCTACACAGACGGCCAGGTACACAACCAGCGCTATCGCAACGGTGCGGAACCTTGCCCCGAGACTCTTCATCGCCTTCACCCCTATGGGAAGCGGCGTCAGACGCCGCTTCTGCTCCACACTCAGGACAGCCGAAGCCGTCCTCTGTAGTCAGGTTACCCAAAGTGTGAACACTGGCGGTCGGAAGGTCGGAGACATTTCGCATATTTCGCAGAGACCGGGTCGCCTATCGCCGTCTCAGGCGCGGCAGCAGTCCCGCCAGGCCCACAAGAAGCGCAAGGACACTGGCAGGTTCGGGAACCAGCTCCCAGACTACCGGGTGCGGCGAAGTGGACGCATCGACCGAGCAGCCGACTATCTGGCCGGAATCGTTCAGCGCGTAGGCGGCGCTGCCGGCGTGGCCGGTCAGTTCGCCGAGGCTGGTGATGCTCCCGTCCGGCTGCCAGAGCACTGCAAAGGTGCCTTGGGGAGTGTCGCACGATCCGACTATCGCGCCGAAGTTGTTAATCCCATAGGCAACGCTGCTCATAGAGCCGGGAAGATTGTCTAACAGCTTCAGACTGCCGGACGCATTCCACTGACACGCCCAAGTGCCGTCGGCATCCGTGAGCGCTCCCGCCACCAGGTTGTAGTCGTTGAGCGCGTTTGCCTCGCTGGACAGGCCTCCGGCCAACTGAGCTACGCCGCCGCTCGCCGTCCAGAGAAACGCGCGCCACGCGCCGTCTGGATCGGTCGTGGAGCCGGCTGCAGAGCCGCTGGAGTTTATCGCGTTGGCGCTGCCTTCGCAGAGGCTCGTCGGATCCCCCGCCGCGCTCCAGATCAAGGCGCAGTTCCACACGTCAGTGGTTCCCATCCAGCACTCACCAACTGCCTGGCCGCTGTCGTTGATCGAGCGGGCCAGGCTAAAAGAGGCGCCGTCCGGGAGATGCAGGTGGGTGACATTGCCCGCGGCGTCCCACACCGCGGCGCTCCCGGCGCAGCCGGCCGCCTGACCGAGACCGTTCACGCCGAGAAGCAGCCCCTCCTCAAGCAGGACCAGATCGCCCTGGTCATTGGAAGCCGCCGCGTATGAGACACCTGAGTCATATACTACCCCTACAATACGGCCCGAGCTGTTGACGCCGTTCGCCCAGCCCACGCAGGGCAAACCGGCAGACCCCGTCCCAGCAACGCCTAGTTCGCGGATTCGGTAACTCGCGCCGTGCGCGCCGGCAATGGCGACAAGAAGCAGCATAAGGCACAAAAACAAGAACTCAAGCCGTTTCATCTGGTTCCTCCGTCGTGCGGATAGTCGGCCCGGCGTACGCCTGCCTGGCTGGTTGACATATACCCAGGGCACATAGAGATGTGAAACACCAGCAGGAAGATATTGGCCGATAAAGATAGCGACTGCTCTAGCTGACGGCGCGAGAACCCGGCTTGACCAGGACCGCCAGCGCAATGGCGGCGGCAAGAGAGGTAGCGGCACCGTAGTAGAACGGTGCGCTGGGGCCGACTTTGTCCCAGAGGAACCCGGCGATGAGGCTCGCGGGCAGGAGCGCGACCCCGGTGAATGTGAAATACGCGCCCACGGCGGTTCCGCGGAGATGATCGGGGGCGAGATCGACCGCGAATGCCCGAAGCATCCCGTCGGTCATGCCGTAGTAGGCTCCGTAGATGATGAACCAGATCCACACACCCACGGGCGTGGTGATGTGCGCCATCGCAAAGTAGACGGCGGAGAAGATCAGCCAGCCCGTCACGATCACGGGCTTGCGCCCGATCCTGTCCGAGATCACCCCGCTGCGCAGCGCAACGACTGCGGACAAGCCGTTGAAGACCGCGTAGACCCACAGGAACGTGATCAGCCCCATGCTGATCGGCTTGCTTGTCGCTCGAACTATCAGGAACGCGTCGCTTGAGTTGCCGATCGAAAACAGCGTGACAATCGCCAGAAAGAGTCGGAAGCGCGAGTCCAACCCGGAGAGCTTTATCTCCGGTCTTTTCGCTTCGCCATCCTCGCGCCGATGCTCGGGCACGAACAGCACCAGCACCAGCCATCCCAGCACCGCCGGCACAGTCGCCGCGATGAAGATCAACTGGTAAACGTCACGGTGCTTCTCGCCGGGGGCGGTCAGGAACTGCTGCCCGAAGAACGCCATCACGAGCAGCGCAATGATGATCGGGCCAAGCATTGCGCCCGTGGTATCCATCGCCCTGTGAAGACCGAACGCCTTGCCGCGTTCCGCCTGGGGGGTGGTATCAGCGATCAGCACGTCTCTGGGCGCGCTACGAATTCCCTTGCCGAACCGATCGGCGAACCGAATGCCGAGCACGTCCGGCCAGGAATGGGCCATCAGGTAGAACGGCTTGGACAGCGCCGACAGGCCGTAGCCGATCACGGTAAGCGCTTTCGGTCGACCGAACTTGTCCGCGAGATACCCGGCATACACGCGCAGCACTGATGCGACGCACTCGGCCACGCCTTCTATCAGGCCGATGTTGAGCATCGACGCGCCGACCGCGAACTTGAGGAACTGCGGGATGACCGGCACCAGCATTTCGCTCGAAACGTCGGTCAGCAGGCTCACGATCCCCAGCGTGAAAACCGTGGTGCTAACCCCGAGTATTCTCTTCTGTCGCGCGTCCATCCGCTGAACCCCTCGTGTTCGTAGTGGCCGGGCCTCTGTCCCGGCCTTGTCCGAGACGGAGATCGGACACTACACTCCAGAGTAAGTATACAACGTGCGGGCGGGCTTGCCAATACGGGAAATCGGTGCTAGGATAAGTTCTATGAGCAACCTTGAAGAGAAGAACAAACCGAAGAACAAACGGCAGGCGTTCGCGCGGCTGATCGAATACCTGAAGCCTTACAGGAAATCGGTCGCGATTGGCGTGGCGTCGAACCTGTGGGTCGGTCTCATCGCGTTGATCCCCCCGCTGGTCTATGGCAAGTCAATCACGGACCGTGTGGTCCTGAACTACACGCACGAGACCGATGCTGCCAGATTCCACCTGCTAATGGTCAGTACTCTGGTGCAGATGGCAGTATACGGCAGCTCATCGTTTATGATCTGGGTCCGCACTCGGACAATGCACATCCTCGGAGAGAGGATTCTGCTCGACCTTAGAAAGCATGTCTACGAACGCATGCAGGGCCTCTCGGTTTCGTTCTTCGACAACAGGCAGACCGGCGAGATAATGTCCAGGGTGACAAATGACTCAGAGGTTGTGGAGGAGTTCATCACCCATGCCGCGGACACGCTGATCTCCGACGCGATCAGGCTGGTGGCGATGTGCCTGGTGATGTTCTGGGTCTGCAAGACGCTGGCGTTGATCGCTGTTGTGCCGATACCCATACTTTTCCTGCTCGCATTCCGGTTCTCCAAGAAGGTGCGGCCGGTGTATCGATTGGTGCGACAGCGCCTGGCCGAGATCAATGCGAAGGTGCAAGAGAACCTCAGCGGCATGCGCGTCATCAAGGCTTTTGCCCGAGAGGACTACGAGAACGCCAACTTCAAGCGCGACACCGAGGCATTCTACGATATGCGCGTGAAGGCCATCAAGATGTGGACGAGCTTCTTCCCGTCGGTGGACATCCTGGTCAGAACGGTTTCCGTGCTCGTCTGGGTGGTCGGGGCGGCGATGATCATACACGGCGTCCACGGCGTCACGATGGGCACGCTGGTCATATTCACCATGTATATGGGCATGTTCTACGAACCCGTGCGAGCCCTGGCTCAGATCAACGATACCATTCAGAGATCGCTTGCGGCGGCGGAGCGGATCTTTGAGATCATAGACGAGGAGCCCTCTATCGCCGACGCCGATGACGCCATCGCACTGCCGCGCATTCAGGGCCGGGTGGAGTTCGACCACGTGGACTTCGGCTACGGCGGCGAAGAGGAGGTCTTATCCGACATCTGCATCCACGCGGAGCCGGGGCAGATAGTCGCGCTGGTGGGCCGAAGCGGCGCCGGCAAGACGAGCATCGTGAACCTCATCCCCCGGTTCTACGACCCCAGCGCGGGACGCATCTTGATCGACGGGTTCGACGTGAAATACGTCACGCAGGAGTCACTGCGGCGGCAGGTAGCGATGGTGCTGCAGGACACGTTCCTGTTCAACGGCACCGTGCGCGAGAACATCCGCTACGGCAGGCTCGATGCCACTGACGAGGAGATCATCGAGGCAGCGAACGCCGCGAACGCGGCCGAGTTCATAGACGAGATGCCTGCCGGCTACGAGACCGAGATCGGCGAGCGCGGAATCAAGCTCTCCGGCGGTCAGAAGCAGAGGCTGGCGATTGCCCGCGCGATCCTCGCCGACCCGCGCATACTCATCCTCGACGAGGCCACCAGCTCGGTCGATTCCGAGAGCGAGTATCTCATTCACCGCGCGATGGACACGCTGATGGAGGGCCGCACGACGTTCGTCATCGCGCACCGCCTATCGACCGTCAAGCACGCGAACCAGATCATCACGCTCGAAAAGGGCTGCGTAGCCGAGATCGGCGACCACAAGACCCTGGTTGACAACGAGGGCGTCTACTCGCAGATGTATGCGATGCAGTTCAGGCTGGACGAGGAGATTGGGTAGATAGTTACAAGTTACGAATTACGAGTTACGAGTTGGAGACCAAGGACCAATGAAGTCCGTTGCGCTTAGTACTGCGAAGAGGACCCTGGACACGCTTTTCGAGCAGGTTGCGGAAGGCGAGCCCATCTACATCCGTGGCAAGGGCAAGGAAGTCGTGCTTGTCAGCACGGAAGAGTGGCGCGGGCTTCTGGAAACAATGCATCTGCTGTCCATCAAGGGAGCGCGCGAATCCATCATCGAGGGGATGCGAACCCCACTTGACGAATGCTCGGAGGAGCCGGGGTGGTAGGAGCAGGGCTCAGCGCATGCCCGAGTCTCTTCAACGGCAGCTTCCTCTCAATACGCCACGTTGTCTATCAGCCACCTGCGGCCGGATTTGATCAGATCGACCGGGATCTCGTTCGGACGACCGTCGGCAAGCGTCAGCGTCACCATTACATTCGCCCGCGTTGGCGCGGCGGGAATGTCGTAGGTCGGAGCGCCGATTGTATACTGCGCCTGGTTGTTCACCACGTCATCGTAGAGATAGTCCGATATCGCCCGCGTGTCGGAGATACCGCTCTGCATCTTTGAGGTGAACTCTGGCGAGTGGTGTCGCGCCGCCTTGTTATACTCCCGCCCGACCATCGCGTCGAACCACTCCTTTGTGACCTCGTCCGGCGGAATCACTTTGAGGCTGTTCACGATCAGCGCGACAATGAGCAGCACAACCGCGCCCGCCGCGGCGTACTTCATATTCCGCGTCGGCTTCCAGGCCTCTTTCTTCTCGATGTAGAAATGGCCTCCGGCAGCCGTCCGCGTTCCGCACTTGATGCATACTTTTTGGTCGGGATGCAGTTCAGCGCCGCATTTTACGCAGTTCACTTAGGTTCACCTCTGGTCGGTTTATCGACCCTCCAGGTAGGATACCTGGAGGGATGATGGCTTTCTATACCTCCAGGTATCTTACCTGGAGGTGCTACGGCCCCTCGATGACGCTCGCGCCGTCTTCCGCGGTACAGACGTAGAGAGCCGGGGCGAGTTTCGTCTTCTCCTCATACTCTACGGCAACCACCCGCAGGAATTGTTCCACGAACTCGTCTTTGACCAACCCGACCGCGCATCCGCCGAACCCCGCGCCTGCCATTCGACCCGACAGCGCGCCGGGCGCGTTTCGAGCGACCTCCACCATCGCCTCCAGCTCGGGACAGCTTACCTCATAGAGATCACGCGCGGAATCGTGCGAGGCGTTCATCAGCTTGCCGAACTCAACAAAGTCGCCGGCGCGAAGCACATCCCGACTCCGCACCACGCGCTCGTTCTCCCCTATCACATGCTCGGCGCGCATTCTCACGACCTCCGGAAGCTTCGCCTTGTGTTCATCGAACATCTCCCAGGTCACGTCTCGAAGCGCCTTCACCTCGGGGTAGAACCCCGCGAAAAAGCGCGCGCCTTCCTCGCACTGGCTTCTGCGCAGATCGTATTCGCTATCGACCAGCCCGCGCCGCTTCATCGTATCGCACACCACAATCTTCACCCGCGAAGTGTCCAGCGGCACGTGCTCGTAGCTGAGCGTGCGGCAGTCGAGGAACAAAGCAGAGTCCTTCTTGCCGAGCCGCGATATGAACTGGTCCATTATACCCGTATTGACGCCGACAAACTTGTTCTCGGCCTTCTGGCCGATGAGCGCGAGATCGGGGCCGCTCATCTCGAAGCCGATCAGCGTCTGCATCAGGAACCCGACAGCCATCTCTATCGCCGCCGAGCTTGAAAGCCCCGAGCCGATGGGCACGTTGCCGTGCAGGACAATGTTCGCCCCCCGCAGCTCGACTCCCGCCTCCTGGATGAAATGGACCACGCCGCGAACGTAGTTGCTCCATGTATTGACGTTGTCGAACTCGATTGCGTTGAGTGAAAATTCGACCAGCGTCTCGAAATTGCCGGAGTATACGGCGATCTTGTTGTCGTCCCGCAGCCTCCCGCCGGCGAGCACGTCCACGTTTACCGCCACCGGCAGCACGAAACCGTCGTTGTAGTCCGTGTGACATCCCATCAGATCGACCCGCCCCGGCCCCTTGACAATCACCTCCGGCGACGAACCGAACAGTTCCGAAAAGTCTTCCTTAATCCGCTTTATGCGATTCGGCATTGTCCTCCACTTTCCCACACGGCAACTTTAGCGATTCGCGAACTCCTCGAATCCGTTGAGCCACGCCGGCCAGCCTCTGCGTCCATTCTTTGTTGGCTGCTTCGACACGGCGGATCAGAAAATGACCGTATCCGGCGTAAGCCCACTTGCGCGCTCGGCGCTCGATCTCCCAGCGCGCCCTATGCCATCTCCCGCGAAGCAGGTTAACGTTGAGCCTGGCCAGAAACTTCACGAACCCGAACCCGAGCACCATCCGAACGCACTCGACCAGGCTGTAGAAGCGCTTCATCGCTCTAAAAGCCTCGCGCTGCAGTTCGTAGGCGCTCATCTTGCACGGCTCGAACACCACGTGGTGTCCGTCGTAGAGCTGCCAGTCCCGCGTAAGCAACCGATCCTGCCTATCCAACTCATGATAGTAAGCAGTACCGGGCAGTGGTGTCAAGGCCATGAACTGGACTGTGTCGATCTGATTCTTCATCGCGAAGTTCACGGTCTCGCGGATGCCGCGCGCGTCGTCGCTTTCCGCGCCGAGCACAAACATGCCGTGAACGAGTATGCCGTGCTCGTGGAGCACTCGAACCGCCTCGGCCATCTCCTCCACCGTTTCCCGCTTATTGTACTCTTTAAGGGTCGCCTCGCTTGCGGACTCGAAACCGACGTAGACCATCCAGCAGTGCGATTTCTGGAACAGCTTTATGAGCTCTCTGTCGTGTACGGCGTCCGCCCTGATCTGCGCGGACCACGGCTTCGTCAGCCCCGCCGACATCATCAGTTCGAGAAGCGTCCTGGTGCGGCGCGGATCGGCGGCGAAGTTGTCGTCGTAGAAGAAGACCATCTTGCGTTCCAGGGTCCGCATCTCTTCGATCACGCTTTCCGGGTTGCGATGCCTGCAAACCCGCCCGAACATGCCTGTCACGCTGCAGAAGCTGCAGTCGTAGGGGCACCCGCGGGAGGTGATCACGGGGCAGATGCCTATCTTCTCATTCCCTCTTATAAGCGAGAGGTCTGGAAACGGCAGCGAATCGAGGTCAGTGACACGCCCCCTGTCTGGATTGTGGCGCACTTCGTCGCCTGCCTTGTAGGAGAGCCCCTTGATCGAGTCGAGGCCGGAGCCACAGTCCAGCGCATCGATGAGTTCTGGAAACGTATATTCGCCCTCGCCTCTGACGCAGAAGTCGGCATATTGGAGCGCCTCGTCGGGCACGAACGTCACGTGCGAGCCGCCTGCCACCACAGGAACCCCCGCCTCCCTCACGCGCTGCGCGATCCGATAAGCCTCCGGCGCGGTGGATGTGGTGGTCGAGACGCCCACAAGGTCGCTCGAGAGCACGTCGGCGTAGTCAATCGGGTGGAAGTCCTGGCAATAGATCGAGACCTCGATGCCCTTCCGCTTGAGAATGGCCCCAAGGATCGGCAGGCCCAGCCTGGGCAGTGGGAACCGGCTGTAGACGTGGTACCCCGGTGGCCGGGGTTCGATTAGAGTGACTTTTCTTATGCGTGACAAGGCTTCTTCCCTCCTTTGACTCGCCCTGTCTCCCCGAGAACTGATGGGTGGTTGTTCCCCCATTCACAATTCATAATTCATAATTCTCTGAGAAACGTGTTGTCAGCCGTCTTGGGTTCCGCCTCGCGCAGTTCGGCGGCTTTCTCCTCGGCCACGGTGTCGTTGATGAACGATCCGGCGCCGCTTTCGCAGCCCGCCAGATATTTGAGCTTCACCTTTGTCCGAAGGGGCGGATGAAACTCTATATGGTAGTGATAATACCCATAATCGCGACCATCCGTGGGCGCCTGGTGCATTATCATCATATAGGGTTGAGATATGCCCCACAGGTTGTCATACTTCATCAGCACAGCCTTGAGGATAACCGCCAGGTCCTCGCATTCTTTCTCATTGAAGCCCAGCATCGACTGGTGGTGTGCGCGAGAGAGAACGTAGACCTCATAAGGGTATCTCGCGAAGAACGGGATCATCGCGACAAAGGAATCGTTCTCGACCACGATCCTGCGGCTGTCGGCAAGCTCCTCGTCGATAATGTCGCAGAACAGGCAGCGGCCGGTGCGGTTGCGGTGCTTCAGGGCGGAATCGAGCTCCCTCTGAATCTTGGGAGGTATGAACGGGAACGCGTAGATCTGGCCGTGCGGATGGGTGAGAGTGACGCCGATGTCCTTGCCTTTGTTCTCGAAGATCAGCACGTAGTCGATGAAGTCTTTCGAGCCAAGCTCCCGGAAACGGTCGGTCCACACCTCGATCAGGTTGCCCATCTCTTCGAGAGATGCATCCGTGAGAGTCCCGCCGTGGCGAGGAGTGTAGCATACGACTTCGCAGATGCCATCGGCGGGCCGAACCTTATAGAGTTCCGTCTCCTGAACAGCCGGCTTCGGAGCCGGGTGCTGGAGCGAAGGGAACTTGTTCTCGAATGTGACGATCTGGTAGTCCGGCGAGGGAACCTCCGTGGGAAACGCTCCGGGCTGCGTCGGGCACAGCGGGCAGTAGTCGTCCGGCGGAAGGAACGTGCGGTCCTGCCTGTGGGTCGCGGTTATGACCCATTCCTCAAGTATAGGATGCCATCTAAGCTCGGACACTACTTGCCCCCTCGGCGCTTGGCGGCGGCCTTCTTTTCAAACGTGTAGTAGATCAGGTACCGCCCGTCCTCGAGTATGACCTTTTTCTTGCTCATCGCCATCTATCATCTACCTCGTAGAATCGAATGCGCCGTCCCGTAGTGTCCGATCTCCGTCTCGGACAAGGCCGGGACAGAGGCCCGGCCACTACGCATTGCGGCTCCGCAGAATCTCTTCGACGGCACGGAGCTGGTCGGGAGTGTTCACCCCCAGCAGCTCGCTCGCGTCGCAACCAACGGCCGAGATCGTTCGGCCCTGCTCAGCGGCCACGCGCACCATGTCCGTCAGGTTATACTCATTGGCCTCGTTGACGGCCATCTGGTCGATGTTATCGAACAGCCACCGCGCATCAAACGCATACGCGCCGCCGTTGACTTCCCGAATCGCCTTCTCGCGGTCGCTGGCGCACTTCTCCTCGACGATCCCCGTGATCACTCCATTCGGATCTCGCACGATCCGACCATATCCGAACGGGTCGTCGAGGATCGCCGATGCCAGCGTCACCGCGGCTCTTGTTCGCGCGTGCTCCTCCGAAATACGGCGCACGGTTTCGGCCGTAAACAGCGGGCTATCGCCGCACATGACGACCAGGCCGCCGTCGAACCCCCGAAACGCATCGCGCGCGCATGCAACCGCGTGGCCCGAGCCTCGCTGCTCGGCCTGGAGAACATACCTCACGTTCGCCCCGACCTCGCGGGTAACCCGCTCTGCGCCGAAGCCGACAATCAGCGTAATGTCCTCGATGCCCGCGCCTCGCAGCGCGTCGAGCACGTATGACACCATCGGCCTGCCGAGCACCGGTCGAAGGACCTTGGGAAACGGCTCACCCGATTCGCTCGCGAACCTCGATCCCTTGCCGGCCGCGAGTACCAGCCCGGCCCAGCAGGCATTTGAGCTCATTACATCCTCGGCAGCAAGTTTCGATACCAGGCGCCGTCGGCTCTGAGTTCGCGAATGTCGATCGCGCCGCTGGTCTCGGAAACCGTAACAAAGCCGCCGCTTTTCAGCCGGTAGAACCGGCTTTCTCTGATCATATCCCGCCAGAGCTTGTCGGGCTGCGAGGTCTTCTTTGTCAGGTCGAACACCATCTTCGTCTTGCCGGTCGCCAGATCGAACTCGAAGCCACCATCATAGCTCGTGAGCGCGATGGACTTCGGCGCTCCGGGCCACTTGCCGAGATCCCCCACGCCGCCCCGCTGCTCGCTCAGCTTGCCGGTCGCGGGATCGAACACGACATCCTCAAGCTTGTCCTTGACGTTACAGACCATCAACACGCCCGCCGCCGAGGGCCAGATGCCCTCGATGCGCCCCGGAACGTCTCCGAGGTCGAACATCTTCTTCGTGGTTCCCGTCCGAGTGTCCGCCAGATAGCACGATCGCCCGTCCTTCGCGGCGGGATCGGAGATCGAGAACACAAATGAGGCGCCATCCGCCGCAACACCGGCGCCGGGCGCCGGACCGCTGTCCTTGGGCATGTCGAAACTGATCACCGTGCCCACGATCTGTTTGCCCGACGTGGAAACAACGGCTAGCTGCATCTGCTTGTCGGTCTCGTCGAGCACAACCGCCGGATTGTCGGAAGTCGCCGGCCAAGCGATCACGCGCGTGATACGCCTGTTCAGCCCGACCTCGCTGTGCTTCTTGCCGGCGGCCACGTCAACATATACCACCTGACCTTCCATCTTCGAGCCGATACAAAAAGCTCGAACGGTGTTGTCGTCCGCCCAGCTCAGGCAGTCGACTTTGACGCCATCCGGCATTGCGCAAGCCTTAGTCGAGTAGTCGTTGAAGTCGATGATCCTGACGGCGGAGCGGGTCTGGCCCGTGGCTAGTGTTTCATTCCACGCCCCGGCCCACATCGTTCCGGACGGGTTCACGGCCTGCGAGCTCATCACGCCAAGCGTAGCTACGCTCTTCCAGCCGGGGAACTGGCCCACAGGCCCCGGGAGTCTGGCCGCGGGCGGATTGGCAATGCGCCAGACCAGCGCCACCCCGACCAGCGCGAAGAGTATGTATAGCGGCAGTTTGTTGTCTTTCTTCATGTCAGATGCCTTTCACGCGATTGATGTATTTAGCCAGCAGCTTCTCGTTGTGCTCGTCACTGCCGTCCAGGTTGGCGCTGATGAACACGGGCGGTGTCTCCCCGGACTCGACCAGGTTCTCGATGGTCTGTGCGATCATCGACTCGATAATAAACATCCCGGCAAGTCCCGAACTCGGGCATGCGCGTCCAGGCAGACCCTCGATCTCCAGTATCGCATCGCCCGGCACGCCGCAGTTGTCGATCACTATATCGGCGATCTCAAAGAGCCGATTCCCACTCGAATGCCGGGAAGTCACCGACCTCGAATGCGCAAGCGAGGTGATGGCGATGGTCTTGATGCCGCGCTGTTTGCACCACAGCGCCGTCTCGATCGGAACCGCGTTGCGACCGGAGTTGGATATTATGACCACTATCGCGCCCGAAAGGATATTATAGCTCTTAAGGACGGTCTCCGCATAGCCCTCCACGCGTTCGGCTCTGCCGAAAGTGGGATCGTAGATCACGTCCACCGGCGCGAGGCCCCCCGCGCGATAGTAACCCTCCATCGCAATCGCCAGCGAGTGCCCGCTGCCGAGCAGGTAGATGATCTCATCCCGCCGGATGCAGTCGGCCATCGCCTCAGCCGCTGCCTGTATATTTTCCTGCTGAGTACCCGCTATGCGA
>Ga0209226_10000242_pt1 | contig 34428 bp, 31 predicted proteins | sample BarGraNGADG00212_2_FD_184497 | JGI IMG/M metagenome (GOLD analysis project Ga0209226, IMG submission 184497) | Arctic peat soil microbial communities from Barrow, Alaska, USA - Barrow Graham LP Ref core NGADG0011-212 (SPAdes) (version 2) | ecosystem: Environmental > Terrestrial > Soil >...
TTTGATACTTTCAAAAAGGTTGAATAAACTTTAAAATCTACTTGATCCCAAGATTGATCGATATTTCTAGATTATTCTAAAATAAAAAATTGCTACGACCACCTAACACGGACAATAAAGGTAAGTTATTTGTCACAGTTTTTGCTTTTGCTCCTGCACTCAAGACAAATTCGTAATGGCCGTTGTACCCGGACACGCGCATCTGCACTCAATTAAATTTGTACCATGACGGCAAAAACACCCCCTTTATTGCCGGGCAGTTATGTGGCATAGCGCCTGCGGCAAAGACAGGGTCCACTTTGAGAATTTATCATGACACAATATTTTCGTCCATCTCCCAGAATTCAGTCATCCACCAATTTTATCTTGACATTGCCGGCTTGCTTCCTCGCTCACTTGCATATGATAATTCACGGCTTTGTTTGTGAAGAAGATACAAAACCGGCTCATGAGCATCATCTGCAAGTTTTCCAACGCTCGCAAGCCTGGTTCTCTACCGTTTACCGGGATTTAAAAAATACGCCACATAACGGCTTTTAATAAATTTTGTAGAACATATTAATTAAATATTATACTTTTAGATTCTAATCAGTTGATAATTAAAACTTAACAATATGAAAAAAAGTAAAGGAATACTGTTTGTACTATTTCCTGTAGTAATAACACTTGCCTTGTGTGTAGTTTTCTACTCAAGAATTGAGTGTAAACCAAGTGATGCTGGTTTTTGGTTTATTTTAGCTTTAGGGATGTCGCTAGGTGTCGCATTGACTCGATTTGCCCAATGGTCAAAAGCAAATAAAACTGACGTAAAATAACAAAGAACTAGACAATAAGCAGGAGATAAATTTTCTGCTTGACGATATTAAATTGCTACGACCACATAACACAAACAATAAAGGTCATTTGTTTGTCACATTTTTTGCAATTTGCTCCTGCTCCCAAGACAGATTAGTTATGCCTGTACCGCGATCGCGCCAGTGCTTACTATAAAACTCTCTGCACCTTGACTTGTGACCTGCTCTTTATCAAACCTTGTACCCCCTTCACTCGCTTCGCTCGCACGGGGCGCGGTGCGACACCATGACGCTCGCAAGCTCGGTCATGGCAAACGTTCTTAAAACTCAAAAAACTTGCAACTGGATGGCAAAAACCGCGCCACCGTCTTCGCTTCGCTTTGTCGGGGCACGGCATCCCGCTTTTTGGGCCAAAAAGCGGGAATGCTTACACCCTTTATTGCCGGGCCGTTAGGTGGCATTATCCGGACTAACGAACCTGATGATAAAACACTGGACTAAAAAGGATGAAAATAATCTGGATTTCTTTTTAAGGCACAATATTTGCGGTTTTGTTATCATTATTAAATCTAATACACCTACAAATGAAAAAGTTATCTCTATTGGTTTTCCTAATGATGTTTTACTTCATATCTCTTTCAGCTCAGATTGATAAGAAAGATCCTTTAATTGTTTTAAATGGTAAAATCAGTAATATCAAATTGAACTCACTTGATCCAAATGCTATTGAATCTTTGACTGTTTCAAAATCTCAAGCAGCCAAAGATGACTATGGCATACTAGCAGAAAATGGTGTTATATCTATTATTACAAAAGACTATGTAAAGTCTGATAATCAAAAAGAGCAACCATCTAAACCCTTAGTATTGTTAGATGGAGAAGTCTATACAAACAGCCTTGACTCTATTAATATCCAAGAAATTGAATCTGTAAATGTCATTAAGAATAAGTCAGCTACTGCTCCTTATGGTAAAGCGGGCGAAAATGGAGTCATTATGATAACAACAAAAAACAATTCTTTAAGAATAAAACAATAACGAAAACCTAACACGGACAATAAAGGTTATAAGCTTCCCGCTTTTTTTACAAAAAGCGCACCCCGATTCAGCGACACTGCTCCAGCCTCCATTCACACTGACGCTCCCTCCGGTCGGTCAGTGCCTTCGGCTCAGCAACGCTTACACCCTTTATTGCCGGGCCGTTAGCAGTAAAAATGACCCGTTCTGAAAAAGATTGACCCAAAATTTATACTACCTAAAAGGAAGACTATGATTAAAATTATTAAGCTATGAGCAGAGGATTTGTTAAAGAAGACGATCAAGAAGAAGTTCCGATAGTACCACCGAGGGCATATTTACCAGACGGAGTGACAAACTTTGTTACTCCATCTGGTATGAATCAACTATTGTCTGAGAAACAGATGCTTGTCAATGAAAAAAACAATCTGAATAATGCCAACGAAAATGAGAAACGAATTGCGTTAAACTATATTAATGCAAAATTACAACTATTGAATAACAGAATTCTTGAAGCTAAAATAGTTAATCAAAACGAGCAACCACAAAATGAAATAAGATTCGGTGCAATGATAACTCTCAAAATAGAAGCATCCAAAAATATTCAGACTTTTCAAATTGTCGGCGTTGATGAAGCAGATATTTCCAAAGGGAAAGTCTCCTTTATATCACCTATAGCCAAGGTATTAATAAATAAAATAATTGGCGACAAAGTTATTTTAAAACAAGCCAAGAAAGATATTGTTTTTGAAATTATCGATATATCCTATATCCTATAGTTAATATAAGATTAAATTGACCAATTTTAGTGCGATTGATAGTAATAAATATATATTGAAAAATTGGGAATAAATTCTACTGCTAACACGGACAGTAAAGGTAAGTTGTTTGTCACGGTTTTTGCTTTGTTCCTTCTACCAAGACAGATTCGTAATGGGTGTTAAACCCGGACACGCGCATCTGCACGCAATTAAAATCTTTGTACCCCTGACGCTTGCTGCGCTTAGGTCAGGGCCTTCGGCACGACACTGCGCCAGTGCCCATTTACCAGCTTCCTGCAATCGAGACAGCTTTTCGACCACTTATCAACTTTGTACTGCGACACTCGTAATGTTCAATAAAATTTGTGCCTGGACGGCAAAAACACATGCCATACCCTCCTTGCACCGTGACAATTTCCCGGCTAAAGTACCAGGACCCTGCCCGGTGCTTGCGTCGGGTAACACAACCTCCCTTTATTGCCGGGCCGTTAGGTGGCATAGCGTCTGCAGGTAAGCGACTTCTACTATATTGATTTAATTGATAATTAGGTTAACTGGATTATTAAAATAAAATTGACTTATACTTTTTGATGGTGTAACTTTACTTGATAAATAATATAGAATGAGAACTGGTAATATAACCGATGGAATGTATTTTTTCTTACTTGTTATTCCAGTAGTGCTAAGTTTCTGGATTGGTGAAATCGTAAGAAAAAAGATCGTATCTCGTCTTATCCTAGAAAGTTATTGGAGTCAAAATCTTCCAACCATTATTGGTAATTTAGTAGAAATCTTAATAATAATAACCGGTATTTCAGTAAGCTTTCTCCTAATAAAACTGGTCTAGCTAAATTCGGACCATATTATAAAAATTATAACAACTCTCGGAAATCAGCTCTATTGTTCTTATCGATCCTAAAAAAATCCGATTTTATACCTCATTAAAGGACAATTGCAGCATGACTATCAAGAATTTGCTACAACCACCTAACACGGACAATAAAGGTCATTTGTTTGTCACATTTTTTGCAAGTTGTTCCTGCTACCAGGACAGATTAGTAATGCCAATACCGCGATCCCGCTTTTGCTGTGCAAAAGCGGGACAGGACCCCCAGTGCTTCCAATAAAACCTTGTGTAACTTGACTAATAACCTGTCCTCTATAAACCTTGTACCTCGACACCATGACGCTCGCAAGCTCGGTCATGGCAAACGCTCATGAAACTCAAAAAAACTTGCAACTGGACGGCAAAAACCGCGCCCCCGTCTTCGCTTCGCTTCGTCGGGGCACGACATGCCTCGCTCCACCCTGCAAACCGGCTCCTTCGCTAAAATTGCCCTGTGGGCAATTTTTAAACGCTCGGCCCTGGCTGGTGCCGGGACTCTACCCCAATTCGGATTTTCTGCTGCAGCCTCCATTCACTCAGCAACACAAACGCCCTTTATTGCCAGGCCGTTATGTTTAATTCCCTGCTTCTGAAATAGTTAGACAGCTTCTTAAAGAACTAACCATAACAGAAAAAGCAAAGTCTTTTAAGTATGACAATTACCACCCTTCTATCAGGACTTAATTCCTTAGACAAATTTCTTATGACGAGGCACTTCCTTTAAATCTATTGGGACTAAAAACCATAGTAATAATAGACACATAAAATAATTAACTGTACTTTAGTGCAGTTGGATAAAAGTCATTTAAACAATCTATTAAAATGAAAAACCGACAAAATATTAGAAAATCTCTTCTTTTGATTTCTTTTATTTTATATCCAATAACTTTTTTTATTATGTCACCTGATCTCCTTATGTTTGGCGCTTCAGAAAGGATTATGGCAGGTGATATAATGTTTTTCGGATTCTTGTTAATTTTATCATTTTTTGTAGGAAGACTATTTTGTGGTTGGGTTTGTCCTGCTGGAGCACTTCAAGATTTCTGTTTTGAGATAAATAAGAAACCAGCTAATAATAAATTGAATTGGATTAAATGGCTACAGTTTATTCCATGGATAACATTTTTTATTTTCTTAGTTATTTATTTTGGTGGATTTAAACGAGCCGACTTTTTTTATAAAAGAGCATTAGGTGTTTCGATGGTCGGACTGGGTGAATTGGTAATGTATTTTGGTACAGTTGCTATAGTTTTTTTAATGGCCGTACTAACTGGTAAACGTGGACTTTGCCACTATCTCTGTTGGGTTTCACCTTTTATGATTATTAGCGGGAAGATTAGGGACTTATTAAGGATTCCTTCTCTGCGTCTTATTACAAAACCGGATTTATGTAATTCCTGTGGATTATGTTCTCGCGCATGTCCTATGTCACTTCCATTAGACGAGTTGATAAAAAGTGGTGAGATTGGTCATTCTGAATGCACATTATGTTCGACATGCGTTGATTCATGTCCAAAAGATGTCATAAGATTTGCTTTTAGATATTCACAAAAAACAATAAAGAACTAACCATAACACGGACAATAAAGGTAAGTTGTTTGTCAAGGTTTTTGCAGATTAATGCTCCCAACTGGGGACCGGTATAAGGCTCGGCACCGGGACCGCTCCACTTCTGTTAATAAAATAACAATACCGGGACATATATTCAACACGAAATCAAAATTGTAGCGCGACACTCCCATAATCAATAACTTTATGCCTGGACGGCAAAAACCACGCTGTGCTTCGCTTATTGCAGCCTCAGAAACATTTTCTCCCGATTAGGGGAAAATCTCTCCCGGCCTCCACTCGCTCAGCAACGCTTACACCCTTTATTGCCGGGCCGTTAGGCTTAAATTATTGACTGACTGCACATAATGAGAATTTCTTGGGCATGCTACTCGAATTAAAATTTCCAATACCGAGACAACTTTAACGATTAAAATGGCAAAAGACCTTAACCAATTGACCATTGATGAACTTGGACAACTATTTCCAATAATTATTGTTGACTACAATCCTGATTGGCCAAGACTAGCTTCATTGGAATCAAGATATATTATAAAAGCTATCGGAAAAGAATTCATATCAAGGATTGAACATATCGGAAGTACAGCTGTACCTGGACTTTGCGCTAAACCAACAATTGATTTCCTCCTTGAAATATTGGATATCACAAATTGTGATCTCCTTATTAAACAACTCCAAAAAATTGATTATCACTTTATCCCAAAACCTGAAAACCCACCGCCTCATATGATGTTTGCTAAAGGGTATTCAGAATCCGGCATCATTGGACAAACATTTCATATTCACATAAGATATCCCGGAGACTGGGACGAAATAGTATTCCGTGACTATCTGATTAATAATAAAAATGTAACTGCTGATTATGCAAGATTAAAAATGAAACTCGCAACTGAATTTAAAAATGACCGAGAAAAATATACGGACAGTAAAACAGCATTCATTAAGAGTTCTACCCTGATTGCAAGAAAAAATATGTTCTGCGCCCCCAAGAAACTAGACTAAAAGTACTACATTAAACTGTACTTTTTATGTTAAATATGGCAAGAGAACTTCAGAAACGAACTCCCCAAGAAAAGGAAAAGTTGCTTATTGAAATTCAAAACATGGGTGTCACCGTAGGTTGTCGCAAATATGGTATATCCAGAACACTTTATTATGACTGGCTGGATCGGTATACTGCTAGTGGAACTGCTACTTTTATCCGGACAGTAAGTTAAGCTAAAATGCTTAATTTAACAGATATGAGAACAAGAAGAAAATTTGACCGAGAGTTTAAACAGATGGTAATTGAACTCAGTAATAATCGTAAAGACTTCGCGGCATTAGCATCAGAACTGGATATAAGCCCTGATCTGATCTACCGGTGGAGACGAGAAGCAACTACTCATCTTGAAGCAAGTTTCCCAGGTCGGGGTAATAAGATCCTGACAGAGGAGCAAAAAGAGATAGCCCTATTAAAGAAGGAGCTACGAGATGCACAGATAGAACGTGATATCTTAAAAAAAGCTGTAAGCATTTTCTCCAAGAACGATGGCAAATATTCCAATTTATAATGGCAAATAACTCCATATTCCCCATTGAGAAGATGTGTAAAGTATTAAAGGTAAGCAGGAGTTCATATTACAGTTGGTTGATGCGTAAGCCTGGCAAGCGGGATATAGAGAACAATGAGTTATCAAATCGCATAAAAAAGATATACGAGTTCAGCAAAAGGACCTACGGTAGCCCTAGAGTCACGATCAAGCTCCTGGAAGAAGGATTGCATGTATCAAGACAAAGAGTTGCAAGATTGATGAAAAAACAGAATTTAAAGAGCATTATCCGTAAAAAATGGGTTATTACTACTAATTCCAGGCATAATTACCCGGTGGTGGAAAATAAGCTCAATAGGAACTTCAACGTGACCAGTCCCGGGCAGGTTTGGGTGTCAGATATCACTTATATTAAAACATTGCAAGGATGGCTCTATTTAACCGTAATAATAGATTTGTATGATAGAAAAGTTATCGGCTGGTCGTTTTTCTCGTCAATAATGAATGAAACAGAAATTCAGAATAAAGGCTGGGAATTTTATATTAAAGCTCAACCGTTAATAAATCTTATAAAATGGACGTTTGATTTTAATATTTCTTTTAATAAGAATAACGCGATATCAGAAGTCATATATACTTATGGCATAAAGCTTAAAGACCAACCGGCAGGTAACTTTTATGGGCATCAATTTGCAGGGTATTCTGCAACAAACCAAATGCTGGTATACGATGATAATGGTAATACCACAACTAATTGGATAGAATATAAGAAACTGGGCAACGGGGCTCCTAAATCGTTTTTTGGTTTTACAAATAATTTTGAATATAATAACTTTGAATTATCAATATTTGTAAGGGGTGCTCTTGGTTTTGATATTAATAATTTTAATAGGCTGGATAATTTGGGGTATATGAATTTTCAAAAAACATTGTTAACTGTTGATCAAAGAGATATTATAAATTATTCTAGATTACAAACAACCGATTACATTTTAGAAAAAGGGGGTTATATTAAAATAGCTAATATTTCTTTAGGTTACACTATACCCATTGAGAAACGGTTTATTAAAAGTGCTAAGGTTTTCATAGCGTGCAATAATATAGCTTTGTTTACAAAGGCTTCTGATGTAGACCCCGAAATAGCAGGGATTACTGGTCTATATCCGGGAAATTATTATTACGAAAAATATCCCAAAACCCGCATATTTTTATTGGGATTGAAAGTTTTACTCTAACCTGATTAATAAATTACCGGGACTAACATGCTATAAATGACATTTGGCAAATATTACTTACATATAATGCAGTGCAACTAATGAATTTTATTACCAGCTTGAAATGGACGTGCTTCGAAATGCCAAACGGCACTTATAGCCAACATTGTCTGCCATTTTGAGTCCGTATAAAATATCAATACGATAATTAAGATATAACCAAAAGAATAAACCATGGAACAAGAAATATTAAAACACTCGAGGAAAATATTCATTATTTCCAAAAAATCTAACCAATCATTTATGCAGAAAGCTAAAGAAATAATCAAAAAAATTGATGAAGAATTAGCAAAATAAAAACGGCATACAACACATGGTATGGCAAATGCTAATAAAATCTTTTCAACAGAATCAAAACATTTGTAAAAAAGTAAATATGGTATTATTTATCAGGAGATTCAGGGATAAAAGCTCAAGTTTTATGAGACATTATCAGTTTATCTTCATTTTAATGTTTTTCTTTACCCTGATGCTTTCATGTTCGATGGCAGCCCAATCCTGGGATTTTATAAAAGAAAAGGATGGCATAAAAATATATACATGTAAGGAGGCCGGAAAGTCCCTGAAATTTTATAAAGGTGTTACCGACATTAATGCACCGGCAGAAAAGATTTTCGCGCTGATGGAAGATGTTAATAATACTGATTGGTGGGATGAGAACCTTACTCAGATCAAAGTGCTGCTTTATGAAAAGTACAAAAGAGCGCAGTACTATTTGGTGTATGATTTACCCTGGCCAGTTACTGATCGTGACTTGTGCGTGGATGTTACAATTACAATCGATCCGGTGACTGATGAACGCAAGATTACTGCAGTTTCGCTCCCCGGGGTCATTCCTGAACGTAATGACATGGTGCGCATTAAAGATTACCGGCAAACATGGACCATCATACCTGTCGATAAAGAAATGACTCATGTTGTACTTGAAGGTTTTGTTGACCCTGCAGGAAGTATCCCGGATTGGATCTCCAACATGCTAATCATTGATTCGCCGTATAAAGCCATCAGCGGGGTTAAGGAGCGAATGGAGAAGAAATAGATCAACATCTTTTTTCAGGAATAGAGAAACGTGCCAAATCAAATCAATTAATCCTTCATATAATGAGAACAATCATATCATTACTTTTTCTTATTTTCTTATTTCAATTTTACGCAATTGGCCAAAATGCTTCGGAACAATCAAAATCTTTAAATTTTGAGAAGGCCAGATTAAAAACTGAAGATTTAAATAGTTTCTTTTTCAGAAATATGAAATATCCTCAAAATGCATTTCAGGATGATCCCGTTGTAAACGTGGTACTTAGTTTCATTATTGATAAAGACGGGAATATAGATAGTATTAAGGTCTTGCACCAACCAGATTACTTATTTACACTTCAAGTTCTTTCTGCATTAGACAAAAGTAAAGGATTATGGATTCCGAGTCAGGTAAATGGCAGACCCATCGACAAAAAATACATTGCTAATTTTAAGTTTGCAACTTCAACTGAACCTTCAGATCTCAAAGAAAAAGGTCTCAGATCTTATAAAAAGGGTGATATGGAAAAAGCTCTCAAGAATATAGACATAGCAATAAAATATAACTGCTATGACAAGGAATTATACGAAGTCAGATCGAAGATTTATATGAACCTAAATAAAATCGATCAAGCAAATAGTGACATTGAAAAAATTGATTCAATTAATAATTATCTTCTGATAGACATGGGATTTGGTTATATAAGAAATAGAATGTAATAATAAATTAAATCTCTGTTGGACATTCTAATATTATTGAGACATTTTTCTATCCCCAAAATTAATACTAAGGCTAACACGGACAATAAAGGTTATAAGCGTTCCCGCTTTTTTTAAAAAAAGCGGGAACGCTAACACCTTTTATTGCCGGGCCATTATTCGTAAAACTCAAAATTCTATAAACCATGATACTATTAGAAAGGGACAAATATCATAAACTGATTGAACCACTTTCAAGGGTGACAATCAATAATCTATTCGCACGATCAGTTGTTGAGAATTACGTGACCGGAAAAGTATATGTTGATAATTTAAATAAGCCTTCTACTTTCTATGTGGTGCACCCTTATGGAATATCACTACTATTTGGTAAATATGATAATGTCGACTTTAATAATAGCCTTAAAGATTATGCCTTAAATACATACAAGATCAGGGATAAATATGAGTGGATGCAAGCTTCCCCGGGTAATTGGGATATAGTATTGAATGAATTATTTAAAGATTGTATGATAAAATCATCAGATAATACTAATGATAAAGAAAAAAACAAAATTGAACTAAATACAAGAGTTAATTTCAAATTCAATATTGCAAAATATTTTGATTTTAAGAAGGAAAACAGTAGAGCAGATTTAAAGATTATACGGACAGATAAGCAAATATTCATGGATATGAAAGGGAGCGTCATCCCCTTATTATTTTGGGATAGTGCAGAGGACTTCTCTGATAAAGGAGTTGGATTTAGTCTTTTTCACAATAATGAATTAGCAACAACAGCCTATTCAGCCTTTATTCTTGATGACAAATTAGAAATAGGTATTGAGACTATTGAAAAATTTCGCGGCAAAGGTTTTGCTCAATATGCATGTTCTATGCTTATTGATTATTGTTTTGATAATAAATATGAACCCATATGGTCGTGTAAGTTAGAAAATATTGGCTCAAATAAATTGGCTCAAAAGCTCGGATTTGAACCTACCTTAAAAATACCATTCTATAGATTGAATAAATAAAATAATGTGCTTCGCCTAACACGGACAGAAAAGGTTATAAGCTATTGGCAGGCGCCAGGTGTGGGGCGACGGTCCGTAAGGTAACATTTATGGTAATCTGCGCGATATATGCATTTAAAAAAATGAGCAAATTGAAATATTCAAATTTATGACAATGAAAAAATCAATCTCCAGAAAACAATTATTAATAGTTTTCATTTTTTTTATCTATTTTACAATAGATATTCAAACGCAGGCTCAGAAGGATACTGCACGGTACCTTTTCCCTGAATTTACGATCGGGTCGGTAAAAATGAAAAATGGACAAACCGAATTTGCTCTGATGAATTATAACGAGCTTACTGAAGAGATGATTTTTGTAAAAAACGGAGTTAAGTTAGCTATCGATAGTCTTGAAACTATCGATACCATAACTATCGAATCCCGGATATTTGTACCTCACCAGAAAATTCTCTTTGAACTGCTGGTGAAGGGACCGGTATCTCTGTTCGTTCAACATAAATGCAACCCGATTGCATCCGGTAATCCTTCAGGGTATGGAGAGACAACTGAGACGGGCGCTGCAACAAACGTCTCTTCCATATATTATGCAGGAAAACCATTACAAAAATTAAAGCTTCCCAGCGACTATCATATAACTGATGACACACATTTCTGGATCAGAAGAAATGGTACATTCTATAAGTCAAATACAAGTTCTCAGATTATTAGTGTCTTTCCTGAAAAAGCTAAAGAAATAAGGCATTTTATTAAAGAAAACAATCTTAATCTGGAAAACAGAAGCGATCTGATTACTTTGATAGTCAAGTGTAACGAGTTTATACATTAATAGCAGGTTCAGAAGCTTTTGTAAATAGCGTTACATACCACGGACAATAAAGGTTATAAGCTATTGTCAGGCGCCAGGCATGGGGCGCCGGGCCGTTATGGGTAATAGCGCTGATCCAACTTTCCGTTTATCATGACAATTTTGTAATTGGTGATAATTTAAGAATCTTAAGATAATCAAGTTTTAAGCATAACTGGCCTATAACGGACTGAAGTAGTCAACACAAAAATTGATATATTAGACAATTAATTAACTTAAAAACCAGGTATGTACTATTTAAAATGTAGTAATTGTGGACACTTCAATGAATTAAAAACTGAATATCTGACATTTTGTAAAAGTTGTAACAAAGTGCTAAAGGATAATTATCCTGATTGGATAAAGCATAATCCAGAGAAATCATTTGAAGATTATAAACAATTGATCTGTACTACTGAAGCAGGTGAAACTCAAGAAAAGATATCAAAACCCAACAATCCACATGGATTGAAATATTTGATAGGCTTTGTAATTGCTTTTGTAATCTTTTATGCAATTGGACAAATGGGAGGTGAGAAAATAGCCAGATTTTTTAAAAAACCAGCCTATAACAGAGCAATGATGGAAACTGCAAGCGAAATAAATAAATCATGTCCAATAATGATAGACAATGCTACTCGCCTTGATAATGCAGTTGCTTTGCCAGGTAACATTTTTCAATATAATTACACACTCGTTAATCTGATTAAAGATTCTGTAAACATAATTGAATTGAAAAATTATCTTGAGCCTACAATCATAAACTTTGTAAAAAGTAATCCTGAAATGAAATCTTTGAGAGAAAAAAAGACAACTATAAATTACTATTATAAAGACAAGACAGGTTTATTCCTATTTACAGTGTCGGTAAAACCGATACAATATCAGTGACTGAATTAAATTGATTTATTTTACAGAGAACAAATAATACAGACAGATTTATTTTAAATAACTGCTGCCCATAACACGGACAATAAATGTTATACGCTATTGGCAGGCGCCAGGCGATGGGCCGTTGTGTGCCATTCCATAGTCTTTTATAAAATTATTATTTTCATAAAAATAAATTGAAATAAAGAATGAAAACTAACCTGCTAATTTCGACTATTATTGGATGTCTGTTTGTTAATGTTGCTTTGTCGCAAAGTAAGAATCCCAACAATTCTGTTATAAAGGAAAGGATTATCAATGTTGATTTTAACAATACAAGTGGCAGACACAATACAATGTTTAAAGAATGCATTGGTGCAGGCCGGGCTAATGAAGGTTTAAGAGCAGACTGGCAGCAGCAGCTGGCAATTGTCAAGAAGGAATGCGATTTTAAATATATCCGTATGCACGGATTATTAACCGATGATATGGGTGTTTATAAGGAAGATTCTCAGGGAAATCCCCAATATAACTTCCAGTATATTGATGTTTTATATGACTATATCATCAGTATCGGTATGAAACCATTTGTTGAGCTGGGCTTCATGCCGTCAGCGCTTGCCAGTGGGAGCAAGACAATTTTCTGGTGGAGAGGAAATGTTACTCCGCCAAAAGACTACAGCAAATGGGAAGGATTAATCCGTAATATGGTATTACATTTTACAGAGCGATATGGGTCGGATGAAATAAAGACATGGTACTTTGAAGTCTGGAATGAGCCAAACCTGTCAGGCTTCTGGTCCGGAACTCAGGAGGAATATTTTAAACTATATGAACATAGCGTAAGAGCGATTAAGAGTGTCAACAAAGAATACCGTGTGGGTGGTCCGGCCACTGCCGGTGCTGCCTGGGTACCCGAAATGATAGACTTTTGCAGAAGGAATGCTCTCCCGCTGGACTTTATCAGTACACATTCCTACGGAGTAAAACAAGGTTTTTTAGACGAATCCGGAACAGTTGGTACAATTCTGGACAAAAACAAATGGAGCGTAAGCGGTGATATTTTGAACTCCCGTAAACAAATATCGGACTCTCCAATGCCAGGTCTGGAATTGCATTATACCGAATGGAGTTCCTCTTATACTCCGGCTGATCCTATTCATGACAGCTACCATCAGGCTTCCTATGTTCTCGAAAAAATAAAACAAGTCGGTGATGAGGCTAATTCAATGTCATATTGGGTCTTTACGGATATTTTTGAAGAAGCTGGTCCACGATTTACACCTTTTCATGGCGGATTTGGATTAATGAATTATCAGGGAATAAAAAAGTCAGCATATTATTCATTTTATTTTTTAAACAAACTTGGTGAAACTGAACTGGTCAATTCAGATAGTTCTTCATGGGCATGTAAAAGCGAAAATGGAAATATTCAGGTATTATTTTGGGATTTCACTAATACGCATCCTGGAGATTCGGTCAATAATCAAGCGTACTATATTCGCGATTTACCTGCAAATCCTAAAGGAAAAGTAAAATTAGAGATATCCGGAATACCGGAAGGCAAATATCAGCTTGAGATTTATAAAATTGGTTATAAAGTGAATGACCCTTACTCTACTTATCTTTCAATGAACAAACCAAACCAACTTACAAAGCAACAGGTAGATTACATTAAAAAACAAAATGACGGGTCTGCGGTTTCAAAAGAGAATATTAAGGTTTACTCTTCCGGAGTATATTCAAGGACATTTGAAATTCGGGAGAATGATATATTCTTAATAAATATTGTCAGAATATAAAATTATAATTAAGATTGAAAATTAAAACAGCACACAACACGGACAATAAAGGTTATAAGCTATTTGCAGGCGCCAGGTATGGGACGACGGGCCGTTGAGTATAATTTTTCCGAACCACTGTATAACAACCTTATTATTTGACACAAAGATGAGATATAAAGTTGTTTTGGACTTTATAGATGCTATTAATAGTTCTGATGTTGAAGGGATTATTGATTTAATGACAGATGACCATGCATTTATTGATTCCCAAGGCAATAAAACAACAGGAAAAGATAAATTAAAACAGGCATGGACTGGATATTTTGGACTTTTCCCCGATTATAGAATTGAGATTAAAGAGACTCTTGAAAAGGGCTCATTAATTTGTATTCTTGGATTTGCAAGTGGTACTTATAAAAACCTGCATGATGAGAATAATTCTAATCACTGGAGAATTCCTGCTGCATGGACAGCGATTATTAAGGATAATAAAGTATTAAGTTGGCAAGTTTATGCGGACAACTTAATTGTGATGGATATAATAAATAAAAACAATTAAAAACTGCATGCAACACAGTGTATTTGTAGTGTCGGCTTATATCTTAAGTTCTGGCCACCTGCCCCGCTTGTGTCTTCACTGCCGAAGATTACGACTCCCGTTCGAATCCACCATTGCTCATACACTCAACCGTTAGGCTTCATGCGTAATAATTACCCATATAACTCAATTTCATGACTACGCAAAACATCGACCTCAGTATCTTACCAAATATTGGTAAAACATTAGCTATGAAACTCAAGGCTGTAGGAATTTATACTCCTGATGTTTTAATAAGTACCGGAAGTGAGGATGCTTTTATAAAACTAAAAACCGTCGATCAAGGAGCTTGTTTGAACATGCTCTATGTCTTAGAAGGTGCCATTCAAGGAATTCGTTGGCATGATCTCGATATTAACAAAAAGGCAGAACTGAAAGATTTTTTTGATCATATTAAATAATACACGAAAGCCTGACTCGGACAATAAAGGCTATAAGCTATTGGCAGGCACCAGGCGTGGGACTGCGGATCGGATGGCATAGAGAAGCTCCCTGTAGAGCTCTTTCAACATTAAATGAATAATCTGTTTAAACTTATAAAACATTTAATAATGAAGCATCTTATGAAAATACATGTTGTAATTATTTTAGTCACATGTTGCTGTTTATCAAACTGCAAGAACAGCAACAACAGCAACAGTAACAGCGATGATTCAATGCAACCATATGATGGTTATCCCTTTTTAAGCAGTAAAGAAGAGATAACAGAACATCTGAGAGGCAGATGCATTGATACCATTAAATTTAAAACAGGGGAAACAGTAGCAGACGTGGGTGCCGGAAACGGATATATAGAAGCTATGTTATCTGTTTTCCATGACAGTTTAACTTTTTACATTCAAGACATAGATACTGTGGTTTGCAATCAAAAAACTCTTGACAAAGTGGTATCCTATTATCAAGGTATAAATAATAAACCATTCACGAATAAATTCATTGTTGTGCAAGGTGCAGACAATGAAACGAATCTTCCTGATAATACATTCGACAAAATATTGATGTTGTGGACATATCAATATTTTAAAAATCCCAAAGCTATCATGACAGATTTGAAATCTAAGTTAAAAAATAATGGACTTTTATATATTATCAATCCCAATATTGATTTTGATTCCAGCAAACAACAGACTTCATTGCATGGGTGGAATGCATCTCCTATTGAAACAGAAATCTCTGATATACTTGGATGTGGTTTTGAACTGATTCAAATATCCAGAAACAATTATTGCTGTGAGAATCCATTTATTTTAGTTTTTAAAAAGAAATATCATTTTAACTAACAATTTCGGATAGGTGACAAAAATAAAATACTACCGCCACCTGACACGAACAAAAAAGGGTATAAGCTATTGGCAGGCTTCAGGTGTCGGGCGCCAGACCGTTATAAAGCAATGAAATTCCGTCCTTAAAGAATATTATCATGAAAGAATATGAATCAATAACACGGGAAATTATTTCCTTAATCGAAATCTGGGAACCAAAACTTTTAGCCTTACCGGCAGGGATAATTACCAATAGACGAAATAGTCAAAACAGGACGATAAAACAAATCATTGGACACCTGATAGACTCGAATTCCAATAATACTCATAGAATTATTCATCTTCAATATCAATCAAGCCCATTGATCTTCCCAAACTATGCGACTTTTGGAAATAACGACAGATGGATTGCTATTCAGGACTACCAAAACGAAGACTGGCATGTCTTAATCCAGCTTTGGAAGTATTCACTTTTACATTACTGTCATGTTATTAAAAACATAAATGATTCAAAACTTGAGAATGAATGGATCGCCGGACCCGATCAGAAAATTACGCTTAAAACAATGGTCCTTGATTTTCCACGGCATTTAAAACTTCATCTTAACGAGATCAATGAATTGATTTAGAAAAACACTTATAAAACTCATCCCATAGGTTCGTCTCTAATTAGAGGGAAACAACACAACGCTTTACGACATGGACAATACAGGTTAAATATCCGGTTGCCGGTAACCGGTAACCGATGACCGGCTTTATTGCCGGGCCTTTGGTGGCAAATATTTTTTGGACAGCTAACTCCGGAGAAAATATAAATTAACTATAAAATTGAGAAAAATGAAAAACAAATTTTTATTAATGACAATTGCATTTTTAATTATTGAAATGAGTTCTGTTGCCCAGATAACGGGTACTTATAACGATTCGCGCGATGGTAAAGTTTATAAAACCGTAACTATAGGTAAGCAAACGTGGATGGCTGAAAACATTGCTTTCAAAGCAGAGAGCGGATGTTGGGCATATAACAATGATCAAAATAATGTAAAAACCTATGGATACCTTTACAACTGGGAAACTGCCAGAAAAGGATGCCCTTCAGGCTGGCATCTCTCCTCTAAAGATGACTGGTCAGCATTGCTGACTTACCTGGGAGGCGAACTTATTGCAGGAGATAAATTAAAAGAAGCTGGCACTGATCATTGGCAAAAACCTGTATCCGCGGCAACCAATGAAAAAGGGTTTACCTGCCTTCCGGGAGGATTCCGGAATGATCAGAGTGAATTCTATAACCTTGGATTAATGTGCTTCTATTGGTGTTCTACTGAGGAAAATACTGAAAAAGCCAACCATATACTCATTTACTCTCATACCAAAGATGTCACAATCAGCTATATTGAAAAGAACAATGGATTTTCAGTCCGTTGTGTAAAAGACTGAAGGACAATATCTAAAATATTAAGATGTCGTGCAATTGTGCAATCTTTCGATCTTGTAGTTGATTACCTGAAAGTAAATCCCTGCATTTGCAATGATTAAAAAAAGATATACTTTTGCCCCTCAAATGGTCCTATAGTTCAATGGATAGAACGGAGGTTTCCTAAACCTTAAATCCAGGTTCGATTCCTGGTAGGATCACAAAAAAACCCTCTTTAGCAAGAGGGTTTTTTATTTCATATTCTTATTTCCCCTGAACTGCGGCCAATTTCCTGAATGCGTACATGATGAAATTATCAGCATCAGAGCTGCTGATAACAATGGAATGAATCTGAATTCAAATCTATGTTTCATGTATAAACTTATTTATTTTGAATTTGAGTCTGGTTGATAAATATAATAGAATTTCTCACTTCATAGTGTCTCCCATAGGTTAAGTTTACTAAATAGTATCGTTCGGATATGTCCATATCCGGTACAGGTAACCAACAGGCTGTTTTATCATTCCATAACAATCGGGAAGTCGTGTCCTATAGAAAAGGTGCTGGGGAACTGTTTGTGTCTGATGAGATTATATGATACTTCCGGCACCTGGTCGTCGAGATAAGATTTTATTTCATAAACGGTTATCTTTGAATCGGCTGGAGAGCCATCAGCCTTGCCGTTCAGCGCTTCGAGCAAAACATATGTAAATACGCCATGTCCAAGACTTTTTATCTCTGCCGACTGCTGATCGCTTTCTGATGATGCCATCACATGGACTCCCGAGCTTCTAGATAGCTGAGCCAGTGCTTTCTCCTCAGTCGCCCCTCTCATTGCAAGAGCTTCAACGGATGCCCCCGACTGGCATGCATCTATGAATGCTACCTGCTTCAGTGCCGGAAGTATTCTGAACTTTTCTTGCAACTCATTTGCACTCAGGGCATTCTTAAGCTTTTCATCCTGATGCATCCCTGTAACCTCAGATGTAATGAAATAGAAAACATTATTTTCAGTACTTCCATGACCTGCATAAAAGAAGATAAATACATCCTCTTTTTTCATTGTCCTTCCGATCTCGTCAATATCTGCCATTATCTTTTCTTTAGTGGCATCTTTATCAAAGAGAGTATAAGAATGCATTTTATTAAAAAGCTTATCCCATTTCAACCCCATGAAGGATGAAAATGCCTGAGCATCGGCCCTTGCATAAGTAAGGTTCATGCCTTCATTCTCGTATTTATTTATCCCCACGCTTAAAACATAGCAGTCAGAGGTTCTCTGAATTCCCTTATAAGTGATATCTGTTGATTGCGGGGCCGATTCAATCTCCCCATTGCTGAAGGCTGATATTGTTATTCCATTCTGCCCTGGAATCAGGTTAAGTTCAAATGTCTTCATCACATACTGCCCTGACTTCGTCATCCGCTGCAGATCGGAAGCATCCACATTCTGTCTCTTGCCGTTCTGCGTCACTTTCAGTTCCTTAACTCCTCCGCCGTTATTCGTCACCTTTACCATGAATGTCACAATGGGATCCTCGGTATTTGTTCCCTTATCAGGCTGAACTATCTCGACTGAAGGGGGAGGAAACTTATCTATCGCTCCTGAGACATTCTGGCGGAATGCAGTTCCATCTCCACCGAATGTCTCACCGTAGAGTCCCGGGCGATAGAATTCGTTGAAGAACTGGTTAATGGAATAGAGTTCTGTCTCTTTTACAAATGATATGGAGTTAAAGGCACCCTCAGAAGCATCGAAATAACCTCCAGGATTCCTGATGAACCAGTCGTTTTCGTTCAGGAAAGTCATAGATACCATCTCCCGTTTTTCAGGAACGTTCCATATTCTTATCGTTCCGTCACGGCTTCCGGAAATGATGTATTTAAGATCGCTGGTTATGTTCACATCTCCTACGCCTCCCTGGTGACCTGCAAGTTCACAAATTAGAACACCGGTGCCCGCATCCCACTCCTTCACAAGAAAATCGTCTCCCCCAGAGACAATATATTTCCCTGAAGCATCATACTTCGCATTATAGACTCCGCCCAGGTGTGCTTTGATCTTCAACACCTGGAGCCCCGACATGAAATCCCAGACCCGTACTGTGCCGTCCCATCCTGCTGTTATAATCTTATCGCCTCCAGGATTGAAATTAATTGAATTTACAAGTTCAGTATGCCCGGTAAATACGCGGATCTCTTCGCCTGTATCAATTTCCGTCATGGTAAGTTTCTTATCTAGTCCCGCTGAAATAAAGTAGACTCCGTTTGGAGAGAATCTGACCTGGTAGACTGCTGTCCCATCGTGGGGTGAAACAGCCTGAATGCTTTTTCCAGTATTAATATCCCAGATAATAACATAACCACCCCAGTCGGCAGTTGCCAGCATACTGTTGTCAGGACTGATATCAACCGAGAAAATTGCATTATTATCGTCAGGAAACCTGATGGTTCTGATTGTATCGCCGGTTTCAACGTTCCAGACAATTGCCTTGCCGTCAAGACCGCCGGTGGCAAGGTATTTCCCGTCTTTGCTGAAATTAAGGCTTATGACCATACCGTTGTGTCCCCGCAGGGTTTTAAATACCCTTCCAGTTTTAAAGTCTATAAGTTTTGCATTATTACCGGTCCGTCCTACGGCAATGAATTTTCCGTCAGGACTCAGCTTTGCTTCATTCACCAGGGCAGCCCAGTACATATATGCGTTTGTCAGTATCCTTTCATCAACCTGGTTTAGGTATCCCTTAAGGGTTATCATTTTCTTCCCGGTAGCAAGATCCCAGACATCAGCAATTCTTTTTTCTCCACCTGTTATTACCTGTTTTCCGTCAGGGCTCATTGCAGCCGCAAGCACCTTGTTATCGGAATAATCACCTGCCTTCATGACCAGTTTGCCTGATTTGAGGTCCCATGCCTCAACGGTGCCATATTCAATGCCGCAGATATATTTATTGTCGGTGCTGACAGATATTTTCTCCGGCGAGCCCTGTCCATAAAATTCACGGACCATTGTTCCGGACGAACGATCAAACATCTTAATGGAGTCGGAACATGTAAGAAGAATATACTTATTGTCGGGAGTTATAGCAGCATCAGTAATGCAGGTGGTGCAAGTTGAAAATGTTTTTTTGAATTTTCTTATTTCCTTACCGCTTTTACCATCAAAAAGAATAGCAGTATTGTCGCCCGCTCCGGCAACAATGAACTGTCCATCGTTGCTGAAAGCAACAGTTTCTGTTTCCGGGTAATCGAATCCTTTTTCGGAATAGAGATCTGCAGGAACCGGCATCAGTTTCATTCTCTCGTCACCGGATTGAAGATCCCAGACTGATATCCCTGATTTCCGGCTCCCAGTTACGATCATGGAACCATCAGGACTGAAAGATGCGCAGGTGAATTTACTGCCGGCAGGATTTAGTTTCTTAATCTGCTTTCCTGTTGTCACATTCCAGACGAAGCAGGTTCCATCATCTACCAGGGAGAGAATAGCTGATCCCTGATTGCTGAATTCAATGTTTCTTATGGCTGAGGTACTTCCCCGGAATGAGCGTATCTCTTTGCCGTCGGAGCTTCGCCAGAGGATTATTGTCTTGTCGGCACTCCCCGTTGCGATGAATCTTCCGTCAGGGCTGTAACAAACTGCAGTAACTGCAGAATAATGGCCTGCCTGGACAACCGTTTCAATTTCCTGCCCTCTTGCCACTGTCTGTAATAACATGAGAACCAAAAGAAAAAGAGTGCGCAAGTTCATTTCTTTTATTTTTTACCGAAGGTTATTTATCATACTTCCTCTTTAGCCATTCTTCAGGAACAGGTATTATGCAGATATTCATCTGCCTGTTGTCGGCAGAAAGCATTGCTGACTGAATTTCAATTTTCGTTCCATCGGCACTGAATGTCGGATGAGGATGATCGGAAGCTGTCTTCTTGTGACCGCCTGAGAGGAGAATCATTTCATGTGTATGCCTGTCGATGAGGTAGATGTTTCTTGCAAAATCATCACCTACAGCCCATCGGCCGTCTGAAGATCCGTTCACATGCCATAGTCCGCTGCCCGATGCGGTTTGCCCTGCAATGGTCATTTCACGTGTGCGAAGGTTTACAATGGCAAGGCCTGTCGGTTTTTCACGGGTGCCTGACGGGCCCCATGACACTTCCTGTCCGGGATTGGCTGGGTCGGCCGGCTGTTCAGGAGTCCCTATTTTGCGATGGCCCATAATTGCAATTGCAACCTCATCTTTTGAAATAATTGCTTCATGGGTTACCCACTCATATTCCGACTCCGGATAAAGGGGGCGCAGACCAGTGCCGTCGGCTTTAACTGTCCATGTTCGCTGAGGCGCTTTCCCGCCTGTTTCCCAGCAGAAAACGATCTCTCCAGGGACCCATGGATTTGCCTGTATATGGCCTACCTGGAAAGGTACAGCCAGCACAAATTTCGTCTCCCCAGTCTTCAGGTTCATGCTGCCAAGACCTGCCGGACCGGCACCCATTCTCCTGGGACCGAAATCAGGTTCAATTTTCGTTCCTTCAGGAAGATGTTTCGCAGCTTCTTCTTTGCCAACTCTGAAATAGACGACTTCTTCATCTCCATCCAGGGCCATGTCGCCTCCTGCCCCCATTTCTGTCGGTGTAGTGCCACATATTCTCTGGTATTCCGAAGCTGGCTTCAGTTTTCCTGCTTCGCTGTCGGCAAACAGTTTTGCCAGGTTAACCTCAATGACCTGAACAGGTCCTCCCATTCGGAAATCTGATCCCTGTTCCCGCGGGATATTTCTCATGAAATACAGTTTCATCGATTTCCTGGCAACGTTCAGCATACCCATAAAACCACCTTCACTTACCTGCACGATGACCCCCGTTTTTTCGTTTACTGCCATTGCTTCGCCCCGTACCCGGTTCGACCTAAAAATGACCCAGCTGCCGTCTGATGTCCACTGGTTGTGGGTCTGGTAGATCTTCGAATCGCCCGCGGGCTTGCTAGTAAGAAATGTAAGTTCAACACCTGTAACTGGATCTTTTACAACTTTTTTCTCTGATGGGAATCGCGTTCCGATCTGTGCTGTCGCCTCTGATACAGACAATGAAAAAATTATGATAATTAAAGTGACTTTTAAAATGTGTTTACTTTTCATATATATATTTAATTAACTCATTGTTAATAATTTAACAATCCCCCTCTCTCGCACTCTTTCTTCCTTACGCCTGATGCCCGACGCCTGATGCCTTTTCTTACATCCCCCAGATCTCTTGCCTTTATGCCAACTTCTTATATTTTATCCTTACCGGGGTAGTGTCAGCTACTCGTTTTTTAAAGCTCTCCTCGTAATCGGTGTATGTTCCTTCGAACCAGACAACTTTCGAGTTGCCTTCGAATGCAAGCATATGTGTCGAGACCCTGTCGAGGAACCACCTGTCGTGAGAGATGATTACAGCACAGCCTGCAAAGTTTTCGAGACCCTCTTCAAGCGCCCTGAGCGTGTTCACATCAATATCGTTGGTTGGCTCGTCAAGAAGAAGCACATTTGCTCCCGACTTAAGAGTGAGAGCCAGGTGAAGCCTGTTACGTTCTCCGCCCGAGAGCATCCCGCATTTTTTCTCCTGGTCGGCGCCGGTAAAATTGAATCTGGCGACATAGGCCCTGGCATTCACCAGGCGGGTTCCCACCATAATATCCTGCTGCCCGCCCGAAATGACTTCATAAACTGTCTTTGCAGGATCGATATCCTGATGTGCCTGGTCGACATACCCGAGAGAGACTGTCTCTCCAATCTCAAATTTACCTTTCGAGGCTGTCTCCTGCCCCATTATCATCCTGAAGAGCGTCGTTTTGCCTGCGCCGTTTGCGCCTATGACTCCAACAATACCGTTTGGCGGAAGGCTGAAATCGAGATCCTCAAAGAGTAGTTTGTCGCCAAACGACTTGGCCACTTTTGTTGCCTTAATGACTTTATCTCCAAGCCTTGGGCCGTTGGGAATAAAGATCTCAAGCTTGTCCTCCTTCAACTTCACATCCTGATTGAGAAGGTTTTCGTATGCGCCAAGCCTTGCTTTCGATTTCGCACGTCTGGCACTGGGTGACATCCGAACCCACTCAAGCTCGCGTTCAAGTATCTTCCTTCTTTTTACATTGCCCTTCTCCTCAGCAGCGAGTCTCTTTGCCTTCTGTTCGAGCCATGAGGAGTAGTTTCCTTTCCAGGGGATTCCTTCGCCACGGTCGAGTTCAAGTATCCATCCTGCAACATTATCGAGGAAGTATCTGTCGTGGGTTATGCATATAACTGTACCATGATATTGATTCAGAGTTGTTTCGAGCCACTGTACTGATTCTGCGTCGAGGTGGTTTGTCGGCTCATCGAGTAGAAGAATGTCGGGTTGACGCAGCAGCAACCTGCAAAGTGCCACCCGCCTTCGTTCCCCTCCTGAAAGCACATTTGTCTTTGCATCGCTTTCGGGGCAGCGGAGCGCATCCATTGCGCGCTCAAGCTTATGTTCAATATTCCAGCCGTCGTGGTAATCGATCTTCTCCTGCAGAACCGCCTGCCTGTCCATCAGACGCTGCATTTTATCGGGGTTTTCATATACCTCCGGTTCGCCGAAGCTGGCATTTATCTTTTCATATTCCTTTATCAGGTCCATGATCTCCTGTACTCCCTCCTCGACAACCTCGCGAACAGTGCGCGCATCATCAATAAGCGGATCCTGCGGAAGGAATCCAATTGAATAACCTGGCAGAAAGGTCACCTCTCCCTGGAACTCTTTTTCAACGCCTGCAATTATTTTCATGAGGGTCGATTTTCCGGAGCCGTTAAGGCCAATAATACCGATCTTTGCTCCAAGGAAAAATGAAAGGGAAATATCCTTAAGCACCTGGCGGTGAGGGGGAAATGTCTTTCCCACGCGATACATCGAAAAGATAATCTTGTTGTCGTCAGCCATCTGGTTCTGATTTTTTTTAAAATTAGAAATTCTGCAATAGCATGTCAAATTAATATTTAAAAAAGAAGAGACGTTCAAATGAACGTCTCTTCTTTAAAAATTGTAAAAAATCCCTGATTTATTTCTTTTGGAACAGAGCAATTGTATCATCCTGCAGAAGAACCCACAGAGAGTAAACCCCTTTTAGCGTTCCGATCGGGATATTGAGGCAGCCGAGGGCAGCCACAACGATCACCAGGTACCTGGCCCAAGGCTGGAAAGTTAGAAGTCCTATTCCTCCTACAAGGCCAAGGGTTGACAAGAATCCCACAAGCAATGGCAGGCTGATGGAAAGAAACCCGACCACAGTTTGTGCTACATCATCGTTACCCACCTGTCCCTTTGCAAAATTTAGCACGAAGAAGATAGCGATAGCACCGAGCAGGCCAATTGCCCCAAAGCCTATATGTATCGCCCCTACCACGGTGACGTGCTTCTTCATTTTCGATTCTTTTACAACATTTTCTTCCATGACGTTTGTTTTTTTCCGGTTATTATTTTTTCATTCCTGCTGTAATGACTGCCAATTTAACGAATTGATGCATTGATTGTTCAAAAAGTAATATTAAAGCAACCTTTTTGATTTAAAAACGTTATATATTTAAGAAGTTTTTCAATCCCTGCATTGAAGTTAAGATCAGAATGAAAAAGAAACTAATCCTTGCTGCAACCCTTGTTTTTATTGCGTGTGCTTTTACATCATGTACAAAAACCTGCAAAACATGCAAGCAGGTAACCTATATCAGTGGCTCATACGATCATGAAGATCCGTCACAGGAATATTGCGGGCTGTCTCTTGCAGCCGTTGAAGCCACAAAAGATATTACCAACGGTAACTCCACAATAAAATGGGAATGCAACTAATAGCCGATTCGCATCAAAGCAACCTTTTCGATTTAAAAACGTTATATATAAAAGAAGTTATTTAATTTTGAATTGAAAACCAGACAGGATGAAAAGAAAACTTTTGATTGCTGCAACATTATTATTTGTTACCTGTACATTCACATCTTGTAAGAAAGATTGTGAATTCTGTAAATTGGTAACACGGACTAGCGGAGGAACAGAAGTTTCTTCTGGCACTGAAGCAGAATATTGCGGAGTAGAATTAATTACCTTTAAAGCCGCAAATCCTGATATTACAAATCCTGTTACCCATAATGTTACTTCACTTGATTGTCATTCTAATTAATACCTGACACCTATTAAAGTAACATCATCTACCTGCGGAGAATCTCCACGCCATTCTTCAAATATTTCATTTAACCTCTCGCCCTGCTTCAGCATTGGCTGACCGGCCATAGCAACAAGGCTCTCCCTAAGCTGATTAGACATGAATTTTTTCTGATTCGGTCCGCCAAACTGATCAGAATACCCGTCGGAGAAGATATAAAACGCGTCACCCTTGTGAAGTTCAATTTTATGAAGTACAAAGGGCTGCATCCTGTAATGGATCGAGGCTGGCATCTTATCGGCCCGGTAGTGTATAAGTTCACCATTATGTACAAGGTATAGAGGGCTGTTTGCCCCGGCATACCAGAGAATATTCTCATCAAAATCCACCACGCAGACAGCAATATCCATTCCATCCTTTATAGAATCCTCATCAGCAACCTGGTTCAATGCCTTGATGACTCCCTCACGGAGACGTTCGATTATCTGGTCGGGCATAAGGATATGCTTGCCGTTTACTATTTCATTAAGCATCGTAACTCCCAGCATGCTCATAAATGCCCCAGGAACGCCATGCCCAGTGCAATCGGCCGAAATGATAACCTGCTTGTTCCCCTGCGAGCTTACCCAGTAAAAATCCCCGCTTACAATGGCAAGCGGCTTGTAGAGAACAAAATGGTCAAGCTTGTCGCTGAAGAGTTCGAGTGATGGTATAAGCGCTGTTTGTATGCGCTTAGCATACATTATCGAGTCGGTTATATGCTTCTTCTGATAGGCAATCTGATCGCGCTGTGCTTCGGCAAGATCGCGCTGCTGTTCTATTTCGTCCTTCTGCATTGAGATTATCCTGTTCTTCTCCTCAAGCCGTATATTGGCTTCTTTCTTGATTTTGTACCCCCTGTAAATATAATACCCGAGGAAACTTACAAGAAGCAGGGCCAGAACCACAAAATAGAGGATCAGCTTTTGCTTCTCGAGGGTTGCGAGCTGCAGCTTGATCTTTCCTTCCTGTTCGCCGATTTTTTTCAGCTGATCATCAATCATGGAAATCTGCGAACTGATTTTTTCTTTCTGTTTCGTAAGAGTATCCTGCTGTACCTGGACCGATTGCTGCTGAACAATAATCGTCTGCTTCTGCGATGATATTTCGCCTTTCTGCCTGGTGATCTGACCCAGTTGAACATTTAATACTTTTTGTTTTTCGATGAGGGTCTTCTCTTTTATTACTATCTCTTTGTCGAGGCTGTCAAGAAGAGCTTTCTGCCTGAGAATTTCTGCTTTTTGCCGTTCAATCTCAATCTGTTGCTGTTTTACTGTTTCCTTCTGCACCTTGAGATCCGCATCTGTCACTGTAAAAAGATTTTGCCAGTCCTCTTTGGTTTTAACAGCACTAAAAAGGAATGTCTGAGGAACAGACATTCCTTCTTTTTTAATATATTCCTCATTAATATCGTATTGCGGAATTCCATTAACCACAATAAAATTTATCATCGACTCTCTGAATTCATATCCTTCAGTCACCAGGATGGTATGCTTCCCGGCTATTTTTTCTTTTATCTTTTGTAAATCAAAACCGGCCGACTTATTTACATACAAAACCTGCGTGTGAGCTAAGCTTTCTAATCTTTTATATCCACTGATCTGAACAGGTTTGTCCTGAATACGCGGTCGTGTTTTAGCCAGATTCCCCAATTCATAAAGCAATTCATAGTCTCCAAGCATTACCCCAATCTTAAAATTTGAAGAATCCGCAAACCCGGGTCCAAAATTTACATATTTCGCAACCAGATCATAGATATACAATGCTCTTGAAGAATTGTCAAATCCACCCTGTCCAAAGGATCCTGACATAAAGAAAAGGAACCCTGCAGAGAGGATTATTGCTTTTATTAAACCTGTTTGCCTCATCGTCTTCTGGTATTTTATTAATACGAAATTGCAGATTTTTATCCAAGAAAACAAATTTGTTTATCTTTGGTTGGAATATCCTATTGTTGATAAAATGTTAATAACTGCTTTCCTATAAGGATTCATGCTGAATTACTTATCGTAAATTTATACGAGTTTATACAGATCCCAAAATGGCCCTGAATATCAACGATTTACAACTTTCCGATAAATCAATTGTAATTGTCGAGGATGATCTTCCTTCGATAAGGTATTATGAAACTCTGCTGAAAAGTTCAGGTGCCGATGTTAAAGTCTTCCGGAACGGTAAAGAGTTCATCGATTATATGAGCCATCCAGAAATGAAGATCGACCTGGTTTTCATGGATTTTCTGATACCTCTCGTTAACGGGATTGAGTGCCTGAGGATATTCCGCAAGGATCATAAGAATATCCCGGTCCTGATGCTTACAGCCTACTCTTCGGAACAGTGCAAAACTGAAGCATACCTTGCCGGATGCAACGAATATGTACTTAAGCCAATCTATCCCGAAAAAATATTTTTCCTGCTTGATAAATACCTGAAGCACCAGGCTGCAGGCTCAATGGTATTCTGATCTTTTTTTATCTTCCTGTACCTTTTTGCATTCCTACATAAGCGGCGTAATAATCCTCTAGTTTCTTGTTTATCTCACGCCCAAGGTCAAGCTCTCCCGCTGCAACACATGCATTTGCAGCCCTTGAGGTATACTGGATTGCAGATTGTATCTCATAATCCGCTGAACTGATGATATAGGGGGTTTGTTTGAGGTAATAATCAAGCTGCTCATAATAATGGCTGCTTAGCGCCCGGGTCATCGCTATCCCCTTTTCCTTGTTGCCTGCATTGAAGTATCCTTCAATAAGGTCAGGAACATATGGGTCATAAGGGATTAAATCAAGAGGGAATGTCTTCATGCAGTAGTCAAGCACCTCAATCGCTTTTTCGTTCTTCCCCTGATGTGAAAGCGCGTTTGCAAGCTTCGCATAATTGAGTCTTGCCCGCACCACAAGAAGGGTGCGCCTGTGATTGTAATCAAGATCAACCTTCTTATTGTTTGCTCCGCCCCAGACAAATTTCTTCATCATATTCTCATAAAGAATATCAGGATCGATGCGTCCGTAATCCACCCAGCTTTTGTTTTCCGATTTAATTGGCACAAAGCGGTATGCAAGACCTTCAAGCTGAAAATATTCTTCCAGTCCCAGGGCATCGTTATGATAACCTGTTACAAAGTATATCGGTCGTTTCCAGTCGTTGTGGGCAAGAATATCAAGAACAATAAGCTGGCTTTTCAGTATTGAATTTCCCTTTAGCTTAATGTCAATGTAAGGGACGATCTTTGCCGAATCTTCAGGTTTAACAGCACCTGAGGCAATAGCTTTTCTGGCATCGACCGGTATCCTTATGGTACGGGTCGGGATTATGTCAAGAACCTCTGTCGGCGAAACCTGGACCTTGGTGCCTTTGTTTTCGCTTTTCACCCATTCGATTACTGTTGTTATGTCGACCGGGTCCTTTGTCTTTTCAATAATAAAGGTCTGGTTATTGATCCCATCGTAATATTTCTTTGTAGGAAGAGTAACGGGAAGAGGATCCGATCCGTAAGTTTTAAGCTTCATCTGGTCGATATACCAATCGGTGTTGAGGAGCATCAGGTTGCATACTCTTATGTCCGTTCTTTTCCCTTCAACTTCCTGAGCATACCAGAGGGGGAAGGTATCGTTGTCGCCATTTGTAAACAAAATTGCTCCGGGAGCGCATGATTCGAGATAGTCGAATGCCACATCCCGTGCAAGGTATCGGCCTGACCGATCGTGGTCGTGCCAGTTTTGCGATCCCATTACCACTGGCACGGCAAGAAATGAGAGTATGCCGGCAATTGGCGCTGCCATGTTCTCTCCCGTCAGTTTTGACATGAGCTCAAAGAGGAAGAGGACCCCGAGGCCTATCCATATCGAGAAGAAATAAAATGATCCCACATATGCATAATCCCTTTCCCTTGGCTGGTTGGGATACTGGTTCAGGTAGAAGACGATGGCTATCCCTGTCATTATGAAGAGCAGGGCTATTATCCACCAGTTCTTATTATCCCTGTTGACCTGGTAAAAAAGTCCGGCCAGCCCGAGCAGCAATGGCAGCAGGAAGTATCTGTTTCTTGAGGGATCATTTTTCTGATCAGACGGTATATCGGGTGTTCCAACCCTGGGTGTATCGATAAAGTTTATACCCGTAATCCAGTTGCCGTTTATTGCTCCGCCTGTTCCCTGAGTGTCATTCTGCTTTCCGGAAAAATTCCACATGAAGTACCTGAAATATAAATAACTATACTGGTACTTGAACATAAACTTCAGGTTCTCACCGAATGTCGGTTTCTTAATGATGGTCTTCTTCCCCGATTGGTCCGTTACCTGCAATGGCGTCCCTTTGTCACCTCCCCATTGCTTATAAACCTCAATATGATCGCTCTGGTCGCTCCACATTCTGGGGAATAATGTGAAGAATCTTTCGTCATAGACTCTTTCGAGGTTATGATGCGTAATAACATATTTGCCCTTTTCGAGAGCATAGACCGGCTTCCCGTCCTTATAATCAAGAACGGGTGCATTGTAATATGGCCCCCTGAAAAGAGGCCTTTCACCATACTGCTCCCTGTTAATGAAATACAGAAGGGTGAAGGGGTTGCTGGGATTGTCTTCATTCAATGGGGTGGAGGCTGATGCCCTGATGACAATTATGGCCATTGTTGAATAGCCTATCATAATCACCAGGATCGCAGTGAGCATCGTGTTCAGCACAACCCTGTTCCTAGATATATAGAACCATGTAATACCTCCCACAATAACCAGGATAAGGATATTGACAAATGCAGAACCCGATACAACCCATATCCCTGTAAAGAAAAGAGCGCCAATGGCCAGGATTCCGTTCCTGGTATTGCTCTCAGAATTGCGTGAGAACCTTATTCCTGCTACCAGCAATACTGCCAGTATAATTATGTGAAAGATCATTCCTGAATTGGGCGGGAGATGCAGGGTGTTCACAAAGAAAAGATCAAATTTTGAAGAGATGACCACCACTCCTGGCATAATGCCCCACATAAGCAGGGCAAGCATTACGAAAGAGACTGCAAGAGAAATGGCAAAACCCTTCCATGAGAATTCAAATTTCCTGAAATAATAAACAAGACCTATTGCAGGTATCGTCAGGAGATTGAGAAGGTGAACGCCGATAGAAAGACCCATAAGGAAGGCGATCAGGATGATCCACCTGTCGGCATACTTTTCATCTGCGCTGTCCTCCCATTTCAGGATAGCCCAGAATACTATTGCCGTAAAAAATGAAGAAGAAGCATATACTTCACCCTCAACAGCCGAAAACCAGAATGAATCTGAGAATGCAAATGCAAGCGCTCCCACGGCTCCGGATGCCAGAACTGCTATCATTCTTGCATTTGTGAAGCCCTCTTCATTCTTAATCAGGATCTTCCTTGCAAGATGGGTGATCGTCCAGAAAAGAAAAAGAATGGTAAACGCGCTGGCCAGCGCCGACATTGAGTTGACCATTGCAGCCACCCGCGAAACATTCCCGCCAGCGAAATGGGTAAAGAAATTTGCCATTACCATGAATACGGGGTTCCCAGGAGGATGTCCTACCTCAAGCTTAAAACCCGAGGCAATGAATTCGCCGCAATCCCATAGGCTGGCAGTTGGTTCAATGGTCATGAGATAGGTGATGGCCGCGATGGCAAAAACCACCCATCCCGTTATATTATTAATTAATCTGTACTTTTTCATTCTGATACCCGTTTTACTGAAGAGCTGAGATAAAAGACCAGATGACGAAAGTAATTATTTTTTTCAAATCATAAACCCTTGCTGCTTCCTCACATTTTTAGCTATTTTTGAGCTATAATGAAAATCCGCTATACAATCCTGCTTCTTGTATTTTTTTTATCACCTGTTATCATAAAAGCTCAGTATTATGATACGGGGCAGGACCCCGGGAATCTCAGGTGGCTGCAGGTAAAAATCGGAAAGTACACTGTAATTTATCCCGCGAAATATGGCATGGAGGGCATTGAATTTGCAAAATCTCTTGATAAGGCAAATTCAGCAGTTGGCAACCTCTTCCCTGAAAGAAAATTCAGGCTCCCCGTTGTCATTCATAATTTCACGGTTGAATCCAACGGCTATGTGGCCTGGGCTCCAAAACGAATGGAGATATTCCCTACACCGGAACAAAATACAATCCCTCTTGACCCAAGGAGCCAGCTGACCCTTCATGAGCTTGCACATGTAATGCAAATGGAGTCCCTCCACACCGGGACCTCAAAATTTCTTTCATATTTTTTCGGACAGCAGATAACGGGGGCAGTTGCTTCAATGCTTCCCTTGTGGTTCATGGAGGGAGATGCTGTATTCTCCGAGACTGTACTCTCCGGATCCGGAAGAGGCAGAAGCCCTGATTTTCAGAAACAACTCAAGGCAATTGCCATAGAGAAAGAGCATTCCTACAAGTACGATAAAATGGTATGCGGCTCTTTCAGGGACTACACGCCTGACCATTATCAGTTTGGCTACCAGATGGTCGCATGGTCGCTGGCTTCAAATGACCTGAATCTCTGGAACAGGATAATGGACTTCACAGCATGGCAGCCCTTTACCATAAACCCTGTCAATATAAGCCTGAAAAAGAATTTGGGTCTGACAAAAAAAATGCTTTATGATCAGACTTTTGATGTTTTGAAAAGTCAATGGCAGAAGGATATAGCTGCCAGCGGCGCTCAGCCGTATGAACCCCTGAACCCAGATAAGAAGAAGCATTATATAAATTATTACTCTCCTGTTTTTGCAGGGAAAGATTTAATCATCGCTGTTAAAACTACCCTGACTGACCCGCCGGTTTTTGTGCTCATTAACTCTTCTGAAAAAACGGAAAAGAAGATTCATACTCCAGGCAATATTTATCCCTATTTAATATCATACGGCAACGGCAGGATTTTATGGGTTGAAACAACTGTTGATCCGCGATGGGCAAACCGGGAGTACTCTGTAATAAAACTTAAAGATCTGAAGACAGGAATAACCAGGCAGCTGACTCACAGATCAAGGTATATGGCAGCTTCCCTATCGCCTGACGGCAATATTATCGCAGCAGTTGAGAACACCTACGATAATAAAAACAGCCTGGTATTCCTGAACACCCCCGGCGGAACTATTCAGAAGAGCATTCCTGTTCCGGAAAATGCTTCAATCCAGCAACCCCGCTGGTCGGATGACGGTAAAAAGATCACTGTTATTTTCTTAACAGATGCCGGCGAGGGGATCATGTCATATTCTCCCGCAGAAAACATATGGAAGACTCTTGTAGAAGCCGGGAGAAATGACCTTCAGTCTGCTCAGGCGAGGAATGATTCACTTTTTTTCACCAGCTCTGTTTCGGGAGTGGAAAACGGATTTCTGCTGACACCGGGAGGAAAATTGACTGAAATCACAAATTCAAGGTTCGGAGCAAATGACCTGAGCGTTAACGGATCAGATATTATATTCAGTGATTACACCTCGGCAGGCAACAATATCTGCAGGACCAGGCTGCCTGGCAAAGAAAATGATGCATTCTCTTCAGAAAAGCGAAGCTCTTTCCTTGCCGACAGGTTTGACATCAAGCCGGCACAACAGGAAGATAATGGAAAGGATTACACGCCTCAGCCGTACCGGAAGTGGCAGCATCTCTTCAACATCCACAGCTGGATGCCCTTCTATGCCGATGTAAATGCCATTGAATCGGACCCGCTATCCCTGCGTCCCGGCATCACCCTTCTTTCGCAAAATGTTCTGAGCACACTGACTGCCACTGCAGGGTATGAATACTCAGCAGAAAAGAGGAATATGATTCACACCAACATAACCTGGACTGGATGGTACCCGGTGCTGCAATCGCAGCTGGATTACGGTTATAGTCCTGATATTCTAAAGAGCGGTTCAGATCCGTCACCGGCATCACCAATGCCGGGATATCATTTTGTAAATACACTTTCGCTCCCCCTTAATTTCAATACCGGAAGCTTCTCACAGTTCGTTTACTTTGCCGGTACCTCAAATTATCAGAATAAATACATATTCATCAGCAACAGTTCAGGGTACGATGCGGGACAAATACAGTTGTCAGGGAGGTTCTATTTTTACAATTATTACAAGTCAGCTTACCGCGATATCTATCCCAGTTGGGCTCAGATTATTGATTTCTCGTACAGCTCCTATCCATTCGATAATCAATCCTTTGGTCCTGACATTTATCTGAAAACCGCATTTTACTTCCCTGGAATTTTACACAATAACAGCATCAGGTTCAGGTTTGAAACGGAGAGTCAGAGTTTTCGACTGCCACGCCTTACGGGCAATCGGATCAATTTCCCGCGAAGCTATTCCAATATCATTTCCGGCAAGCTTAATTTTATGTCGGTCGATTATGATGCCCCTCTCTTTTACCCTGACTTCAGTATCTCCTCGGTTTTTTACCTGACAAGGATACGGGGCGGTGTCTTCTATGACCTTGGCAGGGGGTCTGACAATTATTACCTTGAATTGCAGAATGGGAGTCTTGTGGCAACATCACATGCTGCAGGACCAGAAACATTCACTTCTTTCGGCGGTGAGCTTCTTGCAGATTTCCATCTTTTCAGGATCCCCTACAGGATTTCGGGAGGAGTACAGGCAGCATGGAAGGGACTCGGAGCAGCTCCGGTTCTTGAAATGGTGTTCAATATGGATATAAACGGGACGACTATCGGAAAAAGGCCGCGGTTCAGACTTTAAATCAGGCCACGGGCGCTTTCCTTAATAAGCTCCCATGCTTTTTCAACATGATTAAATGTAACGTTAGTCTGGCCGGTGACCATTCTGAGAGTATATTTGCCGTTTATCATAGTGTGCGAGAGGTATAGCCTGCCAGTATCATTAAGATAATGGTTGAGTTTTTCATTCAGG
>Ga0209226_10000243_pt1 | contig 34410 bp, 30 predicted proteins | sample BarGraNGADG00212_2_FD_184497 | JGI IMG/M metagenome (GOLD analysis project Ga0209226, IMG submission 184497) | Arctic peat soil microbial communities from Barrow, Alaska, USA - Barrow Graham LP Ref core NGADG0011-212 (SPAdes) (version 2) | ecosystem: Environmental > Terrestrial > Soil >...
CTAATCGGACATTCCTGTTAAAAGGAAGTACCATGCCTGGAGACTTAATCTTCTGGAACCATACTCGGAAACAGGCAACCATGCACTATTCGAAGGACGGTCATACTGTGTTTGTTGTCATAACGGCTGGAGTGCAAAAAATATTTTGAATAAACCCTCGGGATGACATAGTATGCGAGGGGCACGATGGAAGAAGTGGCGATTCGCGACACAAATCAGCATTTTACAGGCATTTATCTGCGAATCGCCACTTCTTCCATCCTCTAACCATTTAATTACCATGTCATTCCGAGTCCGCCAACCGGCGGATGAGGAATCTCCTTATTCGAACCAGAATAATCCTTTTAAGCTGTAACTAAAATTGAATTTTTATTTCAAAGGAAGACACGATTTTTCGGGAAGGAATAAGACATTTCCAAATAGTAAAAATTTTTAGAAAATAAAACTGATCCTGATTTCAGGGTTACTGTAGATATTATAACCTGAATCATTTAATGCCCATAAGACTATAAAATTCAAGGATGATCTCCTCCCTATCTGCTGACTTATTCCAACACCGGCAAGAACAGTGTTTAGGTAAAACCGGTCAGATTTATATGGTAATATACTCGGGTAACTCGGAGCAGGCTTCCAGAATGCTGACTTAAGACTAAGCAATTCGTCTTCCATGTGAAGGAAGATCCCGGTATGCACTCCCATTGGAATAACTTTATTAATATCCTGAATAACAACAAATTGTAAATACCCTTTCCCTCCATATATAGTGGTCCTGTCAAACTGATCTTTATAGTATCTATAGTCGGGTCCGACAGCAACATTCAACCGGGGTAAAAGCCAGTATCCGATAACCGGGGAGACCTGTATATCAGTTATTGATCCGAATTGCAATCCGAAACTTCCGCCATAAAATAATCTCTCTTTAAAGGGCGGCGATTCTTCTTTATCCTTCTGATCAAATGGAAATCGTTCTTCACTGCTCTTCTGTCCGGATATTACAGAAAATGACATAAATACGAGCAGAGCAATTATAAGTACGGTCCTTGAACGATGAATTTTTGCTACTATTTTGCTAATGAGAATCATTTTTGCGTAAATGTAATTTTAATTGTGAAGCATACAAATAAACGAAAAAATGCATTTAATAATATGTAGTGCAGTTAATCTTTTTAAATAAACAGGAGAATGTCGGAAGTTGAGGAACGAAGAGACGAACCGACCCGCCAGTTGGCGGGGAGCTCGCCGAAGGCAAATCCCGCAAGGCGGGATCGGAAGTCGGAAGACTCCGGACTTCAAACTATTTCTCAATTTTATCGAAAGAAGCAACCAGACCTTTTATCAATGATGAACTGAAACCATTATGCTCCATTTCATTTAATCCTACAATAGTGCATCCTTTGGGAGTTGTCACCTTGTCAATCTCAAATTCCGGATGCTGATGTCTTTCTATCAAAAGTTCCGCAGCTCCCTTAACGGTTTGGTTTACAATGGCACTTGCAGTTGCGGCATCAAAACCGATCTGAATGCCACCCTGAATCATTGCCCTGATAAACCTGAGTACATAAGCAATTCCGCAAGCTCCTAAAATAGTAGCTGACTCCATCAAGTCTTCATCAATGGTCATTGTAGTTCCGACAATGTCAAACAGAGACACTACTGATTCAATTTCTTTTGTCCTGACTCCGTTCTGACATACACAGGTAACTGATTTTCCAACACTTGCAGATATATTAGGCATTGCCCTGAAAATCGGAATCCTGGTACCTACCACATCTTCGATCTTACTTATAGTTACACCTGCCGTTACAGATATCAGCAGATGTTTATCAGGATTCAGGTGATCCTTTAATTCTTCAAGAACATTAACTATGTTATATGGCTTTACAGCGATAATTATCAGATCAGATTCTTTAATGGCACTTATATTATCGGCCATTAACCTTACACCGAATTCTTTCAGATAATCAAGTTCCCTGATATTTCTTCTTGTTGCAGTAATATTTTCTGCCGGAATAGTTTGTCCTTTCAGTAGCCCTAGTAATAAAGAAATACCAATATTTCCGCATCCTATTATAGATACTTTTTTGTTTACCATCTCTCTTTTGATTAATTCTTGCTTCATAATCAAAATATTATCTTAACATTTATTTTCACATTAACAATTTTTTAGTTAAATATGAAATAAATAATCGCAAATATAAGATATTTTGTTTTAATATATTACGAATTAAATTGTTTAGATTAATATTTTGTAATACATATTGTAACTATAATAAGTAGAGTTTGAAAGGGTAAACATTATATTCTATATCTTTAGAATTTGTATTATTATTCAAGTTGGGGATGCTGAAAAAAGTGAAAATATTACCTTTCTAAAAGTGAATCTTATGAATATTATTATCAACGGCGGAACAAAGGGTATCGGGCGAGAGATTGTAAATTGTCTTACACAGGATATTGGAAATCAAATTTTGGTAACAGGAAGGAATATAAAGGCTCTTAACGATCTTTCAGGGCGGTTTAAAAACGTAAAATCAGTTCCGCTCGACATGTCTCTTTTTAACAGTCAGTCAGATAGGTTCACTGATGAAGTTTCATCCCATTTCAGACATGTGGACATCCTGATAAATCTTGCAGGCTTACTGATTGCCAAAGAGTTCGTAGATATCACAAATGATGAAGCCAGGTTAATGATGGAAACAAACTTTTTCGGACCTGCCTCGGTTATCAGGATTTTAAAACCGATGATGCCTTCAGGATCCCATATAGTAAATATCTCAAGTATGGGCGGATTCCAGGGGAGCACTAAATATAGAGGACTCTCCTATTACAGTGCCTGCAAATCAGCTTTAGCCTGCCTTACGGAATGCCTGGCAAATGAATTCTCAGAGTACGGGATAAGTGTAAACTGTCTGGCCCTTGGTTCTGTACAAACAGAGATGCTGGATGAAGCATTTCCTGGCTATAAAGCCCCGGTAGACGCTAAAGAAATGGCGGAATTTATTTCGAATTTTGCTCTAACCGGACATAAATTTTTTAATGGAAAAATATTGCCTGTGGCGGTTGGAAATCCATGAATCAGCTATATGTTTTTATCTCTATCTTGCCATCCAATGCCAGCAAACCATTAAAGGCAAGCACTTTCAATTCATCCTCTCCGGGATAGACTAATACTTCAGCAATAAAATCGACCATCGACCTGATTTCTCTGATATTTGCATCCTGATATGCCATCCCGCCGGTAAGAATGATAGCATCAACTTTCCCATTTAGAACAGCAGCCATTGCTCCTATCTCTTTTCCAACCTGATAGGAAGCAGCTGTTCTGATTAGCAGAGCTTTAATGTCTCCATCCTCTGCCATTTTGCAGACTTCAATAAAATTATTGGTACCCAGATAGGCCATCATTCCTCCTTTCCCGGTAAGCATAGTTTTAAGTTCAGCCTGTGTAAATCTTCCGCTGAAACAGAGGTCAACCAACTGACCGGAAGGGAGCCCGCCGGAACGTTCCGGAGAAAATGGGCCATCACCATTCAGAGCATTATTCACATCGATTACTTTCCCGTTTTTATGTGCACCGACACTCACACCTCCTCCCATATGGGCAATAACCAGGTTTAGTTCTTCGTATTTTCGGCCAATGGAAGCAGCATATACGCGTGCAACAGCTTTCTGGTTCAGGGCATGAAAAATAGATTTTCTTTCAATCACAGGATGCCCTGATATTCGAGCAATACTCTGCAGTTCATCGACAACAACAGGATCAACAATATATGCAGCAGCACAACATAAAGAAGACGCTATTTCATCTGCAATAAGTCCGCCAAGATTACTGGCATGCTCACCTGAAATACCTGCCATTAAATCATCTTTCATTTTTTGATTGACTTCATATATACCTGATTCAATTGGCTTTACCAGTCCGCCACGGCCAACAACAGCAGCAATCTTTTTAAAATCAGTTTTTCGCTCCGACAGTTCATTCATTATAAGATCTTTTCTGAAATGAAACTGATCAGTAATTTTTTCAAAACTTTTTAATTCTTCTGCAGTATGTCTGAGTGTCTTTTCAAAAACTAATTCTTCTTCCTCAAAGAGAGAAAACTTAGTTGATGTTGATCCAGGATTAATTGCCAGAATTAGCCGGTTTGCCATAAATCAATTTGTGTTTCAGGTTGTAATTCTATGACTAATATGTCTTTACGCCATCAGACAAGACAATGCGATGCAGAAATACTTGGATTTTTCGCTTTCACTTCTCGACATTACTATAACGGGTTTTTCCGTTCCCCGTACAAGTCCTGCCAGTTCCCCGTTGGCAAATAGCATAATACCTTTATAGAATGGATTACTTGACTCCAGAGATGGGAACAGGAGGATATCTGCCTCTCCGTTTACGGGTGTCTCAACTCCTTTAATCTCAATGCTTTTTTTATCGCAAGCCAGGAATATATCCAGCGGGCCATCCATGATGCAATCTTTTATCTCATTACGGTCGGCCATTTTGCACATAATTGAGTAATCAACTGAGCTATTAAAATGGCGGCTCATCTTTTCCGAGGCACCGATTAAGGCAACCCGGGGCTTTTTGACACCAAACCTCCGGGCCATTTCAATGGCATACCTGGCCATAGAAACTTTCTGATCAAGGTCAGGAAATGGGATTACTGCAGGATCTGTAATGAACAGGAGCTTATTATATGCCGGTATTTCCATTGCGCCTACATAGCTCAAAACCGCATTTGGAAGCATCAATCCTTTTTCTTTATCCATTACAGCCCTCAGAAACTTGTCAGTCCCTACAAGCCCTTTCATAACTATATCTGCTTCCCCGGCTTTTGCTAACCTGACTGCTTCGGAAGATGCATGAATTTCATTATCCGATTCTATCAGGGTAAATCTCTTTTCATCAATACCCTGTATTTTGCAGGTTTTTCTGATTTCGGAAGATTTTCCAATCAGGATGGCATCAACAAAGCCCTTTTTAACTGCTTTATCGATAGCACCGATGGTATTTGTATCCTGAGCCCAGGCAACAGCAATCCGGTACCTCTTGTTAAGCGTAAGCACCTTTTCCTCGATCTGTTGCAGGGTCCTGATCATATTAGATTTATTTACAGGCTGCGGCTGCTAAAAGTATGCTGTCGAATTTGGCCTGTTCCGAATCTGATCGTGAAGTAAGAACTATCGGAACCAGTGCACCAAGTATTATTGAAGCAACTTTCGCTTTTGCAAAAAACACCAGTGACTTGTATAATACATTACCGACCTCAATATCGGGCATGAGCAATAGATCTGTATCACCGGCCACTTCGCTTTTGATTCCCTTAAGCTGGGCACTTTCGAGACTTACAGCATTGTCGAATGCCAGCGGACCATCGATGATGCAGTTTTTTATCTGATCGCGTTGATTCATTTTTGAGAGGAGGGCAGCATCTAGTGTTGCTTTCATATTCTCATTCACCATCTCAACGGCTCCAAGAACAGCTACTTTTGGAATCTTATATCCAAGCCTGTTCAGACAAGCCACCGAATTATTTACAATAGCTATCTTATCCTGCAGGGTTGGTGCAATATTCATTGCCACATCAGTTACCGCAATCACCTTAGGATAAGTTTCAACTTCGAAAAGAGCAAAATGCGAGAGCAGATTGCCTGTTCGCAGTCCCCACTCCTTATTAAGCACACATTTGAGCAGTGTGGCTGAACCTATTTTTCCTTTCATCAATATATCGGCCTGTTTACTGCTGACCATCTTTACTGCAATTTCAACAGACATCTCAGGGTCGGATTCATGAATTATTCTGACTCCGGTGATATCATAATTGTTTAAAGTACAGATATTCTGAATTCCGTCTTTATCCCCGACAAGGATCGGTTCAATAATATTGTCTTTCCATGCTCTGATAACTGCACCAAGTGAATGCTGATCCTGTGCTGCTGCCAGAATGAGCTTCTTCCTGGGTCCGCCTTCAACAAGACGTTTCAGGTCATTCATGTTTTTTAATACCATTGAATCAGGATTTAATATTCGTTATTATACTTTACGATTTTCTACTATATCGCGGGTTTCAGATGCAATAACAAATTCTTCATTTGTCGGCACAATCATTACAGTCACTTTGGAACCATTTTTACTAATAACCAACTCTTTGCTACGAACTCCCTCATTTTTTTGCCTGTCAAATTCAAGGCCAATAAACTCCATGTCTTTACAAATATTTTCCCTGGTCTCAGATGAGTTCTCTCCTATTCCTCCAGTAAAAATAAGTAAATCTACTCCTCCCATAGCTGCAGCATAAGCTCCAATATATTTCTTAACACGATAATCATACATTTTGAGCGACAGAACAGCACGTTCATCCCCCTCTTCGGCTGCAGATTCAACCTCTCGCATATCCGATGATATGCCTGAGATCCCTAATATGCCACTATGTTTATTTAAGAGTGTATTAAGTGAAGAAAAGTCAATTTCTTCCTTTTCCATAATTAAAGTCAGTGCTCCGGCGTCAACGTCACCTGATCTGGTACCCATAATAAGGCCTTCAACCGGTGTAAGGCCCATAGAGGTATCAAGCGATTTGCCATTTTTTATTGCAGTAATTGAGGCACCATTTCCAAGGTGGCAGGTAATCATTTTTTGGGTATTATAATCCACATTCAGAATTTCGCACGCTCTTTTAGAGACATAACTGTGACTTGTCCCGTGGAATCCGTAACGTCTGATGCCATATTTTTTATAAAGGGAATAAGGCAGAGCATACATAAACGAATAATCAGGCATTGTCTGATGAAACGATGTATCAAAAACACCAACCTGGGGCACATTGGGAAGTAGGGTTTTCATTGCATAAATTCCTTTAAGATTTGCCGGGTTATGCAATGGAGCAAGATCTGAACAATCTTCTACTCCTTTGATAGTTATATCATCAAGATAACAACTCTCCTGAAAAGTTTCACCACCATGGACAAGACGATGTCCGATAGCATCAATTTCCTCCAGATCTTTAATCACTCCCCTTTTTTTGCTTATCATTAAACCAAGCAGATATTCAATGCCTGTTTGATGATCAAGTATCTCTCCATCAAGCTTTACCTTATCTCCGTCGAATCTTTCATTTTTCAGGAACGATCCTTTTAAACCTATTTTTTCAACAATTCCCTTAGAAAGTACCACACCTGAGGCCATATCAAAAAGCTGGTATTTAATTGATGAACTACCGCAGTTAAGAACTAATATTTTCATTATAGAAAAGTTATTTATTAAAAGTAATTGTATGAGCTGATATTGTGCTTACTCCCCAACGGAGATGTTTTTAGTAATCTTAACACCATCTTTGTTATATTCATAAAATCCTCTTCCTGTACGTCTTCCCCACTGATTGGCCCTTACAAGCTTTTTAAGGAGAGGTGAAGATTTGTATTTCAAATCGCCGAATTCATCATAGAGATTTTCACACCATCTGAGAATTTTATCCAACCCGATCTTATCAGCCATTTCAAATGGTCCGAGGGGCAGACCAAACCCTACTTTCATAGTAAGATCAATATCCTCCATTGTTCCAACTCCCTCCATTAAAACTTCACAAGCTTCATTTATAAAAGGAACAATAAGACGTGTGCTTATTATCCCGGGAGATTCTTTTACAGGAACCACCTTTTTACCAATCAGGTTGGCAAATTTCATCGTATTCTCGTAAGCTTCCTGTGAAGTATATAGGCCTTTAACAATTTCCACAATCCTGGCATCTGCTTCAGGAGTAAGAAAATGGAAACTAACACAACGGTCCTTATATGTCAGATCGGCAGTAAGTTCGGTAATGACCTGGGTTGAGGAATTAGTTGCTATAATAGTATCCCTATCGACATGCATTTCTATTTTTTTCAATATTTCAGAGCGTACATCGTGGCTGTGTTCGCGTGTAGATGATTTGATCGCTTCAATTACGATATCACATCCTTTAAAGCTTGTATAGTCAGTTGTACCCTTTATTCGCGATAATATTCCCAGTTTTTCTGAATTGGTCATACCCCAGCGTTCAATCATGCGGTCAAGCTCTTTTGCCAAATCGACATATGCCTGATCTATTTTCTCCTGACTAAGGTCAAGAAGGATCACATCTAATCCCTTGGAGCTTACCATTCTGGCGATATTCTGTCCAACCGAACCTGCGCCAACTATACCGACACGCGAAAACAGGGTTTTAGGTTTATTATCTTTCGATAATCCGTAATCCTCAAGTCGTTCAATTTTTTCTGTCATACCTGTAAAATTATATTATGCTTTCAGACCCGCTGCCTGATTTGATGTTATTGCAATCATACTTACTATATCGTTCACCGAACAACCGCGTGACAGGTCATTTACAGGAGCTGCCATTCCCTGCAATATTGGCCCTATGGCCTCAGCATGAGCGAGTCGTTGAACAAGCTTATATGCGATATTGCCTGAATTCAGATCAGGGAAAATTAGGACATTTGCTTTTCCGGCAATCGGGCTGCCTGGTGCTTTACTCTTCCCGATTGCTTCGATCAATGCCGCATCAGCCTGCAATTCACCATCGATCTGAAGATCAGGTGCCATCTCTTTTGCTATTCTTGTTGCATTAACGACTTTATCGACCATTTCGTGTTTGGCGCTTCCTTTTGTAGAGAAGCTAAGCATCGCAATTCTGGGTTCAAAACCTGCGATTGCCCTCGCCGTGTGAGCAGTTGCAACAGCTATTTCTGCCAGTTCTTTTTCATTTGGATTTGGATGAACAGCGCCATCGGCAAAGATTATTACCCCGTTTTCACCGAAGTTTTTTTCAGGAAGAATCATAATAAATGCTCCGGAAACAACAGTAATACCGGGAGCCGTTTTAACGTAATGGAATGCAGGACGAAGAACGTCGCCTGTGGCATGATCTGCTCCGGAAACTTCGCCATCGGCATCACTGCATTTTATCATCAATACACCAAGGTAAAGGGGGTCTTCTATCAGTTTTGAAGCTTCTTCCCTTGTCATGCCTTTACTTTTCCTGAGCTCAACCATCATATCGATATAATGATCCTTCTTTTGGTGCGATTTTGGGTTAACGATTTTAGCTTTTGACAGGTTTTTCAATCCAAGTTTCGCAGCATGAGAATTTATCTCTTCAGGGTCGCCTATAAGTATAATCTGAGCAAGTTCTTCCTTTATAGCTATGTCAGCTGCTTTAATAGTTCGTTCTTCATACCCTTCGGGAAGCACAATACGCATGTTGTGTTTTCTGGCATTTTGTTTGATGCGATCTAATAATTCCATTGTGTATCAATATATTAATAAGTTCGAAATTTTTTTATAAATGTACGAAAAAAAAGTTCTATTAAACAATTTTGAACGACATGATTAATATCATTATTATACCATTTTCAAAAATATCCTAATTAAAAAGTCATCTGAAAAACGAGGATTAAATCATTTTCCTAATTTAGCGGATCAAAATTACCCGATTTAAATGGATACTTATATTTCACGGTTAGATGCACTTGGTAAGAGCCTGAAAGGTGAAATTAAACATGACAAAATCACCACAACTATCTATTCCACAGATGCATCGGTTTATAAAGAGGAGCCTTCAGCTGTTGCCTGGCCTAAAAATGCATCCGATATCAGGAAAATATTATTATTTGCCGCTAAAGAAAAACAGAGTGTAACTCTCAGGGCTGGAGGTACTTCGCTCGCCGGGCAGGTGGTCAGTTCGGGAATAATTGTAGATATCTCAAAATACATGAACAAGATTCTTGAGATTAACAAAGAGGAAATGTGGGTCAGAGTCGAACCCGGAGTCGTACTTGATGAACTGAATATTAAACTGAAAGAACATGGCCTGTTTTTTGGTCCCGAAACTTCAACTTCAAATCGCTGCAACATCGGAGGCATGGTAGGGAATAATGCATGCGGTTCACATTCTATTGTTTACGGGTCAACAAGAGATCATACGATAGAGATAAAAACCCTTCTGAGTGATGGAAGTGAAGCAATATTTGGTCCTCTGAATAGTGATGATTTCATTACTAAAATCTCACTTAAGAATCTCGAAGGGGATATCTACAGGAATATAATATTAATTATCGGTGATAATGAAAACCGGGATAAGATCAGGGAAGGTTACCCCGATCCGAATGTGCACAGAAGAAATACCGGATATGCTTTAGATCAACTGCTGGATTCTGAGATTTTTGATAAACATTCGGTGAGGAAGTTTAATTTCTGCAATTTACTTACAGGATCAGAGGGTACACTTGCCGTCGCAACTGAAATAAAGTTAAATGTAGTACCATTACCACCTGCTAATAAAGCTCTTGTATGCGTTCATCTAAAGAAAAGAAACGATGCATTCAAAGCTAATCTGATTGCTCTGAAATTTAAACCATCAGCAGTAGAAATGATGGATCACCGGATCCTTGAGCTGACCGAAGATAATGCAAGTCAGAGAAACAACCGGTTTTTTCTCGATGGAAAACCAGGTGCAATTCTGATAGTCGAATTCGTAAGGAATAAACCGGAAGAAATTGATGATGCCGCTGCCACTATGATCCAGTCATTAAAATCGGCCGGTTACGGATATTCCTATCCCATCGTAAGAGGAAAAGATATTTCAAAGGTCTGGGACCTGAGAAAAGCAGGACTGGGTGTTCTTGCCAACATGAAAGGTGATCCTAAACCGGTTACACTTATGGAGGATACGGCAATAAGTGTTGAGCGTCTGCCGGATTATATGGATGAGATAGAAATTTTGCTTGCCAAATACGGGAAGAACGCTGTATTTCACGCTCATATCGGAACAGGTGAGCTTCACATTCGACCTATACTTAACCTTAAGGATTCGGAAGATGTAAAACTTTTCAGAACAATAGGACTGGAAACTGCGCATCTGGTTAAAAAATACAGGGGCTCTTTAAGCGGGGAACACGGCGATGGAAGACTCAGAGGTGAATTCATCTCAATAATACTGGGAGAACACAATTACGGTTTGTTGAAGAAGATTAAAGAATGCTGGGATCCGAATGGTATCCTGAATCCCGGTAAGATAACCGATACTCCTCCTATGGATTCCAGTCTCAGATACATTCCAGGATTGGCAACCCGTGATATAGAAACTATCTACGATTTCTCTTCCAGCGATGGTATAATAAGGGCGGCAGAAAGATGTAACGGTTCGGCCGACTGTCGCAAATCGGCAATAATCGGAGGAACCATGTGTCCAAGTTTTATGGCGTCGGGCGATGAAGATAAAACTACAAGGGCGAGAGCAAACATCATTCGTGAGTTCCTTACCAAAGAAGGCGATCCGTGGAACCACAAAGAGATCTACGACATACTTGATATGTGTCTCGGATGTAAAGGATGCAAATCAGAATGTCCTTCAAGTGTTGATATAGCCAAGATCAAATCGGAATTCCTTCAGCACTGGTACGACAGTCACGGAATTCCTTTGAGGACCAGGCTGATCGCTTATATAACACTGATTAATCATATCGGTTCCTTCGCTCCTCCTGTATTTAATTTCTTTCTTAAAAACCCGATTACTTCCGGAATTGTGAAAAAGGCAACAGGGTTTGCTTCAAAAAGATCAATACCCTTGCTATATAAGACAACCCTTAGAAAATGGATAAGCAAAAACCTCTCAAAGATCAATCCTGACGATCCAAAAGGTACAGTATGCCTTTTTATCGACGAATTCAGCAATTATAACGATACAGAGACAGGTATCAGCACAATACGGTTACTTACCTCATTAAATTACAAAGTGGTTACAACAGGCCACAAAATAAGCGCCAGGACGTTTCTCTCCAAAGGACTGGTAAGAACGGCAAAAAAGACAATAAGGAAGAATATTCAGTTATTATCCAGAATAATTAATAATGAACTTCCTTTAGTAGGAATTGAACCATCGGCGATCCTTGGATTCAGGGATGAATATCCCGAGTTAGCCGGAAATGATTTGAAGGATTCAGCTGATAAGATTGCTGCCAACACTTTCATGGTAGATGAGTTTATTGCAAAAGAGTTCAGATCGGGAAATATTGTCCGCAGTTTATTTATTGATGAAAAGGCAAATGTTCTTTTGCACGCACATTGCCAGCAAAAGGCCATTGCATCTTCGGCAAGCACAATAGAAATGCTTTCAATACCCTTAAATTATTCTGTGAAGGAGATACCATCGGGATGCTGTGGAATGGCAGGATCGTTCGGATACGAAAAGGAACATATTGATTTATCAAACAAGATCGGGGAACTTGTCCTGTTCCCTGAAATAAGGAACTCTGACAAGAGTACAATTATTACTGCTCCCGGAACAAGTTGCAGGCATCATATCAAAGATGGTACGGGACGTGTTGCATTGCATCCGGCAGTGGTGCTGTTTAATGCACTCAGAAAATAGGCACAGGGTTAAGGTTAAGGTTAAGGTTGAGAAACCAGCAACCAGCAACCAGCAACCAGCAACAAGCAACAGCCACCTGTTAATTTATTGTCGCCATCGTCCTTAACAAGGTAGCTGCCCAGGAATAAATATTATGCCTTACAACTACCAGCCTCATCTGCATCATTCGCTGATTTTGTTCTTCTGTAGTCATTTCAAGAGCTAATTTTATTGCATCTGCTGATTTTTCAATATCGTAAGGATTTATAATAATTGCTCCCTGAAGTTCCTGTGATGCACCGGCAAAACGACTAAGGATAAGCGATCCGTCAGTTTGGTTTCGTGAAGCGACAAATTCTTTGGCGACCAGATTCATTCCGTCATGGAGCGATGTTATCATGCAAAAATCGGCCGAAGAATAAAAGGGAGCTATTTCTTCATGACTGTGATGCCTTTTTAACAATAGTATAGCCTTCCAGTTTTTTGATTTAAAGCGTAAATTGATTCTGATAGCTTCGTTCTCAACTGCAGTGACCATGTCAGAATAGCGTTTCAACAGAGTCCTGCTTGGAGCTCCAATTTGCACAAAGGTAAATTTGCCTATATATGAAGGATTCTTTTCAAGAAATCGCTCGATTGAAAGAAATTTCTCTATGATACCTTTTGTATAGTCGATCCTGTCAACACCAATGCCCATGAATTGTGCACCTATACCATGTTCATTTAAAAGTTGGGAAGGTTTTAATTTCGGTGAATTAAAATCATAATCTTTTAATGTGAAAGCGATGCTGATCGGAAAAGGTTTGACATATGTTGTCCGGCCACCCATTTTTATTGAGAAATTCTCCCAAAGAACTCTCGATTCGAGTGCACTGTTAACAGTTTCAAGAAAATGATTACAGTGATATTGCGTATGGAACCCGATCAAATCAGCGCCAAGCATACCCTCCAGGATTTCTCTCTGCCATGGACAAATACCAAATGACTCAGGATTTGGCCAGGGGATATGCCAGAATATGGCAACTTTCGCTTTGGGCTTTTCTCTTTTTATCAGTTCAGGCAGCAGGGCAAAATGAAAGTCCTGGATTAAAATGAAAGGTTGTTCTTCATCTTTAGTTTCATCAAGCACAGCTCTGGCAAAGTTTTCATTAACTTTTTTATAAAATTTCCAGTCGTCATTTCTGAAAGTCGGACGTGTATGTGCAATATGACACAGAGGCCATAGTCCTTCATTTGAAAATCCATAGTAAAAATGCTTCTCTTCTTCCTTTGTAAGCCATAATCTTTTTAAAGTGTATTTTGGTTCTTCGGGAGGAACTTCCAGCTTACCATGTTTATCTGCTGTTTCTTTATCAGCGTCACCTGTTCCGGAAGCAATCCATAATCCGCTGCTTGCTTTGAGTATAGGTTCCATAGCTGTGATCAATCCACTGGCAGGAACTATGCATTTAATTTCTTTGCCATCATGAATATGCATATATGGTTCACGATTGGATACAACAATCATTTTTTTCTTTTGCAAAAGGATCTCAATTTCCGCCTTCAGCCGTTCGGGTGTCCAGATTGCTTCTGCACTTGTTCTGAGCTGTGCTTCTTCTTTAGCCGTGGCTTTGGCTTCATTCATCGCTTTTGCAATATTCTCAATCTCCTTATGCAGTGGGTCAAGAAATTTCAGATGCGGCTGTGGCTTAATTTGTCCCACATTTCCGGTTCGCATGGCTTTTGCCCAATCCACAATTTTATTTATCTGGCTAAAAATCCCCCATCGAATCAGAATTAAGGCAACAAGGGAAACAAGAAATGCCTGGATGAACCATCTTATGAAATTCCGGAACCAGATTGTAGCAACAGCTTTATCAATGTATCCGGCGTAGGTATACAAAACAACGGCATACATTGATTTATTGACGCGTTTTACCGGCTCGATATACTGATATAACTTTTCTCCCTCACCTTTAAAGTATTTTCCAAAAGTGGTGTCAGCGGTTATTGACCGGGCAATATCGCCCCTCGAATATTCAACTAATCTGCTGGCTGAATTGCTGCTTAATATGCTGTCGTAATAATAATAAACTGCACAACCACGCAGGTTGTAACGATTATTTAGACTGTCTGCCAGTTGCTCAATGTTTTTCCGGGTTATCTTTTCAAAAAAGGAAGAATCGTGACGGAATATCTCTCCGGCAACCTGTGCTGTTTTAAATTCAAGTTCTCCCTGCAGTTTGGTTTTTTCGGTTGAACTCTGGAAAAAAGTAAAGCCGACGGCTACCAGGCCAACTGCAAAAATGATTAAGAGTATGAATGCAAGTGTAAACCTCATCCGGACAATTGTTTTAACAATGATGAAACATGATTGATGCTTTCAAGCTTATATCTGGCATAAGTGTCTCCCTCTCCAACCTTAATTGTATAAGCATCGGAATTGTGCAATAGGAATTCAAACATTTCCTCATCTGTTGTATCATCTCCGATTGATAGTACAAAATCATATCTGTTTTGTTCAATAAGTTTTTTTACCGCATAACCTTTGCCGTTTCCATTGGTCAATATTTCCACAACCTTATTCCCATCGAGAATTTTCAGATCATAAGAATGAATTATTTCTTCTAATATCGCGATCAGCTCCCTTGAATGCTTATATCCCGATTGAGGTTCAGCATTCCTGTAGTGCCATGTCAAAGAAAAAATTTTTTCCTCCACAAATGATCCGGGACATGCAACGGTAATCTGATCTAATATGGGTATTACTGCATTTTTCCATACAGCATTATCATATATCTGATTCTTCCATACACCGCCTACTTTCTGTATTGCACCGTGCTCTGCAATAATATTCACAGGCAGATGGTCTAATAGTTTATCAATATCCTTATGACTCCGGCCTGAGATTATGAATACTTTATTATTTGGTTTGTCAATAAGCTTTTCTAAAATATCGCCCATATGTAGAGGAAGTCTTGCATTATCAGGAATCAGCTCATAGTTAACCAGAGTTCCATCATAATCAAGTAAAATAAGTTTGTTCTTTGCTTTTCTGTATTTTTCTATCAATTCTGTCTTTTCCGACTTGTCCATAAATGCCAGGGATTGAAAAGTTTACTCTTTCACATTAACTATTGCTGAGGAAATTCAGAGCAAATGCAAAGATACCAAATGTTTGCAGGCAAAAGAAATTAATAAAACCGGTTATAATTAACACAGATCTTACCAAGCGCAGTGATTCATTATTATCTTTGTAAAGGTTATTTGAAAACACTTCCTTCAGGGAAAATGAAATTGTAAGGAATCGATAATGAAGTTTTATCATGAATAATCTGAATTATGGTGTGATTGGTAATTGCAGAAGTGCAGCCCTGGTGTCGGATAAGGGAAGTATTGACTGGTGTTGTCTTCCCGATTTCGATTCACCTTCCGTTTTCGCAAAACTTATCGATAACGAAAAAGGAGGTTTCTTTAGTGTTACTGTCGATGATAATTATACAATTTCACAAAAGTACCTTATCTGGACAAATGTATTATGTACAGAGTTTAAATCTGATCAGGGTACCTTTGAGGTTATTGATTTTATGCCCCGGTACAAACTGGTCGATGATGATTATTTCGCTCCAGCCGAAATTTACCGTTATATCAAGTATATTTCTGGCGCACCGGCTTTTAAAATCAGTTATAACCCTGCATTTAATTATGCAAGTGAGGAGGTTTCCAGTATTACTGAGGACAATTATATCAGGACTTATTCGATGGTAACACCTACAGACTGTATATACCTGTATTCCAGCTTAAACTTCAATGATATTCTGGATTCAAATGAAATTGTTCTTACTCAACATCAGTTTCTTTTGCTTTCCTACAATCAGAAGCTGATTGATATTGATATACAAAGGGTCTACCTCGAATTCCAGCGTACAAAAGTTTACTGGCTCAACTGGACAAACCGTTCTAAGAAGTATGAGAAATATAACGAAGAGATAATCAGGAGTTTACTGGTTTTAAAAATAATGTCTTATCAACCTACCGGCGCTGTGCTGGCAGCATTGACAACCAGTATCCCGGAAACTATCGGTGAAGTACGTAACTGGGATTATCGTTTTTGCTGGTTACGCGATGCATCGATGTCTCTTGAAACACTGATCAAGATGGGCCATTACTATTCTGCCCAACGCTTTCTCGATTATTTAAAGAGAATTCTTAAATCAAAAAACGATTCATTTCAGATTATGTACGGGATCAGAGGTGAACGGGAGCTTACAGAAACAGAACTTTCTCACCTCTCAGGATACGAAAATTCAAAGCCTGTAAGAATAGGTAACGCTGCATATTCCCAAAGACAAAATGATGTTTTTGGATATCTGCTGAATATTATACACCAGTATTACGAATTTTTCCCCGGTACCCTAGACGAAATTGAAGATATATGGGAGATTGTACGCAATATTTCCCTTACTGTATCCACTCATTGGGAAAAACCGGATAAAGGTATATGGGAAATAAGGTCTGACGAAAAGCACTATGTATTCTCAAAGGTAATGTGCTGGGTTGCAATGGACAGGGCAACGAAAATAGCACAAGCACTTAATAAACCCCACTATGCTGAGACATGGGGAGGTATTGCAAAGGATATCAAAGATGAGGTATTGAAGAAAGGCTGGAAGGAGGATCAGCAGACATTCACCCAAACATACTGTAATTCAGAGCTTGATGCCTCTTTATTGCTGATGGCTGAATATGGCTTTATTGATGCAGATGATATCAGGTATCAGAAAACTGTGATGGCTGTTAAAAATGCACTTTATTATGAGGGACTTGTTTATCGCTATAAGAATACGGATGATTTTGGCAAACCTATGTCATCATTTACAATTTGTACCTTCTGGCTGGTACAGGCTTTGTTCAGAATAGGTTCAAAGGAAGATGCAAAAAGCATTTTTGAAAACCTGTTAACCTATGGAAATCATTTGGGTCTTTTCAGTGAAGATATTCATTTCTCAACAAAAAGGCTTCTGGGTAATTTTCCGCAGGCCTATTCACATCTGGCTTTAATTAATACAGCAACCCTGTTTTCGAAGGAAAAGCTTATCCCTAAATTTATTAAGCCTTAAAGATGTGTTTTTCTGATATATAGAATAATCCATTCTGATCAGCGTTATTCCATGAAATTTTTAAAATCCAGAATGTATTCAAAATTGATATGCATTTTTGCATGAATTATTAAAAAATCATTAATGAGAAGATATATATTATTTTTCTGTCTGGCAGCATACAATGTTCTCACTCTGAACGCTCAGAATCGCAATTCTGGAACCATTTCAGGAGTAATTATTGATAATCAGACAAAAAAACCGGTTGAATTTGCCACAATTGTAATTCAGAAAAAAAATGATGACACTGTTATTGACGGTACAATTACTGATTCAAAAGGAAAATTTATTTTTGTAAACATTGCCAGCGGTGAATATATTATCAGTTACAGTTTTATAGGATATACAAAAAAATCAACTCCCCCGTTAATTATCGATTCTCAACACAAGATCGTGAATCTGGGGGATCTTTTCCTTGAACCATCCGTTCAGGAACTTAATAATGTGGAAGTATTAGGTGAAAAATCAACTTTCACAAGCTCAATTGATCGAAAAACATTCAACATAGGAAAAGATATAATGACCACTTCAGGTACTGCCAGCGAACTTATGCAGCATATACCTTCGCTGCAGGTTGATATTGAAGGAAATGTAAGTTTACTAGGTTCGGGCAACGTACTTATATTGATCAACGGAAGACCATCGAGCCTTATGGGAGCAAACAGGGCAGCAGTTTTGCAGCAGATGCCGGCAAATACAATCGAAAAAATTGAAGTTATAACAAATCCATCCGCAAAGTACAAGCCCGATGGCACATCCGGTATAATAAACATTGTTTTGAAAAAAAATAAAGATCTGGGATTCAATGGTTCAGTTATAGCCAATGTTGGCAATGCCTGGCGTTCAAATGCCAGTTTAACAACAAACTACAATTCCGGCAGATTCAATATTTTTGGCAGCTACAGTATCAGGCAGGATGAAAGGCATCGTCTTACCAACGATCTCCGGCAGCGAAAAGACAGCCTGTCAAATGTGCTGAGCACAACCAATCAGACTATTTCTGATCTTTCCCGGCCATTATCCCATATAGTACGTACAGGTATCGATTATAATCTAAACGAGAAAAATTCATTCGGGGTATCAGGAAGCTATAACTTCAGAAGCTTTGTGAGACACGAAATTAACTCAAATCTGATTTCTGATAGTGAGGGTGTAACCACTATGGATTATGACCGGAGCAGACGGGATCCTGAATATGAAAAAGACCTTGAATTGACCGCAACATATCAGCATGTGTTTGCAGAAGATAATGAACTTAGTATCTATTATACCCGGTCGCATTCAAAAGAACAGGAGGATAACTATTATTCTACATTTTACAGAGTCCCGGCGATTGCAGGAACACTCGACAACACACTGATTCAGCAGGGAGACAATGAATCGCAATTATACATAGAATATAAAAATACGTTGTCGGACAAAACAAAATTTGAAACAGGTTACATCCTCGAAACGTCACTGAATGACCAGAATTTTTATGGTGAATCCTTTGATCAATCTACAACCACCTGGATAAAAGATATTCAGAAATCGAACCATTTTAAATATCTTCAGAATGTTCATGCACTATATGTTACTTTAGAGCATACATTTGGTAAATTCGGGATATTAGCAGGATTACGTGCTGAACAGGCATTTGCAAAATCGCATCTGATAACGACTGATACCTGTTATGGCTTGTTCCATAACGAAATTCATGGACGTAGTCGTTGCCATGTCTATACTTTGAACAACTGATTTATATCCCAGGAAGCTTACCTGAACAATAACTTTTATCCGTGGGAGATGGTCAATCTCGTATGCACCGTTTTTATCTGCTATATCTCCTGTCTTAAGTTCCGGAATATAAATTGTCGCACCGGCAATGACTTCCCCGGTTTTTCCGTCTGTAATCTTACCGGTTATTCTGTTTTGTGCGTTTACGATAGAAGAAATGAAAATCAAAAAGCATATGATAGAAACTTTATTAAATTTTATAATCATCCAGGCAATACGTTAAGTTAAGTCGATATTTATTTGTCAGATAAACAAACTCAAAATCGAATTGTTCCATATAGCCTTATTCGGGTTTGTTTTTTTTACCCGATGAACGATATTAATGTTTGTAACTTGAGTATCAGACAAGTTCTCTTCTTTAAGATAAAATAAGAGATTTTACTTACTTATTAAAGATTTTTTGTCTTTTTGAAATTCAGTGTAAGAAAAAAAGCGAAGGGGGGAAGAAACTTCCCTTCCCCTGCCCTGTCGCATGAAATTAGCTATACCAGCCATGAAGTATACCGACCAAATTTTCGGGGGATTAAGTGCGTAACGGAACAGATATACTGCCTGAGTTATTTTGTTGTCTGACCATAGAGATACATTCCGATGGCTCCGGGTGCTTCCGTCCATTTTCCCTGACTCGTTTTTCTGTGGTACGTAATACCGGTAAAATACTGGGTATGAAATAACAATCTTCCCTCGCCCAGATCTTTAAACAATTCTAAACTTATTAAAACTTCTCCCTCAATCAGAATTGAATATTTTCTCAGATTGAGAGTTATAACTTTATCGATTTTATCTTTTGAAAAGGAAATGTAAATCGGTTCAATTAAAATATTTTTATATTCCGTTTTATTCACTACCTGATAGATATTTATTCTATAAACTACCGAATCGAATGTGCATGTAGCCACGTTAATATTTATCTCTTTTAATACCACCTGTTTTCTTGCATTAACTTTTATACCCATTTCGGAACCTAAATCGTTTGACTCAAAACCAGATTTAAGCGCATCCGAGAGAACCGGTGTACCTAATCTTATTTCATGGGTTCTGTGAGAGAATACTTTAACTTCCGTTAAATAATAAGATCTCGGGACCAGATAAACATCTTTTATTGAATCCTCTTTGAACTGACTTACAAGAAAGGATTTTGATTCATATCCGATCATTGAAAAGCGCAATGAATCTGTGTTATTGATTTTGTCGAGGGTTATAGTGAAATTTCCGTATTCATTGGTAACTGTGCCGATATTTTTACCAATAATTCCGACATTTACATAAGCAATTCCTGATTTAGTCTCACTAGATAAAACCTGGCCTGACCGTGTTTGACAGAAAACAAGCCCCGGGCATAACAAAGCAAAAAGTAATATTCCTGTTTTTATTCTTAAACCTGGTATATACTGGGTCTTCACGTTTCTTAAAATTAAATTTTGTTAATCAATTAAGAAACAAAATTTAACTGATTATGTTCTGTCAGTATCCCGATTTATTATCATGTAAATCGGGAAGCAGGTGGACTTGAATTCTACTTAATTATTTTTTGCTTTTATTCTATGCAGGTTTTCATAGCATGCATTATTCGTACCTGAGAGCTTTTACCGGGTTGAGGTTGTTGCCCGGAATGAACCTGATGAATACCTGACCAGGTTTATAGTACAGTAATAATTGCGCAGGTAAGTCCGAATGTCAGACACACAAAATTAAGTACGCTATATGTTTTTTTGCGCCACAGGTAACGCAATGCGATTTTAAAGAAACTTTTAAGCATAAGGATTTGAATTAATTATTTAACAAATGGAGCAAATGTTAAATACATCATCAAATCTGTTATACCAACAGTTTAATTTGTCAGATGATCTTATTGAAACGGTCTATGAATTGCTGTCGGGATAATGCGCTATATTTCACAATTACTATTCGTGCCTGAGACAATCGACAGGATTTTTTGTTGCAGTATTCCAGGTATGCCAGCTGACAGTTAATAATGAAATAATGATTGTAATAATTCCGGCAGAAACAAAAATCCACCAACTGAGATTAACCCTGTAGGCAAAATTTTCCAGCCATTTATGCATAGAATAAATTATTATGGGGCAGGCAATTATGAAGGACAGAATAATCCATTTAATAAAATCAAGGTTAAGCATTATAACAATTTTACCTGTAGTTGATCCGGCAACTTTTCTTATACCTATTTCTTTAATCCGGCTGTCAATTGTAAATAAAACGAGACCGAATAATCCAATACATGAAACAAACAGAGCCAATAAAGAAATGTAAGTTATTATTAGTGCTGTTGTTGTCTCTTTTTTGTACATTTTCTGAAAATCATCACTGAGAAATTTGAATTCGAACGGATATTGGGGAAAAAGACTTTCCCACTTTTTCTTCAGAAAATCAAGAGTATAAGGAATGTTCTCGGTAGATATTTTAATCATCAAATTATCAAATTGTTCAGGATAGTATGTAAGCGCTACCGGTTTGAGTTCGCTGTGTAATGATTTAAAATTGAAATCTTTTACAACACCTGCTACAACTCCTTTACCTATGATGTCAAATCGCTTTCCGATCGGATCATCCCATCCGATTTTTTTTATGGCCAATTCGTTTAATACGTATACAACTGGTCCCTTGCCTGATATGGTTTTGGGAAAGAACTCCCCTTTCAGGAGTTCTATTTTCAGAGTGCTTATAAAATCCTGATCAACGGATAACCAGTCCATATAATGTGAAATGTCGCCTTCTGCTAGGCCCTCCCACCAGGTATTTTGATAAAAACCTTCGGTTCCCGGGTAGTAGGCAACTGCAGAAGCGTTTAAGACAGCAGGATTATATAATATCTCTTTTTTGAAAAGTTCATATCTGGGTTTTACCTGCGCCTGATAGATCGGGACTACCACAACCTGATCAGAAGTTAATCCAAGGTTTTTATTCCTGATGAAAGTCAATTGGTACCTGATTATAAAGGCACTGGCAATCAAAGTGATTGAAATAAAGAACTGAAAAACGACCAGCACTTTCCTGAAGACTTTAACTGAAATTACTCTGGCTACTTTAAAATCATCACGAATGGTGGACACCGGATTTACTGATGAGAGCATAAAGGCGGGATAACTTCCTGCAAGAAATGTTATCAGTACAATAAGAAGTATGAATTTTATAAATGAGTTAAAGGTGAAAAGTGATTCTAGTCTCAACGGAACGCCAGTTAGAGAGATAAATAGTGGCATTAATAAAAAACAAAGGAATAAAGCAATTATGAAAGCAGTAAACGTTATAGCAAATGATTCACATAGAAATTGTCCGATAAGATTTGAATTAGTCGCCCCTGTTACCTTCCTTAAACCTGCTTCTTTTCCTCTTTTTGTATACCGGGCAGTTGCCAGGTTCATATAATTGATGCAGGCTACAATCAGAACCAGAATGAGAATTGAACTGATAATATAAACATTTTTAAGGTTCCCGTTGGTGGATAAATCGCTACGCAGACTTGAATGCAAATGAATACTGAGTAAAGGCTGAATATGAAGTTTGATTGTGTCTTCAGTTGGAATTTTTTTAACAACCTCCGGAAGTTTTTCGCTTATGTCCCTGAAAGAGCCGGCATTCCGAGCCAGGATATAGGTTGAATAATTCCTCATTCCCCAGGATTTATTACTTTTTTCTTCCGAGAAGGAGCTCAGAAAATCAAACTGAAGCTGAGAATTAGCTGGAATATCTTTCATTACACCTGTTATGATAAAAGGCGACTTATTTTCCCCTACGAGTAATGTCAGACCCAAAGGATTCCTGCTTCCAAAATACTTTTTGGATTTAGTTTCACTTAAAATAATTGACCCCGGATTGTTAAGGGCTGTTTCAGGATCTCCTTTTAGGAGCTTAAATGAGAAAATTTTAAAAATGGACGGATCAGCTAACTCAATCTCTTCCCAAAACTGCTCATTTTCGTAGTTGACAATCACTCTTCCCAAATAGCCAAATCTGACATATTTCGCCACTTCAGGAATATCCCTTTTCAATGCTTCCCCCAGCGGGGCATCGGTACCTGCAAAATTATCAGAAGATTTCTCCAGGTCAAATTCTACTACAACTCTGAATATTCTGTTCGCATTTTCGTGAAACTTATCGAAGCTGAATTCAAATTGCAGCCATGTCAATAAGATAATTACCAGGGTAAGCCCTATGGATAATCCTGAGATATTGATTAATGAAAAACTCAGATTCCTTTTCAGACTACGGAATGAAGTTACCAGGTTATATTTCAGCATTATTATTCAGGTTGTAGAGTAATCTGATAAGATTGACTTTTTGTGTTTAAAAGTTGTTTTTTTTAATAAATTGTTAATCAGGGTAGATTTGCCAACACCGGATGATCCTACTACACAATATGTCTTACCTTTTTGTATAACCGCAAGTATCTGGTCAAGTCCCTGTTGTGTCAGATTGCTGAGCAGAATGTATTTTACTTTTTTATCTCTTATTTCAAGCTTTCTGACGGCGATGAGGATGTCATTTTCTGTAGCCAGGTCAATTTTACTGATTACCAGAACGGGTTCAATATTAGCCGAATAGCAAATAGTAAGATATCTTTCATGTCTATTGACATTAAAGTTGTTGTCAATAGATTGAATAATGAAAGCAACATCAATATTTGTGGAGATTATTTGTTTTTCTCCAAATTTTCCGACTGTTTGCCGTTCAAGCACGGATTTACGCGGTAATATTTTATGAATGATCGCAAGGTCCGGATCAAAAATAATCATTGTTACCCAGTCTCCGACAGAGGGGAAACCGGCTCTCGAATCAGCAGAAAATCTTAGATTTCCTGTTATTTCTGCATCATATTCATTTTCACCTGTCGAGACGATATATCTTTCCCTGTGTTCCTGGGTCACTCGTCCCAGAGCAAAGCCGGAAAGGTTATTGTTATTAATATAGGCAATTATCTCGTCTGTCAGTCCAAGGTCTGTAAGAGTCATAGCAGGGAGCAAGGTTAAGGTTAAGGTTAAGGTTAAACAGAAATTATTTTTTTCATTTGTGCAGGATAAAATTATAAAAGTATTTGGAATCCCGGCAGGTGACTAAAAATTTGCAGTTGCTCTTCAATTTCGGGAACTTGCTTCTGGAGTGTGCTGTCAGTGAGTCCTATGCATATTGGCACGATCTTTTCTGTCTCAAAAGTTAAAATAGAGTTTATTCTGTAAATTCGTGCCGATTTCTCGTGAAAACGGTCATAACTAAATTCATGCTGAAGATAAGTAAAAATCAATATCGTAGCAGTCATCCCGACTGTCAGTCCAAAAATTGTAATAGCAGAATAAAGTCGTGTATTCTTGAAATTTCTGAAGACAATTCTAAGTTGCAATAAAATCATTTAGCCTAAGATCTAGTATTCAATATTATTATCAGATTCTTTGCATACATAAGTTGCGTATATATTTAACTGCTAGAACTATGCCAAAATTATAAATATCAGATATACAATAATATAATTACTATTATTATTTTATTGAGTAAATATATTTTACAGTAATCCGTAAATATATTTTACAAATTGCAGACGGTAGCCTGTCCATAGAAATCCATTAACCACACCCCTCGACAAGCCCGGATAGGTTGCAAAGGTTTTTGCCCCTTAATCCTCGATTTCTTAGGCTACTTATTAATGTACAAGAATTGGTCCTCCTTTAGGGAGGAAAGAGCCAGCCTGTTGCGAAGGCCGCAAAGCGGCCAGGGGCTTGTTAAACAATCAGATTACTTGCTCCTCATTTTATTTCCTTTTGCTTCATGAGTCAGTTCAGCCAGTCCAAGCTTTTCCATTAATGGGGGGATATACATTCCGAATCGTCCCCGAAGTCCTTTTTTAAGTCCATACCATCCGCCGACAGGATTTTTTTCTGAACGGCCCCAGGCTTCGACAGTCCCTTCTTTTGCAGGTTTCTGTTCATCAGCACTGCCAAGTTCTATCCAGTCTCCATGCTTTTTTAGCATTTCATGAAGGTCAGCAAGACATCTGTAATCGTAGTACAATACGGTTTTACCTACTGTACATACCAGAACTTCTTTGCTCTCCTTTATATCTTTGTACATAGTGTAATCAGATGAAAGCGGAGGAGTTTTAAGAGTCCAGGGATTTTCTTTTGTACCAATTTCGTTTCCCATAGTATTTTAATTCTTTTGAAGAAAGTATTTTAAAACTTAGATGTTATTAAAAAATTGCCGATGTTGTGCGTCCCTAATTTTTTTACTTTAAAGTAATAGAGGAATCAGCTAAAGATGAATTGAATCCCTTAGCGATAAGCCATACACCTATGAACAGTTCCCACAGACCGCCTGGAATCGAGGATACCAAACCCAGACCTGACCCCAAGACTTCCGATACCATCCCGCAAAAAATAATCGCGTATCCAATCAGGCCCCAAATGGCAACCAGCCGCGGAACCAACTTTGCCCTGTACAACGTGTAGCATAGAATCAAACCAGCAATTCCAACAGCGCTCATGCCGCTCTGGTAAGCATACTGGCTTGCCTGTACGGACACATTGCTCAGACCTTGAAGATAGAGAGAGTCGTGGGCCACTCCTTTCAAGTACTCGCTACCAAGCGGTATTTGAAGCAGTATAAAGAGAACCATGACAGCAATGAAGACGGCATCGACAATTCTGGCAGTTAGGTAGCCGACGGCCATGCGCTCACTGTGTTGCTTCAGTACCGGAAACATCAGGACCCCGTGAGCCGCGTCACCAACTACGGCCATTAACCAGAGCATCGCTCCGATTGACAACGTCATTCTGTTCGAGTAAACCGTGGAAAGGTGATTTGGCGCACCTAGAATGGATTGGACGAGTCCGGACCCTAAAATACCTACAACGAGCCCCGCGAGGTACAGTACCCCCACGATTCTTGCGGTCGTTCTGTATTTATTCATTTTATTCATCAGTTGGTATTTTAGTAATTAAGATTGGAAATAAATTATTCTTATCCAGAATTTTACTGAGTTTATTATTAACAGTGTTATCCAAAATAAGTTCATTGTCAAATCTTAATCACTCGGCAACAGTCAATGGCCCTGGGTATGGATTTTTGTCATTCGTGTTTGGGAAGGTGTGGTTTTTGCCAGTCATGGTAGGTGGACTAGTAGCCCCTGGTCATGATGAAATTGTCCGGAAGAATTAGCAAAAACGACACCAGCAGATCGTGTGCCGACCTTGCTCCGCCGAAGCGGGATCTGAACTCGATTAGAATTTGTATTTTATATTACTTTTTACCGGTTTTCATGATTCTTTTAATTTCTTTTGCGATATCCTCAGGTGAAAGAATAAAATCTATACACCCGCTCGCTATTGCACTTTCCGGCATATCTGGTTGTGCTGCTGTCTCAGGCTTCTGCGCAATAGTAATGCCACCTGCTTTTTTAATTCCGCATAAAGCTTCTGCTCCATCACCGTCATAACCAGATACAATGACAGCAATGAGTATGCCGTCCCAGTGCTTTGTAAGTGAGCGCAGAAAAACCGTAATCACATCGGGCCAGCCTCTGGGTTTTGATATTGGCTTGAGTCGGAACTCATCATTTAATACGTGCAAGTCGCGTTTTTCAGGTATAATAAACACATGGTCAGGCTGAATGTCCAGTCTTTCCGTAATGAGTTCAACTGGCATCGTCGTATAGCGTGGAAGAATCTCATGGAGCCTGGTAGCTGCAGTTCTCAAATGATTAACTATGACTATAGCAATGCCCATATCTGCAGGCAGATTATGTAGAAGTCGCGTATAAGCGTCGAGTCCCCCGGCAGAACCGCCTACACAAATAATTGGAAAATCTTTCGCAACACTCTTAGCAATCATTGATAATTATTTTATAGGTTAAAAGATATTATCGCATTTAATTTCAAAGATAACGATTCTATTTATTGCATATAAATTAAAATTGATTTTAAAAAGTTGACTTCAAATTCTCATCCAGCGGTATTAATTCCGGCATCATTCTAGAGTTTTAAACTCTGTTACACATAGATTGGGGATTGATGGCTTTATAATCCAATTAATAATATTTAGGATACTCGTCTTCCCGGAGCCATTTATACCAACTAATAAGGTCAAATCGGTATTAAATTCAATCACCTTGTCAATATAGCCATATAGGCTTTTTACGATAAGTTTTTCGATATGCATATTATTTTATATAAGGTTTTTTTGCTCAAAAAGCGACCCATAATGATGATTAAAATTGACTTCTTTTGTTTTCAAAAAACTTGATTTAATATTATAAGGACCTCAAATCCCATTTTTTTATTGGACTTCATGTTATGTCTAATTTAGGATTATTTCATAAATATAAATATAATTGGTTAATGATCTTATGTTTAAGCATACAATTTGGACAAAGAGCGAAAGCCAAATTTCTTTTTGTGAAAAAAAACTTAGTAAACTCCTCCTAAATCTTTTTATTTAGAGATTTACTCTTTTGGCAGTGAAACCTAACATCTAACTTCTAAAAATGATCACCTTTTTCATCTCTATACATCTTCTGTAAACCCGAAGAATAATTAGAATCCCTTTTCACCCTCCAATTTACAATTAACTGCCGATATAAAAGTACTTACCGGAAGTCAGCAAAAATCTAAATAACCGATTCTCTCGTATACGGTATTGTAAACCTAAACACCGATCCTTCACCATACTCCGAGGTAAACCATATCTCTCCCCCGAGCAACTCAATATAAGCCTTCGCAATCGATAATCCCAGACCCGTTCCTTCATACCGCTGGGTAACGCTGCTCTCTGCCTGGTAAAAAGTGTCAAAGATATTTACCTGCTTTTCCTTCTTAATGCCAATACCGGTATCGGAAATATAAAACTCAATCTTATCTCCGTTTAAACTGTATCCGAATTCAACTTTTCCCTCCTTCGTGAACTTTACAGCATTACCCACCAGGTTGCAAAGTGACTGGAACAGCTTATAACCATCTGTCATGATGATGATGTCCTTCTCATCCATGCGGGCATCAAACCTCAGAAGGATATTCTTATCGCCTGCCATCGGTTTGAACTTGTCGTACACTCTCTGGATCATCTCGTTGAGATTTGTCTCTTTCATGATGAGCCTTATGGTATTTGCCTGGATTTTCGAGATCTCAACAATGTCGTCCACTATCTCGAGCAGATGGTCGGAGCTATGAGTAATTATATCCATGTATTCATACCGTTCCTCCATAATATGCTCAGGTTCTCCAAGAAGTGTGGTGAATCCGACAATGGCATTCAGCGGTGTACGTATTTCGTGAGATAAATTGTTCATAAAAGCAGTTTTAAGACGATCGCTCTCTTCTGCCCTTTCCTTTGTTTTTTCAAGATCCAGGAGTATCTGTTTTTGTCCGGTGATATCGAAGAAAATTCCGAATAGCCCGATCACTTTTCCTGTCTTATCGTCAATCACCGGAACTGATGAGTCCCTTATCCATTTCTTCTCCCCGCCGGGGATCGTGACTAAAATTTCGGCTTTGTATTTCTGAATTCCCCCGTTCATTAATTTTTTACGCGACTCTGCCCTCTCAGCAGGGATATCCTCACCGAGAGGTATTACCTCTTCGATCATACCCTGAAAAAGTTTCTCCGAGAACTCTCCGGTTGTGATACCCAAAAGCTGCTTGATCCCGACTCCAACGTTCAGGCAGTACCCCTCTCCTGCCGCGTTGCCGAAGATAAGCTGATAAGGAACACCATCGGCATTTTCTATTACCTGGCTGAAGAAGTCCGCTGAATTAAACAAATGATCTTCCACTTCTTTGCTGAAACGGCTGCCCGGATAGCCCGGGGAATTTTCAGGTCTCATAATAGTTTTGTTTTTTTTAATATTTCTAGCTTTCACCTTATCAATAAAATAGAGTACAGCTCTGTCGCTTCCATTTTGAGGAATTGACAAAGCACATATAATCAGTTTCTTACAGTAACATCTTCGTTCTGTAATGATTAAAACAAAAGGTTAATAGGAAATGGTACAGATTTGTTACCTGACTGACCCTGATAATTACAAAGTTGTGCATTAAAAAAATTAGTATATTTGAGCTGCAATATAAATTATCCGGAGAAATTATCTTTTAGCTGTGAAAGAGTACACTGATAATGAGATAATAGAGTGCCTGAGAAACCGTCAGAGCTATGTGGTTCATTACCTGTCCGACAGGTATATGCCTATGGTACGACTATTGGTTTTTCAGAAAGGAGGTTCGGCAGAAGATGCCCGCGATATTTTCCAGGACGGGCTGATCATAATGCTCGAAAAACTCGACAATAAAGAATTTGCACTTACCTGTAAATTCAAGACTTTCCTCTATTGCGTATGCGAGAACCTCTGGAAAACTGTTCTTGATAGAAGGCAGGCTGCGGCAAACTACATTACACGAAGAATGGAACCGGAGCACGAAAAAGATTTTACCGAGCTGATTGATCATGAGCTCTACCAGGAGATTTTCCGTGATGTTTTTGAGAGTCTTGATCCGATCAGTAAAAAGATACTGACATTATACTGGCAGGAGGTTTCTCCCCAGCAGATAGCTGATAAACTGGGCTATACCTATGGCTATGTCAGGAAGAAAAAATGTGAGGCTCAGAGTGAGCTGACAGATAAGGTGAAGAGACACCCGGGTTATGTGCAGATCAGGAGTACGGAGATTGCAGCGAGGGAGGTGGTGCATTAAGGGCGGAAGGCGTGAAAAAGACAAAAGATAAAAGTAAAAAGACAAAAGTAAAAAGTAAGAATACACTAATACAGAGAAAATTAGCCCCCCTTTAGGGGGGATGGGGGGCAAAAAAGGCAACAAGCAACAAGTAACACAACATGAACAAGCGGATCAGATATATCAACAACAAGTCAGGCAATGTTTCAGGGAACAGGGCCGGTGACGTATTTGATGACGATCTGATGGCTGACTGCGACAATTCCGCTCTGTTTGATGTTATTAGTGAATATATGAAGGGGAGTATTGACATTGAGGATGTAAAAAACGATCCTTCCCTGTCAGTAACAAGGGAAGTTGTTAAAGAGATGATATTGGATTATAACGGGAATATTTCAAAGAACAGGGATAACGAAAAGTTTGTCAGGGAGATATTTTCAGATAAAGAGTTGGAAAAGAAACTGCTCGATGAGATCAGTCTTATCAGGAAAGAGATCAGTGAAAACAATCTGAACCAAATTACAGAAGAGTGGGTAAAGGAATGGCAGGAGAAGAAACAGGGTAAAGCAGCTGATCCGAAAGCGGAAGAGAGAAGAGATTTTATTACAAGCTCAATCAAATCTGAAGCCGAACCTGTAAAAATTTTACACGACGGGAGCAAGAAAAGTTCGCGTCGTACCCTCTTCGTACGATACGGTTCGCTCTCGGCTGCGGCTGTACTGGGCGCTTTTATGCTGATAAGAACACTTTTCCCGGCTTATAATCCTGATAAGATTTTTGACTCTTATTATAAACCTTTCGATGCAGTATCACCCATTACCCGGAGCTTGAACAATAATGAAGCAGACATATTTTCTCTGGCAATCGGGAGCTATAAAACAGGTGATTACGACAGGGCCGCAAGAGAGTTTTCAGAAACCATTCTTAAAGATCAGTCGGTTATATCACCCAGGTTCTTTATGGGATTGACACAGCTTGCTCTTAAGAATTATGATCAGACCATTACACTGCTTAAAAGTGTTGTGAACGATTCCGGAGAATATGCCAAAGAGGCAAGATGGTATCTTGGTCTCACATATCTTAAAACGGGAAACAAACCAAAAGCCGCTGAATGTTTTGAATACCTTGCTCAATCGAAAGGCTTCTACCGGGAACGGTCAGAAAATATATTGCGCCGTTTAAAATAGAATAGCAGAATTCCGGCGCCAAAGATCACAACCAGGACGACAATAACAAAAACGAATCCTGTTCTGTTTCGTACCACAGGTGCATTGTCGCCAAGCACTTCATAAGCTGCCCAGTACCACGGATTTGAAAATGCCGGCGAAGACCCCTTCAGATATTCTAGTTTTGCCAGCCGCATAGCCACATTTTTTTCCTTTCCTTTCATAAGGTGCCGGTAGAAACGTGTTATTATGGCTGCGCTTGCCTCATCATTTATCTCCCATGCAGTTTTGATCACCGACGATGCCCCGGCCAGGGTAAAGCTCCGTGCCAGGCTCATCAGACCCTCACCGGAGTATAACGTGCCGGTACCCGAATTACAAGCGCTGAGGACAACCATGGGAGATTTTATCCTGGTCAGACTTATCTCCCAATTATAGAGCTTACCCTCTTCCGGCAAAAAGTTGTGAGTATCGAACATCAGATATGAATACTTCGAATTTATACTGTCGATCATTGAATGCATGGCAAGGTGATAAATGGCCGGATCATTCAATGAGTTGAGAAAATTTGTTTTTGTAGCTTCTTCCCCTTTAAAGTTCTTACCCCTGAACCATTTGAAAACAGATTCTATCTCTGTATCTGTACCCTCAAGGGAAGAGAACACTTTCCCCGATACAGCGGTATTAAAATAGTGAGGCGAGAATGCAAACACCTCCGCTCCTCTTTTCACCTCTCTGCTTTTGCTGAAGATAAGTGATGAGGAGTAACCATACGAAAAAGTATAATCATTGATAAGATAGTGCAGTCCTTCATAATCTGTCTGATCCGCCTGAGGTTTAGCTTTCAGAAATGCATCCAAGGAAAGCCAGCCGATCTCTTCGTCAGGAATGATGATCAGTTTCTTTCCGGCGAAAAGTTCTTCTACCGGTTTTATAAGATTAAGATACATATAATTAAGGGCACCTGTATAGGATCTGAAATTTAAGTTCTGTTCTCCGGTAGCTATTGAAGGATTGGCTGTTCTGCGTAGAATTCCGGCATTTTTGACGAAAAGGGAATCCAGCCAACTCTCGCGGAACTCAAGAAGGTTCCTGGAAATTAAAAAGATATAAAGCTTTCTTTTCCCACCCGAATACTGATTTGAAAGAAGATAATCAACAATCGTTTCATCCCTCTTCAATTGTTTTTGTATCATCTGCAGGGAAACCGGCTCGGTTTTCCTTATCAGATCGTGATATTGGGGAAACACTGTCATTATCTTATCAGTCACTTTTTCCTTTTCACGGTTCATTTCAAAAAGAGCATCTTTCCACAGAGTGATCTTGCTGCTGTCGGGATTTGTTTTCCGGTTCTCTTCAAGGATCAGGTTATTATAAGCTGCAATATTACCGGTGAGCCTGTTTTGCTCTTCCCGGAGTGAATCAGGAACAGCGGCAGAATAAAGTATATCGTTTCCGGTGATCTCATTCCGGAGAATTGCAGCCTTGGCTTTCTGGGCAATGCCATACATTGTATATCCCATTGATTTTTCGTGAGTAGATAAATAGATGGAATAGGCAATATGAGTTGCAAACAGATAGGTTTCCTTCTCATTCTCAGCCAGGTAAATACGACTCTCTTCCGACAAATAATTATTCCTGATCTTTTCTATAAGCTGAAGTGCAAGCTCAATTGTCTCAAGACTTTTTCCCATTATTTTAAGTTTCATACCCGCGTCTTTTTGTTCACCGGCAAAAAGTTCAAGAACCTGCGCTTTGCTTTTCAGGTTATCGAGGAGACGGATGTCGAAGAGGGAGGAATCGATCGAAGGATTTGTTAGAATGTCCGGATTATTAAAGTTGTTTGCTACGGCAATCAGCGCTTTCTGATAATAAAACAGAGCTGTTGAGTTATCGGATATATTTTTATAATGGTCGCCAATAAGTTTGTACGATAAAGATACAAGTGTATGTTTTTCGCCATAATTCTTCAGGCAGATTGATAATGCCTTTTCGAGAGTTTTCAGCGATTCTTCATTTCTTCCGGATGAGCGCAGGAAGAGGCTATAATCAAAGTAGACTTCAGCCAACCGGAAATAGTTCTCATTGTATTCTTTAATAAAACTTGTAATGGATCTTAAATAGAATTCTTCAGCTTTTTTTGAATTACCAGTCTTGACATATGTTTTAGCAATATTAAGATATGTTAACGACAGTCCTGAGAGGTTATATTTTAAGTTTAATAAAACGTTCTTTTCCAGATAAGTTATTGCTAATAAATAATTTTTTGTTTCAATATAAGCAATACTTATGTTAATATAAGCATATGATAAACTGTTAAGTACATTGTCATCACTTGTACCCAGATTCTGATAGATCCTAATGCTTTTCTCCAGGTAATCGATTGCGACATCAAAGGTTTTTTTAATAATAAAAATGTAGCCTCTATTAGTATAGATATCAGCTAAAGACTGAGAATTTTGATTTTTATTACTGACAAGGGATTCAGCTTTGAAGTTATACTCAAGTGCTTTATCATACTTACCCAACGTCAGACTTATTACTCCCAGATTATTATATACAGCAATGAGCCGACTTTTGGTAAGTGAATCACTCGATTTGAGAATTGAAATAAGTGACTTTTCAGCATTTAAAATGTCTCCGGAGTTGTAGTCTTTTAGAAAGGTCTGAAAATGCGCATTAAATTCTACTTCCTGGGCTATTAAATTATTCGATAATACCAGAGAAAATGAAAAAAAAACGTGTAGAATGAGTTTTTTCAAGATTCCAAATTATAAGTGCCCAAGGTGAATTTACATATTAAAGCAAAATAATGAAAATAATCCTGCAAAAAAAAATGAAAGAGCACTCCCGTAAATGGAAATGCTCTTTTATTTTGATAAGAACTGTCGGGGTTTTCTTACGATCATTTAGGTATAATGATTACTAGTGCACCTCCGGCGCCTTCTCCTTCTGCACTTCCACCCTTTACATAACTCATTGCCTGAACGGTTAAGATCTCATTTTCTGAGAATTTGGAAATTAACTGATCAAAATTTCTTTTAGTTTTTGCTGATTTGTCTGTTGTTTTCATAATTATATAGTTTTTAATTAAAGTTCGACTCTTTATCGGGATATATAAAGAAATGTTACCCTGAGATTAATTCCGATAAGAGTTATCAACAGCTATCGGTATAGTTAAAGCATTGATAAATAATCAGATAAAAATATTATCAACATTCCGGATATCTGACACTACTTGCCGCACACCTTTCAGCCTCCGAAGCTTCAGCGA
>Ga0209226_10000247_pt1 | contig 34241 bp, 24 predicted proteins | sample BarGraNGADG00212_2_FD_184497 | JGI IMG/M metagenome (GOLD analysis project Ga0209226, IMG submission 184497) | Arctic peat soil microbial communities from Barrow, Alaska, USA - Barrow Graham LP Ref core NGADG0011-212 (SPAdes) (version 2) | ecosystem: Environmental > Terrestrial > Soil >...
CGGAGTCGGGCCTGTTGCCGAGCTTCGGAATCTATATTCCCATCTGTGGGCGCATTTCAAACATGCTGCTCAACAATTTCGCTTTTTCCCAGCCGGCAGCCAATGGCTAATGCTGGGCCAGGCAGGATTAGCAGGCGCCCGCATCGAACAACAGCCGTGTGCGTTCACGATAAAGGAGCTTAGAGTGACGGATTTCAGTGAGATGCGGGAAAAAGAGCGCCGCGCGAGGGAGTTGATGCAGCGCGAGGGGCTGGATGCGCTCGCGATAACCAACATAGGCAACTTCGCATGGTTCACGTGCGGTGGCTCGAACTACATAAGCGTCGCGACCGAGACCGGCGCGGCAACGGCGGTCATTACGCGTGAAGCAAACTACATCGTCTGCGACAATATCGAGGCTCCGAGGATCGCCGATGAGGAAGTCGCCGGGCTGGGGTTTGAGTTCAGGACGTTCGCGTGGCACGAGGGGGCGAGGGATGCGCTCATCAGCGAGATCGCGAACGGCGGGAAGTTGGGGTCGGATGTGCCGATGAAGGGCGCCCGGAATGTCTCCTCCGAGCTCGTTGTGTGCCGCCAGAGCCTGACCGCTGCCGAGATCGAGCGCTACAGGTGGTTGGGCAAGAACGCGGGCGAGTGCCTGTCGCTCGCCTGCCGCGAGATCGAGCCGTCTATGACCGAGCACGAGATCGCGGGTGTGCTCGACCGGCACATATTCGAGCGCGGGATCGTGCCTACGCTTACGCTGATCGCAACCGATGAACGCATCTCGAAGTATCGCCACCCACAACCAACGGACCGCAAGCTCGAACGCTGCGCGATGCTCGTGACGGGCGCGCGGAAGTGGGGCATGATCGTGTCCGCGACCCGGATGGTGCATTTCGGGAAGCTTGCGGCCGATCTGCGCCGGAGACACGATGCCGTCGCGCGCGTGGACGCGGCCCTAATCTCATCCACCAAACCCGGCGCGCGAATGGGCGATATCTTTCGCAAGGGAATGGACGCGTACGCCGAAGCCGGATTCCCCGACGAATGGAGACTGCATCACCAGGGCGGGCCGACCGGCTACCGCGCCCGCGACTTCCTGGTCAACGAAGGGACGGATGCGCTGGTGGTCGAGAACCAGGCAATGGCGTGGAACCCATCCATCACCGGTGCCAAGACTGAGGACACGATCATCGCCACCTCCCGCGGCCCGATCATCCTTTCCGAGACAGAGGACTGGCCGAAGTTAGAGGTAGAAATCGGCGGTGTAACGATTCCAAGGCCGGATATACTGGTGAGGTAGCATGATTGTTCGTGATGGAAAACCTATGAGGAATCGAGTCTGCACAATCCTGATCGCCCTGAGCATGGTTTTGACCGCCTGCGCGGCGTGGGCGGGGTATCCGATGAGGGTAAAGGACGTTCGAGGTAAAGAAATCCTCATCAAGACAAAGCCCGTGCGCATCGTGTCGATCGCGCCGAGCAATACGGAGATCCTATACGCGCTCGGCCTGGGGGATCGGGTGGTGGGCGTGACCAAGTACTGCGATTATCCCGCTGCGGCGAAGAGCAAGGCGAAGGTCGGTGATATGACAGTGAGCGCCGAGGTAGTGGTGGCATTGAAGCCCGACCTTGTGCTCGCGCATGGGATGCTCAACAGCGCGGCGATTCCCAGGCTCGAGAAGCTGGGGCTGACGGTGTTCGCCATCGACCCCAAAACGCTGGGCGAGGTGGCGCGCGACATCCGCACGGTCGGCAGGATCACGGCGAGGCCGAAGACCGCTCAGATAGTCGCCGGCAAGATCGACAGCGCGATCAAGTCCGTCAAGGCAAGCCGGGCGAAGAAGGCCTCGCGCGAGGTGCTGGTCGTGATCCAGGCGAACCCGCTGTGGGCCGCCGGGCCAAAGACCTTCGTTAACGAGATGCTCGGTATCGCGAACGCGAAAAACGTGGCGTTCGACGCTCGTCCGGGGTTTGTCCCTTTCTCCAGAGAGCTTGCCCTATCCCGCAACCCTGACGTGATCATCACCGGCCTCGCGAGCGACATCGACCTCTTTATGAAAAGCCCCGAGTGGCGCACCACCAACGCCGTCCGCAACAAGCGCATCTACGTCATCGACAGTGACATTCTGCTGCGCGCAGGGCCGAGGCTGGCGCAAGGACTGCGGGCGCTGGCGGGGAAGGTACAGTGATGATGGTTCGCTTCACACTGAGTCTAACCGAAAAGCAGATGAGTGAGGTCAAGGCGCTTGCGGCAAGGCAGGGCGTGTCGGTGTCCGCTTTGGTGCGGCAGGCTGTAGACAGGTTGTTCATAGCCGAGTGGGCTAAGGCTGCAGCAGGGTGTTTCAACTCCGGGCTTGGTGATCTGGCTGAGAGGCACGATGATTACCTGGATGAGGCGTATTCAGAGTGACCGTGCCCTGGCTTTCACTGGCGTTACGACAAGCATTTCGTGGATGCGGGGTTTGAGATACCCTGAGCCCGCGTGCCCAGAACCTTCAACTCTGAACCCCAAACCCTCAACTTGAGGTTGACTGTAGCTCCCAAGCATAATATACTGTGCTTAGAACATTCGAGCTTGGGTAAACTCCCCGTGTTCCTCTTCCTTCTGATCAGCTTATAGTTAGGTGGGAGGACTATCTCCAGCAGTTATGAGAATCGGGTTTGACGTAGGTTCCGATACGGTCAAGGCAGTTGTCTTGTGTGACAATGGCTCCATAGTGCCCCTGGACATAGCGCCGATCAAGGGGCAGCCGATTCTGCGCGTTGCGGAGATGCTCGCGAGCATACTCGACCGCTTCGGCGAGGCGCGCGCGATCTGCGGCGTCACCGGCGCGGGCGCGTCCACGTTTAAGGATCTGATCGGAACCGACTCCGTCCACGAGCCTAACGCGCTTGCGGCGGCCATCGACAAGCTCTACCCCGAAGTGCGAACCGTCATCGAAATGGGCCGCGAGTCTCAGAAATATCTGCTTTTCGAGCGCGATCCGGTGAGCGGAAGGCTCTTAGTCGAGGACTCGAACCTCGGCAACAAGTGCGCGTCGGGAAGCGGGTCGTTCCTCGATCATATGGCCGCGAGGCTCAACTATCCCAGCATCGCGGAGTTCGCTGTCGTCGCGCTCGAAACCGAGAACCCCGCGAGCCTTTCCGGCAGGTGCGCGGTCTTCACCGAATCCGATATCACTCACCTGTATCAGAAAGGCACTCCTCGCGACAGGATCGCGGCGGGGGTCCACCAGGCCATCAGCCGGAACTATCGCTCGGCCATCGCGCGCGGCAAGGAGTTCAGAGACAAGATCGCGTTCATCGGCGGCGTGTCGGAAAACCCGGCGGCCATCAAGTATCTCTCAAAGGAGCTGGAGTTGCACGGGCGACTCTTTGTTCCCGAGCACAATCGCACGCTCGGGGCCATCGGCGCGGCAATGCGAGCGGAAGCCGACATCGACCTTCGGGACGCGATCTCCAGTCTTGAAGAACATCTGAAGAGGCCGCTGGAGTACCCGGGCTGCGCGCGCATAGGCAGTAGGCAACAGGCAATAGGCAATAGAAGGGAAGGGACGGCTCCCGACTTTCAACTTTCAACTTTGAACTTTTCACGCGCCGCTCTCGGCGTGGACATCGGCTCCGTGAGCACGAAAGCCGCGCTGGTGACGGAGATCGACGGCAAGTTCGAGATACTCGCGAGCTACTACCGCCGCACGAATGGCGATCCGCTTTCGGCCGTGCGCGACACGCTGGCGCAGATCAAGCAGCAGATAGACGAGCGCGGCTACAAGATCGGTAAGATTGCCGCGGCGACCACGGGCAGCGGGCGCTACCTCACCGCCGACTACATCGGGGCCGAGCTTGTCCGCAACGAGATCTCGGCTCAGGCGAGCGGAGCGCAGGCGTATGCCGACGATGTTGACACGATCTTCGAGATCGGCGGCCAGGACAGCAAATATGTTCGCCTCGACGGCGAGGTTATCATAGATTTCGAGATGAACAAGGCCTGCGCGGCGGGGACCGGGGCTTTTTTGGAAAAGCAGGCCGCGAGGCTGGGGATACCGTTGGAGGAGTTTGGCGATCTGGCGCTGGGTAATACTCGCCCGCCCGACCTCGACTGGACCTGCACGGTGTTCAGCGAGTCCGCGATGGTCTACTACCAGCACAACAATGTGCCTGTCGAGGACCTGGCGGCGGGGATCTGCCTTGCGAGCGTGAAGAACTACCTCAACAAGAATGTCGGCAGCCGCGAGATCGGCAAGAAGATCGCGTTTCAGGGCGCGGTTGCGTTCAACAAGGGCATGGTCGCGGCGTTTGAGACGGTGCTTGGCCGGGAGATCGTGGTACCGCCGTATCCGCACATCACCGGCGCGGTGGGCGCGGCGCGGCTTGCCTATCTCGCGAACCCCGATGTGAGCACGTTCAGAGGCTTCGACGTGATAGCCGACGCCGAGTACGAGATGGGCTCATTCGAGTGCAAGAGCTGCCCGAACCGCTGCGACGTGAACACATTCCAGATGGACAACGGGCCGAAGTATTTCTACAACGACCGCTGCGAGAAGTTCAGCGCGGTGCACAAGAAGAATTTGGGGGCGCACCTGCCCGATCTGTTCGCCGAGCGCGAGCACCTAATGATGACTGCGTACCAGGCCGACACCCGACACCCGACACCCGATCAGGTGACAGGTGACAGGGGCCAGGGGTCGGGGCATCCATCCGACACCCGACACCCGACACCCGACACCAGGATTGGGATTCCTCGGGGGCTGATGTTCTCGGAGTTGTTCCCGCTCTATAACGCGTTTCTGAGCGAGCTAGGCTTCGAGGTCGTGCCCAGCGACCCCACCAACAAGCGCATCATCGAGATGGGCCTCGACGTGGCGATCGGGGAGCCGTGCTTCCCGTTCAAGGTCGCGCACGGGCACTACATGGACCTGATCGAGAAGGGCGTGGAGATTATCTTCGCGCCGCGCGTGATCTCGACCGAGCAGCCCAACTCCAACCTGCGCCAGGCTCAGACCTGCCCGTATCTGCAGGCGGCGCCGGATGTGATCGCGTCCTGCGTGGGCGTGACCGAGCGCGGCATTCGTCATCTGACCCCCACGCTGCACCTCAAGCGGGGCCGCAAGCACCTGCAAAGAGTCTTCACCGAAGTGGGCAAGCAACTTGGCCGGTCGAAGAAGCAGTCGATGGCGGCGATGGAGGTCGGGATCAAGGCGCTCGCCGACTTCCAGCGCGGCGTCGAGCAGCGCGGGGCGGAAGTGCTGCGCGACATGCCGCGAGACCAGATGGCGTTCATCGTGGTCGGCAGGCCGTATACGCTGTGGGACTCGGCGGTCAACATGGACATCGGCAAGAAGATCCAGGACCTGGGGATACTCGCGATCCCACAGGACTTCCTGCCGCTGGAAAGCGCCGACATATCCGACGCGTGGCCCAACACCTACTCGCGTCAGATTCAGAAGAAGCTGATGGCGGCAAGGCTCATTCGGCAGGACTCGCGGCTGCGGGCGGTGGTGGTCACCTACTTCGCCTGCGGGCCGGACTCGTTCGGCAACCCGTTCTTTAAGGACGAGATCGGGGAGCCGTGCTACATGATGCAGATCGACGAACACACCGCCGACGCGGGGGTCATCACCCGGATCGAGGCGTTCGCCGACACCGCCACCCCCAAAAGATGGGGGACCGCCGAGAGCTGGGGTACCGCCGAGAGCTGGGGCGGGATTTCAAATCCCGCCCCAACTTCGGGAGCCCCAGCTTTTGGGGAAGTCATTCGCACCGACGACGCGCCTATCACCAGGCTCGGTGGCCGCAGACTCTGGGTTCCTTACGCTAATGAGGCCGCGCGGATGCTGGCGGCGACCATGAGGGCTTATGGAATCGACGCGGAGGTGCTGCCGCGCTCGCCTGACGTCGGCCTCAACCTGGCCAGGCAGGCTATATCCGAGGATGTTTGCCTGCCGGCGCTGATGACCACCGAAGATATGCTTCATCGGGTGAGTCAACCCGATTTCGATCCGGCGAAGGAAGCATTTTTCCAGGGCAACGCCGAGGGGCCGTGCAGGTTCGGCATGTATAGCATGCTCCAGCGGCGGATACTCGACAAGCTCGGCCAGTCCAACGTGGACATCGTGACGCTGGGCTCCAAGAGTGAGCACGGCGGGCTGGGGTTGATGTTCGCGCTGGTCGCATGGGACGTGATTCTGTGCCACGATCTGCTGTTCAAGATGGTCCAGCGAACGCGGCCTTATGAGATCGAAAAGGGCGCGAGCGAGGCACTTTTCGAGAGCTACATGCGCAAAATCATCGACCTCGTGCCGGAGCACAAGCGCAAGGTGGAGTCCGGCAAGCTCGCGGCAATGCTGAACACGAGGCACCTCGAAGAACTCCGGGAGCTTCTGCGGCGGGCGCGGGAGGACTTTGCCAGGTTGCTGGGGCGGGATTTCAAATCCCGCCCCAACAACCCGCGGCCACTTGTAGGCGTGGTCGGGGAGTTCTACGTGCGGCTCCATGACGGCGCGAACCAGGACGTACTGCGCAAGTTGGAGTCCGAGGGCGCGGAGACGTGGCTCGCGCCGATGACGGAGTTCTTCAGCTACTCCAACTTCATAGGCAAGCTGCTATCGGCGGATCGGCTGCGCGACTGCGGCCTGGGCAAGGAAGAGCTTTCGGAATACACGAGCCACTGGCTGAACGCAAGGCTGGTCAAGAAGGAAGAGCACGCGCTGTTCGCGGCGACGCTGCCGTTCTTGGACGGTTACGAGGACATCGGCTCCGAACAGATCATCCGCGAGGGCTCGAATTACATGGACTACAACTTCGGCGGCGAGGCGATATGCTCCATGGGCAAGAGCGAGGATTTCGCCAAGCGCGGCCTGGCGGGAATCGTGAGCGTGATCCCGTTCAACTGCATGCCCGGCAACACCGTGACGGCGCTGAGCCAGGCTTTGCGCCGCCGGCACGGCAATATACCGTTCCTGAACCTCGACTACGACGGCTTCATCGACTCCAGCCGCGAGGCCAAGATCGTCAACTTCATGTGGCAGGTGAAGGAACGTCACGCTGGACGGAAGGTGGCCGCATCGGACGTCGAGGAGGAAGTGCGAAGCCGTGTGTGACTCACGTGCGAACTGCGTCACATCGCGGCGTCTAGCGGAGCCGATTCTGCAACGAGCGTCCAGTCCTTGGCCGCGCACTTGCCCAGCCATGGCAACATCACGTCGTTCAGCGCCCGGTGCCGGTCGGTCGGCGGCTCCGAGTCTAGCCAGCGGCTGAGCACCGAGTCCCCGGCGACGCTGGATAGGCACACCTCCGGAAATCGCCGCAGCCGAGCCATCTCCCTGAGTCCGACCCACAACTGCACCTGGACAAAACCGATCGTGTCCATACATCTGCCGCTGCCGACCGTGTCGGCATGATCGATCGCTGCATTCAGCTGCTGTGCCGACGGCCATCGCGCGTGGCTGCAGTCTGCAACGCCGACGACGACAGAAAGCGCGCCCAAGAGCTGAAGGGACTCCGACAATTCCTGGGCGCCCATCGTGTCCATGGTCGAGATCGTGTATCCAAGACGCCTCTGCAGTGCGGCGGTGACGAAGCGGGATGCAACGCTACGTCCATGATATCCCCAGATGGAGAAGAGTGCCGCCGCCCAGGTACAGACGTGGGCGTTTGCGCATTGCCGGTCGAGCCACTCGTCAGTGAGGAGCAGATCGAGAAAGCGTGCCACGTCCGCCTGCGGCGCGGTGTGCCCGATCCTCAGCAGATGACTGATGTCGCGTATCGTGTTGTGGCTCGGATCCCAGTTATGAGGATTTTCCGTACGGATCATCGCACAAGCGGGAGCTTCCAGCAAGTCCGTGCGACCGTAGTTGTTGAGCATCTTCGACAGCGAATGGAAGTAATGCGGCGGCTCCGCCGCTCTGCCGCGCCAATTCGCCTCCCAGGCGTCCTTGTCTATGGCCGTAACGAGCTGTGCCGGAAAAGAAATGACGCCTAGTAGCGCCGTCAATCCGCTTAGGCTGGACTCACACACAGAGCGCGATAAGCTGTCAACGGAACACTTTAGGCACTCGTCCAGACGCGTGGCGACGGTTGGCCAGCGAAGATGAGCGTCCGAGAGGAACCCCGCGATTAGGTCTGACGTACTCGCGAGTGCGGTCGCTGTCAGCTTCTCCGCCTCACGCGGTTCCTGCAAAGCGACCCAGCTCATCTCCCAGATGTCCGGCAGAGCTCGTTCGGCGTATCTAAGGAAGCGTAGCAGCTGTGCGAGACCGCCGGACTGGAGGCGCGTAGCCAACAGATTCCACGAAAGACGAAACTCATCACTGAAGTCGTGAATGCTGAGTATGCCGAGGCGGACAAGCAGCTTGGACAGCGGAATCGCGCTGTGCAGGCCCGACACTCCAATAGCACGCGGCAGCCAGTCCTGCTGAGATACGACGTCCTTGAGGAGGTCGCGCGCAGAATCTTCGTCTCCGTTGTTGGATAGTATGGAGGCCAAGACACCCCCGCAGAAGGGCGAGCGAACTGCGATAGACGCCCATTCCATGCGAACGTCGATCGTCCCGGGTGCCGCCGCAAGAATGAGGCGTCCAAGTCCAGAATGGACTAACCGGAATCTCTCGTACTGCCAGTCACGGCCGTGCCCGGAAGCCAAGACTATCCCATTCCTGGCCGTCTCTGGGAATCCTGGGTCGTCCAGGGCATCGCTGGGCAGCCGCACCTCGAGACCGGAGAGCGCGGCTAGTCGGACTAGATTGGCCCTTTCGCCTTGCGTGACGCCTGTTCCCAGATAGCGATCTCGCACGTAATCGACCGCGTGGTTTTCGCTTAGGTCCCAATCACCCCTGAGAAGAGAGGACATCCGGTGTGTGACAGCTGCGCTAAACACGATCAGATCACCTGCGAAAAGCCTATGCCACCGCTCAACGTGTGACGGTGGTGGCGATACCGGAGACGCTAGGTGGACCTCCTGCCTGCTAGCTAGTCTCTGCAGAATCCCTATCAGGTCGGTGCTGTTCGCCTCTAGTTCGAGATCGGGGTTCTCCAGTTCCTTAAGCGGGGGTGCATATGCCCTATAGCGGCGGGCTTCTGAGATAGATCGTCCAAGCATCAGGATCCGGCTGCCGTTTTGGTAACGACTCCAGTGGTCGTAGATCGTCCATGCTGCCTTCTCGTTGAGATGGACATTATCAAGCACGAACAACACCCGATCGTCTCCAAATGTGGCAATTGCTCTAAGAGCGCGCTCCGACTGCTCCCCAGCGTCGTCGTCGATCTCCGACAGGTCAAGGTAATAGGATGGCAAGGCCGCATAGTCGCCTCCAAGGGCAATCTGCAGGCCCAAGACGGTCTTCCCAACCGCGCCGTGCCCGCGCACAAGCGCCCAGCCGTCGGCCTCAAGCCGCCCCTCAACCTTCCTCAGAGTGCAACTGGGGTGTACTCGGTCACACAGGTAGTCATCAAGCGTGGGGGCAAAATGCTCGCCGTCCGCCCTGCCGAATAGCCATGGCGTGTCCCTCACCGAGACGAACGGCAGGGGGGCTGACGGCAGGTCGAGCAGTTCCACCCAAACACGGGCAAAACGCGATTGCGCCAGCTCTCGCACAAGATCGCTCCTGAACACGAGCTTCGCGGTAACGCCCTGCGCGTGCCACTTGTCCATGTATTCAATACGCTGGGCATCGTCTGCCTCGTCCAGCGCGACGAACAAGAAACTGGCCAGACATTCAGTCTTCGCTCGCTGGAGGTCGTTCTCCATGTGGGCTTTCCACTTCCCTCTGAGCGCACGTGTCGCCTCGACGGCATGAACACCGTTGTTGGATACCACTATGGCGTCCGGCCAGCCAGGGGTCGTCTGGTGGTTGAAGTTCCTTCCCTTAGGCACAAGTGCTTTGTACTTGTCAGGTTCTGTAATGCAAGCATAGTACTCGGCCAGCCGCTGAAACGGCTCTGCCTCCATACCCATCAGTTTCTCTTCGATCACGTGCTCAGGTATCGTCATACGTACCACCTGGGCATGCCGAAAGGATATGGCAGCCCTCTACGGGGAGCATTCGGCAGAGCGAACGTAGATTCCTCCTGCCCGAGCGCCGCCCTCCTAGCCGAGTCGCCTACACTCAAGCATCCGAAGCTGCTCTGCGGCAAGCAGCAATCCTCCTAATCCCCCCGCTGAACCTTCACTTCCCGAATCAGTATCGCCTTGCGCGTCTGGCCGTTCTCGGTTCGGTGCTTGAAGTGGGAGTAGGCTAGGATGAACGAGTCGGGGCCGGTGGCGAGCAGGCCTGTGTAGCCGCAGGTGTCAGCTCCGCCGCTCTCGGTCCTCGGCACGATCTCAAAAGGATCGGTCCAGCGCTCGCCCTTGCCGTCGGTGGCGAAGCGGACCTGCACCCCCGGTCGCCCCGAGCTGAGCACCAGCACACCGTTGCCGAGCCGCAGGAGCCTGGGCAACACCCCGTTTGGCGTCATCGCCGCCGGTTTGGACCACGTCTTGCCGAGGTCTTTTGATCGGCTGGCATACATCGGGCCATCGGTCCGCATAACGCACAGCAGGGAGCCATCCGCGAGAATCTCGAACGCGGGTTCCGTGAAGCCCGAGCGTCCAGCGCCTTTGGGGTCGGCTTTCAGGTCGTATTGATAGGTGATGCGCCCCTGGATGATCCACGTATGGCCGCTGTCCGTGGAGCGATAGAAGAAAGTGCCGTCTTTGGGATCCACGGTGCCGTCGTCGAGCACGCGATAGCCGGGGTAGATGCCCGCGATCAGCGAACCGTCGGATGCAACCCGCACGTCCCCCCAGAAGAGTATCGGAAACAGGCCGTCGAGGCTGTAGCGAAGCGCCTGGGGGTCGATGAGCTTTGCCTGTTCGGGCGTCCACGTATTCGATCCCTTGGGCATTCGGTCGAGTCGGACCGTCTGAAGATCCGCCGGAAGCTCGGTCAGGCGATAGACGATCACGCCCTGTATAGTTCCGACGGACTTCGGCAGTTTCAGGTCAGCAACCGGCTGGGCTCTGGGGGTAGTGATCACGATCCGGTCGCCATTGGGCAGCAGGAGGCCGGAGATGCCCGGCTCGCCCGCGGGCGGCGACCAGGTCTTGCCGCCATCACGCGATATCATACTGCCGGGGGCGTTCCCGTAGCTCTTGATGGAATCCGGTGATATGCAGAATGTGACGTGTAAGGCGCCATCGTCCCAGCGCTCAATCGCCGGGAACTGATATTCTCCCCAGCCTACGGCCTTGGGCGCGATCGCAACGGTCACCGGCTCCCCGAAAATCGCCTTTACCGACGGCTTGCCCGGTCGGCGATAGTCGATTGTCTCCTTCCCGAAGCAGGCAATCCCAGTGCTCGGCGTCTTACCGGCGGCAAGCAGGCTTGCCAGAACGAGAATCGCTGTTGCATACCCTGTGATCATCATACCCTCCTCATCCGCTCAAGACTCAGCAGCAAGCAGTCCAGTTGGTCCCTGGGCATGCCGCCCCTGAAATAGAGCTGGTTCGACTTCAGTTCGCTGGTCATGTATTCGATGCGGGCTGCATTGCCCCCCAACACCTGGCCCTTGCCGAGGCTGTCGATTTTCCTGTAAAGGTCCATCCAATCGCGCTGGGAGTCACGGCCCGAGCTCGGGACCCACTGAATAGCGTGCATGCGCGGCAGCGAACAGACGGCCTCCAGATGCCGTATCGCGCCCGAGCCGTCCAGATGGTAACACGAGTGATCGAGCTGTTCGGTCTCGTGTGCCAGGCACGGCAGTTCAAACTCCGCGAACATCTCACCGCTGATCATACACGAAAAGTCGCACTGGGGCACGTTTGTGCGCCCCGGGCTGTAGAAGCCGTGCCTGTTGATGCTGCCCCAGGTGGCGTAGTCCAACTCCAGCGCCAGCGCGTCGAGTATCTCCGAATATGCCTTGCGGACGTCAGCCAGTGCGCGCTTCACGGCGTCGGGCTGCGTGACAAGGTCCATCGCCAGGAGTTCCTGGCCTCGGATTGCGGCGAGGCAGTCGAGTCCAGCGACCAGCGTCGGACCCGCGATCAGCAGTTTGCCGTCAAATGCGGCGCGCAGCGCCCTGATGAAATCCACCGTCCTGCGCCACCAGTATGAGTCCGCGCGAAACTCGATGCGCGCGTCGTAGTAGTCATCGACAAACGGCACGAGCCACGACGTTGCTCCGCTGTCCTCATGAGCGCGCATGTCCGCGCCGAGAAACGACGAGAAATGGTCCGGGCCGAACTCGAGGTAGTAGAACGGAATGGCCTCGCCAAGAAACTCGTGGGTCCGCGCCCAGGCAAACACCTGATCTATCAGGGGTTCAAAGTCGCCGGAGAAGCCGGACGTATACGCTGGCTGATCCACAGGCGTTACGCCCGATTTGGGGACAACGGAAGCGACCAGCGGCCGATCCGACTCGCCATTCCAGTATGCGATCCAGCGCTGCCGCGCTTCTTCAAAATCCGGTTTGAACTCCAATTGCATATTACCTGCCGCCGTCGCGCAGTCTCGGTCGCTGCCGCAAACACCAAAGAGATTCCTCGCGCTGCTCCCAATGACGTGAATAGTGCGGGCTAGTCGATGTTGAGGCCCATTTGCACATTCGCCGACGCCGGCGCGTTGTTGGTGATCTTCTCGCCGCCCCGGAACCGGCAGCCCAATATCGCGGCGGAGTGAGCGCCCGGCCCCAGCTCGATCTGCTTCTTGCCCTCGGCCAGGAACTCGCAGCCGTTCACGATCAGCGACCCGCTTTTGACCAATATCGCCGCGGCGTTCGCGTCCTTGTTGGCCCAGCCGGAGAAATGGCACGACGTGAACGTGACTGTGCCGCTGCCCTCGATCACCGCCTGACTGTCCGTGGATTCGATCGGCCAGAACCCGCAGTTAGCAAACTTAACCGGCCCGCCGTTGGCGGGGCCTACCACGACCCTTGCCATGAACTGGCAGTTGGAAAACGCTACCCCGGCGTGTCCCTGAGTCGCGTCCACCTGGACCGCGGTCCCGCAGATATCTCCACCGGACTGCGATATCAGGGCATTGCCCGGTCCCATCTCGCCGGACACGAAGTGAAAGCCGATCTTGGGGAAGATCACGAAGCAATCGCTGATGTATTCCCAGTCGGTGCGCGCGATGAGGAATCCGACGAGGTTTTCGTTCATGTACTTTACGAGCGCATCTCCCTTTGGGCCGCTCGGCGCGCTGGGGTGTCCCGATCTGGTCCATGCGTTCGGGTTGAAGTGAACGTTTTCCACACGCCCAATATCCGTGCACTTGTCGATGAACACTCCAATCCTGAGCGGACAGCCGTAGACGTTCCTGATGTAGTGCAGCTCGTTCCAATTCGTGCCGAAGTCGATCCCCTTGTAGGGGTTCACGAGAGTGACGTCGATCACGCTGCAGTTAGTCCCCTTGCCCTGGATCGTCCACGGGTACGGCTTGACGTTGGCCGCGTCCTGGTCGGGGTACAAGATGGTCAAGCCTTTCACGCAGCTATTCTCATTGAGGTTGACCAGCGGCGGGCCGTCCTCTTTGCCTGCCGAACCGGTGGCGTAGATGACGCTTCCCTTGCCAAGCCCCGTGTTGTGCGGCGCCTCCCAGACCCCCCGAAGCGTCACGCCCTGAGGGACAACCAGCGAGCCAGCGATCAGATACGTCCCCGCCGGGACCGCCACGATCCCGCCCTTTGCCGCCGCCGAATCGAGCGCCTTCTGGAAGGCCTTTGTGTCATCTGTCTTGCCGTCGCCTTTCGCGCCGTGGGCAGTTACGCTTGTCGATACCAGGCCCGCGGGCGTTGGCTCGTCAGCAGCCGCCGCCATTGTCGCCGCAATCAAACCAATTGCCAAAATCAGGATCATCATTCGCATGTGCGTCTCCGTTTCGTAGCGTTTAATAGATGACTGTTCGGAGGCAATCGGCGTTATACCTTCTTGGGCCGCGAGGCTGCGTCTCCGGGGCTGGTGGTTAGGCTTCGGTGTACAAAGCCCTCCGAAGCATAGTCAGGGTGAGCGGATGCTTCGGGCCGCTGTTTGCCCCGAAGCAGGAGCGGCGGTGGCTTCAGGGTCGTGCCGAAGCAGGAACACGACAGAACCGGTCATTCCTACCCCTATCAGTAACTACGATTCTCACGTCGCAACTTATCACCATACGCTTTGCGTCTAGCAAGGTCATCGGCATCCACTTTACCAGAACCACCACAAGCAGAACAAGTTACAGTTGCACCCAAACCATCTAAACGCCCACTGCCTTCGCACAGATTGCAGCGCACCATGTGAGTTTGCCCCGGATAAGTCCCACTGACCGGATGTGTTGAATTGCTAGTGCAAAGGAGCATGAATAGCAGTATCCCTGCAATTATCAACAAACAAGCACAACCTGATAGTTGAGGGTTGGCCCATTGTCGTGGTTGACTTGCCTGAGGAGAGTTGGTATTAGTAGATAGTTTTTCTTGTTGCACCCGTTTGTTATACCTCTGTTGGGTCGGCGGCAGTGGCGCGGACTTGGGTGTCGGTTGCGCGGGTGCTTTTCTCGCGCCAGTCGCTGCCGGTCCGGGAGCGTGTGGCGTAGACCGGGCAGCGCCTTTCAGAGGCGCCTTGCAGTATAGGCAACGCTCTCCGTCATCTGGATTGTGGCACCCACAGAAACGACACCTTGTCATGACGCGACTCAGCCCCCTTCTCGGCTTCCTCCTCAGGCGGCAACACTACGCGCTCGCGGAGGCGATTATGTTTTGACCGTGTTTCGGACTTGAGCGAAGCTTCGCGGAACGGAAGTCCCGAAATACGAAGCCCCGTCAAATCCTGCTGATGTTCGCAGTTATACACCCAGGCTCTATCTTCAGTTCGTCCGCGCCTATCAACTCACAGTAGTAGTTGTGATAATGCGCAACCCACACATACTTGCTCCATATCCGCGGGACCGATTCGAACTCAACAAGCTTTTTACGGACAACGCTCGCATGCTGTTCCAGGGTGTAAAGATGAGGATCACCGAGCCACTCAATTGCGTGCAGGTAGTTGACAAATATCTGCCTATCCGCATCCTTCAGCAAGTATCCCCTCTGAGGCGCATCTTCCGTGTTGATGTAGAACTTCAGATGCTCCATGACACGCGTCTTCGCGCTCTCCATAAGTATGATTCTAGGATCGCGCGCCAGCTTATCCTCTCCATCATGGGCCTCCAATAGCCCTTTGCCGAATACAATCTTGTCGTCCATATAAAGATCACCGCACGAGATTGCCCCACGCACGAAGAAACCTTCCAGAGCCAGTACCAGTTGGACATCGGACAAGCTGTCAAACAGAAACCCGAGCTCCGACTCGCCTTGCTGCTCGTCCGTTAAACCGCGAAGTCTTTTCCATAGTGGGTGCCCGATCACTAGGTTATCGGTGAAGTACTTCATGTCATAAAAGCGGGCTTCCTCCCGGCCCTCAGCCAATTCTTGAAGCGATGTGTAAGCCTTATCCAATGCGGCGTGGAGTCTTCGCAAGAGCTCGTCCCCCGTCCCATTCCCGCATGCAGCTTTCATCTGCTCCTGAAAGCCAAGAATGTCGAGACACACTACAACAGATGGACGCGTTTTGGGCTCCCCTGCGTATGGACTTCTGTTCATGCCCAACCTCCCAATCCGGTCGTAACACTACCTCGCCACAATAGTAACCAGCTTTCCTTTTACCGCAATCACCTTCCGCACGGTTTTGATCACTACCGTCTTTTCAGCCTCAGCATTCCACCCAGCCAACCGAAGCCGCAGAGCAGGGCGAGGAGGGCGGAGGGTTCAGGGACGCTCCCAAGAGTTGCTGCGCCGTAGAAGAAGACGCCGGAAGTGAGGTCGCCCGGCGCAGGGTCAACACAGTTCACCCGGAGGGTGTGCGTGTCGTAGGGGAGTGAATCTACCAGCAGGACGTAGTCCGTCCAATTCGCTGTAGGACAGTGTATCCTAGCCACGAGCGTGTCATCCACATAGTACTCGACTCTGCCATCGTTCCAGTCGCAACCCAAAACGAAACCCACGGCGGTGCCGCGAGCCGCAGTATGCGCTACGCTGTACGCACCCGGTGCGTCAAAACACACGCCATCTCCCCCGATTAGTTCGGAAGTGAAGAGGTGAAAAGACCCGTAGTTGGACCAGAAGTCAGACTGCTGGCCCGGTGCGGAATCAAGCCACTCAAGGATAGGCCTGCCAGCGAGTGCAGATGCACCTCCGGGTCGGTTTGGCTCGACGAAACCATTTGTGACCGACAGATGGGCATTCGGTGCAAGGAACTCTGTGTTTGCAGCAAACAAAGGCTGTGGCAGAAGCGCAACGGCTGCCGCAATTGCGAAAACTCTAATCATCTTGTTTTCTCCTTGGTGTTGTGTCGTATGGCGGCTGCTCTATGCCAGCCCGCCACTGCAGTATATCACATGATTGGCCTGTTTGCATGGTGTGAGAATACAAGGATCAGGGCTTACGCATTAAAAGCCAGCCACTATCCTGGCAAGGAAGTCCCGAAACACCGGTTGCGTCACCGGCAAGTCCCATGGCCCGTGCGCCGCACCTCCGGCAGAGGCTTGTCCGACGGCCAGTCGATCTCATAGTCGATGCCGGGGAGCAGGTCGAACAGATCATCGGGAAGCGGGGAATCGCAGTCGGGATCGAGGCACACGCCCCATGCAAATGCATCGCACGTAAACGCGACCTTCTCTCCCCGCCGCTCGATGCGTATCTCCGAATCCGCCCACTTGAGGTCCTTGAACCTCGCGAGAAACAGCCGGTTCTGCGCGACCATCGCGCCATTCGCAACAAGCAGCGCGAAGGCTCCGGCGTCTTCCGCCCTCACCCCAGCCCTCTCCCCCAGGAGAGGGAGTTCACCTATCACCGTCGATGCGTTCGGTGGCAGTGTCACCGAAGCCGTTTGGTCTATGGGCAGTCCTCCGGCCAATTTGAACAGGCCGTAGCGGACATCTCCCGCCCACGGCTGTTCGGTATCGTTTATGCCGAAGATCAGAATCTTGTCACCTTCGACGGCAGCCACCACGCTTATCGGCGCGAACGCTCTTCGCACCGGATGATACGCGAGCTTGCGCCGAAGATAATAGTCAACGATGGTCCAGCCGTGGCTCTGAGGCCAGGTGTCGTTATACATCCAGAATATCGCCGAGGCCGAGCTATACATCCGCCGGCGGTAGTTGTCGATATACTCGCGCACGCCCTCGGCTTGCAGCAGCCCGCTCAGGAACACGTAGTCCTCGAACGCGATCTCATCGGGTTTGAGCCCGAGCCAGTCCTCCAGGGCTCTGTAGCAGACCCCCGCGCCCTGCCAGTAGTTGCAGGCGTTGTCGTGGAACTCCCACGCGGGAGAGAAGAGTCGCAACTGGTCTTCCGTCCCTCCAGGTAAGATACCTGGAGGGATGGTGGCTGGAGGGATGGTGGGTGGAGGGATGAGCGCCTGCCGCAGCGTCGCCAAACCCGTCGCGCCGAGCACACCGCCCTCGTTGGGAAACCGGCTGACGTCCGCGCGATACAGCCAGAAGTCGGTCCCGCCCGCGCCGAGTGACACGTTCCACGGGTGCTGATCGCCGGTGGTTAGGTCCTTTGGGTTGACGTTGTCCAGCGAATACGGCGAGCTGGGCCAGTAGGGCCTCGACGGGTCCTCGCGCGCGATGATGCGCGGTATTTCCAGGTGATAGAGCGCGTAGTCGGGGTGAGCACGGTCGCGGTCAAAACCCCATTCCCAAGCCGCCCACTCCAGCTCATTGTTGCCGCACCAAACGACCAGGCTCGGATACGGCGACAGGTCCCTTACTTGATACTCGATCTCCTTGCGCACACTTGCCAGGAACTCGGGATCATCGCCGGGGTATTTGGAGCAGGCGAAGATAAAATCGTGCCAGACCATCACCCCCGCCTTGTCGCACGCCTCCAGCAGCGCGTGGTCGGCGTAGAGGCCCCCACCCCATATCCGCAGGCAGTTGAAGTTCGCGTCAACGGCAAGATCGACCAGCCTGCGGAAGCGATCCGGCTCGATTCCGGCGTAGATCGTGTCCGGCGGGACCCAGTTGCCGCCCTTGGCGAAGATCGGCTTGCCGTTGACTTCGATGATGAAATAGCGACCGGTGACCGGGTGCGGGTCCTGGTTGATCTTGACGCTGCGGATACCGGTGCGCCGCTGGGCGGAGTCGGCGAGGCCGCCGTCGATCTCGATCTCGCATTGGACGGTGTACAGCGGCTGATCTCCGTGCGGCCTCGGCCACCAGAGTTTGGGGTCGGCTATCTCGACAGTCACATCCTGCCGCGACACGCCGGCGGGCAGCTCGACGGTCTTCTCGACCGTCTGCCCCGCCTCGGGTACCCGAACGCGTATGATCGCATTGACCGGCTGGTCTTTGACGTTCTCGACGAACGCGCGGACCTCGATTCGGGCCGATTTCATATCATCCGACAGCACGGGATAGACCACCAGCGCGTCGATGCGGGCGGAGTCGGTCCATTCCAGCCTCACCGGGCGCGGGATGCCGACGTTTACCAGCCTCGGGGCCCAGTCCCAAGAGAACTGGCACTGCGGCTTGCGCAGCCACGCGCGTTTGTGAAGCTTGTGGTCCATCGCGGGGTTATAATCCTGGCTGGGCTTCTCGGCTACGGAGTAAAGGCCGCTTTCGATGCGCACAGCGAGGGTGTTCTCGCCGTCTTTAAGCTTGCCCGACACGTCAATCCGGCATGGCAGGAACACGTTCGCGTGCGAGCCGATCTTCTCGCCGTTGAGGTAGATGTCCGCGACTAAATCGAGCGCGTCGAATACGAGCCATGCGCGCTTGCCAAGGGCGTTCGCGGGAGCGATGAATGATCTTCGGTAGACCCACACCTGCTCCTCCACCCATCGCTGATTCTGCGCCTCCAGGCCGATGTTCGGGTCACCGACCAGCCCGAGTTTGCGCAGATCGAGGTGGATGTCGCCAGGAACCTGGGCGTCCATAAACACGCGCTCGTCCGCGCCATCCCCGACATAGACGTCCGGCGAGCCGTGCTGAAAATCGAACCCGCGCGCTTTCCACGTGCCGTTAAGATCGAGTCTAGATAGCATAGTGCCTCTCCCAAAGTGAGTCGATAAGTCCGAGGATATTATACCGGCTGAGGTTCGGGAGTGGAAGACCGATGGGCTGTAGGGGCGAAGCATTTGCATATCGGTCTGATGACTTCCAACAGCCTGCGTGCAAATGCTTCGCCCCTACGGCCAGGGGAACTCCGGCGTGGGCGCGCCCGTGGTTGCCGAGATCAGCGTCCAGAACACCGCCATGGCGAACTCGCCGAGCATCAGGCCGATGAAAAACGGTCTCGCTCGCGCATAGAGCTTCATTCCGCCGTAGCGAAGAACGGGGACCTTGATCATCCACGCCACCAGGCACGAAAACCACATCACCACCATCGTCCACGAGCCCATAAGAGCATAGCCCAATGGGTGGAACGGCCACCAGAAAAACATCGAGCGCATATACGATAAGAAGACCGTGAACCCGATCCCGACCGCGAAAAACGCCGGGCATCGCCAGTCGATTGCGTTCGAAGCGGTCTGCGCCATGGACGCCTGGTAGTCGGTGAACGCCCACACGTTGTTGCCCTGGAGTACGTAGCCGTAGAGGTGCAGCGCGCCCCTGGTGTAGCAAAGCCATATCTGCACGACCGCCGCGAACACCAGCGCCAGCACGCTCGCGGCCACCAACCCCGGCAGCAGCTTCCGCCGATTTGTCATAGCCCCATCGGAGACCTTGAGCCCATCGAGGATTCCGGTAAGCACCAGGCCCCGCTGGTCGCGCATGAACGCGCCGTCCATAAACGCCATCACGGTGAGGTTCCCCGGCCCGAGGTGCTGCACCGGCGCGAACATGCGATAGAGGTCCACCGGCCTGAACGATGTCTCGGTCATAAACAGACCCGCTTCGGCGGTGCTGCGCGCGAGCACGATCGCGACCACGAATATCAGCACGCCCAACTCCAGCACGGCCAGCCACACGTCCATCCCCGCAAGCCTGCACCAAAACAGCGCGAGCACGAAACACACCGCCAGGCCCCACACCGCGACGCGATACGGGATCAGCTCACGCGAATCGTCCACCTTCTCCCGCTGCATTACGCACCGACCGACCTTTCGCAAATGCGCGCGCGCGGAATACGCCATATAGGCGCAAAGAGCTATATATGCGCCCGCCACCTGATAGCCTATGATCAGCCAGCACGGATACATCGGCATACCGTCCATCGGCCAGCCCAATCCGTTGGCCGTCACCCCCTGAAGCTGTGCAAGTAAGTAGAAGAACCAGAGCGAAAATATGACTTCCGAGCTCAACAAGAACGCCAACCCAATCCCCGCGAATGACAGATACGCGCGAATTCCGCCCATCGCGTTCCATGGCGGGTTCGTGAAATACTGTCCGGCGGGGTAGGATGCGGGTATCGTGGGCAGGTTCGGAAACCACGCGGCCAGGCCGTTGATGCCGTAGACGAAGACAGGGATCGCGAACCCAACCCATAGCAGCTTGTTGCCGAACAGCGTGCCGCCATCGTGCTGGCGCACCAGCTCCAGCGCGGGCTGCGCAAGAGGGAAGCTGAGCTTCTCGTTATCCGTCCACTGCGCGCGGATGATGGACGCCAAACACAGGAAAGCAAACAGAATCAGCAGGCACAAGGCCCCCCAGACCGCGAGCGGCGTGACCCAGAGGTTCCACGGGATGTGCTCGCCGACCCGCAGGCCCTCGTAGTATCGGTTCGAGACAAGCTGGTTCGCGGCGCCGCTCACGTCGAATGGCACCAGCCAGGACTTCGTGTGCGGCGAGTAAAGCTCGTTCCACTTGTTGTTGGAATTGGCAAAGTAGTTGGAGGTCACGAGCATCGGCAGCAGCTTCTCGACAATCCCGCGTGCCGAGATCAGCGCCGAGAGCAGCATCATGCAGTAGATCATCGTAAGCTCGGTCGCGGAGAGCCTGAGCCTGCGCGAGAGCTTTCGCAGGCCCTTGTTGGCGAGGATGATGAGGGCGAAGACCGCGATAACCGCGGGCGGAAGCTGCTGGGAACCGATGAGGATGCGCGCCGTGACCAGTTCCGCGTAGGACACGATGACGCTGATGACGATGACGAGCGCAAGGCCGAGGACGATCCCGCGCGCGCTTATGCCGGACGGAGAAGAGGACGCATCCTTGCGGAGGTTGCGTATCCGAATCTGAAGTGCTGCCAAAGCTCACCTGGTTACCGCCAGTTGCATTCAATGCGGAAGTATCGGCAATACGGTGGCCTCCAATTTGCTCTTTCCCGCCGCCGCTGCGAACTTCACCCAGAGAGAATCTCCGGAGTTCACCTCAATGCCCCTGGCCCCACCGTCGATGCTCGTCGCATAGCGCTTTGGAAGGCTCTTGAACGGCCCGAGTCGAATCTCCGTTGCCGGCAGGGGCTTATCGCTGGTCACGTGCAAGCGCATCTGGTGTCCGCCGGTTCTCTCAAGTGAGTAACTCACGTGCGCGGTTTCCATTCGACCATCAAGCTCGATCAGCACGGGAACCCCTTCCACGCGGATGCTGGTCCAGCCGAAAGGCATCCGCGGGCACAGGCACAGACGCTTCGGAGAGCTGTCGTCGATGCCGATCACGACTCGTAGCGCCTTCACGATCTCCGCCTGCTGCACGCCATTGCCCAGATCGCCCGTGCGATGCCAATACTGCCCCGTCGGATCGATCTCGCACCCCTCCGGCACGATATACGGCTCGAATGCGGCGCAGTAGGTCTGCTTCGCGGCCCAGTGGAGCATGGTGGTCGCATCGGACATCTTGTCGAGCAGCAGCGCCGACTGAGTCACGAACCCCTGCCCGTAGCCCATCGACACCCCAAAGTAACCGAACGGCTTGTACGACTCGATCTGCCGGCGATACGTGGCCTCGTTGTAGGCGCGCCAGGGGTCGCCCGTCAGCCCCACGAAGCCTGTTCTATCCGACGGGATGATGACGGAGCCCATTACCGTGCTTCGGTTCGGCCAACCAGAGCTCGTGAGTGTCCAGGTTTTGCCGTAATTCTTATCCTTAACTATATACGCCGTCTCACACCCGGCTCGCATACGGTCGGCTCGCGCCCGCCACTGGGCCGCCTTGTCGGCGTGGCCTATCGAGTCCGCCATGTCCGCCAGAGCGCGCAGCGCCTCCATACACGCCACGTCCGCGTAGACCGAATAGCCGGTCCCGCCCGCGCACTCGCTGTCCGTGCGCAGCGTTTCCTTCGCGCCGGAGACCTCGGGGTGCTCGAACTGCCAGACGACCCAATCGCCCAGGCCCCGCACATCCTCCCAGCGCGCCTTCAGCCACTGATCCCGGTCCGGCAGCCGCCGCCAGAGATTGTAGACGAACAGCGCCGTGAGGCCCTGGCCGTCGTTCTCGAAGCAGCCCTGCCCCGGCTCGACGCTCGGCATCTGAAGCACCCGGCAGATGTGGCGCGGCAATACTACGCCGTTGATGCGAAGATCGGGTCGCTCCTCCCAGACGCGGGCTTTGGCGAATACGTAGTCCGCGCACCGCTTGGCCTCATCGAGATAGCCTAAGGCGCAGAGTTCTCCCAAGCTGCGGCCCATGTCGCGGGTCCAGGATTGAGTGTAGTAGGAGCCAACCCCGTCTCGATACGTTCCGAAGCCCTCGTAACCGCCCCACGACGGCGCGCCCTTCGCGGAGGTGTGATACATTCCCTCGGCATCGACCCGCCCGGCGATGTCCGTAAGGTTCGCGTAGAGAATATTGGTGAGCACCTCGGCGTAGGCATCGCCCTCGAAGCGAAACTCAGGGCCTTTGTAGCCCGCGGGGACCGTCACGGCGACGTGCTTTGGGAAGTTGGAATGAGTTGTGTAGAGAACTTCGCGCAAACTCGCCAATGCTCGCTCGGCGGCTTTGTCACCTACCCCCGCCCCACGCAGCGGAGATCGCTGGACAAACGCGGTCAGATCAGCCGAAATCTCATCGTGGGCGAGAGCGACGCCGTTCGGGACGGATTCCCCCGGCGCGGGCTCGACCGTCATCCCGAGCACTACCGGCACGCCGTTCTTCAGCGGAGAATCGACGATCTCAATCGCCTTGATGAAAATCGGCCTCGGGGTTATGACCGCGAGGTAGCGCCCGTCCGGTGTCGGCGCGGCGGGGAACAGCCGAAGTGAGTCCTTCAGCGCCTGTGCGGCAGAAGCATTCGACGCGAACGGTTCGGGAAATTGCGTGAACCGCCGGCCCCACCACAAACTCTCGCCGAGCGTCAACGGATATTGATCGACCGCACCGTTGGCGTAGATAACCTTGATCGCGCCGATGCTGTCACCGATGAAGAACCGCCCCGAGTAGTCAGACGGCGTGAACCAGCAGTAGTTGCCCTGGTCGAGCGAACTGGTCATTCCCAGCAGGAACAGATGCTTTGCCTTGCACCCGACCGCAAGCTCGGCAGTTCCGTTGGTGACGGCAGCCGAAGACGCCGCGGCCAGAAACGGAACCCCGCCGACATCGCAATACTCCGGCGCGCGCGTTTTCGGCTCCCAACCGGCGAAGGATTTGGTTTTCTCGAAATCGACGTGGTAGTCCGGCCCCGCATCGACCTCATCTATGCCCATCCATGCGAACGAGTTGTCGGAGTTGGAGTCCACTAGCCGAATGCGGACCGAACGGCCCTTGAGATCGGCGACATCCCACTCGATCCACTGGGGCTCGTCGCCTAACGGCGGCTCGGACTTGCGCAGCACCTGACCCGTGGATGCGTCCTCGAGCAGGAACAGGTTCTTGCCCTGCTCGCCATTGCGGCCGTCCCAGCCTCGCGCCTTGAGCCTGATCCTCCCGACGCTCAGCGTGAACGCCGGAGACGCGATCTCCCCGACGCCGTTTTCCCCCTGCGCGAGCCCGGATAAGTATGGCTCATTATTGTAAGACCCGCCGGTGGCCGTGAGAATCGCCCAGGCTCCCGATGTCCCGAGGGGAATCGCGCGGTATTCGCTCGATTCCAATGGGACAGCCTTGCGCTTCTCGACAACCTGAGCAAGCCCAACCCACGCGAAACCAGGCTCGGAGACCTCGTCGATGGCCTCGAAGTAGACCTGCTGCCCCCTCAGATCGCCGACATTCCAACTCACGCGCATGAACCCGTCCTGCTGCGGAGGGTCCGATCGCCGAACGATGCTACCGTCTGTCACGAGCCGAAGCACAAAGCGGTTCCCGTGCCGCGTGCCTTCCCTGCTGCCGTCCCAGCCGTTCGCCCAGAACTCGATCACGTCTCCGTCTATGGCGAAATCAGGTGAGCGGAACGTGCCGGTGGTCTCTTCTCCCGATTCGACATGCTTCACGCCAGGGCTTGGATTGGAGTCGCGGTCGGCTCTGTCTGTCTGATGCCACGCCGTGCCGGTCGAGGTCCATCCGTCCCAGCCCTTTGTCCCGCCGCCAAGTATTGTGGTCGATCCGTCGCAGAACGCGAATCCGTGAAGCGCGATGATGCAGAGGGCCACTAGCACGATCTGTCTCAACAGCGTCTCCCTTCCTCTAAGTTGTAGGGGCGAAGCATTTGCAGTAAGGCCTTTCGATATTGCAGGCTTCGTCAGCAAATGCTTCGCCCCTACGGGTTTGTGCACAAACCATCACCCGCCGAGAGCTACACTCCCCGCTGCAGCTTGATATACTGCCTCGCGACCTTGAGGTCCTTGAGCGCCTCGGCGGCTGTGCAGAGCGGCGGGATCTCGCCCTTGACGGCGGCGATGAAGTTGATCGCCTGCTGGCGCATCGCGTGAACCCAGGGCAGCGTGGGCACGATAAGCTGCGGCGTCACGCCCCCGCCCGGGTCCTTGTAGATCTCCACCTTGCCCGGCCTGTTCATGGCCAGCGGCGCGGGAAGCTCCAGCTTCACGAATCCGTGCTCGAACGCCACAAGCGCCGATTCCTGCCAGTCGATAGTCGTCTGATACGGCGTCATCTCGATCACGCACGCGATGCCGCTGTCGCTCTCGCCCGCGAACAGCACTCCCGACTTTTCGGCGTAGGTCGCGCGATACGGCTCGCCGATCAGGTGCCGCATCAGGTTGACCTGATGGATGTAGTAGTTAACGAACGCATTGTAGGCGCCGTAGGTTTCCTCGTCCATGTCGCTTGCGGGCGGGTCCCACGTGAGCGCCGGCGCGGGATCGTTGCCGCCTATCATACCGATGAAACCGTTGGCGACCCAATCGCCGGCGGGCATCAGTATACGAACGTAGCGCATCTTGCCTAGCTCGCCGGATTCCTTGAGCTTGTCGATCTCGGCCTTGGCATACATCGTCGCGGGGTCGCTGCGCTTGTGGTAGCCGACCATGTACCACGTCCCGCTGTCCTTGAGCGCCTGCAGAATCTTCTCGCCGGCCTCGATCGATCCCGCGAGCGGCTTCTCCGTGAAGACCGGCACCTTCGCCTTGAACAACTCGGGCAGAAGCTGCCCGTGGCGCGTAAACGGCTGGCTTGCCACGATCCCATCGAGCTTCTCCGCCGCGAGCATCTCATCCGCGCTCTTGTAGACTTTCGGGATGCGGTAGTGCTCGGCGACCAGCTTGCCCTGGTTCTCTTTGAGCTCAGCAATCGCAACGACCTCGCAGCTCGGCTCGGTCGCATAGTTGCGGAGGTGGGCCATCTGACCCATCCCTCCGACTCCAACGAATCCTATTTTTGGTTTGTCCACTAATCTGTCCTCTCCCAATATTCAATAATCAATATGCAATACTCAATGCTATTGCTGTGCTAGTTTGCCGAACCTATTGGCAATCGCCAGCGCCGGGTCCACGGGCACGTCCGCGGGCTTGATGCCCTTCGGAATGTTGATCGTCGGCACGGGCTTGAGCGTCTTGCCCGCAAACTTCGGCAGCCACCGCGCCTCGGCGGCGAGCATCTCGATGGTCATATCCCGCGCTTCCTTGAGCGTCACCTTTGTCGATGTGAGCGGGTCGAGCGAGACCGCGTTCGCCGCAAGCTCGGGATCACCCTCGATAGCCGCGCGAACCGCCAGCCCCTGCACGTTCACGTTGGTGAGGTTCAGCGCCGCCAACTGAGCGGGCAGGTCGCCAACCACGGTCGGGTGCAGGCCCATCGCGTCCACGAAGCATGGCACCTCCACGCAGCAGCCGTCGGGCAGGTTGGTGATCAGGCCATCGTTGCGGACGTTGCCATTGAGCCTGAATGTCTTGCGCAGCGAGTGCGCCTCGATAATGTAGGAGCAATACTCCGCGCTGCGCTTTTCGAGCTTCTTGGACTCGATGGAGAGCGGGTCCTGGGTCGCGAACTTGTCGGCTAGCATCTTGGAGTACTTATAGTAGGCCCCGCTTGCGCCGCCGAAATCGGGCTGGTCGCAATAGAGATCGAGCGCCTTTTGCGAACTCCTGAACCACGGGATATACTCGCTGAGATGCCCCGTGCTCTCGGTCATGAAGTAACCGAAGTGGCGCATGACTTCGCCGCGCACCTTCTCGTTGATGTAGTATTCGGGCCTCTCCATCTTCTCTTTCAGGATCGGGTAAAGGTCCCGGCCATCTTTCTCGAGCTTCAGGAACCAGCCCATGTGGTTGATACCGGCGCACAGATAGTCGATGTCCTCTTTGCGTTCGCCGACGTAGCCCGCGACCAGGTCCATGGTCGTCTGCACGCCGTGGCACAAGCCGACGAACTCCAGCCCCGGCACGGTCCCCAAGCCCCAGCAGCACGCGGCCATGGGGTTGGCGTAGTTGAGCATCAGCGCGTCCGGGCAGAGTTCCCGCATGGCATTGCCCATATCGATCAGGACCGGAACCGTGCGCAGCGCCCGGAATATTCCGCCGGGCCCCATGCTGTCCCCGATGCACTGATCCACGCCGTATTTGAGCGGGATTTCATAGTCGCACTGGAACGCGTCCACCCCGCCGACCTGGATCATCACGATCACATAATCCGCGCCCGTGATTGCCTTGCGGAAGTCGGTCGTGGCCTCTATCTTGGACGGAAGCTTGTTTTCCTTGACCACGTCGGTTAGAAACGCCTCCATCTTGCGCAGCTTCGGCTCGACAGGCTCCATCAGGACGAACGTGGAGTCCTGCAGCCCCGGCGTAGCCATAAGGTCCATCGAAAGCGTCTTGCAGAAAATGACGCTCCCCGCGCCGATCATTGCGATTCTTGGCATATTACTTTACCCCCACTTGCTCCGGCCCCAGGTTCTGGAAGATAAAGAGCCCTTCCTTGCCCGCGGCTACGATATCGAGCTTGCCGTTGCCGTCGAGGTCGATCACTTCCATGAATATGCCGGTCCCGGAGTGATCGGGCACCTTGCCGTAATCGACCACGATCTTGGTGAACGACTCGCCGTTCCACTTGAAGTAATACAAGCCGCAGATGTCTGTCTCGCCGGCCTCATGGCCGCAGTGCGCCCGGTATCGGTTGCCGGTAACGAGTTCGCATGCACCATCGCCGTCGATGTCGATCCACCACATCTCGTGATACTGCGAGAAGAAGGGGTCGATGGGATGCTTTGTCCATTCGCGCTTGCCGGCGGCATCGGTTTTGACGGTGTAGTAGTCCAGCCCGTAGCCGTGCGCCTGGCCGACAATGATCTCGTTGACGCCATCGCCGTTTACGTCCGCGACGAGTATCGGCACGCTGGCGGAACCGAAGTTGAACTCCTCATGGAACGTCCACAGCCCCCCGCCAAGCGGTTTCGCGGGCGGCTCGTAGAAGCCATGAGTTGTGATGAAGCAGTTCTTGCCGTTGCCCAGGACATCGCCGAATCCGAGGCCGTGGCCCTGCGGAGTATCCGAGACCTCGAACTTCTCGAACTTGCCGGTACCCTTGCCGCTTGCATCCTTGACCAGTTTCCATACATAAATCGGCTTGCCGGGGCAGTTCGGGACGATCTCCAGCCGGCCATCGCCGTCAACGTCCCACGCGCGGGTCGTCTCGATGCTGCTGGTCTCCGCGATGTCGTGGGTCTTCCACTCGACCGGCTTTCCCTTGGGATTCTCGCGCCATTCGAGTTTGCCGCCCCACCATCCGCCGGTGACGAAGTCGAGATAGCCGTCTCCGTTGATGTCCATCGGGATCGTGGAGAAATCGTCGAAGTACTCGTCCGCGGCCAAAACGTCGCAGATTTTGTGCTTGGTCCAGTTGGGCGCTTCATACCAATACGCGCCGCTGACGATGTCGAGCTTGCCGTCGTTGTTGACGTCGAAAACGCCCACGGACTCGTATCTCTCATCGGACAACTTGGTCTTGTTCCATTCGATTCTTCTTTGCATCTTGTCGATTGATCCTCCCGCCGCAAAAGCGATCGTTGGTAGTAGAATCAGGGCTACTATGAGTGCCTTCAAAGCACACCCCCTAAACCTGTCACTGGGAACTCCTTGTACGCCCCCGCGCGGTGTCCTTCCCTTAATTCCCGGCTGCTTGCTATGTGATATAATGCTGGGGACGTTCATCGTCTGGAGGCGAGCGGCATGGGTGAGACTTTAGACACAAAGTTCAACTCGATACCCCTGATCGAAGATCAGCCGTTCAACGGCCTGGGATACGACTTTTCCGAGGTGCTTGCGAAGTTAACGTTCCCTGTTGTACACTGTTTCGGAAAGGCTACGGCTACTGGTGGACACGCGAGATTGCGCACACGAAAGCCGAGATAGGCGACGATGGCGAGCAAATCCAGACAGTTCGCATACGATGTGTTTCTAAGCTACAGTTCCAAGGACAAGGCCATAGTCCAGCCGCTCGCCGAGCGACTCAGAGAGGACGGAGTACGCGTCTGGTTCGACGGGTGGGAGATCAAACCCGGAGACGACATCTTCCTCAAAGTGGAGTATGGTCTTCAGGACTCCCGCGCGCTGGTTCTCGCGATATCGGCTAACTCACTCGGCTCGGACTGGGTCATGCTCGAACGTGGCACCGCGCTATTCCGGGACCCCACGAATTCTGAACGCCGTTTCGTTCCCCTGCTGACCCAAGACTGCGATATTCCCGATGTCATCCGCCGATACAGGCACATCGACTGGCGCGAGGGAACAGACACGGCATACGTTGAGCTACTCGAGTCGTGCCGCCAGTTACCACGCGAATGTTCACGACGCCGCTGTCCTCGCGAGGAGGGTTCGCGGTCGCCGGACTTCGACGAACCTATTGCGGAAGCAATCCGGAGGGCACTTGGCCTCAAGGATGGCGAGGCGATCCCGCCCGACCGGCTCAGTGAAGTGCAATCCCTCGACTTTTACCTGTCGCAGGTGATGGACGCGGGGCTGCAGCATTTGAAGACATTGACAAGCTTGCAGGTGCTCTACCTCGGCTACACGGAGGTGACGGACGCGGGGCTGCAGCATCTGAAGTCCCTCACGAACATGTCCTCCCTCAACCTCTTCTGCTGCACGCAGGTGACGGACGCCGGGTTGCAACATTTGAAGACGTTAACACGCTTGCAGGTGCTCGACCTCGGCGGCACGCAGGTGACAGACGCCGGGCTTCTGCATCTGAAGACGTTGACAGGCTTGCGGGAGCTCTGCCTCGTCCACACGCAGGTGACAGACGCCGGGCTTCTGCATCTGAAGACGTTGACTGGCCTGGAGGAGCTTTCCCTCAGCAGCACGCCAGTGACGGGCGCAGGGCTGCAGCATCTGAAGGCGTTGACAGGCTTGCAGGCGCTCTTCCTCTCAGGCACTCAGATGACGGATGCGGGGCTGCAGCATCTGAAAGTATTCTCGGAACTGCGGACCCTTTCCTTGCGCAGCACGCAAGTGACGGACGCAGGTGTTGAGGAACTGAAGAAAGCCATTCCCGGGCTGAGCGTATCCATGTAGGGTTTGAGACGACGAACGCACCGAGTGGCAAGACCGGTGATCGGCCTCCACGGAGCCGCTGCACCCTGCTCCCTACTCCTCTGCTTTGTCCTCCGTCTTTGTGGCCGCGCGCCGCGCCGGAGGCGAGCCGCTGGCGACGAAGTAGAGGTGCAGGCCCCTCGCGGCAACGAGCGACCCCGCGACGCAGAGAACCACGAGCAGCGCGATCTGGTAAAGCAGTCTGATCGCAGAACTGCCTAACTCCGAAGTAGCGCCCACCGGCGACCCCGGCGTTACCTGCAATACCGAGGAGCTTGCCGTAAACAGCCGAGATGTGACCACCGCAACAGTGACCAGAATCCCTATTCCAACGAGAAAGACGATTATGCCAAGCACCCGTCCGGCGGCGCTGTCCTTACGCATCGAGGCCTCCGTGTTCCTGTCATTCAAAAGGGGTGGCTGCTTCCAAACAGCCACCCATAATTGAAACTTATACCCCGGACACGCAGCTTCCTCCTTGTGAAGCATCACAAGGTGACGAGAGAGGTCAATTCACGGGAGTGTCGCACCCGTTAGCCCTGAGTAGGCCCCTCAAGGGGCCGTATCGAAGGGCGGTCAAGCCTACGACCGTCCTTCGATACGCCGCTTCGCCGGCTACTCAGGACTAGCGGGGTTGGGTTTTCCCAATATCAGGAACCCAGAAGCGAGCCCAGCCCGCCTTTCTTCTTTCTCGCCCTCCTCGCCTTTCTGGGGGCTACTGCCGCGCCGGGCGTGCCCTGCTTGCCCGCGGCGGGATTGAGTTGGTCGAGCACCTCCTGAAGGCGCTTCTTGGCGGCGATGGCCTTTGCGTCCGTGGTGTCGGCCACGATTGGCGCTTCGACAAACGGCGCGTCCTTCAGGTCAAACAGCTCGCCCGCCTTGGTTAGCTTGTAGCCGGCGTTGCGGACATACCATCTTCCGCCAAGCTCAACGTAGACCCACTCGCGCGGTTCGCCATTCTTACCCTTGATCCGCGGGACCAGACTGTGACCGTCAATGGTCACGCCCTCGGGGAGTTTCGCTCCCGCAAGCTCGGCGAACGTCGGGAAGAAGTCGGAAAAATCGACAAGATCACTGGCATCCTTGCCCGCCGGCGTAGTTGACGGCCAACTGACGATCATCGGCACGCGGCTGCCGCCTTCCAGCAGCGAGCCCTTCTGCCCGGAAAGACGCCTGCCATGCACCGTTGACCCGTCCGCTCTGGGCGGGGCGGTGCCGTTGTCGCCGACGAAGACAATGAGCGTATTATCGCGCAGCTTGAGCTTGTCGAGTTCGGCGATGAGTTTGCCCACCAGCTTGTCCATATAGGCGATATTGTCCGCGTAGTGGTCGCTGTTCGCGGTGCTATCGGGCGTGCGCAGTATCTGGCCGTGGATGTGAGACATGCAGTAGTAGACATAGAACGGATCATCCCGATGGCGGGTGATGAAGTCCACAAGGAAATCGTGCATCACATCGGGCAGATACGTGCCCTCGGGCAGGGTCTTGGTCTCCCCGTTTTGGGTGTAGGTCGGGCTCGACGAGCTCCAGTATTGGCCGCTTCCCTTGAAGCGCAGATACTCATCGAAGCCCCAATCGCTCGGCTGCAGCGGGAGTTGGCTCCACTTGCCCACCTGTGCAGTGACGTAACCCGCCGGCTTCATGACCTTGGGCATCATGATCTCGTTGGCGGGCTGGAGAACGCCACCGGACTGGTTGCTGATCATGCCGGTGCGGAACGGGTAGCGGCCGGTCATGATCTCGCAGCGCGACGGCCCGCACAGCGGCTCGGCATAGCACTGCGTAAAGCGGATACCGCTTTTCGCCAGCGCATCTATCTTCGGCGTCTTGTAGTGGTCGCTTCCAAAACATCCAATATCGCCGAGCCCGACATCGTCGGAAAGGATGAAGATGATGTTGGGCTTGCGGGCCGGTTGGGCCGCTGCCGCCCCGAACATCTGGCGGGGCAACAAGCACGCAGCAGCGCCTAACGCCGCCGCCTTAAGAAACTCACGACGCTCCATACTGTCTCCCTCTTTTCTGCGGAATATAGGGTTTGACGCCGCAAAGCGCCCGACGGTTACACATCCGGGTCGCTTGCCGCATACCGCCAGCCCGTAGGGGCGAAGCATTCGCACGAAAAGCTATGGAGATTTGCCAGCCCGCCTGCGAATGCTTCGCCCCTACAGCTAGTGTCCGCGGAACGGAACTCACACACTGGGCGTGCGCATGTATTCCCTATTCCTCGGAGTTGTGCTATACTTTGTCGATTGAGGACGGCGGATCAGCGTGTTTGAGGATGTAGTGGTCATCGTCGGCCCGACCGCGGTCGGCAAGACGGCGGTGGCGGTCGAGCTTGTCTCGGAAATCGGCGGGGAGATCATCTCCGCGGACTCGATGGCCGTCTATGTGGGCATGGACATCGGAACCGCGAAGCCTACCCGCGAGGAGGCATCTCGCGCTCGATTCCATCTTGTTGACGCCGCCGATCCGTCAGCGCCGTTCAGTGTGGGCGAGTTCCAGCGGCTTGCGCGCGAAGCAATCGACGACGTGCTGCAGAGGAACCCGCCTGCGGTTGTGGTCGGCGGAAGCGGGCTGTATGTCCGAGCGGCAGTCGATGGGTTGGACCTGGAGATTCCGGGACGCAGCGAGCAACTTCGCACTCAACTGGCCCAAGAGGCTCGCGAGTTCGGCAATGAGAGCGTTCACCGGCGACTGGCGCAAATCGATCCTGTGTCGGCTGAACATATTCACCCGAACAACGTTAGAAGAGTAATACGAGCCATCGAGATCTATGAGTGCAGCGGCACTCCCGCGTCGGCGCTTTATGCCCGGCAGTCAGGAAATGTGCCCGGTTACGCCAATGCTCGCTGGTTCGGCCTCACGATGAAACGCGACGCGCTTTATGCGCGTATAGAGAATCGGATTGACGCGATGATCGAGGCTGGCCTGATCGAAGAAGTGGACGGGTTGCTGCGTCGAGGGCTCGATTTGGGTCTGCCGTCGATGCAGGGATTGGGATACAAAGAGATTGCCGGCTTTTTGCGTGGGGAATATGGCAAAGAGGAAGCCATTGCCCTGCTTAAAGGGAACACCAGGCGGTTCGCTAAGCGTCAATACACCTGGTTCCGCCCCGATGCGCGGATAAGGTGGATCAATGTGGACGGCATGACTGCCAAGAAGGTGTCGGAGAACATTAAAGGAGTGTTATCGAATGAATAGGACCTCTATGAATCTGCAGGACCTTTTCCTGAACCAGGTTCGCAAGGAGAACGTGCCCGTCACCATATACCTGGTGAGCGGCGTGCAGCTAAAAGGGCTTGTGCGCGGTTTTGACGCCTTTACCCTCATACTGGAGAGCCCCGGAAAGCCGGCGCAGCTTGTCTACAAGCACGCCATGGCGTCCGTAGTTCCATCTCGGCCGCTCGGCGGAATGATGGTGCGCGATGACCGCGGCGAGGAAAGAAGTGGCGAGTTCCATCAGCCCGAGGCGCCTGCCCAGGCCGAGGAACCCATAGAGGCCGAGCAGCCAGTCGAGCCCGCCACGGAGGAGTAGGCGGTCTTGAGATTTGTTAAGATGCACGGCGCCGGCAACGACTTTGTCGTGGTTGACGGCGCCAAGGAGCCTATCCCTGAAGAGCATCTGGCCTCGGTCGCCCGCCACGCTTGCGACCGCCATTTCGGCATCGGCGCCGACGGCCTGATCCTCGTCCTGCCCTCGCGAGCGGCTAACTTCCGCATGCGCGTGATCAATGCCGATGGCAGCGAGGCGGGGATGTGCGGTAATGGGATTCGCGTATTCGCGAAATACGCCTACGATCGCAAGCTGCACACGGACCCCGTGATGACGGTGGAAACTCCGAGCGGTATCAAGACCCTCAAGCTCGACACCACCGGCGGCAAAGTGCATACCGCGCGCGTGGACATGGGCGAGCCCGGGCTGATGCGATCGGAGATCCCGATGAGAGGCGACAACACCAGGGTGGTCGGCGAGCCGCTGAAGGTCGCCGGCAAGAAGATCGAGATCACCTGCGTGTCGATTGGAAACCCGCACTGCGTCACGTTCGTTGATAATGTCGCGGGGTATCCGGTCGAGAAGATGGGCCCCGAGATCGAGAACCATCCCAGTTTCCCCCAGCGCACCAATGTGGAGTTCGTCGAGGTCGTAAGCCCCAGGGAAATCAAAATGCGCGTGTGGGAGCGCGGCGTGGGCGAGACTCTCGCCTGTGGAAGCGGCTCGTGCGCATCGGTCGTAGCTGGATTCTTGAACGAAAGGACAACCCGCAAGGTAACGGTCCACCTGAGAGGCGGCGATCTGCTGATCGAGTGGATGGGCGACAATCGGGTACACATGACCGGCCCTGCGGAGGAAGTCTTCGAAGGCGAAGTCGGCGCGGCCACGTTCAAGCAATGGCTTGAATAGTTACGAGCTATGAATTGCGAGTTTACGATCGGGCGCGATGCTGTCGTGCCCGATCATTGTTAGCATTGC
>Ga0209226_10000251_pt1 | contig 33867 bp, 40 predicted proteins | sample BarGraNGADG00212_2_FD_184497 | JGI IMG/M metagenome (GOLD analysis project Ga0209226, IMG submission 184497) | Arctic peat soil microbial communities from Barrow, Alaska, USA - Barrow Graham LP Ref core NGADG0011-212 (SPAdes) (version 2) | ecosystem: Environmental > Terrestrial > Soil >...
TTCCCATATCACGTCGCCCGGGCCGTGGTCGAGAACTCTCACGAGACGCTGACCGATGAGGACACAGATAAGATTCTGGCTCCCAATGCCAATGCTGGCAGCTTCATTGTAGACAACTTCGATGGCTACTACTACTCAAAAAAGGTGCTCTCGTGGCTGGATCAGGTGTGGACCAACATCCAAAAGCTTTCCGGCTACAAGAAAGACTTGGCTCTGGCGGCGCTCGGTAATACGGTGAAGGCAAAAAGCCTTTATGGCCAGTTCCATCGCTCCCAGATCAACCTCAAAGCTGAACTGGAAGCAGCGGCGGATATGGAAACCGAGGCAGGCGGGTTCAAGGAAAGCCAGCTCACCGATATCCCTATTCCCAACATGGAAGCGAGCTTCAGGCGTTATGCCAGCCAGCTCAACAAACTGGTCTTTGATAGTGGTCAGGAATGCAAAGTTTTTCACGGCGACGCCGTGGATGCGGTGCGTAAGTACGGCGCGGACGTGCTGTATCTCGATCCGCCCTACATAACGGAGTTCTCCAACAACGACTACGAGTATTCGCTGCACTTCGTCGAGGGCCTGATGAACCGCTGGGCGGACAAGGAACTCTTGGATGATAACCGGCGCAGCTACAAATCGCGGACCCACTACAGCAAGGAGAGCATCCGCTCGCTCATTGAGAACCTCGCATCCGAGGCGCGCGGCAAGTATAAGACCGTGCTCATGTCATACCGTGACCACGCTTTCCCGACGGAAAGCGAGATAAAGGGCATCTTCGCGGAGCGCTTCGGTCAGGTGAAGGTCAAGGGCATGGATGTTGAATATGGCCTCGTCTCTGGCAAAGACGGCGAAGGAAAGAACGCTCGCGAGCTTCTCTTTATCGCATCTAACTCGCGGTCGGCTCCGAAATCAGTGGTGGCGTCGCTTGCGGCCAACTGCCATACATCTATCCCCGTGGATGTGGCAATGGGCAGTGTGCTGTCTGCATCGGCAATCGACCTGAACCCCAATGCAGGTGACCCGCAGTTCAGCTTCGTAATGTGCCGGGCAGGGACGAACAAGAATGGTGACCACTTCCTACCGGACGAGCTTGCGACCAGATACACGACGGCCATAAACAAGAAGATAGACCTCAAGCACTCTCAGGACCTTACGGACATAGTAGGCGGGATCATTAACGCCGAGTTCGTGGACGATGAGACAGGCGGCCGGGTCGAGTGCGTGGGCGAGCTATTCACGGCGGACACCCCTACCGCCGCGCTCGCCCACAAGCTCATGAAACGCGGGATCATAACCCAGGTCTCGATGGAGTGTGACTACGAGACCGGCGAGTGTTCCATCTGCGGGAAGACCGTGGCGAGCAAGAACGACTACTGCGTCCATCTCAGAAAATCCAAGGGCGCGGAGTATCAGGGCAAGCCGGTATTCGAGATCCTGCACGGGGTCACATTCACCGGCCTTGGGCTTCTGGATCGCAAGGGCGCTGATGAGAACGCGCGAATAACTCAAGTCGCCTCACAAGAGGCACGGCAATGCAGTTGTGATAACACAGGAGGCAACCCAGTGGACGACATCCAACACGAGAACGAAGAGCAGCTTGATGCTGCAAAGAAGAAAGAAGCCCCGGCTGGCGGGGCAGCCCCTCCGGTCGATGATAAGACCCGGGTGAAGGAGCTTGAGACCGAAAACAAGGACCTCAAGAATCAGGTTCTTGAGCTTCAGAAGCAGGTACAGGACCTTGAAGCCCAGAGCAAGGCTGCCGCGAACAAAGCTCGTGCGCAGAAGCTGGTAAAGAAGCTTGAGCGCGCAGGAATGTCCTTTGTATCCGATGAGGACAAGGATCAGGAGCTTAACCGGCTCGCCGGTCTTTCCGACGAATCGTTCGCGGCTACCGAGGCCGCTTACCGCAGGGCCGTTCAGACCAAGTCCGATTGCCCCAATGCGGCAAAAAAGGAAGCAGAGAACAAAGCGGACGAGACCGACAAGTCTGCTTCAGCATCGGCGGATCGGCAGCTTAGGACAGACGCCGGAGTCCGCGCGCTGGATGTGGAAGACAAGAAATCATCGCTGGAGGACAAGCTCCGCGACGGATTCATGACCGCCTACCGTGAGCGAGTGGGTCTTGCGGGTTCAGGCAAGAGCAACTAGAGGAGGAGCAACGTGGCAATTCTTAACCCCAATCATCGAGGACTCGCCTACGGCGACGGCTACATGCAGGGCGTGGGGTCGTGCGGCCAGTTCGTAAAGCTGGTCGGCAACGACCTATTCGCCGTGAACATCGATCCGACCGCCAAGAGCTTTGGCGTACTCATCAAGGACTACAAGGCAGGTGAGATGCCCGGCATCTTCTGCATGGGCGGCATCTACGAGACCGATGTCCACGAGGGCACGATCAACGCCGGTGACGATCTCAAGGTCTCGGTAAACGGCAAGCTCACGGCAGGTGTCGTGGAAGGCGGCGAGGTGGTCGCCAGAGCGATCTCAGTTTCGAGCGGGATACTCAAGTTCCGACTGCTCATATAAGGACGGAGGGAGTGTTGAAAACAACTCAGATGAATATTCACAGCCAGGAATACATGGAGACCATGGCTCGCCTTATGACCGAGGCTCTTGAGTCTCCCGACGGGATGCGGGCACTCGCGGCGGCGATAGCGGCCCCCATTGAAGAGGAGATAAAGCGAAAGGAAATCACGTCGCTGCTCCTCACACAGCACACGCTCCCCAAAGGCGAGCGACCTATCTACCAGAAAAAGCCGAAGGTCAAGGCTTACTGGGTGAGCACCGAGGGCGAGGCCCGTGAGCAGGAACTCGGACAGGACGAAGTCGAGTTCCCGACGAACCGGATTCACTCGACTCCAATGGTCGATGTGAGCGTGCTCAAGAACGGCAACATCGGCACCCTGATGGACATCCAAACCTCCTCTGCCGACGAGATTCGCAAGGAGATAGACAAGAGAACACTCACGGTCCTTTCTGCGGCCGTGCCAGCCGCGAACACTATCGAGGTCACGGGCGGCAAGCTCACCGACGACGCTCTGAATGAGGCAATCTCGATCATCGAGGACCTGGAACTCTCGGTCAAGTACATCGTGATGCGCGGACGGCGCTTCAACGATATGCGCGACTGGGACCTTGACCCGGAAACCCGTGCCGAACTGCGCACTAAGGGTCTCATAAAGAACTATGGCACCGGCGGCATTCTGCTTACGGCTTCCGCTGACATGAACGAGATCATCCTCGTGCCAGACGATGAAGTCGGCAAGATGCCGATCCGAGAGGCGCTGAAGACCGAGGCAATCGAGCAGAAGACTCGTTTCAAGACGGGTTGGCTCGTGTGGACTGAACTTGGCCAGGGCATAACCAGGCCCGAGATTCTCGCCAAGATAAAGATTCTGGCTTAAGGAGGCCCACGTGACAAAGCTAAAGAACGTCCGCGCAGGCATAGTGATCATCGCCGACGCCGGACTCAAAATCGCCCCGGGCGAGACAGTATCAGTCGAGAGGCCGTCGCCGCAGATGCAAAGGGCGCTCGACGCGGGTCTACTCGCCCGGGTTGATATTGATAGCGATGGCAAGTCCAAGCCGAAGAACGCGCCAAAGGTTGATGGGCCTAAGATGAGTGCGACTGACCAAGGGCAAGCTTCGGTGTCAACTGTCGATGAAAAACCCGTCGAGAATGATGCCGCAGCCACCAGTCAGTCGGCTGAGAAATCGAGCACACTTTTTGCAGGGGCAAAGAATGGCTCTAAGTAATCTGGTCGCCACACTGCGCACAGACCTTGCCGACCCGGGCGCAGAGCGTTTCTCGGATGAAGTGCTGACGCGCTGCATATTGAGAAGCGCATTCCCGGTCGGCCGAGATACCGGCATGCAGATGACGGTGATCGGCGGCGAGATAAGCCCTGAACCGCAAGGGGAAGTGCTTGAGATTCTGCTGCTGCAGGCTCAGATCGCGGCGTGTCAGTTCATGAGGGCGGCGACAGCGAATGCCTTTTCATTCTCATCGGGTGATAAACGCGTGGATAAGACCAGCCAGCCGGAGCACTGGGCGAAGCTGGAATCAGACTTGACGGCGAGCTACCGTCAGCGACTGCAGGAGATACGGCCGGAGATCGGCCAAGGCGACTACATCCTGACACCCAGGGAACTCAGGCCAATCGCCTACGAACAGGGAATCGACCTTGAAACTACTGTCTGATGTGGAGAAAGTCGCTGCGGCGGGGGACGTGAGGGAACTCATAACCTCCTCGGGCCAGACGGCAACGCTGCTGCGAAAGCAGGCTGGCGAAAGTCTGTATGGTTCGGACGACGGTGAGTTTGCTGAGGTCTGCGCAATGATGCTGGAGATGAATCTGACTCCGCCCAAGGACCTGGCAAAGCAGATCGACGCGCTGGCTTGTGTTCTGAATGAACTTGATATGCGCGTGGAGGATCGTGTTCGTTACGCGGGATGTGACTACCGGGTGCAGACCGTGGCTCCACAGTCGCTCTTTGGCGTTGTGACTCACAAGGTTCTGGAACTGGTGCGCTTGCATGGAGATTAGCAGGTTCGGTGACTGGGACAAAGCCAAGCGTCTGCTCACCAATGGCTTCAACCAGCGGCTGGCGCTGGCGATCCGAAAGGCGACGATCAAGAACGCGCTACTGCTGGTGCGGGAGATAAAGCGAGGGATACGCAGCCAGGCCCCGGGCGGGAAGCAGTTCGCGCCACTTGCCCAGGTGACAATAGATCGCAAAGGTTCCTCGAAGGCGCTCATTGATACGGGGTTCCTGGTGAACTCGATCACTCAGAAGATAATGTCCGACGGCGCGTTCGTCGGGTTGCTGCGAACCAGCATCTCCAAAGACGGAGAGAGCGTGGCGAACATCGGCGCGATTATGGAGTACGGCGCGACTATTAACCATCCATCTGGCGCGGTGATAGTGATCCCGCCCAGGCCGTTTCTGCATCCAACGATGCTCAAATACCGCGACGAGGTCATGGAGAACTACCGAGAGGCGCTGCTCTCTGTCTTGAATTAGGAAAGGTGCATCCAGATGAGATACATGAATCTGATCCTACTGACCCTGTCAGTGTTATTCATTCTCGCTTCCGAATGCGCTGCCCAGTCGCTTCAGGTAATCTCGACCCCTCAGGTGACGACCGCGAAACGCGGTCAGGTCGTGCCGGTCGCAGTGAGCTTGAAGAATATCCTTGCGCCACGCGAGCCTATTACCCTGACTGCCGAGGCCGAGTGGGAAGACGAATACGGCGTGGCCAGAACTACAACCGCCAGCGCGACGATCATGGTCGTTCAGCCGGTCAAGATAAACCGGTACAAGGTCGCCATACCCGCTCTTTTTGATTTTGTGGCTGGCTCTGCGAAAGTGAATGGCCAGCCAGCAACACCCACCATTGATTCAGGACGCATGGTGTTCGAGATAGCTCAGACTCTCTCGGAGGGCGAGTCGGTGGCACTGCAATACTCGGTGAAGGCACAGTAGCTTGGACATTCTACGAGAGGTAGTCGAGTCGTTCGTCCGGCTCGCGAAGTCGGAGATACACACGGGCGCGGTCCTTGTCTGTGCCGACGACGTGTTCGAAGTGACGGACGTGCCGAGCGTGGTCCTGCAGGGCCCGGCGCTTTCCGAAGACAGCGACAGACGGACGCCTGCAATGCTCGCTCGCCGCAATGAGACAGATCTCACGTTCGAGCAGTGCAGGCATCCGAGGCTGTATCATCTGGACTTCGATGTCATAGTGACCACCGGCAAGGAAGCCGAGCTGTTGGCCCTGATGGAGAAGGTTGCGCGGTTCTACCAGCTACACCCGGTGTTTACGGTCGGCGAGCAGGGTCCATTGAACATCACGGAGCTTGTGCCGCTCGGCGGCCTGAAGCGAGTGAACCTTTCGAACCTGCGTCAGGCGTCAGGAAGATGCCGCGTCGAGGACTGCCCGGTCTACGATGGGCGCATCGAGCAAGGAAAGCTTGTTCAGCTGATGAAGATCGAAACCAACTTGGAGGAAAGCCGTTGATAGAGATTCGTAATCTCATGTTCCAGCCTCTCACCTTTCACCTCATAGGTGATGAGCGCAGCATTCATCTTAACGCCCGGGAGCGGAGACTCGTGAGTCCCGACGAGGTCTCGGACGAACTGAGGACCGCCGCAAGTCGCGGGTTCGTGTCGCTTACGGAAGTCTCTGGAAGCACACAGCCAGACCCACGCGTGGAAACGGCGGAACGTGAACACGATGTCGATCCCGCGAGTGAGGATCGGGTTGTCGCGAGACAGAAGAAACGGAGGCAGGTATGACCGCATATCTCTCCCCGGGTGTATACACTCGGGAAACAGACTTTAGCTTCTACGTAAAGCAGATATCCACCTCTGCCTGCGGGATGGTGGGCATAGCCGAGAAAGGCCCCCTCAATGAGCCGACGCTGGTCACAAGCTGGGAACAGTTCGTCCGCAAGTTCGGCTCGTACATCCAGGACGGATACCTGGCTTACGCCGCTCGCGCATTCTTCGATAACGGCGGCAATGTCCTGTACGTGAACCGCGTCGCGCACCTCACAGATCCGACGGACAAGAGCACGCTCACTGCCCAGAAGTCGTCCGTGACATTGAAGAACAGGCGAGCCGTGGCGGCAGCGCTCACAACCGGCTCCCAGGGCCAGGACAGAATCACCTGGACGGCTGAGTCCCCTGGGCCGTCGGGCAACGCGGTCACGGTTGCACTCGTAGAATCCGGCAACGACACCCCGCTTTCCGTGGAGGTCACGGCCCAGGCGATCACGGTGCATTTGACGACAGACGAAACCGGGCATGCGACCAGCACGGTGTCCCAGGTGGTAAGCGTCGTCAACGGACATACTGGAGCCTCGGCTTTGGTTCAGGCGACAACAACGGAGACAGGTGTTGTCGCACCGGTGGCCTCGATCCACCTTGCGGGTGGGTTGGATCCGCAGGACGTGCTCAAAGTAAGCGCCGTGAATGAAGGCATGTGGGGCGATGGTCTTTCAGTTACAGTGGAAGACGGCACTCTCAGCCCGGCGACCGAGTTCAACATGGTAGTCAGGTATAAAGGCGATGTCGTCGAGGTATTCAAAGACATCTCGATTGACGAGTCCAAGTCCAATCATGTGGAACTTGCGGTCAACGAGCGTTCCGACTACATAACCGTGGACGATCTCGCCCCGGCGTCCAATAGCGCGGTGGATCGACCCGCGCTGGGTTTAGTCGCTCTTGTCGACGGCGATGACGGCATCACCGGTCTGACCGACGCCGACTACACAGGCGATCCCTCCCAGCATACAGGCTTCTACGCTTTCGATGAGATTGGCACCCTTAACATCTTGGCTGTGCCGGGTGTGACGACCGCACCAGTTATTGCTGGCGGCATAGCATATGCGGATAGTCACAAATACCTGCTCTTCATCGCTGAAACGCCGATTCATCTTGAGCCGATGGAGGTGATAGACTTCCGGAAAGGGCAAGGGACTTACACCCACTCGGCGTTCAACTCGTCCTATGCAGCTCTTTACTATCCGTGGCTCCAGATTGCGGACCCACTTACAGGCAAGATCAAGCTCGTCCCTCCCACGGGAGCGGTCGCCGGGTGCATCGCCAGATCCGACCAGAAAACGGATGTCTGGTATGCACCTGCGGGAATAGACAGAGGCCGCGTCTTCAACGCCCTATCTCTGGCCTACAAGACCAGTCGTGGCGAACGTGACGTGCTATATCCCGAAGGCGTCAACGTGATCGCGTCGTTCCCCGACACTGGCATCAACATCTGGGGACAGAGGACGCTGCAGAGCCAGCCGTCAGCGACAGACCGAATCAACGTCCGCAGGCTGATGATGTATGTGGAAGAAGCGATATCCCAGTCTTCGCGCTTCGTGATCTTCGAGCCGAACAACTCTCAGACCTGGCGTGCGCTGGTGCGGCTCATCACCCCGTTCCTGCAGAATATCAAGAGCAAGGGCGGGTTCTATGATTTCCGTGTCCAGTGCGATGAAGAATCGAACCCTCCGGCCGTTATCGACCGGAACGAGATGGTCTGCCGAGTGTTTGTGAAGCCCACCAAGACCGCCGAGTTCGTTGAGCTCAACTTCATCCTGACTGCGACCGGAGCAAACTTTAGGGAGGTGCTTTGATGGAATTGACAATGCCCCAGAGCTTGTACCAAAACTGGCAGTTCGCCATTGAGGTAAACGGCTTCGATGTGGCGCTATTCAAGAAAGGCCAGGAACCCAAGACCGAGTTCGAGGAGGTCGCATTCGCGCCTGCGGGCTCGATGTTCGACCAGAAGGTCGCCGGCCGCATGAAGTTCGAGGATATCACCTTTGAAAAAGGCGTGCTCGCGGACGGCTCGGATGAGTCCGCTCGTGATTGGGTGCGAATCCAGGCCGATGTCAACGCTGGCGTCGGCGCGCTTCCGGAGGAGTATATGCGCGATATCGACATCGTGCGCTACGACCGGGCAGGTAATGAAACCCGCCGCTGGACGCTGCACGGCGCGTGGGTGAAATCACTCGAATACGATGAACTCGAAGGCGGCAGCTCAGACAACACCATCGAGAAGATATCGATCTGCTATCAGTGGTGGGAGTAAGGGGGAGACACAGTGTACACATTTCAACTACCGAGCGGTGACGAGATAGAGCTTCGTGAGATGACCGGCGCGGAAGAGGAACTGCTCACAAATCAGCGCCTTATACGAAGCGGTGATGCGGTGAACCAGGTGCTCGCGAATTGCATCCTGCGAATCGGCGAGAGCGATGAGATAACCCCGAAGGCCGTCGGCGACATGCTTTCCGGTGACAGGCTCTTCACCTTGGTGAAGCTTCGCCAGGTGTCGCTTGGCGATGAAGTGGAACTCGATCTGGTTTGTCCAAGTGCGGCGTGCAGGGCAAAGAACAGAGCCGTGGTCAATATCGACGACCTGCCGGTGACGCCCTATGGGGAAGAGCGCGAGTTCATGTTCACCCTTCCTGCGTCAGGCTCCAAGGTGCGATTCGTGTATCTTGACGGCCACAAGGAAAAGCGTCTTGCCCAGGTGCAGGAGCCGTCCATCTCCGCAGCAATGATGATCCGCATTCTGGATATCGACGGCACGGCTTTGTCCAAGAAGGCGCTTGCAGAGATGTCTTTGCGGGACCGAAGCGCGCTCAGACAGGACATGCTGCGTGTTGACGCGGGGATAGACACCTCCATCGAGTCTGACTGTGATTCGTGCGGAACTCGGATTCGCACCCGACTGGAGGCAGAGCCGGGTTTTTTGTTCCCCGGAGTTCGGTTGTAAGGGATGCGTTCTTTCTGGCTTACGGCGGGCTGCACTGGGAATACGCGGAGGTTGCGAAACTGCCGCTTAGGACCAGACAGCAGTTCGTCGAGGCGTTGGAGAACCAGCTTGACTATGAGAAACAGGAACTGGAGAAGAGCAAGCGATGATGAGTGATCTTGGCCTCGGCATAATAGTGAGCCTCAAAGATGCCTTCACTCAGAACGCGTCGCGTATCCAGTCCTCGATGGAATCGCTCGACTCATCGGTCGCGAAGGCGGGCGTGAACATGACGCGTAATCTCGGCCTTATCCAAAAGGGCACGATGATGGTCGGCGCGGGTCTTGCGCTTCTTGCAGTCCCTACGGCGCTGATGGCGTCTACCGCAGCAACACAGAAGGCTCTGGGAGAGCTGGCGTCGGTCGGAGTCAAGGACTTCCGAGCGATGGAAGACGCAGCGGAGTCCTTCACTAACCAGTGGGCAGGCGCGAGCAAGGCGGAGTTCATAGGGGCGGCCTACGATGTGAAGTCGGCTCTCGCGAATCTCTCGGATACGGCAGTCGGCACGTTCGCCGCAATGGCGGCGATTACCGGCAAAGCCACGAAAGCCACCACTCAGGAAATGGTGGAGACGTTCACCACGGCATACGGCATCTTCAAGCCACTCGCCAAAGATATGTCCGACATTGCGTGGGCGAAGATGTTCTCCGGCGCGCTCTCGCAGACTGTTGGGGTCTTCAAGACCACCGGTCCGCAGATGGCCGAAGCCATCAAGAACATCGGCGCGATAGCTGCCGCGTCCAACGTGCCACTCCAGGAGCAGATGGCGATCCTTGGGCAGCTTCAGACAACGATGCCGGGTTCCGAGGCAGGCACACTCTACAAGGCGTTCATGATGAAAGTCGCCGAGGCTGGAGATACTCTCGGACTCTCCTTTGTCGACGCAGGTGGCAGGCTAAAGGGCATCGTGCCGATTCTGCAGGAAGTGAAGCGCGGATTCCCGGATCTCTCGCAGGCGGCGGCGCAGGTGAAGCTCAAGAAGGCATTCGGCTCGGATGAGGCTGTGCGGTTCCTGCTTCAGATGTCGATGGGCATGGACCAGCTTGAGGGCAACATCAAGAGCGTCGAGCAGGCAATGAAAGGCGGTACCGCGATCACCCTGGAAATGGCAAACGCCATGAACATGGATATAGGCTCGCGGTTTACTCTCGTGAAACAGCAGGTTCAGAACCTTGCAGAGATTCTCGGACGAACGCTTCTGCCTGTCGTGATCCCGGTCTTCCAGGGGATATCTCGGTTCATCCTGCGCTTGCAGGACATGGCGAGGTCCACACCCGGGGTCACGAGAGCTATCCTTACACTCTGTGTCGCACTCGGCGCGGCGCTTGTTGTGGTCGGCAGCGTGACTGCCGCTATAGGAACGATTGGTATTGCCATGCCTGCGGTTCAGGCGGGAATCGCGGCGCTGGGACCGATGCTTGCAGGAGTCGGCGCGGCAGTCTCAGCTTACTTCTGGCCTGTGGTCGCCATCATCGCGGCTGTGGTCATTGCGGTTGTTCTCCTCAAGAAAGCTTGTGAAACCAACTTCGGCGGAATCCGAGATGTGGTTCTCGGTGTGTGGAACAAGGTGAGCCTCGCATTCCAGGGCATACGCGCGCTTTTCAGTTCGCTCACCGGAGGAGGAGGCCAGATGTCTGCGGAGCTCGCCAAGAAACTGGAGGCGGCAGGACTCATGAAGTTCGTCACCACGGTGTTTCAGGTCTACTACCGCGTGCGGCAGTCTCTCACCGGGCTTTGGGAGGCGTTCTCCTCTGTATTCGGAAGCATCCGAAAGATATTGGAGCCCGCCATCCGGGCTATTATGGGCGCGTTTTCTGAACTGGGCGGAGCGCTGCTGTCGGTATTCGGAATCTTCGGCAAGACTGCGACGTCCGTGGATTCATCATCGTTTCGAAGCCTGGGTCAGACTCTTGGCAAGGTGCTCGGCGTGATTCTGCAGGTCGGAGCGTATCTTCTGAAGTTCGTCATCTACAACCTTGTGTTCACCATCCGCGTTGTGGCGCTGGTTGTGAGGGCTGTGGTCTGGCTTGGCGGGATCATCATTGGGGCCTTCGTCGCGGCGGCCCCCTACGTCTACAAGTTCTTCCTGCCGCTGCGGATGCTCGTTCAGGGTCTGCTCATGGTAGGCCGGGTTGCATACACCGTCTGGCAGATGATAACCGGTCAAGTGTCAGTTGTGGATGGTCTGAAATCCATAGGCGGCGCGATCTATCAATATCTCTCGACCCCGTTTGCGTGGGTGCGAGATGTTGCCTCGACGACATGGGGGTACTTGCGAGGGCTGTTCTCAAGCTTAGGCGGGTTCTTCAGATCGGCGGGATCGGCGCTGCTATCGGTGTTCGCAAACGTGCCGATAGTGAGCACGCTCTCCCGAGTGTTCGGGACAGTCAAGGCGTTCCTGTCGGGCCAACTGAGCTTTGCCGAGGCGGGCAAGAAGATACTCATTACACTTGCTCAAGGTATCTGGTCGGCGGCTACCTATCCATTCGAAATGCTCAAGCGCGCTCTGGCATGGCTTCGGAGGCTCCTGCCATTTTCGGATGCCCCGGAGGGTCCGCTTTCCAGTCTGATGGATTCAGGCGCGGCACTACTGCGGACGCTTGCCCAAGGCATGCTGTCGGTCATAGGTCTTCCGGCGCAGGCGCTGAGCTACGTTTTCCAGCGAATGCTAGATGGCGTCCGGTGGATATGGGATGGTTTGAAATCAATCGGCTCGCAGGTCATTTCGACCCTATCCAGCGCTCTTTCGGCAGGCGCGCAGATCGCGAGTTCGGCTTGGAGCGGAATCACTGGCATAGTGTCGTCGGGTTGGAATGCGGTTGCGTCCATCGGCTCATCGGCCTATTCGTTTGTGTCTGCTCCATTTCGTTGGGTGGCCGGAGTCGCCGGGTCCGCTTGGTCGCGGGTCACTGGATTCGCATCATCAGCCTGGTCAGGCATTCGTTCGATGGCGTCATCCGCCATTGGTTGGCTGAGATCGCCGTTTGCGAGCCTGGTGAGCTTCGCTTCGTCAGCGTGGTCAACTGTGCGCGGCGCGGCGTCGAGTGCGTTTTCCTCGATACTCTCCGGGGCTAGAAGTCTCGTGGCGAGCGCGTTCCAGAGCGGCAGGTCGATGATGACCACAATAGCATCCGGCATCCGCTCGGCAGTTTCCGCTCCTTATGATACCTTGAGGTCCGCGCTTTCCAGACTCAGAAAGCTACTGCCGTTTTCGGATGCAAAGGAAGGACCGCTATCGACTCTCACACGAAGCGGCGCGGCAATGCTGGAGGCGTTCAGTTCGGGGATTGCCGGGGCGTCTAAGCTCCCGTCCCAGGCGCTGAAGCAGGCTTTCGGGTTCGCGAAGTCTGCGGCGCTCCCTACTGCGGTTGCGGGCACATTGGCGCTTACTCCGTCTATTGCCGGTGGGATGCCGGAGCCGGTCATACCGATGGTCGCTGGTCAGAGAGTAGCAGTCAGTGCCACGGATTCGAGGCAGACCGAGCAATCCAGATTACTGTCAGTCACGCGCGGAACACTCGGCAACGGCCCGGGCAGGGAGGCCAGCGCACAATCACCAGACTTACGCCCGATACTTGAGGCGGTTCTGGCGAAGCTCGACGGGATCGCGGAACGGCCCATCGATGTAACGGTTACCACCAATCTGGATGGTCGCAAGATTGCTCAGGCTGTTTACAAGGACATGCGAGATAGAAAGGTCCGGAACTATGATTCAGCCTGAGGCGGAGCGAGTCTTCATCTGCAGCAAGTATGCCGGTGATATCGAGCAGAACGTGCGTGTTGCGCAGGCTCTCTGCCGTATGGCCTTGGACGCCGGATTCGCGCCGTTTGCGCCACACCTGCTCTACACGCAGATACTGGACGACTCAGATCCGGCTCAGCGGGATCTCGGCATATCGACGGGCCTGCGCTTCATGGAAACCTGCGACGTGGTCTGGGTCTATGTCGGGGAAGGCGTCTCTGATGGCATGCGCCGTGAGGTACAGCATGCGCAGAGCTTTTACAAGCCCGTGGTCATACTCCGGGAGGTGCGGCCGTGCGGCCTGATCTAAGGAAGACGACCGGCTACATCGTGGATGTGGTCACCCGCGAGTCGCTGGAGTTCCAGTACAACCCGGACGAGATCACGGACGAAAAGAGCACGGATTTCGCCACGATAAAGGTGCCGGGCATGAGCCACCCACGCTATCAGTATGTCTCGGGTGAGGCCCGGAAGATATCGTTCAAGGTGTCGTTTTTCAAGGGACCGGTTCGGGAGAAGACGGCGTGGCTTCAGTCGCTGCTGTATCCGCAGCACGAGAAGACGATGCTCAGGAACGCCCCTCACAAGGTGTTGTTCTTCTTCGGTGACTTATACCCGGGTGTCATGTGCGTTGTGCGGCAGGTCAGAGTGCGCTACTTCCACATGTTCGATAGGGACAGCTTGCTCCCGCAGCACGCCGAAGTCGATCTGACGCTCGAAGAGATAGTGGCGAAGTCCGTGGACTATACGGCGGTGAGACGATGATAGGGCCGGATTCAAGATATGCGGCTTGCGTGCTTTATGTCGATGGAAGCCAGGAGTTCATTGGGACCAGGCAGCGAATAGATACCACGCCCCGGCCGGACGATGTGTTTCACACCGTAGTCGAAGGCGACCGGATGGACCTGATTGCCCATCGCTATCTGGGCAGGGCGGAGTTGTGGTGGATCATCTGTGACTACAACGACATGTTCTTTCCGCTGGAGATCGAGCTTGGAAGAGTGCTCAGATTGCCATCGGCGGAGCATGTCGAGATGAGGATACTGGGTTAGCAATGCGACTCGACGATTATCAGCCCACATTCATCATAGAGATCGAGGGCAAGCGGCTCTCCAAAGACGTCACGCACGAGATAACCTCGTTCACCTTTGAGGACAACGAGGAGGAGATGGACGTGATGGAGATTTCCGTCACTGACCGGTATTTGCAGTTCGTGGACGATCCGCTCTTTCAGGAGGGCAACGAGATCGCGGCCCGGTTCGGTTATGTGGACGATCTCTCGCCCCGGAAAGTCGCAGTCATCAAGGAGATAGACTATGACTTCCCGGAGACCGGCGAGCCTACTATGAAGATCAAGGCTTACGACAAGGGGCATAAGCTTGCGGGCAAGCAGATTCAGCGTGTGTGGCAGAAGCCCTCCCCCGGCATTCTCTACTCGGAGATCGCGGAGAGGATCGCTGCAGAACATAGCCTGACTCCCGTGGTGACAAAGACCGTCGGTAGGCATCTGCGTGTGGCGCAAGGCAACATCTCCGATGCTCAGTTCTTAAAGCAGCTCGCGGCCAAGAGCCGTGACAAGGACGGCAAGGGAGTGACCGGGTTTGTGTTCTACGTCCAGGACGACGAGCTGCACTTCCACCCGAGGAAGATGGAGTCGCGTCCGGGTATGGCGCTGGAGTACTTTACAGACCGCGAGGGAGTGCTGCGCTCGTTCACCCCATCGACTCAATCGCAGGGCGTGAAAGGGGCTGGCACGGAGACCAAGGCTGTTGGAGTTGACCCGCGAAAGAAGAGTCACGTCGAACACGCGGCCAACAACGCGACCACTGCCGACCGGACGTCGCTCGGGAAAAAGACGTATCTCGTCGACGGCAACACCGGCGAAGGCAAGTATCGCAAACAGGAGTCGGGCAAGATCGCGCAGAGCTTCGAGCGGTCAGAGACCTTTCACGAAGAGCCACACCAGGAACCGGCTCAGGACAAGGCTGAGAGCCAGTTCAAAGAAGCCGAGCTTCGGCAGGTGGAAGCATCCGCCGTCACCATCGGCATACCGACTCTCGTGGCTAAGCAGAACATCGAGGTGCGCGGGGTAGGCCGGAAGTTCTCCGGTACATACTACTGCACTTCCGTGCGGCACATCTTTGGCGACGGGTACTCATGTGAACTCAAGCTCAAGCGCAATGCGCTGGGCAAGGGCGCTGGCAGCAAGTCTGTAGAGGCCAAGGGCAAACGCAACGATCACGAAGCGCCGCGACACCCAAAGCCTGTCCTGAGCCGAGTCGAAGGGAAGCAGGCAGCGACCAAAGCGGGACACACCGCACAGGTCAAACGGTCCCAACCGGCAAGGCCGGTGAAGCCGAAGCCGCAGATGGTCCGAATCGACGCCAATACAGGGCGCATTCTCAACAAGTAACAAGGAGGCAACCGCACATGCAGATCGATCAGATTGTAACGTTCATTCTCGGCCACAAGGAACTCTTCGCGACGTTTCTTGTCTCGCTGCTCACCATCATCAGGCTAACAGCCTGGGGACGTGCGCAGGCACTCGCGCTTGATACCGTGATAGGTGTCATAGAGCGCATAGGGGCCGGTGAGGTCAAGAGCGCCGTCGCGGGCACCGAGAAGAGGCTCCCCGACGCGGCAAAGGACGCCATCAATGATTCCGTTGCCAAGGCCGACCCGAAGAAGACCCCGAAGACTATTATCTTGCGTGTTCTTCGCGAGGTATTTCGCGGGCTGTAGATAGGAGCGGGCCATGCTTGATTTCCAAGACCAGCAACACGAAGAGCGCTACAAAGACAAATGGTACGGCAAGTACCGCGCTTTCGTGCGTGATAACAACGACCCGGAGCGACTGGGCAGATGCAGATTGGAAGTGCCTGCAGTACTCGGAGTCGATATGGAGAACTGGTCGGATTGGGCATGGCCCTGCTTTCCCTATGGCGGCAATGACGATGTCGGTATGTTCCTAATCCCCGAAGAGGGCGCGAGCGTGTGGGCAGAGTTCGAGGGCGGCGATCCGCAGTATCCGATCTGGAGCGGCGTCTGGCTCGCGAAATCCAATCCGGGTGAGCAGCCCGAGGAATCGAAGCGGCTTTGCGATAGCACTACTTGCCAGGACTGCGAAGACAAATGTGAGCATGCCTCGGACGCAGCGGATAGCAAGGAGCATGGCAAGTTTCACGGTCACCCGGCGTATTACTGCCCCCGCAGAAAGGTGCTCGTCAAGACCGAGACCGGCCACACAATCGTGATGGACGACCGGGATGGAGAGGAGTTTCTGAAGATAATAGACCGGGCCGGGCAAATCCTGCACATGGACGCGCCGGTCAAGAAAGAGGTTCAAAGTGAAAATACTCGGAGGCGCGGGACGCACGATTTTGCGTCAAGCGAAGGCAACAGCCAAGCGGGTGCTGGTGCGACAGGTCAACAGATCGATATCGCGCGGGATATCAAAGGCCGCAAAGCGTTTGTTCAAGTAACGGATGCGTGCCGACAGTTCCTGCGCCTTGAGGCGTGGCAGGACAAAGAGAAGATTCATATCCTCTCTTGCGACAAGACCCGATCCCGTTGGCAGAAGATTCTAATCGACACCACCAAGGGTCGGGAGAGCATCAGCATCTGGGGACTGGGCGGCACGCAGGAGATTCGAATGATATCAGCTTCGGGCAAGGAACAGATCCGGCTCAAGGACAGAACCGGAAGCAAAGTGATAATGGACGGGTCGGCAGGGCATATCGTTGTGCGCTCGTCTGGAAAGGTGCTCATCAACCCCATGACAGGAGGAAACGCGGTTGGCTGAAAACGAATGCCAGGGACCCGCGAAGTGCGGATGGGTGGATAGCGAGAGGCTCTTAGTAAAGACATTTGACCAGTGGCGTGCTGAGTTTCGCACCATCCTTGAGGAGCATCGCCGAGATATCCAGAACCGGCTCGAGAAGATTGAGAGAGAAATCGAAAAGAAGTCGGACAAGGAGAATGTCGACCTCATAGTTCGCGGCATCAACCATGAACTCGCTCGGCATGCCGAGCAGATCACGTGCCTGCACGCTGCTGTCGCAAGCAAAGTTGGGACCGACACAATGTGGAAAGTCGTCGGGCTGGTCATAACCCTGGGCGGAATCGTGAGCGGCATCATAAGCGCGATCATCAACTACTTCGGGAGGCATTGAAGTGGCGAGACCGCAGGCAAGACTTGGCGACACATCAAGTCACGGAGGCACGATCATCACAGGGTCGGTGACTACGTTTGTTAATGGCAGACCGGTTGCTCGAATGGGTGATCTGCACGTGTGCCCAATTCCCGGTCACGGCGTGACTTCCATTACTACTGGAAGTATGAACACAGCGACGGATGGCAGGCCCAACGCAAGGCTTGGAGATATTGCTGGATGCGGCGCGATGATAGTAACCGGCAGTATGGATGTCTGCGACAACTGAGGTGAGAATTGGATTCTGTTCTATATTGGGATGTATTCCCCAAGTCGATCAAGGTCTCGCATGGCTCGCTTAATATGATTGTGCCTCTGTCGGTTCGTGGCAATCCAAGGGGCCAAGTGCGCTTCGATGTATCGAATATGGCCATAGCGACTGTAAGTGAAGATGGTCTTGTCTCCTTGGGCTATAACGTGGGGGCCACGATCATTGCGGCCTACGACAGCGAGGACCGCACCAGCGTGCGCTACGTGCAGGTTGAAGTCATAAGCGTGGCGGCGGCGGTTGCCAATGCTTGAGAGATCTCTGACGTTTCCATACTGGGATGTTCGGCCCAGGCTTATCGTGCAGCCGTATGATCAGGTGGCAAAGTCAGTGCCGCTTGATATCCTCGGTAGACCTGATGGGGATGTTTCCTTCACGACAACGGAGCCGACCATAGCCGCAGTATCAAGCGGAGTGCTCACTTACGGCGCTAACGCCGGTGCGGCCGTGATTGTGGCCGAAGCAGTCTGCGAAGGTGTTGTCGCTTCCCGCCGCTATGTCCAAGTGGAAATTGGAATTGAGCAGGAGCAGGCTCCCGCGAAGCCTCCCATACGGCAGATCGTGCCAAGCGGCTATGTTGAGGAACTGCCGGATGGAGTCTGGCACTTCAAGTACTTTACGGACTGGTTCGATCAGTGGGGCTGTAACATCCGGGTTCAAGGCGAATTGGCTATCACTCTGGACCTTGATAAGCACTACTGGCTTTCATTCGATGTATGGGGAGCCATCGAGAGCATTGCGGCGCACAACCACGACTGCCTCGATCTCTATTTCAATGATAGGTGGAAGCGCAACTTCAATCCACCGTATGTGATCTATCCGGCCTGGAACCAGCCGTGTGTTATCCCCAGGCGAACCGAGCGGATCGATCTCTGGGAGTTTATAGGACGAAGCGTTACGGTGCGGTTTGTCTGGGACACCAAAGATGCGCTTTATCAGATGTTCGACGGCTGGTATGTCGGCAACATCAGACTCCTATCACCGGAGGATGTCATAAATGGCAGATAACGAGACAACACTACAGCCGCTTATAGAGCAGACGAGTTCTTCGGAGAACCACTATGAGCTGATGGCGATTGCCCAAGGTCTCTGGGAATGGTTCGGCCTCAATAGAGAAAAACCGTATCTGGAGCAATTGTCGGACGACCTGAATGCTATTCGCGTCCTTATGGAGCAAAGCTTCGCGGTCTCCGAACTGATGCGCCAGGAGGCCCAGCGAATACTGGCCCTGCACGAACAGAGCGCCGGTGAGTATCTGCGCCGTCTGGATGATGACGCAGACGCGCATCCTTTCCAGTCAGTGCCAGCGGGGACCACGATTCGCGATCTGCCCGATGGCGGCAGGTTGTTCTCGTTCTCGGGTGGAGCATTTCTACGAGTCCTGCCGGATGGCGAAATGGTTTCGGTCGGAGAGGATGGCGCGGCAATACCAGTCGCTGCTTCTCGCGCAGGTATGGTGACTCTGCCGGGTGGCATGGAGCTTCACCTTGTGAATGACGCCATTGCGGTAACCCACGAATCCTGCGGTGTTGAAGGTCTGCCCCATGATGTGGAACCCACGCTCGCTTCCGACGGCAGATACAGCGTGATGCTGTCGGGTGGTGTTCGTCTTGATGTGCTGCGGGCTGAGAAGCTTCTTATCATCGGCAATCCGACGGGCACAGTGAACGTCATCGGGATCGGCCGCATTGAAGGCATCGGCGAAGAAGTGCAGGCGCGTAGCATCTCGGGTGGGTCGAAGAGCTTCCGGTCGATGGAGAGTGGACATGCAGGGATGATAGAAGCCGACGGGACAATCCATCTATCGCTTGCAAGCGGACTGGACCTCGTGATCCGGTTCCCTGAAGATTCCGGCGATGGAAGCGGCGACGATAATGGGCCGGTCTGCTTTGACTGCGAGGCGCACGACTGATGAGCACCGACTTTCTCGGCAAGGGCCTGCGTTTCCCATTTGCGTTTGCCAAGCGATCCGGCGGCGCACAGGTCTCGACAGTCACGTCGATGGACCACGCGCACATACACGAGAGCATCTTGCAGATACTTGGCACCCGCCCGGGCGAGCGCTTCATGAACCCCGAGTTTGGTTCTCACGTGAAAGACCTGGTGTTTGAACCTAACGACCGGGTGCTGCGCGGTCTTCTCAGACACTACATCATCGACGCCATTGAGAGATGGGAGAAGCGTGTTTATGTGAACGACGTCGCCTTCGATGAGTCGCCCGAAACGACCGACGAGAACACCATACTCGTTTGCATCTCCTATCGGGTGATAGACACGCAGGTGGCGGGCAATCTCGTGTGGCCATTCTGCCGCGATGCAATCCAAGATGGAGGGCCGATCCGTGGGTAGAGCGAGCATTACATATAGCAATAAGGATTACGAGTCCCTGCGCCAGGAACTCCTTGCGCGCATCCCGCAGCTTACTGACCGGTGGACCGACTTCAACGAGTCCGATCTCGGCGTGGTGCTGCTAGAGCTTTTCTGCGGCGTTGGCGACATGCTGGCCTACTATCTGGATGCGCAGGCGGCGGAAGCATTCCTGCCGACAGCGCGGCAGCGACAGAATGTCATCAACCTGTGCAAGCTGATCGGCTACAGGTTGGACAGCCCGGTTGCTGCAACCAGCGTGCTCAGATTTGCGCTGTCAACAGCCTCGGCTTATGACATAACCATTCCAGCCGGAACTGCCTGCAAGGCCAAACTCGACGATGGCGACGTGGAGTTCGAGACCATCGAAAGCACGACAATCCCGCGTGGCCAACTCTCTGCGGATGTCGGAGCGAGACAGGGCGTGCGCAGAATCGAGGAGCTCATGGCGACAGGCGGGCGCAGCCAGCGGTTTGCACTTTCCTCTACCAGCTTGTCTCAAGGCACTGTGCATGTGCGTGTCGGAAGCAGCGATTGGGAAGAGGCGCGATTCTTCATCGACAGCGCGCCGGACTCACGGCACTTCCAGGTTGAAACAGACGGGTTGGATGTCACCTGGATTGTCTTCGGCGATGGAATCCACGGAGACATATCGTCCGTTGGCGCGATTATCACCGTCGAGTATCTGGAAACCCTGGGTTCCGAGGGAAACATAGGGCGCGAATTGGTGACGGAGATCGTCAGCCCGATCTACCACGACGGAACACGGCTCGATCTGGTGGTCACCAATCCCATCGCTTCCACGGGCGGCTCCGACCGCGAGACTCTGGATCACGCGAAGCTGCAAGCTCCGGCGGAACTGCGGTCGCTCTGGAAGGCGGTGACGAAGGACGATTACCAGGCACTCGCCGAGGGCTTTCCGGGTGTGGCTAAAGCTCAGGTGCTGGACGCAAATGACTGTGCAAACATCCGCTACTACCAGGTGAACATGGCCATTGCTCCGGACGGCGGCGGGTTACCGTCTCCCATTTTGAAGCGTGAGCTTGCCGAGTTCATAGAGTCGCGCAAGGTGATTACCATCGAGGTAAACCTCTTCGACCCGAGCTACCGGCCTGTGGCTATTGACGCCGAGGTCTATGTCAACCCGACCGAGCAGCCCGAGGACGTGCGCATGCGGGTGGAAGCGGCGCTTCGTGATTTCTTCTCGTTTGAGAAAACTACGTTCGGCCAGTCCGTTCACTTCTCGGATGTTGTCTCGCTACTCGACGGTGTTCGTGGGGTGAGTCACATCAGACTCTACTCTCCACAATCTGACATCGAGGTCCGGCCTGGTCAGATGGCGACGCTGGGTGAGGTGAGCCTGGACATGCAGAGGGCCACACAATGACCTACTTTGAAGAGAAGCTCCTTGATCTCTTACCGCCAATCTATTGCGACCGCGATACCACTGGTGATCTGCGCGCATTCCTCGCTATTCCAGCAGCGACACTCGATGAGGTGAAGAGCCTCATCGATGCGCTGCCAAGCATCTGGAACCTCGATGCCTGTGACCCCAGGTTCTTGCCGCTGCTGTCGGCGGTTGTCGGCTACAGCTTCGACCCAACCCGCGACCCGGATGTGCAGCGCCGGGAGATTCAAGAGATCGTCGAACATTACCGGCGCAAGGGTTCTATCCCAGCGATCCGGCGTGCTCTCATCAATGTCGGCTGGCAAGGGGAGATAAAGGAAACCTTCCGAAGCGCGTTGCGACTGAATAAGCGTTCAGTGATCACCCGCGCAAAGCTACCCGGTGAACTCTACAGCCTCGGCGTCTACCGTATCGAGAGCAGAAACATCGTTCCGGTGATCAGGGATACACTCTCGCCGCAGCATCCCGCAGGCACACGGGTCTTCTTCCTGCAGTGGCTGCTGTCCCAGGATTCGATGGAAGACGACTTCGTCGCGGCGCTGCGGAGAACTGTGGCTCTGCATTCGACGGGCCGCATTCATGATGTGTTCGTCGTGGGCCGCAGGCTGTTGAACTCGGACTACAGGCTGACGAAGAAACAGACTACCTGGTCTTGCTGGCAGATCACTCACCAGAGCACGCTGACCCAGGGTTATGATAGCGCGGGGGTGATCATCAATCGCTGGCATGGACGATCTCTGGGACACAAGCTCAACGGCTTTGTTCTAAGCGCAGACAGGCTGATCGGCGTCGAGCTTTCAGAGCGACGGCTGCAGCTTGAGTGCGATGTGGAAACTACGGAGCCGGGAGCGAAGCCTGTTATCTTCCGGCTGGTTCGCCAGCATCTCAACCGCTCTAAGCTGGCACGCTCGACTCGCTCGTGGAGGTTCGTGTTCAGGCAGAAGGATATGTCGGGTTCGGACACGGCCGGTTTTGCGGCTGCCGCGAACCTCTATACGGTCACTCAGTGGCCACAGGAATAGGAGAAACGCATGGCGATACATCTTTTCAAAGACTCACTACTTACGGAGCAGATATCCGAGGGCACGCTCGCAAGCCCGGATTCCGACACCTACAACGGTACTGACGGACAGGCTAAAGACCGGGAGTTGTTCCTCGCAAACGAGCAGAGCACTCTTGCTGCCAATATCACCAGTACACAGACGAGTATTACGCTGACTTCCGCGCGGTTCGCCGATGGAGACACGATCATCATCGAAACCGAACAGATGATAGTAACCGCCGGTGGTGGGACTACGGGCCTCACGGTGCAGCGCGGGCAGAACGGCACTGCCAAGGCGGCGCACGCAAGTGGGGATGCGGTTTACTCGGCTCTGACGTATACCACGCTCAAAGTGAAGCCTGTGGACAGCTCGGGTTCCGATGAATCCAATTGGTGCAAGGTGTCGCTCACACAAGCTGAACTAGACACTGCAACGCCCGGGGCGGAGATATCACTCGGCGACAAGGCCCACAACGTCACGCTTTCGTTCTGGCGGCGCTTCAGCGTTCCCGCTGCTACCCCTGTTCAGAACAAGACTGACTTGAAGCTGAGAATCACGGGCGTCGAAGCGCCGGTATAAGGACGATCACATGGCATACCATTCAACATCCGGCACCGCGACGAACACGGCCGATCTGCTTGTGAAGCTCAAGGACTTCCTTGTTACAACGTGCGGCTGGACTCTGCACGATGATGGATCGGCTACGGCGGAGCCTTACTACGTCCTGAAGTCCGTTGGCGAGTCGGGAAACGAAGACATCTACATCCAGATCATAAACGATACCGCCAGTGTCGACTGCATCTCCGTCAAGGGGTATCTTTACTGGAACGCGGCAACCCACGTCGGAGTAAAGGTAGTGTTCTCCAGCGCAGCCACAATGATCTCGACCAAGGACTCCACTCAGTTTCTTTACTGGCTCTACGCTGATCTCGACCACATGTATGTAGTGACCAAGATCGTTGCGATCTACTACGGGCACTACAGCGGGGTCATCAAGAGGTTCTGGTCGTCTCAGACCGCCTTAACCCAGGGCGCGGTGACGGCCGGAAGCAACGTAGTTGTCCAGGTCGACGATGCATCCATCCTTACGGTCAACAAGCGCTACATCATAAAGGACAACGCCAACATTGAGCGTGTGCTTGTGAGTGCCAGGGATACAAACGCCACGCCAAACACGATTACTGTAGCGGCCCTGGTCAACGGTTACGCGGCTGGCGCGAAGATCGGCGAGGATCCTCAACCGGTGATTATTGGCCGCAATGCCATGCCTGGGAGCTTCTATGCCTTGAACAAGTGGGATGGCTGGGTTAGCGCCACAGGACAGACGGGCACCTGCGGTTCTGCGAGCGGTAACTTTGCCAGCAACTGCGACCCGGACGTGCGATACAGTCTTGTCACGATGTTTCCTTGGCTGGTTGCGATGACCGCGACGAACAACGATGAGCTTCGAGGTGAACTCATCGAGGTTTACTCAATCGGCGCAGGCGCGGGCGACTCGGAAGATGTGATTGACCTCGGCACGAGCACCTACAAGATGTTCAACCTCTCCAGCGGGGGCTGGTGCGCGATTAAGGAGTAGGCAGTGGCAACAAAACCCGGTACGAAACAGCAGGTCGCGACGGGCAAGGGCCTGGTGCTGCCTCGTAGCAAGGTGTTTCTTATAATCGGCAAGGGGATCGCACTTAAGGGCAAGGTGAAGCGTGGTAGTTCGTAGCGGCAACAAGAAGACCATAGCGACCAGCCCAGGCACAGTCCTGCCGCGAAACCGCGCGCTTGGCCCACGAAATACCGGAATCCTGTGGGACCTGCTAGGGCCGGATGTTGGGACCAGTGCATTCGTGACCCACGCCGATGCCGGGCTGCATGTCGCTGGGTTGCTCAATAGAGACGCGGACTGCGGCACTCTGGTGTTTGCTGCGTTTGAAACCGCCGCTGACTTCAGGCTTGCCGTTGCTGAAGCAATAGAGCTGCGGACTGACGCCGTGATAAGGGTAAGTGCGCGGCTGGCATCTGAACGCGACGCCATGCTCCGCATTTTCGGCACGGCGGTTCGCAGCGCCGACGCTCAACTTGCCGTCGCCAACACTGTGGAATCACTCGCCGATTTCTCTGTGCACGTTGCTGGGTCTAGGCAAATTCAGACTGATGCATATCTGACGGTGATCGGCATCGTCAACCGCAGCGCCGATGTGTACCTGGAGATCACGGACGCCGGACTCATCCGGGCCGACGCAGTGCTTGTGGTCACTCGTCCGATGTTCTTCGCGGCGGATGAGGAGTTGCTGGTGCTACAGCGCCTGGTTCCGGACCTGGCGACAGATCAGATGATCTACGCGGTTCTCATATACGAAAGCCATTCAATCCAAGTTTGAGAGGAGAACGATTATGTCCCTTGGACTCATAACACGAAGCGGGCGAGTGCTCACCGCTCGATTGCTCAAAGGCGATCCCATCGACGGGATAACGCATTGCGCCATAGGCGATGGAGACGGCACCTTCACCGATCCCATGAACCCGCCTGATGTGAGCGTGGATCAGGCGTCGCTTATTCACGAGCGCGCCAGGAAGCGCTGCTACAAGATTGCGTTTCTGGCAGAAGACCCGGAGGGAGCTCTGGAAGTAAATGGCATCCGCTACTCAGAGTCGGGCCTTGAGACTCAGACAATCGGGGTGTTCTTCCGGTTTGATGAGGCCGAGGCGAATGGAATCACCATCCGCGAGTACGGCTTCTTCGGCGGCAGCGTCGAGTATATCGACGGCCAGCAGTCTGACTACGCGGAGGGTGGCGTCTATGAAATGGCCACAAACCCATCCGGCCAGGTGAAGACGTCCGGTTATCTATACGAAGTGAAGAACATCCCAGACTTCAACAAGACCTCCGACACGCGCGTGGAGCTTGTCGGGGTTGTCAAGGTATAAGGAGGCGATCATGTCCATATCCAGGAACACATTCGACCCCGCAAAGAACTACAAGCGGGTGCGCTATCACCAGGACCGCGACCTGCTGGACTCGGAACTAAACGAGGCCCAGGATATCACCATCAGCGAGCGCAAAAAACTCGCCGATCTGCTCTTCAGAGAGGGCGCGATCATCGGCGGGCTTGTACCACAGGTGGCCGCAAACATCGTGACGCTGTCCGTCGGCGTGGTCTACATCGACGGACATATTGAGCAGGTGCCCGGAGCGACTCTCACATTCGACCCGGCGAAAACCGATGGCGTCGACTACGTCTACGTAGAGCTTCTGAAATACAACTACACCCACAACCAGGACGCTGTGCTCATCAACCCTGCGACAGGTGAGCCGACTGCCGAACGCGAGAAATGGGTGCTCGTGCTTCGCGAGCGCGATACGTCTGGCGACGCGCTGCCCAATAACGTCACCGAGCGCAAGGACGTTGCGATCTACAAGTTTGACCGCGCAACCAGTGAAGTAACAGCCACGGTGCTTGAGAAGTCGAACCTCTACCTTCAGAACTTCCTGGGGACGCTGCCTGGCAGCAGAATCACGGTCTCGTCGATCACCGAAGACCAGCTCGACTTCGCGGCTGCGGAGGGATTGAACTCACTCCTGCAGAACCTCGCCGAGCGGACGTATGACCAGGCGGGGAGTTACCTCGTGCGTGGGTTCGACAGCTTCATAGGCGGCAATGATGGCGCGAGTGTGTCGGTCATCACGAACGCGGGCCGAGCATATGTCCAGGGGATAAGGCTGCAGAAAGATTTGCCATCCACGACGGTGGTGCCGAAGTCCGTGGCGACCAAATCCGTGCGCGGTGAGCAGAAGACATACGTCGCCACTGAACGACGTTACGCTTTGAACAGCGACCCGCTCAAGGAGACTTCTCAGGTCGAGGCGATAGTCGAGATAACCGCGAACGTGACGCGTGGGTCGGTCGGCGGCGGCGAGGACCTGCTGACACCCAATCCCGTGGTCGATATTCTTGAAGTCAGCCAGGGGGCTACCATCTTCCTGGAGGGAACGGACTGGCAGCAGTCGGGCAACAACGTCGACTGGCTCGGCTCCGGCAATGAACCGGCTATCGGCACAACCTATACGGTTCGCTGGACCTATGTGAAGCAGATGGCCAAGGGCACGGACTACGTCGACGGCGGGTGGTTCGGACAGTCGGGATATCCGGCGGCAGCCGAATACTACTACTCGGTCACGGCGCTGTCGGCATCCGGCGAGACCGCATACGCCTCTCCCAAAGTGGTGTCTCGTCAGACCGGCGCTGGAGAGATCAACCTTATTACGTGGCGGCCCATTTCAGGCGCCACCGGTTATCGGGTATATCGCGCCAGTCAGAACTCCGGGAGGACCGATTTCAAGCGGCTGGCGGAAACGGGCTCGGGGGCGACATCATACGTAGATGATGGAGTAGATACGACCAATACCAGCAGCCCCCCTGCGTCGAACTCAAGCGGCCTATCGGCTCCCGAACCGACAATCTCGCTCGGCAACACCAGTGTCATCAACTTCGGCAGGATCGGTGTCGGTGGCGATCCGGTGCACGGCTCGAACTGCAGCATAGACTACGACTACTACCTCGGCCGCAAGGACATCATCTACGCCACGGCCAGGGAGATACTACGCGTTGACGGCGCGCCGTCTGATTTCCCGAAGCTCCCGATAGTGCCGGAGGGCACCCTTGCGCTCGCCAGCGTGGATTGCCCGCCGAACTCGCTAACCATGACCGTCCGCAACTTCGGCTTGAACCGGATCACCATGGCTCAGATACACCAAGTCCTGCAGGATGTCGAGGACCTGAAATACAACGACGCGCAGTATCAGATGAACAACAACCTGCAGAACCGGGACGCCCAGACCAAGAAGGGAATCTACTCCGACGACTTCTCGAACGAGGCGCAGTCGGATGTGTTCCATTCCGAATGGAGCGCTCGTGTAGATGGTGTCCGCAAGTTTGTTGCCCCGGGCCGAGCTGCTACTCCCCGGGTGCTCCAGGTCGATCAGGCGCACAGCAATGCTCTCTTCAATGGAAGCCTTGCGTTGCTTCCGGCGACTGAGCAGGTTCTTGTGGAGCAGCTTGACTGGTCCGAAGAGAAGAACATCAACCCCTACGCGGTGTTCGACAAGCCTCCAGCAATGATAGAGGTTACGCCCAACATAGGCCGCAGGGGACAGACCGGTGTGGCCGTGACCGGCGCAAACTTCACACCGAGCGTCACCAGCATTACGGTTCGCTGCGACGGTCAGGTTGTGGCGAGTGACGTCCATTCCGACGAAGCTGGACGCGTGACGACATCATTTACCATCCCAGAGAATGCGCGCAATGGCAACCGGATCGTGGAAATGACGGACGGCACGTATTCCGCCCAGGCGATGCTGCAGGTCAACGACCCACTCGTGATCACCCGGATTGAGCGTGTTGAGGTCACGAATACCATCATCGAGCAGAGGACGATAGTTCAGCAACAGACGATCATCCGCGAGGTGGAGCCGCGCATCGTCCGTGTGGAAGTCGAGAAGATCGTCTGGCGCACAGTGCCTGCTCCTGTCCGGCGTGATCCGCTTGCCCAGACATTCAGCTTCCCGGTGAACAGGATCATATCATCAATCGGGCTCTACTTCACCCGCAAGGATGCCTCGATCCCCGTGACCGTGCAAATCCGAGGAGTTACCACGGGGCTTCCCAATGAAACAGTGCTGGCTGAAAAGGTGATATCGCCCGCTGAGATTCAACTGAACTCAGAGACCAAAGTTGTATTCGGCGATCCTTTTTACATGCCCGCCAACCGGAGCTTCGCCGTGGTGCTGCTCACCAACTCCACGAACTATCGTGTACATATAGCAAGCCTCGGTCAGATGGGCAGAAACGGTGTCATCACCCGCCAGACGTATAACGCGGGTGTGCTTCTGGAAAGCTCCAACGCCGAAACCTGGACACCGCTCAACGGGTCGGACTTGACCATGCGGATCTATGGTTACGACTTTGCGGCGTCCGGAGAGGTTCGGTTCCAGCAGATAACCGGGGTGCAGTTCTCCGAGATGAACCTTGATGAGTATTCAGCGACTCCCCAGGGCACGGGTATCACCTGGGATTACTCGACTGACGGAGGCACGACATGGGACGCGATAGTGCCTGCCGAGGAAGAGCGGCTTCCCAACATCGCGACGCGTGTGATCGTGCGCGCCAAGTTCTTAAGCAACCTTCTCAATGATTCACCCGCGCTAAACTACAGGGACGTGAACCTCATCGGCTACTTGAACAGCGCCGATGGGACTTACATCTCACGGGAGAATGAACTTACCCAGGGTGTGGAGTCCACAAAGGTCTACGCCGAGATGAGCATTCCAAGCGGCTGCTCGATCAACTGGTTTGCCTCGAATGACGGCGGCGCGACGTGGGAGCCGATGACGATTGATACTACCCGTGAGGTGGACCAGACATGGACGGAATACGTGTTCCTTTGCACATTCGTCAACCCGGCAAGCAATCGCGTCCGCTACAAAGCCGTGATGACCGGGAACAACCTGATCTACCCGCGCATTCATTCCCTGGGCGCGACCTTGAGCTAAAGACAGGCGGCACACATGATAGTGAAGCGAAGCGGCGGGATGACTGAGTTCATCCCGTCGCCCAAGGAAAAGAGAGACGGCGTTATACGAAACCACGTGCTGGATCTGCTTGTCAACCTGGATGCACGGCTGAGGAGGATCGAAGCCACCGTCGATCTTCCGAGCGATCTGGCTGAATCGTTTGCTGACACCATGGCCCTGATCACCCGTGAGGAGGATCATGTGAAGCGGCTCAACGAGGCGCTAATAGAAGCTGGGGGCAGTCATGGCGAGGAGATTGCCGACTGAACCTGTCCGCACCATATCCCAGCCATCTCGAACACCTCTGAAAAGGAACGAGAAACTCTGCCGAACCTGCCCGAATGGACTTGATGTTCTTCAGGGTTTGAGGTAACCCCTAATGATGACAACCGCTCAATCCCAGTTTCGGAGCGAGGACGGAGGAGCCATGAAGAAAGGTTTACGAAGCAGGATACGAACACTTCGGTGTCCCCAGTTTGAGCCTGAGCAGGAGATTTGCCAGGACAGGAGGTTCTTGCAGCGGTGTTACGTCGAAGGGTTCGATTCGGCAGTCTGGCTCATCCTCGAGTATATGGACAAGTACACGCCGTTGCCGGAGTTGCTCTTCTCTCATGTGGAAGAGCTTCGAGCCAAGCGAATTGCTGACATCCACGGTGACGGTCAGCCCGGTACGGTTCTCTGCAACGCTGGGTTTATCCTTGCTTGTAGCAAGATCCTCAAGCTCGTCTATGAGCTGCACGGCGACGAGATAGAATGGTCACGGGCAATCGAGCGCGTCGAGGACACTGAAACCATCTGATCGCTTCAACGGACCTGTCCACATCAGGTAAGAACACGGTTTCTGTTCACAGTCCCAAGGTTCCACTTGACTTTTTGCCGCCTGATGAGGCAATGAATGTGATAGCAGGGGAACAGATATTCTGCTGAAACAGACGCGGAGGTCAGATATAGTGAAGCTGCAGGAAATCAAGATGGGCGTGGAGATCGAGACAGTCCAGAGAGACCGGGGCACGGTGGCCAGGGCCATTCAAAGTGTAGTGGGCGGCGAAGTCACTCACGTGGGGGGAAGCGGTTCATTCGACCCTTGGACAGTCGAAGATAGTAAAGGCAGGACATGGCAGATTGTCGCCGACGCCTCCCTCACTAGCGTACCGGCCAACTTGAGGGCTGAGATAGTATCACCCATCCTGGGATATGATGATATTCCCGAACTCCAAGACGTGGTAAGGGCTGTCCGAAGATGTGGCGCGACCACAGATGATTGCACCGGCATTCACGTGCACCTCAGTCATCCAGATATCACCCCCAAGGCGCTTGCGAACCTCGCCAAGCTAATCTACAAGCAGCAGGACATCATCTATGCCGCGCTCGGAGTGAACAGGCAGCGTATGGAGCGATACTGCAAACCGATAGACCCCGCGTTTATCGAGCGGATCACCAAGAACCCGCCAAGGACGATGCGACAATTGAACACGCAGTGGTACGGTCGCTACACCGAGTATCCACAGCGTTATGACTCCAGCCGCTATTCGATTTTGAACCTAAACGGGTTTTTTCTGCGGTCGGCCGTGGAGCTTCGAGCTTACTCCGGCAGTCTCCACGCTGGCCGCGTTAAGGCCGTGATCCTATTCAGCATGGCGCTCCTCGCGCGGGCGATGAACTGCCGTGGCGCGTCGGCGAAGAAACGAAAATACGATCCTGCCTCCGCAAAATACGATATGCGCGTGTTTCTCATATCCGCGCTGAAGATGAACGGACCAGAGTTCAAAACGGCCAGGGCTCACCTCTTACGACTGATGCCTGGCGATGCCGCCTGGAAGTATGGCAGGCCGACCAAAGCCAAGAAGCCTGCAGGCGATAAGGCCATCCCCACGGAGGTGTGCTGTGGAGCGTAAGAAGATAGAAGTACCCGCCGAAGTAATGACCGGTCTGGAAGCGGTCAGGCTCTCCGGCAAGACCAACATGCTCGACGCGCCCAGGGTGATTGAGCTTGCATTCGAGATGGGGCACGTGGAGGCGTCCTTCTGGGTGTATGAGAACCGTGGCCTCTACGCCCACGGGATATTCCAGGGCTTTGCCGCAGTGGACTCGCCGAACAAATGCACCCCTTCGCGCCACGTCGCGCAACACAGCGCGTCTGACCGAATGGTCGGCAAACCATCCGATGAATACACACCCAGCGACACGTGCGAGGGAGGTGAGAATCCATGTGTGGACAGGTAGGAGTCATATTCGGAACCAAGCGCCGCACTCGCGATGAGATAGACTACCTGACTTGGGTCTTCACCCGGGCGCTAGAACTCGGCGAAGAGCGCGGCCCACATGCAACGGGCGTAGCCTGGGTGAACCGGGAGGGCAAGCACCGGCTCTTCAAGCGCCCGGTTCCGGCAAGCGAATTCGTGCATGACAAGGCTTTCGGCGAAGTGCTGGGCGATGTCGACAGCAGCGTCACCGTGCTGATGGGACACACACGCTTCGTGACGCAGGGCGACGCCGCAGTCAACGAGAACAACCATCCACTCCGAACAGGCGATTGCCTGGTTACGCACAACGGAACGGTACTGAACGCCGACCACCTATTCCATCGGTTCCGTTTCGGTAGGAATGCCGAGGTGGACAGCGAGATAATCGGGCGGATTGCCGACGCCTGCATTGTCGACGGTCGCATAGACGTGAATGTGCTCCGGGAGGGGCTGGCGCTGTGTCGCGGCCAGATGAGCGCGGTCATTGTGGCAAAGACCGACCCCGGTAGCGTGATCATCGCCAAGGGCAATAGGCCGCTCGAACTGATGTACCACCCTGTGTTTCGTGCAGCGGTCTATGGCTCTGATGCGAAGTACCTCAGATCAGTTCAGACGGACGTGCCGGGATGGATTGTGCTTCCGGCAAAGCCCATGCATATGCTGGTGTTCCGCGTAAATGATCTGTCGCGGTTCGAGCGCCTGCCATTCCACTTCGTTGCTCAGAAAACCAAGTCCGCTGTTCCGAAGGGAGGTGCTTCCGTATGAGCAGTCATTCCTGTTCTGACGCGCCTGGAGTACTTCGCCTGTTCGTCTACGGCACGCTCAAGCGGGGCTACTGGAATCACGAGGCATACTGCGGCTCTGCGGTTTCCATAGAAGAGGCAACGGTTCGTGGGCGGCTTTATGAACTGCCGTCTGGGATTCCGGTCCTGGAGGTACCAGAGCAAGGCATCCTAGCCCACGGCTCAGGGGATATGCTGGGTGACGTGGCACTGCAGCAACACATCGAGGCAGGTCTGGCCGGGCATCCCGAATGTGAGGTTGAACAGTGGGGCCAGGTTCAGGGAGAGCTGATGGTCCTGCCGAACCCGGCAGAGACACTTCCGCCCATAGATCGGCTTGAGGGTTGTGTGTCCGGCACAGCTTTAACGACCTACAGGCGCGTTCTCGTCCCTGTGGTTGTTGCTGGGCGACCGACCACGGCGTGGTGCTACGCTGCCCGTGGACGACTACCGGTGGACGCGAGACACCTCAAAGATTGCCGATGGCGACTGTCCAATCAGTACTGATCCATCAGGCTATGGTGTAGAAAACTGGGGCCACATCCGGGGTTGACTAACGCCGCCAACCTGCTATAATGACGGTGTTGGCCTTTGAACTGGGTACATAAGCCAAAGTACTTCCAGTTCAAGCGCTTACTCGACGGCTGATGACCGGAGGCCGTAGCCGAGGAGGCACGACAGTGGAAGATCGTTGGTTCTCTGTGGACGAGATAGCCGAGTACCTCGGCGTCAAAAGGGATACGGTCTATAAATGGATTGGCCGGAAAAGCATGCCTGCGCACAAGCTCGGTCGCCTTTGGAAATTCAAGAGGAGCGAAGTGGACGAATGGGTGTTCGCAAATGACGGACAGAGACAGCCGCCGTCAGTCACGGATGATATGAGCCTGGTGCATTCCGTCGCGTACAGCCCGAGTTCACGCCCACAATCCTCTTCATGATGTTGGAGGATATGTATGTCAGCAATTCAGCTTTTCAGCAGTGATAGGCTGCCGATACCGTTTCAGAAATCGTTTGCTGGTCACGAGACGTTTGCATTCCGCTATCCGTGGCTCAAAAAAGGCGTGGACAAGCTCAAAGACAATGCCGAGTTGTTCCAACGCGACGAGGCCATAGTGGTCTTGGGAGTCGGCAGGAACATGGTGCGGTCCATTCGGCACTGGTGTCTTGCCACTCGGGTAGCGTTGGAAGAGGATAGGACTCGCGGAAGACTTATCCTACCCAGCGAACTCGGGTTCAAACTGCTGGCTGAAGGCGGATGGGACCCTTACCTGGAGGACGACGCGACACTGTGGCTTCTCCACTGGAATCTCGCTAGTACCGATACGCGCGCCGCCACTTGGTATTGGGCATTCAATCGTTTCTATGAGTATGCGTTTACCAGAGCCGCGATGGTCGAAGCGCTGACCAGACACCTTCAGATCCTTGGATGGGGAGATGTTTCTGATTCAACCCTGAAACGAGACGTGGACTGCTTTGTGCATACCTACATTCAGCGGAGAGATGCCTCCGTTGCAGGCGAGGATCCAATCGGCTGTCCCCTTACCACACTGGGCCTCCTCGTACAAGAACCGGATGGTGATAGGTTTCGGTTTCGAGTAGGGCCCAAGCATTCGCTAGCTGTAGCAGTCTTCGCGTATGCGCTCATCGAGTTCTGGAAAACGACAGCAGGAGACAGAGATACACTGGAAGTCCGCGAGGTCATGACCTCAGAGGGTAGCCCCGCTTTGGTTTTCAAACTCGATGAAGATTCAGTGCTGTCCTACTTGGATCAGCTCCAACTGGTTAGCGGGGGCGCACTCAAGTTTATAGATACCCCGTTAACGCGGAGTATCGTGAAAGAGGGCAATGTGGCTCTGGACCCTATGGTATTCCTGGAGGCTTACTATGAACAGAAGTGAGGCCCCCCTAATCGAGATGATATCCCT
>Ga0209226_10000252_pt1 | contig 33773 bp, 28 predicted proteins | sample BarGraNGADG00212_2_FD_184497 | JGI IMG/M metagenome (GOLD analysis project Ga0209226, IMG submission 184497) | Arctic peat soil microbial communities from Barrow, Alaska, USA - Barrow Graham LP Ref core NGADG0011-212 (SPAdes) (version 2) | ecosystem: Environmental > Terrestrial > Soil >...
TCATGGAAATAACAGTCTTCTTTAATTCCAGGAGTAAAGGGACCAGAAAAACAGCTGTTATTAAAAGAAAAAACGAAACACTAACTGATAAAATGATATTCATCCTGCCTCCTATTATAATTATATCGTAACCGAGATATTTGATGAACGTCAAGCATTATTCCCGTCGGGAATAATGATTATCGCTGATCATGGTCGCGGGGTACGTGTCTAAGGAGCCGGGGGAACTATTATTAAACTGGGTAGGGTAGACCTCTTCCCTATGTATATACGTCCTTCTGCGGCCCTGACGACAACCATGCCTTGTTGCCGGGAGCAAGCCCTTATAGGGAGCATAGTACGGCGCGACTGATGACCCAGATGCCTCCCCAAAGGCTCTACGGTCGCCCAGGACGGGCTTTCGTGTGACCGCTGTGCCCAACAACGCCCCCATTCACTGTACGGTTTCCGTGGGACGTGTCTGGCGAACCGAGGGAGGGGAACTATTATCAATCTGGGTAGGGTAGACCGTCACTGTGTGCCAATCGTGCTCCTCAGACTTCTCGGGGGTGGCCGGGCCGCTCTCCAGTCAACGGGTAGACCGGCACTCATGTAGGTTCGAACGTTGGCCAGTGTGCAGTTCCCACCGGAAAATTAAATGCGATTTCTAGAAACGAAGGCCCCCCTTGCCGTCAGGCACTTGGGATAATCGTGTCCTGGAAAATACGTCGATTGACAAATCGGACTAACTTACTTCCCTCATCAGTAAACCGAGCCGGGCGAGCGGGCTGTCGCTGTCCTGGATAGGTAGACCTCTCCCCGTGTGCCAACCGTGTTCCCGGTCTTCGCGGGGGGCAGTTAGACCGCTATCTTTGGGGCCGGGCAGACGTCTCCCCGTGTGCCAACCGTTTGACAACGGTTTGACAAAATCGACTGAATTACGCTGAAACTAGGGTACTGGAGCGGAAACCAAAAAACGAACCGACGGGAAACGAGACCGCCTGTAACTGCCTGATTACCAAGGAGGAACGGGGTGGCGGGAGGATGTGGGAATCGAACCCACCCGGCCCCTTCGTCAGAAGCCATACTGGATTTGAAGTCCAGAGGAGCCACCAGACTCCATGCCCTCCCGGCGCGGTTATTTTAGCACATGTTTGTCGCTGAGACGAATCGAGGCCGGCTTATCGTTAGTAGGGCCTATTTCAGCGGAATGAACATCAAGAAGTAAATACTCCAGGGCGACTTATATTCCGCCGGAAGGCCGTGAACGGCGAACGAGACGACGCCCTGAATATACGAATGCCAGGGGCCGATCGTCCCGAAGTCGAATTCCAGTCCCTGGAAATCGAACCGGCGGGCTCCGACGTTCTCCGTGCACCGGGCGTAGCTGTAGAATCCGTCGATCCGGATAAGGTCAAAAGCCGTGAATCCCAGGTTAAGGCTGAGCGAGGCGATCTTATCCAAGGACACCGTTCCGCTGGGAATGCCCCGAATCTTGGGCATCGATAGGGCCGAGGGTTGGTAACTGGAAAACCGATCCAGGTCGCTCCCCGTGTAGTAAGCCAGGTCGGCGCCGGCGCGGACGAAACTGCCCAGGTAGAACTGCCTGCCTATCCGTCCGAAGGCCCGGGTAAAGGTCCGGACCGGCTTTTCGGGGCGGTCCGGCATACCCCACGTCCGCCAGCCCAGGCGATGGGACCAGTCCACCTCGAGGTTGGCTTCGTAGCCGCCGCTGGTGAAAGCCAAGCTCAGGTTGGGATTCAAGATGAAGCCGTTGCGCGGCAGGACCATGGCGTCGGAAGTCGTCTTGGTCGGGAGATAATGCTCGTAGATCAAGTATCCCGTCGCCGTGGCCGACAACCAAACGCTCGGTTGCCAGCGCAAACGGGAGCCCAAGCTCTCCGAGAAGAGATAGATCTCCTCGCTCTCCACTCGAACGCCGTCGCGGAAGACCCGGTCCCGCCGCGGCAACGCCGAGAGGAGCAGATCCGCTCCCCAGGACAAAGTGGACTTGTTCTTCTTGGTATAGTTCAGGGCGAGGATGGGACCGGCCCAGAATGTCGACAACTGGCCCCCGCTGCGGAGGAAATCGCCGTCGATCGCGCTGAGCCCGGCCATCGGGATGGGGAAGCCCAGCGTCCCGTCGTAGATCAATCCCATGATCAGCGACCAGACCGCCGTCCCGGCCTTTTCCTTCACCTGACGTTCGCCGGCCTTGTCCTTGATCAGTTCTCGCAGTCCGGCCGCGGTTTCGGCCAGCATGGGCCGATCGCCGCGGAAGGCGGCCCGGAGAGTTTCATCATAGTCCGCGCCGTTGCAGAAAAAATCCTGGAACCGGTAGCGGCGCTCCAGGAGGAACTCCCGGCCGGCGGCCAGCATCTTCTGGCGGACGTCGCTTCGGACCAGGAGGTCCCATGTGCCCCCGTCCAACCCGGTCACCGCCTCGTAGGTCTGCAGCTCGGTCTGGCCGATGATGCTGCCGCTGCTGCGGTCCTGGACGAGCAGCATCTGGGCCCGGCGGAAGATGTCCGCGTCGATCCAGATGCGTCCCGAATACAGCAGTTCCTTGGCTCCGGGCAGGGGTTTGAACGAAACCACGTAGCATTCCCGGCCGCGGATCGTCTCCATCCCCTCCAGGGCGTAGGCGTAGCTGTCGACGAGCCGCATCTCCAGGGGCCGGACCACGACCTTGTCGGGTTCCAATTGGGGCAACGGAAACGTCTGCTTCTGCGAAAGCTTGATGCCGTTCAGAAACTGAGCCATCTGCTCCCAGTACTGGGACCCGTCGTTTTTCCAGAAAAACCGAAACTGCAGGGCGACGTCGAACCCCGACCCCAGTCCGGGCGGCTGGAAATGCATGTCCATCTGGGCCGCGGCCGTGTAATGGCGGAGCCGCCGCTTTTGCTGGGCGTCGACGCGCTGCCAGCGGGCGATGATCTCGGAGACGGACAGCGTCGCCCGGGCGCTGACGTCCACGGCGTTCCGGAACCGCAGGTCGGTCGTCCGCAGCTTCTTGGCCTGGAGAAGAAGGTACGGCCGGTCCCAGACCACATTCGCCGCCTCCTGCCGGATGCCCTTGGCCGGCCCCGCGGCCAAAGGATCGAACCCCAGGGCTTCGTACGATTCGCCCGTGCCGGAGATGAACCGCCAGAGTCCGGCCTTGGCCTCCGGGACGTCGAGGCGGGCCAGGATCACGACGGTTTCGAAGGCCGCGTCGATGAAAACCGCCTGCTGCGGACGATTCCCGGTCTTGTCCTCCAACCTGAATAGGGGGACGTCGTCGACCAGGATCGACAAATCGATCCCGATCTTGGATCGGAAACGGTCCGCCGCGGCGATTAGGTCGATAACCTTCTCCGGCGGCCCCGGCCACAGCGCGATCATGTCGGCCCGGAACTTCACCGCCGCCAGCATCGTCTCCAGGTAGATTTCGCCGCCGGACCGCTCCTGATCCCCCCGGCACACCCATAAGGTCGGCCGCAGGATCTTCAGATCGGCCAGATGCTGGAGGGCCGGAAGCCAGTCCGTCTCCGTCTCGACCGTGATCCGGTCGATGTAGGTGGCGATGGACAGGCCGAGCCGATCGGCGGCCTGGCAGGGCAGGGCCAGCTGGACGGCTTTGCCGCCGGTTTTCAGGGCCACCGACAAGGACCTCGTCAGGAGCTTCAGCAGATCGGCCGAGACGTCCGCGGCCGGTTCCAGGACGATGCCGGCCAGAGGGGGAGCGAGATGGCCGACCACGTCTTCGGTCAGGAGGCGGACCTGGTCCTCGATCTCCTTGGCCGTCGCGCCCGGCGCGGGCGGCGCCAACGCCAAGCGGAGCCAGACCTGATCCGCGCCGGGAAAGAGTTCCCGGATGAGCCCCTGGGTTTCCAGGCACGACTTCCAGGCCAGCGGATCTCCGAGCCTGACCTGGAACGGCGGCAGGAGGAATCCCTCGGGAGCGCCCGGCGCTGCGGCCAGGGCCCGCAATTCGGCGGCTGCCCGGCCGGGGGCCAGGGCCGCGATCACCGCGGGCCGGCCTTCCTGCGCCGCGAGGAGCCCCGCCGAAAAGAGCCAGCCCGCAGCCAGCCAGGCGGCGCGTCTTCTCATCGTCCGGCCTCGCTGCGGATGAATGCCGTTTCGTCGACGGAACGCAGGTCAACGCGGACAAGCGTCACCTCTAAAGTGTAGCTCCATCGACGGCTTTTTATCGACAGCCGTTCGGGAACCGGAGCCGGCCAGCCCTCGACGGCGCGGGACGAAAGGATCGTGATTTCGGAAATGGTCTCTTCTCCCCGCTGGAGGATCATCGTCACGGGCTCACCCGCCGGACCGCGGTCCGAGCTGAGAGGATCGGCCGCGCGGCCGGGACGGCCCGCCGAAGCGAAGGCGGCCCCGATGTCCCTCATGACGCCGTCGAGGACGGGCGCGCGGGGCATGCCGGGCGGAGACAGGAGGACTTCCGAACGGCCGTTCTCATGGATCAGATCGAAGAGACGTCCGCCCAACTCGGTGAAGGCGACCGCCCGCCAACGATCTCCCGATACGGCCAGGTATCCCAGGAAGTCCAGGCTCCGGCCTCGGACGTCCAGGTGGATACGATGGACCATGCGGTAGGAAGAGGGCAGGGCGGGCCATGCGGCGGCGCCGACGATCCGAATCGCCGGCGGCTCCATCCGCACGGCCGGCCGCACGCAGGCCGCGCAGGCGGCGGCCAGCAGGACGGCCAACCCGGCGAGAGACCCGGTTTTAATCATCGTTCCGCATCGGCCAGGAGCCGCGGTCCATTCACATCGAACAACCGGTCGGGCAGCGGGATGTCCACGCTCTGGTCGAGAAAGCGGATCACCGTGACGTCGTTCCCGCTCTCCCAAAGGCTGATGGCCAGGACGAGGTAGCTCCGGGCGTCGATTTCGAACTCGATCCGCGACAGAAAGCCGGCCAGGGCTTCCGATTTCGGGCGCAGGGTCAAACGGTAGGCCGCTCCGCGGACCATCTTGACCTGGAAATCCTTCAAGGCCCGCTCCATGTCGCCATTCAGCCAACGGGAGATCTGGTTCAGCACTTCGCCGGAGATCTGGTGGTTGTCCGTTCGGACCTTGACCGCTTTCCCGCCGACGACGTCGAACCGCTCCAGCCTGCCATCCTCGAGAAGGACGAGGATGGAGGCGTAGGGATCGACGAATTCCCAACGGATCCGGCCGGGCTTCTGATAATAAAAGTAGCCCTTCATCTTTAAGACGTCGTCGAACAGCGCCAGCCGACGCTCCTGGAGGAACCGGGCTTTCAGCGTGCCGTGGGTCAGGAGCGATTGGGCCATCTGTTTCAGGACGGCCCGGCATTCGGCCTCCGACAGGGGATCCATTCCTTGCCTGGGGCCGCTCCGGCCCAGGAGGGGCAGCCACAGGAGGATCAAGCCGAATATCCAAATCCGCCGCGCGACGGGGATCATATGCATGGCTCAGCCTCCGAGAGAGACGAGAGTGACGCGATTCGGTCCGCAGACTCCCGCGACCGCGGCCGTCCGCGGCGCCGCCGATGCCGTTTCCGGCCCGGCGCCCGCCTCGATGACCGCCTCCGACGTCCGCCCGGCCAGGACCAGGGCCGCGATGGTCGCTTCGATCCCCAGGCTCGTGGCCAGGGAACCGTACAGAGGGGCATGGGCCCGGACCCGCCGGGCTTGCGACGTCAAGACGCGGTAGTCGCCCGCCTCGTCGACCCGGCCCGCGGCGGCGCAGAACAAGACGTCGGCCAGAGCCGCGCGGGCGGCGGCTTCGGCTGTCGTCAGGCTCTCCTCGACCTCGAGGACGCGGGCATACCCCGTGTCTCCGCTCCCCAGGAGTAAGGCCGCGCAGCCGGGCCGGGCGGCGTACGTGCATTCATCCGCCAAGGGCCGTACGCGTTCCGCGCCGCCGCCCATCCTGCCGACGGCATAGGTCAGGACCGGAGACGATTCCTCGCCCAGAATGAGCAGGACGCGGTCGGCGCGTCCGGCCTGGATCCAGTGGCAGGCCGTCCGCAACGCCGTTCCCGCCGTGTATCCGAACGCGGTCAGGGTTCGGACAGGCCCCGTCACGCCCAGGGCCAGGGAAACCTGGGCCGCGACCATGTTATGGACGGAGTTGGTGAAGGCCAGGGAGGAGACGAGGTGATCGCGGCCGTCGATGAGGCCGTCCAGAAAAGAAAAGGTGCTGGTCTGGGGACCGAACGCGGTGCCAACTACGATGCCCCAACGATCCGTCCGCGCCGCTTCAAGAGCCAGGCCGGCGTCGCGAATCGCCAGAAAGGCAGCCAGCAGGGCCATGCGGCCGAAAGGGTCGATGCGCCGGATCCGCGCGGGCGGAAGGAACGCGGTCAGGGCTTCCGTGGAGAGATCGGCGGCCGGCGGGCCGCTTTTTTCTTCGGCCAAGGCCCGGCTCAACGCCTCGACGCCTTGCCCGCAGGTCAGGACGGGGCCGAGGCCGAGGATCCGGACGGCGCTCACGCCACGGCCTCGAAGAGGATGGCGGAATTCCCCCCGCCGAAGGCCAGGGACGTGGAGATCGCGAACGTTCGCGGCACGCCGGTCGCTTCCCGCGTCGGAACGACGACGCAGGCCGGGTCCGCGTCCTGGAAGCCGGCCGTGGCTGGAATGGCCCCGGCCAGCAAGCCTTGCACGGTGAAGACCGCTTCCAGGGCGCCGGCAGCGCCCAGGGCGTGGCCCGTGTAGGACTTTGTTCCCACCACCCGAACGCCGGCGCCGAACACACGGGCCAGGGTCGCCCCCTCGATGGCGTCATTGGGGATCGTGGCCGTGCCGTGGGCGTTGACGAAACTGATTCCGGCCGGATCGCGGCCGGCCAGGGCTTGACGCAGGGCCCGCTCCAGTCCGGCGCCACCGGGATGGGGAGCCGTCACATGATGCGCGTCGGCGGAACAACCATAGCCGCCGACGCCGACGAGCGGCCTGATACCCCGGCGTTCGGCGGAAGCTCGGGACTCGATGATCAAAACGCCCGCTCCCTCGCCCAGATTGAGTCCGTCCCGGCCGGCGTCGAACGGCCGGCACGGCCCCTCCGACGTGTTGAGAAGGGAAGAGAATCCGAGATAGGGAATCCGGGACAGCTCGTCCACGCCGCCGGCGAGGACGACGTCGCAAAGGCCTTCCGCGATCCATTCCGCGGCTTGGCCGACCGCGTCGGTCCCCGATGCGCAGGCGTTGTTGATGGTGCTCACCGGGCCTCGCAGGTCCAGCGCCTGGGCCAGATAAACGGCGGGATTATGGTTCAGGAAACGGTGGATGGCGGCCAAACCGGGTTGTTCGCCTTTTTTGAAGGCCCGGTAGAATTCCTCGTCGTTCAAGGTGCAACCCACGGTCGTACCCAGGCAGACGCCGATTCGGCGGCCGCGCAGGTCGCCGGGGCGGAGCACCGCCCGGTCCAGAGCTTCCTCCAGCGCGACGAGAAGAAACTCGACGCATAGCGTCCGGTCCGATCCGGATTCGGCGACGAGGCGGGACGGCCTCCAGGATCCGGCCTTCACCTCGAAGACCGGGCTTTTGCGGACGGGGGCGGCCGCGAACCGGCCCGGCGGCCCGCACGTCACGCGTCCGGACATCATGCCCGCCCAGGCCGCCTCCAGGCAGGCGCCTCCCGCGGCGAGGCAACCCAGCCCGGTGACGACGGGATCCTGCGGATTCATGCCTGGGTGTTTTTTTTAGACAGGAATTCCGCCAGGGAATTGATGGAGGCGAAAGCGGCGGTGGCCGCGTTCCGGTCCCGGACCTCGACGCCGAATTTCTTCTGGAGAAGGACCACGAGCTCGACCGCGTCCAGGGAGTCCAAACCCAGGGCGCTGTCGACCCCGAACAACGGCCCGTCATCGGAGATGTCGTCCGGCGTGACGTCGGTCAGCTTGAGCTCGGCGATGATCATTTCCTTCAATTGCCGTTTGAGCTCCACGTCCCTCTCCTTCCTCTTCTTCGCCCGGAAGAGCCTCCCCGTCCCTGCGAAGACAATGCGCCGTTTTTAGGCGGCCCAGAAATCAAAGAAATTGAACCACATCAACGGATGCTCCCGGAGATGATCCTCCAAGAGCCCGGCATAGCGACAAAGAAGCCGCGTCCTCGCTTCTTCCTTGTCCAGGTCCCGCCAGTCCGGGGTCATCCGGATGACGTCCACCCGCAAGCGGATACGCATCCGTCCGATCCGGCTGGTCAGGAACACAGCGATGTCGCTGTTCGTGGTCAGCGCCAGGTGATAGGGCAAGAGCGGGAAAGGGGCGTCCTCCCCGAGGAAGCCGACTCTCGCGCACGTAGCCGACCCGAAGCCGCGATCGCCCATGACCGCAACAATATTACCATGAGTCAGGGCGGAACTCAATTCGGGGATGCCGCCCAGGAAATCGTCGGGTGAGACGATCCGCGGCCCCTGCTCCCCGAACGCGGCCAAGCCCATGGATTCCGATGCGGCGTCCCGGCGGAGATGGAGAAACACCGGCCGGCGCATGAATCCCAGAACCGAAATCGCCTGTTGCCAGATGCCGACGTGGCTGGTGATGAAGACCAGGCCACGGTTCTCGCCGCTCAACCGGCGCAGGACCTCGGCGTCGGGGAATTCGATGCGCAGGCTCTCCGGGCCCAGGATGCCCGAGGCGGCCTGGTCGACCAGACACAATCCGAACTGATGACAATGACGATACGTCAACCACAACCGGCCCCAACGGCTGCGGCCGGGAAACCGCCGGCGGAGATAAGGCGCCGCCGCCCGGACTACGCTCGGCCGGCAGAAGACGTAGTAACCGATGACCGGGACCAGGACGGCATAGGCGGGTCCGACCCCGAGATGCCGGATCACCCAGCGGAAGATGCGGTGGCCCGCGCGGTGGCCGTACCGAGACGTTTTCTTAGGACCGTTCATGGTTCCCTTCCGCCGAGGCGGATGGACGTTCGGCCCGGGCCAGGAGGATCAGGAAGACGACCGTGCCGGCCAGCAGCCCCAGCCAGAATCCGCCGGTCAAGTATTCCCCCAGCCGGGCCGGCAGCTCTCGGCCGAAAACGCGGAACGCCGCGTCAAGATCCGGAATGTCGGCCGGGCCGAGGAAGCGGCCTTGGTGAAGGAAATGCCCGCCCTCCACGGCCGCCAGGGCGATCCAAGGCCGGGTCCAGGGCGCGCCCCATCGATTGACGGCCAACGCCGCGCCGGCGTCGAGTCCGAAGCGCCGGGCATACAGGCGGACCGTCCGGGCCATGATGCCGAAGAGCGGCAGCGCGGCCAGGAACGCCCCTAGCCAGCCGGCCCAAGCCTTTTCGAGCCGGGACCCGCCGCCGTCCGGCCGGGCGGCCGGGCCGGAGGGCCTGCGGCCTGGTCGGGCTTGGCGAAACGGAAGGGGCAGCAGGTTCCGGATCACGAGCGCGGTATAAAGGAGTGAGATGCGGAAGTTGTCCCAAAAGAGCCGGAAGTGCGAAATCCGGCCGGCGGGCGGAAAATAGCGTGATTCGACATTCACCCAATCCAGGAGCAGGCCGGCCCAGACGGCGCGAACGAGGATCTCCACCTCGAATTCGTATCGGGCCCCAAGGTACGTGAAGCCGGCCAACGGTTCCACCGGATAGGCCCGGAATCCGCTCTGGGAATCCGGCGTCTGGCCGCCCGATACGATTCGCACCCACATGTTGGACCAACGCCGGCCGAACCGGCTCTTGCCCGGGACGTCGCTTTCGAAGTTCCGCCGTCCGACGATCAGACTGTCGGGAGCCCGGCGGATCCTCTCCGCGAATTGGGCGATGTCCGAGGGCGAATGCTGGCCGTCGGCGTCGAGAGAGACGATATGGCTGTAGCTCCGCTCCCGCGCCCAGCGCAGAGCGTGTCGCAGGGCCCGCCCCTTGCCGCGGTTGCGGGGAAAATCGATCCGGTGGAGGGGCAGGTCTCGGAGCGACGCGGGCCCCCCGTCCGTGGAACCGTCGTTGACGACGAGCAGCGGCCAGCCCAAGGCGATGACTTGGGACGCCACCTCGGCCACGGTCCGGCCGTTGTTGTAAAAAGGGATGACGACCAGGATTCGGAGTTCCCCGCCGCTCATTCGCCCCCCTTCACGGCCCCTTATAATCGCGGCGCAGCTGCAGGAACGATCCCAGGTCCTTCATGAACCGGCGCCAACTGTCGGGCGACTTCCAAAGCATCGGGATGAAGCGGGCCAGCACGCGCCAGCGCTGGTAGTATCGGCGGTAGATCTCCTTGAACATGGAGTCGAGACGCTCGGCCGTCAAGCCGCGCGGCACGAACAGGGTGTTCAGGCAATTGGCCAGTTCCCAGTCCTCGCGGAATTCGCCGTCCCGTTCGAGATCCGGATAGCAAGAGGCGCCGGGAAAAGGGGTGAACTTGGTCAGGTTGAAATCGTCCAGGGGAAGGCTGAGGATGTAATCCCGGGTCCGGGCCAGGCTGGCTTCGGTCTCCCCCGGGAGGCCGATCATGAACAGGCCCTTGACCCGCAGCCCCGTTTGCCGGATGAGATCGATCCTCTCTCGCATGGTCTCCAGGTCCATGGCCTGGGTGCGGTGACGGCGAAGGAGCTCCCAGTCGCCGCTCTCGATGCCCAAGCTGATCGTCCAGCAGCCCGCCGTCTTGAGAGCCCGCAACAGTTCGCGGTCGAGGAGTTCGGGCCGGGAGGCGCAATTGAAACTCAGGCCCAGGCCGGCCCGCGACAGCGCCTCGCAGAAGCCCAAGACCCGTTCCCGATTGATGGTCATGTTGTCGTCGTAAAGGCTCAGGTGGCGAATGCCGAACCGGCGGCGCAGGAAACGGAACCAGTCGATCAAGTACTCGGCGCTGTGATACCGGTACGAACGCCCGAACACGGAACGGTCGCAGTACGTGCACTGGAAGACGCAGCCGCGGCTGGTCACGGCGATCGTAGCCGGGGCGTGCGGGTAGCTGAACAGCGCAGGCTTGTAATGATCGGGGAACCCGCGCAGCTTTCCGTAATCGGGAACAGGAAGCTGATCGAGGTCGGGCAGATGCACGCCCGGCCCCGAGGAGACGACCGCTCCGTCCGACCGGTAATAGATGCCGCCGACTCCGAACGGCGGCCGCCCGTCCCGGTCCAGGATCTCCCGCAGCGCCTGTTCCCCTTCCCCGGCCACGGCCAGGTCGATCTCGGGGTACTCCCGCATCAGCCGGGGGGCCAGCGAGGACACATGGACGCCCCCGAAGACGGTCCGGACCCCCACCGCGGACTTGACCCGGCGGGCCAGACGGACGGCGTCGGGGAAGCTCGACGTGGTCACGGAGAAGCCGACGAAATCCGGTTTCTCCGCCCGCAGGCCGTCCAGGAAACGGGCTTCATCCTCCGGGTAGGCGTAGAAATCCCAGATCGCCGCCCGGTGGCCGTGGCGCTCGACCCAAGCGGCCAGCGAGCAGAGGCCGATGGGCGGCATAATGTTGGCGATCCGGGTCATGTCCTTCCGGTTCGGCTCCCAGTTCATGCCGAGGGGCTGGACGAAAACGATGTCGCTCATTTCAATCCCAAGTCCGCCGGCGGGCCTTGAGCACGAAATTCCACAGCGGCCCCTTCAATCCCCGCCGGTGAAGGGCCGAAATGAAAGCCTCGCCGCTGCCCGGCGGATAGATCCGGCAGACGTCACCGCCGAACGAACGGCGGATCCGGGCGTCGACCTCGTCCCGCCGGATGTGGGACGAGAAATAGAAGGTCTCCTGAAGGCTGTCCCAGTCGTCCCCGATCAACCCCTCGGCGCGGGCTGTGCGCCAGATCTCAGTGCCGGGGATGATCCGGATGCCCAGGAAGGCGAAGATCACGCTGGAGCGGAGCCCGTTCAAGTTGGCCAGGCCCTCGGCGACCGTGGCGTCGGTCTCACCGGGACCGCCGAAGATGACGAAATGGCCGTTGGCGATGTCCTGGTCGGCGAACATGGCATTGCTCTCCAGGACGTCATCCCAGACGAATTCCTTGCCCAATCCGGCCAAGGTGGCGTCCGTCGCGGCGTCGGTGCCCCATTCGACGCAGTCCAGCCCCGAGCGCTTGAGCAGGGCCACGTCCTCCCGGCGCCAGCTCCGCTGGGGCCGGAAGAAGCCCGTCCATTTGCATTTCAAGCCGCCCCGGACGAAGCCCTCGGCGATGCGCAGGAAATGACCCTGGGGGTCGTTGAATACGGAGTCGGTGAAGTAGATGAAATCGGTCTTGCCGCGGCCAACGAGATCCCGGCATTCCTCCACCACCTCGTCGACGTCCCGGAAACGGAACGCGGGTCCTTCCAAAAACGGATAGGCGCAGTAACCGCAGGCATAGGGGCAGCCCCGCTTGGTCTGGACGCTCATCAGGCCGCCGAACTGGAGGTAGTGATCGACCAGCCGCTGCGGGCGTTCGGGAGCGCCGAACGCGGCCAGGCGGCCGGACTGCCGGGCCTGGACCAAACGGCCGCGCGGCGGAATCCGCCCGGCGTCCAGGTCGGCCAGGAATTCGACGAAGGCCGTTTCCCCCTCCCCCGCGACGCCGTAGTCGGCCCCGGTCCGGCGCAGCAGGGCTTCGGCGTAGAGCGAGAACCCGCTGCCCCCGAGAACTACCGGCGCGTCGGTGACCGTCCGGATCAACCGGACGAGATCGGCGTAGTAATCCACGTTGGAGGCATAGTTGACGCTGTCGCAGTTGTCGGTATTCCGGATGGAGAGGCCGACGACGCCGGCGCCGGCCTTCCCCACGGCGTCCAGGAGCTTCTCGGGACCGTCCAGTTGGATGTCCAGCTGAAGGACCTCGTGCCCGGCTTCGGAGCAGGCCCGGGCCACGTAACCCAGACCGATGGGGTAGATGGGAAAGGGGAACCGGGTCGGATTCGCCGAGACGAGGATCGCTTTGGCCATCCCCTAGCCGTCCCTCCGCCGGCCCGGCAAGCCCCGGTCCCGCCGCAGAACTTCGAGGTAGAGCTTGCCCATTTTCAACTCCTGGGATTCGCCGGCATAAAATGTATCCCAGGCGTAGTAATACATCTCCTGGAGTTTTTCCGGCGTCATGCGCCGCGGCTGAAAGACGACCCGGTCGCAAGTATAATCTTCATACCGGTCGCTCAGGATGCGGCCTTCGGCCGCCAGTTGGCGCCGGATCGGAGACTGGGCGAAAGGCGTCATGATAGTGAATTCGGCCAGGTCCAGCTTGATTTCCAGGAGGAAATCCACCAGCCGCTTGATGGCGTCGACGTCATGGTCATCCGTTCCCAGGATGACCGTGGCCTCGACCCCGATACCATGGTCGTGGTAGCGCCGGATGCGCCGGCGGATGGTCTCGGAGGTGTCGAACACGGCCTGGTAGACGTACCAGCAGCCGGCCCGACGAGCCAGGTCCAGGAGATGATCGTTCTCTTCGATGGGATGGCTGACCCATCTCTTGCCCAGCGGGATCAAGGCCAGGAACAGATCCTCCTCCCAGCGGCTGTCTTGGGCCAGGGAGTTGTCGACGATGAACAGCCGGTCGTTGTCGATGGCCGCGATCTCCTCCACCACCCGGTCCAGAGGCCGGGGCCGGAAGATCTTGCCGCCCAAATACCCCGTGCAGCAGGGGAAGCAAGAGAACCGGCAGCCCCGGGAGGCGTGGACCAAGTCGGCCATGCGGATTTTGCGGTAAACATATGCATCCCGGTTTAGGATTTCGCGTCTCGCCGTCCCCACCAGACTGATGTCCGGGTATTGGTTCAGATAATCATACACAGACTTGAGGGTCCCGTTCCGGGCGTCCCGGACAACCTCCTCCATCCGGCCTTCGGCTTCACCCAGGAAGACGCCGTCGAAAAAAGGCAGGAGCTCGCGATGATGAAGGGTGACGGCGATTCCCCCCGCCAACACGGGGATACCGCGGCGTCGATAGGCCGCCGCGATCTCCACGGCATGCGGAAGCTGGGCCGTCAGCATGATCGACAGGGCGACGAGGTCGGGACGATCCTCCAGGGTCAATTCGCTCACGTTCGCATCGACGAACTCGATCTCCACCTCGGGCGGCAAGGCGGCGGCGAACACGACGGGGCCATGGGGCGGCAGATGGAACGGGGTCTGGCGTTCAAGCTTGCGCCAGCGCGGATAGATGAGTTTCCATTTCATGGCCGGTCTCCGCTCTCGGGACGTTCGGGAGCCGGGCCGGGCAGATCCAGGGCGCGCAGGATGTCGTCGAGCGTCTCTGCCGGCTCTCCCGAGAGCAGGCGCGGCCCGGCCGCCGCCGACAGGTCCAATTTGAGGCGCGGCCGCCGCTCCTTCATCTCCGGCTCGAGAACGATCACCGCGGCGCCTTCGGGACCCGGGGGCGCCCAGGGCGGCCGGATTTCCAGCCAACCCACCAGCATCGCTTCCGCCCGCCCGCTCTCCAGGCAGGCCGCCGCCTCGGCCAGCGCAGCGCGGCCACGGCCGCCTTCGCCGTCCAGGACGAAAGTCGGTCCCATCCAACCGAATTGCAGGGCGCATTCGCCGATCACGATGTTGGGCAGGGTGTAGGAAAAGAGGTTGGGGCTGGCCAGTTCCGGCCCGGCCAGAGTTGTGGCGTAATACGCCTCGTCGGTGACAAAGGACCCGTACTGCCCCGACAGGATGAGGCCGACGTCGCGGCGGGGATTGCCGGGTTGGAAGCCCGCCTCCCGGGCCGCGGCGAAGATGGCCGCGCAGCCGATCTGGGTGTATTCGTCGAAGCGGCCGAAGCGGGGAAACCGCTCGGCGATCACGCGTCCGATATCCGGATCGGGAAGATCCCAAGTGAGGCCCCCCGATAGGGAGCGGCGTCGGAGGACCACCGCGGCGCCCGTCACGGCCGCGATCATGTCGTCCCCCCGTCGGATCGTTCCAGGATCAAGGCGACGTTGACGCCGCCGAAGCCCGAATTGGTTTTCAAAACCACGCCCTTCTCGAAGCGTTGTCGTCCGCCGGAAACGCGGCCGATGGCCCGGGGCTCGGGCGTTCGAAATCCCGCGGTCGGCGGCACGGAGCCATCCTCCAGGGCCTTGGCGCAGATCAGGGTTTCAAGGCACCCCGCCGCGCCCAGGGTATGTCCCACTGCGCCCTTAATCGAGAACACGGGAAACCGACGTTCCCCGAACACGGTCTCGATAGAGCTCAATTCCATGGCATCATTATACACGGTCCCGGTGCCATGGGCGCAGAACGCGCCGACGGCGTCCGGCGCCAGGCCGGCTAGGCTCAAGGCCGTCCACACGGCAGCGGACAGGCCGCGTCCGTCCCGAGCCGGCGCCGTGATATGGTTGGCGTCGTTGGACACGCCCCATCCCGTGAGGCGGGCCAAGGGCCGTCGCCCCGACTCCCGGACGTAATCCGGGCCCGCCAGCAGGCAGGCGGCCGCGCCATCGCCCAGGATCAGGCCGTCGCGGGCGGCATCGAAAGGCCGGCTGACGCCGGGGCTCAAGGCGTTCAGGGCCGAGAATCCGACGGCGCTGAACCGAGACACGATGTCGGCTGCGACCACCAGCACGGAACGGCTCCGGCCCGAGGCAATCAGGCCGGCCCCAAGCGCCAGTCCAACGGTGGACGAAGTGCACGCCGCGCCCGCTTCCAGCAGCCCGGCGTCCGGCCAGCCGAGCACGTCCCGGATCCAGCGGCTGTAATGCCGCGGCAGGTAAGGGTAGGGACAGTCGAGCCCCCGGCCGCTTTCGATGAACTCCGCGTTGCCCTTGACGCCGGCCCAAATGACGGTTTGGGCGGGAGGGACCCCAGCAAAGGGGTTCAACACCCGCCGCAGGAGGGCCTGGGTCAGGTTCTCGCCGGCCCGGCGTTCTTCGGCCGGGACATCGATGCAGGCGGCCATCGGCGTGACGAGCCGCGCGGCGTCGAAACGCCGGAGCGGGGCCGCGCCGGAGCGTCCGGCGCCGAGCGCCTCATGGAGCGCGGCCCCGCTCCCCAGGGCTGTCTCGGCCGCGCCGGCTAACAGATGGATGTCAGTCACGTTCGCCTCCCAGCCGGCCTTGGCGCCATTCCTGCCGCAACCGCTGGAAATAATCGGGCCAAAAGAGGCACACCGCGTTGTCCCGGTCAAGAAGAAGCTGGATGGTCATGGCTGTGGCGACCAGCCGCCCATCCGGCTCGCGCCGGATGACGTATTCGTGGTCGAGCCGGACGGCTTCGTTCCACAGCAGTCTCGTTTCGACGGCGAAGCTGTCGCCCAGCACGAGCGGAGAGCGGTACTCGATCTCCAGCCGGACGATGGGCGCCTTCAGCCCCTCGCGATGGAAATCCGCGTAATCCAAGCCGAACGCCTTGCCCAGTACCACCCGGCCGTCTTCGAGGAACTCCGGGTAGTGGCCGTGCCACACGACGCCCATCGGGTCCGCTTCCTGGAAACGGACGGTTCGCAGGGCCCGGCCCCGCAAGGGCGACGGGCTGTCCGCTCTGTCGTTCGATGAACTCCGCCGTTCCCGCCGTGTCTTCATCGCCCGCCTCCTCCCGCCTCGTCCGCGCCGAATTCATACTTCGCCGCCGTTTCCCCGCCGAGCAACATCTTGACTTCGGCGGCGATCCCGGAGTCCCCGTCCCGGCGGGAAATCCGGACCTGGACGTCCAGCAGGACGGAGGGCCGGACCGGTTTCAGGAATCGGGCCCGTTTGAGGGACCGGAAGACGAGGTTCCGGCCGAGTCCTATCTCCGCCAGGAGAAGGCCCGCGTACACGAGGCCGACCCCCGGCACGACCGGATGACCCGGAAAATGACCGTCGAAGCCGACGAAATCCGGGTCGAAACGAAGGACCGCCCGCAGGGCGCCGTCCGCTTCGACCTCGAAACGCCGCACGGCGCGGAGAATACCGCGCCCCATTGGGTCACTGACCCAACCGGGGAATGGAATCCGGGGGTCCGCCGCCGGCGACGCGTCGTTGGCCGCACCGTCTTCCGGAGCTAACCAGGTATCGGCTTTGATCAAGGTCAATTCCGCCCGGGCGACAAGTTCGGGGCCCCGGAAGACTTCGCCCTCGACCCGGTTGATCTCGTTCAGTTCCAGAGTATTCCAAACGATCAGCCGGAGCGGATCGCCGGCCGCGATCGGCTTCCGGAAGTGGACATGATCCATTCCCACCAGGTAGCCGTGAACCCGGCTGCCGTCCGGCGAGCCCAAGTCATGGGCCCGCTGGGCGGCGCATAGTTGGGCCAGCATTTCGACCAGGACCAGGGGAATGACCGTCCCATCCCGGGCGATGAACACGCCCCGCCGCGGAAGCCGCATGGCGAGGATGGCCTTCTTGTCGTCCAGCCACGCCGTGCCCCGCAGGAACCGCATCGGTCCCTTGTGGGGAATCCTTCGGACGACATCCACGGCATGGACGTCCCCCGCCGGAACATTCTTCTCCCAGCATTCCGGATCCGAGGCCCAGGGGTCGTCCGTCCAAAGCCGGGCCAGGGCCCGGCAGCCCGAGCACGTCGCGGCGAAACCGCACGTCCGGCAAAAGCCATTGACCTTGGTCCGCGGATTCCGCATCTCGGCCAGGACGGGGTCATTACCCACGATCCGTCCCAGGTCCGTTTCGCGGACGTTTCCCAGCTTCAATCCAAGGCCCAAACAAGGCCGGACGTCCCCTTCGGCCGTCACCGCCAGCGAAGTCCGGAAACGATCGCATCCGAACAAGGCCGGAAAGGCCCGCGAGCTCCAATCCGAACCACCGCCCCGCGCCTCGATCGCGGCCAGCCGCCCGGCGAGCGTCCGGAGTTCCGCCGGCGATACCGACGGTCCGCGCCGGGTCTCCCGGGCGTCTCCCCGCCATGTACGTTCGAGCGACGGCGTGAGGCCGAGGGATCGCGACCAGCGCCAAATCTTTTCCACCTTCCGCAGGCCGGAACGTCCGACGGGGATTCGGATCCCCAAGCTGAACCCGGGAGCGGGATACCCGGCAGACAACAGGTGGGCCAGGTTCCGCGGTAGGCCGGCCGGCGCCGCGCCGCGACCGATCGGCGCCGGACGCCGCGCGGGCCAACGCCAGATGACGTGCACGCCGAGATCAGCGAGCTCGCCGGCCACGGCGCGGCTGAGCGAACGGCCGCCGGTGATGACGACGGCCTCTCCGCCCCGCGACCGGATGCGCCGCAGGAGCGCCAGAGCGTCGCGGTCGGCCAGCGCGCCGCCGCCGTCCTGAAGGATGAACCGGCGCGCGCCCAAGGCCAGGGCTTGCTCGACGACGGCCTCCCTCTCCGCCGGGGACAACGTTCGCATCCGCCCCGACCCGGCCCATTCTAGCTCCAGCGACAGAAGCCGTTTGTCCCGGACCGCGGACTCGATCTCGGCCTCATCCCGGCCGCCCGGCCAGTCCTGGTTGCCGCCACATCGCTGGATCATCATGTTATCATCTTATCATCATCCATTTTTGCGCGCCGGTCTGGGCCGGGCGCCGACGCGTTAAGACCGGTAGACCGATTCCAGGTAGACATCCTCCACTTGATGGCGCAAGGCCTGGATGGCCTGAAAATCCTGGCCTTGGGCCCGGAGGGGAGGGTGAAAAGTCAAGGTCACATGGCAGGGGCTAAAGAGCCGCGACCGGTATCCGCCCAGGTATTCCGTCCCCGCGATCGTGACCGGAACGATGGGGACGCCGTTGCGGGCGGCGATGAGGAACGCGCCTTTGCGCAGGGGCTGCAACCGTCCCGTCCGCGACCGGTGTCCCTCGGGAAAGAAGAGGAGGCTGGCGCCGGATTTCAAGGCCTGCCCGGACCGCTCTGATATGTCCCCGTAAGAGTCGGTCTCGACGTCGATGTAGCCGGCCCAACGCATGAAGATCTTGAAGATCGGAAGCCGGAAGGGCCAAGACCGGGTGGCGATGACCGTCTGGTCGGCCGGCAGGAAGCCGCAGAAGTACACGTCGACGACAGAATAATGGTTCAGGACGTAGACGCAGGGTTCGATCCCCCGGACCGCGTCCCGCGAGACGATGCGGGTGCGGACGAGAGGCCAGGACAGGCGGATGACCATCCGGCCGTAGAATTGGATAAACCGCCGGACGGCCCGCCGGAACCGGTCCGGGTCCCATGCCCGGTGCCGCAGGAGGAAGCCCGGCAGGGCGCCGAAGATCAGGAAGACCGAGGTCGTCATATGCCAGACGCCGAACATGGAGAAGATCAGAATAAGCCCCAGGGTAACAGGCTTTCTCCGGAGGCCGTCCCTCGGCGGTAAGGTCGAGTCTCTCCCGCTCATCAATCGGGCAGCTTGATGTTGAGAATCTTGATCTTTTCTTCGACGTAGTCGCAGAAATTCTGGACCGTCCGGATAGCCCGGATTTTTTCTTCGTCCGCCGCCCGGTCGAATGTAAAGCCGAACCGGGTCTGCAGCTCGACGGCCAGGTCGACCATGTCCATGCTGTCCAGCCCCAAATCCTCGAAGAGCGTCGCTTCCGGTCGGACCAGGCTTTCTTTCACCTCGAAAAACTCGACGAAGATGTCCTTGACCATTCCGTTGACGCGGGTATCGCTCATTCGGCATACTCCTTAACGGCGAGAACGGCGTTGATGCCGCCAAAGGCGAAGCTGTTCTTGACGAAACACCGGACCCGGGACTCCAGACCCGCGGCAGGGACGTGGTTCAAGCCGGCGGCCTCGGGACACGGCGTTTCCAGGTTGAGGGACGGTACGAGCCGGCCCCGGCGCATCATCTCCAGGCTCCCGACGAGCTCCAGGACCCCGGCCGCGGCCAGGGCATGGCCCATGTGGCCCTTGAGCGAGCTCACGGGAACCGGCCGGCCGCGGAAGACTTCTTCGATGGCCAGCGCCTCCGCGGCGTCTCCCGCCACGGTGGCTGTGGCGTGGGCGTTGACGTAGTCGACCTCCTCGGGGGGGACGCCGGCGTCGGCCAAGGCGGCCCGTATGCAGGCTACGATGCTCTCCTGGCTGGACTGGGCCATGGACGTCGGATCGATATTCGTGGCGTAGCCCACGATCTCCCCCAGAATGGGGGCGTTGCGCCGGCGGGCCGAGGCCTCGGTCTCCAGAAGCAGGGCGCCCGCGCCCGCGCCGCAGACCGTGCCGTCGCGCTGGGCATCGAAGGGCCGCGGCGTCTGGGTCGGCCGGTCGTTGTATTTCCAGGACGCGGCCTGAAGGAGGTCGAAGATCAGGACAACCAGGGGATGGAGCTCCTCGGAGCCGCCGCAGAGGATCATCTCCTGGGCGCCCCGCCGGAGCAGGTCGGTGGCGATCCCGATGGCTTGGGTCGACGAGGCGCAGGCCGAGCTCACCGAATAAGCCATCCCTCTCAGGCCCAAGGCGTGGGCCACGTTGGCCGTACAGGTATGGCTCATGATCTTGAAGAAGCTGCCCGAATTCGGCAACACGCGCAGGGTGTCCTCGATGTAGACCCGGAAGGATTCCTCCAAGGCTTCCACGCTCCCGGCCGTCGACGAAAAGACGATGCCGAAACCCGGAGATCCCACGGCCCCGGGAGAAACGGCGGCATGGGCGATGGCGTCGATGCAGGACCGGTAGGCCATGACGGCTAAAGGCCCCATGTTGCGGCGGAAGGTCCGGGGCACATCCCGGGGATCTGGATTCTCCTGCAGAGGCGCGGCCACCAGGCTGTGATAGGCGGGCGCCCGGGGTCCCAGCCATTCCCGGATGTTGACGACCGCGGACCGGTTGGCATAGAGCCCATCGAACATTTTCTCCGCCCCGATCCCATAGGGCGAGACGACTCCGTATCCGGTGATGACGACGCGATTCCGATTCATTCCATTCTTCTGCGGTGGACGCGCTGGCTGACCAGGCAGGCGGATACGAGCGTTCCGAAAATACCCGGCGCGACGACGCTCTGGCCGGCCAGGAACAATTCCTTCATCGGTCCCATGGGCGTCATTCCCAAGCGGTCTAGAGAACATTTCAACCCGTAAATGGACCCGTTCCAGGTGGCGTTCAAGCGGTCCAAATCGCACGGCGCGATGACCGCGATGATGCGGTAGGCGCCCCGGAATTCGGGGAACGCCGCCTCCAGCCGGGCCGTGAACCGATCCTGGAATTCGGCCACGTAGGCCGGCGCCCGTTCTTCCCTCCCGCACATTCCAGCCGGATTCCGTTCCAGGCAGGCGGCATCCCTGCCGCCGGGACACGCCACCCCTTTATCATTGTCCCAAGCCGCAACCAGCGCCGTCATCCGGATCTCGGATGCAGCCGGATCCGGATCCCGCGTCGCGTCGAGCAGCAGGGTGACGGCGTGCTGCGGCGCCTGCGCTCCGTTCCGTCGAAAGAGATGCCAATTTCCGGCGAATCGGCCGGCCACGCCGCGATCAACGGCCAGGTGGAAGATGCAGATCGCCTTGGTATCCTGGTATCCGGCCACGCGCCGGGCGTAGAGACCGAACGGCGGGTCATCGGGCAGCAGGGACAGAAAGCGCTTCGGATGGATCGTGCTGACGCAGACGTCGGCCCGCAGGGTTTCCTCTTCGCCGTCTTCGGTCCGGACCCGGAGTCCCGCGAAACGGCGGAGGGACTCGCACTCGATCCGCATCGCCCGGCAGGCCGTGCGGATGCGGACGCCGCTCTCCAGGGCCAGCGCCTCCAGGGCCTCGGCCAGGGCGCCGCCTCCTCCCTCGAAGGTATGGGCGGACAGGAAATAAGCGCCGACGCCCAGGAGATGCGTCAGGAACGGGACTTCCCGGGCGGTGACGCCGAGAAGCATCTCGGAATAGGCGTTCATGAACAGGATCAAGGCGGAATCGGCGCCGCGCTCGGCCAGGAAATCGTAGAGCGTCCGGCCGACCAGTTTGGGATCGGCCCGGAAGAAGAATTCCTCCAGGTTCAGGAAATCAAAATCCCGAAAGGCCTTCTCCAATTCCACGAAATACGCGTCCAGGGCCGGTTCGTTACCCGGGAAAGCCTTGGCCAGGACGGCCCGAACCCGGGCCGGACCGACGGGCACGGTGATCGGATCGTCCAGAATGCCCAGGAAATGATCGAAGCCGTCCGCGTTCATCGCCACGGGTTTCAGCCGGTCAAGAAGCCCTAGATGGTCGAAGATGCGGTGCAGGGCCCCGCCGGGATAAAAACCGCCGAGGTAATGAAATCCATTGTTGACCTCGAACCCCTGGCAGGAATAATTCCGCAGGAGCGGCGCGACCTTTCGATTCTGCTCCACGACGGTCACGTTCAGGCCGTCGCGGGCCAGCATCAAGGCGGTAACCAGGCCGCCGAATCCGCCTCCGATCACCAACGCGTCCTTCATGGGGTATTAAGAGTAGATCCCGCCATTGATGGAAAAGACTTGACCTGTGATGTATCCGGCCTCTTCGGAGCAGAGAAAACCGACCAGGGCGGCGACTTCTTCGGGCCGGCCCAGCCGCCCCAGCGGAATGCGCGGCAGGATCTGGTCCAGGGGCAGGTGGCCGATCATCTCGGTCTCGATGAACCCTGGCGCTACGGCGTTGACCAGGACGCGGCGGCGGGCCACTTCCAGGGCCAAAGCCTTCGTGGCGCCGATGAGGCCGGCCTTGGCCGCCGAGTAGTTCACCTGGCCGGGCACGCCGCTCAGCCCGGACGTCGAAGAGATGGTTACAATCCGGCCTTGCCGGCGATGGATCATCCTTTGCACGACGGGCCGGGTGACGTTGAAGAATCCGCGCAGGGAGGTATCGATGACCTCGGTCCATTCCTTGTCCGACATCAGCCCGAAGATTGCATCGCGGGATAATCCGGCGTTGTTGATCAGGATGTCCGGGCTGCGCTCCTCCAGGAGCGGGCCGAGCACCCGAGTCACCTGCTCCGCGTCCACGACGTCGAACTCCAGGAGCCGGCAATCGCGGCCGAGGGCTCGGATTTTTTCGGCCACCGCTTCGGCGCAGTCTTTCCGATGCCGGTAGTTCAACCAAATGTCGCAACCGTCCGCGGCCAAGCGGACCGCGATAGCCGCGCCGATCCCCCGGCTGCCACCCGTCACCAAAGCCGTTCTTGGCCGGCCCCCATCTTGTTTTTGAATCATGTTTGAAAGGTGTCATGTTACTTGCCCATTTCAGGGATGTCAATGGCCGTGGCGTTGACAGCTTTGAGAACCAGATGCTATAGTCGGGGAAAATGCAAGGGCGGGCAGGCCAAAGGCCCGCCCGGCTTCGATCATGAAAAAAGACCGCTTTCCTACGATGCGGAGCGTCCGCTGGCCGGCCGCCCTGACCGCCGCCGCCGTCGTCCTGCTGCTCGTTTCCATCGTACCTTCCCGGGTGACCGTCGAAAACGACGTGATCGCCGGTCTTCCGGCCGCCGATCCCGTCATCGCCGATACCCGCTACGCGCTCCGCCAGCACGGCGCCCTGGATACGATTTTCCTGGACCTCAGCCTCCCCGGGGACCGGACCGATCCCGGCGTCCTCGTCGCGGCCGCCGAACGGATCGCCGCGGCCTTGCGGGCGAGCGGCCTCTTCCTGTCCGTGGGCGGACAAGAATACGGAGAAAGCCTGGCCGGACTGATGACGATCCTGACCGCCCGCTTGCCCCTTCTCTTCGACGAGCGGGCGCTGCGGGACCGGGTGGCGGACAGCCTGCGGCCGGAGCGGATCCGGGACGCGCTCCGGGACGACGCGGCCCTCCTGCAGTCGCTGGAGGGGATCGGCCAAGCCGAGATTACGGCCCGCGACCCGCTCGGATGGCGGGGTCTCATCCTGTCCCGGCTGGGACTCATCCTGCCCCGGATGAACGCCCAAATGGTGAGAGGCCAGATCCTCAGCGCCGACGAGCGCCATCTCCTCCTGCCGGCCCAACCGGCCCACCCCGGCACCGACACGGTCTTCGCCGCCCGGATCCAGGCCGCGATCCAATCGGCCGCGGCCGCGCTGTCCCGGGAATCGCCGGAAGGCGGGCGGGACGTCCGAGTGGTCTCCGTGGGCGCATTCCGGTCGACGCTGGACAACGAAAGATACTCCCGGCAGGACGCCCGTCGGGCAGCCCTGATCTCGCTCCTGGGGATCGGCCTCCTGCTCGGGCTCACGTTCCCGAGGCCCTGGCTCGGATTGCTCTGCCTGGTCCCTGCGGTGGCCGGCACGGCGCTTTCCCTGTTCGCCATCTCGCTGCTTCAGCGCACCATATCCATTCTGGCCCTGGGCTTCGGCGGCGCCCTCATCGGGATCGCCGTCGATCAGGGCATCGCCTATTTCACCTTCCTGGACCGCGCGGAAAAGTCCACCTCGGGCTGGGAAGCCTCGGCCTCGGTCTGGGTCGTCAGCCTGGCCGCCACCCTGACCACAGTGGGCTCCTTCCTTGCCCTCCAATTCGCCGGATTCCCGCTCTTGCGCCAGCTCGGACTGTTCGCGGCGCTGGGGGTTTTCTTCGCCTTCCTCTTCGTCCATCTGGTCTTCCCGCTGGTCTTCAAGACCGTCCCCCCGGCCCCCAACAAAAAAAAACGGGCGGAGCGGCTGACCCGCCTGACGACCGTTTTCGCGCTCGGCGGAGGCCGCATCGCCGCGAGCCTCGTCTTGATCCTCGGCCTGGGTTTAGCCTGGTTCGCCAAGCCGCGGTTCGAGGGCGATCTCCGGGCCCTCAATACCGTTTCGCCGGACACGATCCGGGCCGAACGCACCGTGCAGGAGGTCTGGGGCGACGTCCTGCGCAACGTCTACGTCATGCTCGAAGCGGAGACGCCGGAAGCGTTGCAGGCCCTCTCCGACGGCCTGGCCGGATTCTTCCTCCGCCAGGAAGCCGAGGGCCGCATCACGGCCGGTTTCACGCCCTCGATGGTCCTGCCGGGACCGGACGCGGCCGCAGCCAACTTGGCTGCCTGGCGGACGTTCTGGACGCCCGAGAGGATCGCCGCCGTCCGTTCCGCGATGCGCGGCCCCCAGGCCGAGTTTGGGTTCTCGGCCCGGGCCTTCGAACCGTTTTTCCGGTCGCTCGAGTCTCCCTCGGCAGCGGCCATGCCCGTCCCGCCGGGATTATACACCCTGCTGAGCATCGTCCGCTCCCGAGACGGCACGAAATGGCTGGCCCTCAACCCGGTGGCCGCCGGTCCCCGCTTCGAGCGGGACGCTTTCGCCCGTCGGGTCAAGGAGCTTCCGGGCGCTCGGATCCTCGACTATGAACTCTTCGCCGACCGGCTGGCCGGACTGCTGATTGACGGGTTCAGCCGCATGCTCCTTATCTGCATCGGCGGGCTGGCCGTCGTTCTCGTCCTCTTCTTCTTCGAGGCGACGATTCCGCTTCTAGTCCTGGGCCACACCGTCTTCGCCCTGGTCTGCACGCTGGGAACCCTAAAGATCATCGGTCAACCCATAAGCATCCCGGGTCTGGCCCTGGCCATCATCATCCCCGGCATGGGCAGCGACTTCGCCCTCTTCTTCGCCCGTAGCTACCAGCGCTACCTGGACGAGCGCGAGCCGTCCATGGCCGTCTTCCGCAACGCCGTCTTCCTCTCGGCCGCTTCGGCCATAATCGGCTTCGCCGGCCTGGCGGCGGGCCGCCACGTTCTCCTGCGCAGCATCGGCCTCACCGGGCTGCTGGCCATCGGCTACTCGGCCCTGGGCGCGTTCGTCCTGCTGCCGCCGGTGCTGCGGAGAGTGTTCCGGCCGCGGCCCTGGCCGCCGGTTCCGGCCGCACGCCTCTCGCCCGCCGCGATCCGGATCCGCGTCCGCCGGCGTTACCGCCACTTGGAGGTCTACGCCCGGTTCTTCGCCCGCATCAAGCTACGGTTCGATCCGATGTTCCCGAGGCTCGCCGAATTCGTTCCCGACCGCGGCGTCGTCCTGGATCTCGGGTGCGGATACGGCGTCCCCGGAGCCTGGCTCCTGGCCCGCTCGCCGGGACTCCGCCTCGCCGGCTTGGAACCCAATCCCAAGAGGGCCGCCGTGGCCCGGTATGTTTTCGGCGACCGGGGCGAGGTCGTGACCGGCTCCGCGCCGGAACTTCCCGGAGGATCGGGCCCGGCCGAGGCCGCCCTCCTCCTCGACGTCGTGCACGAGCTCCCGGACGAGGCCCTCCGGACGACCCTTCAATCCTTGGCCGGACGCCTGCGTCCGGGCGGCCGCCTGGTGATCCGGGCCACGGTTCCGGGGACGGCGAAAGTACCCTGGCTGGTCCGCCTCGAAACTTGGAAATGGAAAGCCTCGCGCCGGGCCGTCCGCCTTCGGACGCCGGACGAATTGAAGGCGGCCGTGTCCGCCGCGGGGTTCATCGTGGAGCGCCTGGACGCCGGCGCCTTCGGCCCACGCATCGTCTGGCTCGTCGCGAAGCGCTGATCGCGCCCGGTTGGATGGTCAATCTTCCGGACCGGTTGCGGACCCGCTCTCGGCGCGTCCGGCCTCTTCCCCGAGGGCGGCCAGATGCCGGGCATGGAAACGGGCCACCCCTCGATAAACCAGCGACCGGAGGAACCGCAGGCCGTCTTTTCCGGCCAGGACGATGCCCAGGAAGAACACCAGGGTGGACACACCGTAGGCGATGGGCGAGCCGACAGCGAAGAGGGCGGGTTGATTCCGGCGCGCAGCCAGAATCCCCAGCAGGCCGATGAGCGGCCAAGCCAGAAGATTGCTCAATCCGAAGAGGGCCATTCCGGTCAGGAACCGGGGCGTGAGTTTCGTTTTCCTGCCGTCGCGGGCCGCTTCCTCCGCCACGGCGCGCTTGACGAAGGGCGATGTCGCCAGTTTCCGCTTCCAGGCGGGGCGCATCATTCTCGGCATTTTTTCAGTCGCGGGGGGACGGCGGAGGGAGTCCGGCGCCTCGCCGGCCTCCGGGGCCGCGGATTCCAGAACCGGCCGCCGGATCACCTCGGACAGCAAGGCCGCCCGCAGGCCTTTTCCGGCCATGGCGTCCAAGACCCCTTCGACCACGGTCAGCCATGGACCGGCCCGCCCTTCCGCCCGCGGCGGCAGGCCATCGTGCAGGAGCAGGATGTCGCCCGCGGCCAGCCTCCGGGTCACTCGCGCCTCTAATCCCTTCAAACGCCGATTTCCAAAATCCGCCGGACGCCGCCTGAAGCAGACGCAGGCCATCCCGGCTTCCTGGAGGGCCCCGTACAGCCGGGGATTGGTGATGCCCACCGGAGGCCGGAAGACGAGAGGCCGGACGCCGAACGGCCGAAGGACGTCCTGGCCCCGCGCGATCTCTCGTTTCAGCCGGGCCCGGCCGCGCAACATCAGGAAGACATCGTGGCCATAGGTGTGGTTTCCGATTTCGTGGCCGGCAGCCAGGATCGCCCGGACGAGACCTGGATGCCGCTCGATTTTCTCTCCGATCAGGAAGAAGGTCGCCCGAGCGCCCCGCCGGGCCAGGAGGTCCAGCAGAAGCGGCGTGCTGACGGGATCGGGCCCGTCGTCGAACGTGAGGGCCGCCGCGGGCCGCGTCCGGTCGCCCCGGGTGATCACGGGCAAAAAGAATCCGAGCCGGGGAATGAACGGCGCGACGAAGCAGGCCAGGACGATCAGGACAGGAGGCCAAAGCGCCAGCCGGGGATCGAGGAGCAGGAGGAGGCCGGTTGTCAAAGCGGCAACAACTGCGGAGACGTGGAAAAAGGAGAGGGGACAGCGGAGATGGGGAGGCGCCGCCGGCCGCGGATCTTCGGTCATCAGGCCTCCCGGCAGGGCCGGCTCCAATACCGTTCGGTCTCCTCGATAGCGTCCATGACTTGATCCAGGATCGCCTCCGGGGAGGCTCCGGGAGCCCAAACCAGCGGTTTTTTGAAAGTCACGGAGAGGCCCTCTCCGATCTTCCGGATGATCAGGCCTTTCTTGTCGAAGACGCGGTCGAAGCCGCGGACCACGACGGGGATGACGATGGGGCCGCCCTGATTGATGATATGGGCCGTTCCCTTCCGGCCCGGCGCGCGCGGGCGGGTGGTGCCTTGGGGGAAGGTGATGACCCAGCGGTCCTGAAGGGCGCGCAGGATTTTCGCGGTGTCGCCGGGGTCGCGGTCCCTCTTCGACTCCTGTTCGCCGGTCTGCCACGTCCGCTTGACCAGCACCGCTCCGGCCAGGCCCAAAAGGCGGGCCTGGAGTCCGTGCCTCATGGTCTCCGCGGAGGCGACGAAGGCTGCGCCGATAAAGGGACTGAAGAGGTAATTCGGGAAACCGAGCCGGTTGATTTTGCCCCACTTGACGGCGCAGAAGACGTGGAGATAGGCGATGACCTCGCTGAAATAGGTCTTGTGATTGCTGACAAAGAGAACGTTGCGGGGCGGCAGCCCGACGAGGTGCTCGGCCCCCGATATTTTCATTTTATTGAAGAGGGCCAGGCCGGGGTAGGACAAGGCGCCGATCACGGTGTGGACGACGGAGCGGAGAACCGGGCTTGACAGCCACCATTCGCTTGAGTCATCCATATTTAGGCCTTCAGGGAAGAGCTATTCTACCGAATTCGGCCCCGGGTTTCAAAGAACGGGTTTGGTCAGGGATGGCCGGGCCGCCCCGATCGATCCCGCCGCTTCTCCAAGGCCCGCATAACGAGGGTCAAAGTCTCCAGGCAGGGGGTCGGGGATTGGACGGTTCGTCCCAAATCGATGATGGGCTGGAAGACGTATTCGACCGGAAGGCCGGATTCGAGATCCACGGACGAGGACGGTTTATGGTTGTCGGTTTTGGCCAGATAATCCAGGCATTCGGAGAAAAAGCCCGCCCCGAAGTCATATCCGAGCCGGGAGGCGACGGCGATACTTTCCTGCAGGATGCGCTCGCACAGGGACCGCGTTTCGGGGAGGTCCAAGGCTTCTTTCATGGTCAGCCCGGTCGGCCCGCAAACGGGCATCAAAGCCGCCGACAAGATGGTTTTAATCCACTCGTATCGCTTGATGTCGGGGACGGACCGGGTTTCCATCCCGGCTTCGGTCAGGACCTCGGCCAGGCGCCGGGCGTCCGTGGCGCCGTCGGGCGTCAACGCGCCCACGTAGTTCGGCGGGTTGAAAAACGAGACATGCACGACGCCGGGCTCGCGGAGCAGGCCGGCGAAGTTGACGACGGCCCGGAAGACACGGTCCCGGCCGAACCGCTGGGCCGCCGTCTCTTCGTTGTCCAAGCCGTTCTGCAGGATCAGGAGCTTCGCCCCCGGATCGAGGAGGCCGGTCAGTTCGTCCAGCAGGGAGGACAGGCTGAAGGATTTCACGCTCAGGAAAACCCAATCCGGACGGAAAGCCGGCAAACCGGCCTTGGAGGGTTCCGCGGCGGCGGGCCGGACCGTAAAATGATCGGCCTTCCCCTCCACGCGAAGACCCCGTTCACGGACGGCCTGGATGCGGTCGAGCCGCACGTCCGTTAAAAAGACGGCTTTGCCGGCCCGGGCCAGGAACGCGGCGGTTATGGTCCCTACCGGCCCGGCGCCGATGACGGCGATACGGTCGAAAGCGCTGTTCATTCTCCTCTGTCCGTTCTGTCCGCGTGGGCGAAACGTCCATCCATCGCGGAAAATTCTTCCGGGTCCGTCTTTCCCTTCTCTCTCGTTATCGGCCCGGGTCAGGCGAGCCTCCCGGCTGCGAAATTCTAGCGGATCATCCCCTCCGCGTCAATGCTCGGCTTAAGGATCCCATCCGGCTGGATCCCGACGGAACAAACCTTTTCATTATAGAAGATCCGGTTCATTATAGAAGATCCGGCGGAATTCCGGGCGTTACGTCACCCGGATCCGCGCGTCAACGACGAACCCGCCCTGGCCTTCATCGAGGACAAGGACGGGATTGAGGTCGGCTTCCCGGATCTCCGGGAGCGCCGTCGCCATTCCCGCCAGCCGCACCAGGATCTCCGCGAGCGCAACGAGATCGGCCGGTCGCGAGCCCCGCCGGCCTTCCAGAAGAGAGATACCCCGGATGGATCGGATCATCCCCGCCGCTTCGTCCATCGTCAAGGGCGCCAGCCGGAACCGGACGTCGGCCAAGACCTCGACCCAGACGCCGCCCAGGCCGAACATCATGGTAGGCGCCAATCCCTGGTTGGCCTTGAAGCCGCAGATGACTTCACGGCCCCCCTCAATCTGCCTCTGGACGTAGAAACGCGTCCCCGGGTTGGATATCCCCGCGGCGGACAGGCGGTCGAACGCGGCCCGAAGCTCGGCCGGGGTCTTCAAGCGGAGCACGACCGCGCCCTCATCAGTCTTGTGGACGAACGCCGGCGAGTCCGCCTTCAAGACCAGGGGAAAGCCGACGCGGACGGCGGCGGCGGCCAGTTCGTCCGGACCGGCGACCGGGATCGGTTCCGCCACGGGGATGCCGAACAGGCCGAGCAGCCGGGCGACGTCGAAGAAAGAGAGGAACGAAACCCGGCCCCGGTACGGGGCGAGAATGGCCTCGACGCCGGCGGGCCGAGCGGCGATGGGAGCGGCGGGCGCTCCGGTCCGGGCCGCGAGAACGGGATAATCCGTCAGCGCGGCCAGGACGCCGGCGGCCGACTCGGCGTAGTCGAAAACGGGCAGTCCCCGGCCGCGGAGCGTTCGCACGACCTCGCCCGCCGGGTCGAGCGTGATGACCTGGCCGACGATGGACTTCTCCGCTTTCGCGGCGACCTCCCCCAAACGCCGGGCGATCGCCGGGCTGTCGACGAACGGCGCCGTGACGAAGACGAGAAGCAGGGAATCCACGCCCGGATCGTCCAGCAGGATCTCCATTGCGGCGCCGAAGGTCTCCGGCCCGGCCGTAGCCAGGAGGTCGACCGGGTTGGCCAGGGAGGCCTCGGGCGCCAGCAAGCGGCCCAGCGCGGCCCGGGTGTCCGGTCCCAGGTCCGCCGGCCGCAGACCCGCCGCGACGATTTCGTCGACGGCGATGACCGCGGGCCCCCCGGTGTTGGTCAGGACGGCCACTCGGCGGCCCTTCGGGCAGGGCTGCTCCGAGAACCCGATGGCCGCGGCGACCAATTCTTCCTGGGTCCGGAAGCGGAGGACGCCGGCCTTGTCGAAAACGGCTTCGGCCAGGTCGTCCTGCTCGGCCAGGACGCCGGTATGGGACGCCGCGGTTCGGGATCCCTCGGGCGTCCGGCCGGCCTTCAAGGCCAGGACGGGCTTGCGGGCGGAGACGCGCGAGGCGACGTCGAGAAAGCCGCCTAGATCTTTAAACGTCTCGACATGGAGCATGACGGCCTGCGTTCCGGGATCGCGGCCGACATACTCGAGAAAATCATTCAGGCCCAGGTCGGATTCGTTGCCATAGCTGGCGTACATCCGCAAACCCAGGCCGGCCCGGTGCAGGTGGAGCTTCAAGGTCTCTCCCACACCGCCGCTCTGGGCCAGGATGGAGACGCGCCCCGGGGTCATCGGCACGAAGGTGAAGTTGGCGTAGACGGGGAACAAGGGGTCGGAGCATTGGACACCTTGCGAATTGGGCCCGCAGAGGCGCAGGCCGTAAGCCCGGGCGATCCCCAGGATCCGGTCCTCAAGATCCCGGCCGCCGCCGCCCGATTCCTTGAAACCGGCGGCGTGGATGACGGCAAACTTGACGCCCTTCCGCCCGCATTCCTCCAGCACGCCGGGGACCAGAGCACTGCGGACGGCGATGTTGACCAGATCGACCTCGCCCGGCACATCCAGGATCGACGAATAGGTCCGGAACGAGCCGATGGCGGGGACGCGCGGGTTGACCAGATGAATCGCCCCCCGGTAGCCGTGATCCAGCAGGTTCTGCAGGACCCGCCGGCCGATGCTCAGAGGCTCACTGGAGACGCCGATGATACCGATCGACCGGGGTCTGAACAGAGACTCAAGCATGCCGCGCCTCTCGGCCTTCCCAGGCGAAGAGTGCGGCGCCGAGCGCCCCGGTGAATTGGGCCCACGGCGGGACCACGACCGGTCGGCCGAGCCGCGCTTCCAGCATGCGGGCCAACTCGGGATGGTGGGCCGCCACGCCGCCGGTCATCACGACGTCGCCGTCCAGGGGGTCCATTTCCAGAGTCCGCTGAATGATGGACCCGAAAACCCCCTTGACGATGTCCCGCACCTCGACGCCCTGCCGGATCAGGTGGAGAATTTCAGTGGCAGTGAAGACGGTGCAGTAGCTGCCGATCTCCACGTCCCGGATAGACGTCCGGGCCAGGTCATCGAACGCGTCCAGGCCGATCCGGAGCCGCAGGGCGGCCTCTTCGAGGAAGGCGCCTGTCCCGGCGGCACACTTCCGGTTCATCTTGAATCCGGTTCGGACGCCGCGGGCGTCGATGCGGATGACCTTATTGTCCTGCCCGCCGATATCGACGAGGGTATGGGCCCGATGGACGTGGTGATAGCTGGCCTTGGCCTGGCAGCTGATCTCGGTTTTAGCCGCGTCGGCGTCGGGCCGGACGGCGCGGCCGAAGCCCGTGGCCACGAGGCGGGTGAAGCCGGGGCCCTCCCATCCGGCTTCGCGCGCCGCTGCAGCCAGGGCGGCCGCAGCGGCCGATTTCAGATCGGCCCCGGAGGGCTCGAGGGCACGGCCAGCCACGGCGCCCGACTCGTCCAGCAGAACGACCTTAACGGCCGAGGACCCGATATCCAGGCCGGCGTAAATCCCGCCGCGGTCTGTCCGCCTAATGCAGGACACTCAACCCTCCTCCAGGCGTTCGATGAACGCCTCGACGGCGGTCCGTGTCTGTTCCTCAGAATAACAGCGCAGATCGTTGGCGTCGCCGTAGATGGTCAGAACGGGAATCCCGGTCGCCTTCTCCAGCCGATCCGGCAGTCCGTACCGGTTGTTGGAATTGTGGGGACAGGTTTTGGCATCGTGAAACAGGAAGCCATGGATGCCGTACCGCCGGGCCATGTCCCGCAGATACCGCTCTTTGAAGTCCTCGTCCCGGGCGATGAACAGTCCGGCCGAGGCTCGGGCCATGGCCAGGAAGGGATCGTCGTCGTCCCCCCTCTCGAAAATCCAACTGTTGCAATACGTGGAGGCCACGACCGCGGTCCGCAGGCCGAGGAAGAATTCGGCCAGGGGACGCAGTTTCCCCCAAATGGGCAGGCCTTCCCAATAGAACCGGAACCGCTCGCCGTCGACGGCCCCTTCGCCGCGGGCGGTCCGGCCTTCGAGCTCCCGGAGCAGGACCTCGTAGTAGGCGGGCACGTCCTGCCGGCCGCGCAGGACGACGGCCGGCGCCATCTGGGTTACGGCGTCAAAGAAGCTCATCGGGGCCGGCGCGGCCCGGTTCGTCTCCAATACGCGCCGCCACAGCTCGCTCCCCCGCCGGGACGTCTCCACCACGGATCGCAATTGGTCGATGTCGAAGCGGCGTCCGGCGATCGCCTCCAGCGGCGGGACCAGGGCCCGGAGTTGTCCAGCCAGGCCGGCCAGCAGATCCGGGGTGACGGCGGCGAAGTTGCGCGGCGCCGCGACACCGAGGACGGGCACGCCGAATTCGCGGCCGTACCAGGCGAACCAGTCCTGGACGTCGCGGCACTGGACGTTGTCGTAGACCAGCACGTCCGGCCGGGGTACGGCCTGGATCCCCGGATAGGCCTTGGCCAGAGGCGTCTCCCGGCGCAGGAAGGCGCCGATGTCGCTGGTCAGGTAGGAGCAGATGTCGGGGGAGTATCCGGCCGCGTTGGCGGCGGGGATGGTCCGGCCGGCTTGCCGGGCCGCGCCCAACATGGCCGCGTGGTTCTCGGGATAGAAGACGGCGAAGCCCAGGCTGATCAGCAGTTCGGCCGGCCCGACGCTGGAACACCAGGCGATCTTGGGTCGGCCTTCATGCGCCACCCGGTCCAGATCCCGGAAGTAGCCGGCCAGCAGGTCGCGCATGCGGCCGGTCGATTCAAGCATCTTCAACGTCGTCGTCCTCGCGCCTTAGAATTTCCGACAAAGAGATTCCCTTTTTACCAATTCCCGCCCAGAGAGTCAATTTGGAGGGGAAGACCCCTTCCAACGGGCGCCGGGAAGACCCGGCCGCCCTGCCTCCCCTTCTCGGGCGGGGCATGAAACCCCGCCCTGCGACCAAGGGGGCGACTCCCCCTTGGAACCCTCTACGAGCG